>WNGA01002476.1_pt1 | contig 46029 bp, 38 predicted proteins | sample 5400061 | NCBI WGS metagenome assembly WNGA01 (sample SAMN13153366, study PRJNA577476) | soil metagenome | isolation source: 100 cm soil or saprolite under grassland replicate 2 | place: USA:California | collected 2016-06-15
GGGCACGCCGCGGCGGTAGCAGACCGCCGGCCCGTCGCCGGTGAGCGCGTGCGCGTTGGAGGTGACCCTGAACATCTTGCCGTAGCCGCCGGTGGCGAAGACCACGCTCTTGGCGCGGAAGACGTGCAGCTCGCCGGTTGCCAGCTCGTAGGCGACCACGCCCGCCGCCCTGCCCTCGGACAGCAGCAGGTCGAGCACGTAGAACTCGTCGAAGAAGGTGGTGCCGTTCTTGACGTTCTGCTGGTAGAGGGTCTGCAGGATCATGTGGCCGGTGCGGTCGGCCGCGAAGCAGGAGCGGCGCACCGCGCCCTTGCCGTGGTGGTGGGTGTGGCCGCCGAAGCGGCGCTGGTCGATCAGCCCCTCAGGGGTGCGGTTGAAGGGCATGCCCATGTGCTCGAGGTCGTAGACGGCCTCGATCGCCTCGCGGCACATGACCTCGGCGGCGTCCTGGTCGACCAGGTAGTCGCCGCCCTTGACGGTGTCGAAGGTGTGCCACTCCCAGTTGTCCTCTTCGACGTTGGCCAGCGCCGCGCACATGCCGCCCTGGGCGGCACCGGTGTGCGAGCGGGTCGGGTAGAGCTTCGACACCACCGCCGTCCGCGCCCGCCGGGAGCTCTCCAGCGCGGCCCGCAGGCCCGCCCCTCCGGCCCCGACGATCACCACGTCGTAGGTGTGCTGCTGGGTCATCGATGCCCCTCCTACCCCCGTGGGGTGAAGGCGAAGATGGTCAGCGTGCCGAGCACCCAGGTCAGCCCGACCACGGTGGCGGCCAGGCTCAGGTAGACGAGCCGCCGGTAGGCCGTGCGGGCGTAGTCGTCGATGATCACCCGCAGGCCGTTGCCCCCATGGAGCAGGGCGAGGGTGAGCATCGCGAAGTCGTAGACACGCCAGAACGGGTTGGCCCAGCGGCCCGAGACGAAGGCGAAGTTCACCCGGTCGAGGCCGCCGCCGAGCACGTGCATGATGGCGAAGTGCGCCAGCACCAGCAGGACCAGCAACACGCCCGAGACGCGCATGAAGACCCACGCGTAGAGCTCGAAGTTGCCCTTGCCCATCTTCGGCTGGCGCCGGTCGGAAGCGGTCGAGCGGGGCAGGGGTGTGGGAGGGATGTCGACGCTCATGCCCGCAGCTCCGCGACGACCTTGCCGCCGATGGCCACCACGGCCGGGGTGGCGAGCAGCACGAACAGCACCGTCTGCACCCACAGCATCTGGCGCTGCCTGGCGATGCCCTTGGACCAGAAGTCGAACAGGATGATCCGCAGCCCGTTGAGCGCGTGGAAGATGATCAGCACCGCCAGGCCCAGCTCGAGCAGCCCGACGAAGGGGTTGCGGTAGGTGTCCATGACCCGGTCGTACGCCTCCGGCGAGACGTTCACCAGCGCCTGGTCGGCGACGTGGGCGAACAGGTAGAAGAGGATCGCGACGCCCGAGATCCGGTGCAGGACCCAGGTCCACATGCCCTCGCGGCCGCGGTAGAGCGTTCCGAGGCGTTGCATCCTGGCGGAGGTCACCTCCTGGACGGCACGCCGGGGTCGGGTAGGCAGGCCGCGCATGGCGAAGCCGTGCCATATCGGACTGTACCATCGCCGTCGGCTCGCCCGGACCAGCAGCTCACGATGGTTGTGACGCCATGGGGCCGGCGCCGGGACGGCCGCCCCGGGGTGGTTGTTCCGCGCGCCCTTCGGTAGGTTGGAGGCCATGGCCAAGCGCTCGACCGAACGCCTCATCGCAGATCGCTACACCCTGCAGCGCACCCTCGGCCGCGGGGGCATGGGCGTGGTCTGGCGCGCCAGGGACAACCTGCTGGACCGCGACGTGGCCGTGAAAGAGGTCCAGCTCCCGCCGTCGCTGAACGACGAGGAGCGGGAGGCGATACGTGCCAGGGTGATGCGCGAGGCCCGCGCGGCCGCCCGCCTCAACCACCCCAACGTGGTCACCCTCTACGACGTGGTGCGGGAGGAGGAGCGGACCTTCATCGTGATGGAGCTGGTGGAGGCGCCCACCCTGGCCGAGGTGGTGCGCGACCGCGGCCCGCTGCCGGCGGCCGAGGTGGCCGCCATCGGCCTGCAGCTGCTGGACGCGCTGCGGGCCGCCCACCAGGTCGGCATCGTGCACCGCGACGTCAAGCCCGGCAACGTCATGGTCCCGCCCGGCGAGGGCGGGGCGAAGCTGGCCGACTTCGGCATCGCCTCCCTGGCCGGCGACCCGCAGCTCACCTCCACCGGCCTGGTGCTCGGCTCGCCCGCCTACATGGCACCGGAGCAGGCCAACGGCCAGCTCTCGGGGCCGCCGGTCGACCTCTGGGCGCTCGGCGCGACCATGTACTTCGCGGTCGAGGGCGAGCCGCCCTTCGAGCGCGGCGGCGCCGTGCCCACCCTGACCGCGGTGGTCAACGAGCCGCCACGCCCGATGCGCCGCGCCGGCCCGCTGGAGGCCGCGGTGCTCGGCCTGCTCGCAAAGACGCCCGCGGAACGGCCCTCCGCCGGCCAGCTCCGTCCCCAGCTGGAACGGATCGCCGGCCGCGGCGCCCGCCGCGTCACCCCGACGCTGGTGCTGCCACCACAGCCGGCCGAGGACCGCCACCCCACCACGCCGCTGCCGGCGGTCCCAGCGCCCGTGCCCCCCCGACCCGAGACGCCGACCCTGCGGCAACCGGCCGACGCGGAGCAGGCCGCCGCGCCGGCGTCACAGCCGGAGACCGAAGCGCCGACCGTGCGGCAACCGGCCGATGCGGAGCAGGCCCCCGCGCCGGCGTCACCGCCGGAGGCCGAGACGCCGGAGGTGCCGACCGTGCGGCAGCCGGCCGACGCGGAGCCTCCCCGCGCGGAGCCCGAGGGAGACCAGCCTGAAGCCGCCGAGACGACGGAGACGGAGGCGCCGACAGCGCGGCCGCCTGCCGACGCGGAGCAGGCCGGCGCGGAGCCGGAGGGAGACCGAGCCGCCGCGGCTGCACAGCCCGCCTCGGAGGCCGCGCAGCCCGCCACCGAGGCGACGGAGGCCGAGGCGGAGCAGCAACCACCGGCCGAGCCCGAGCCACCAGCGCCGGCGCTCCTAAACGCGCCGGCGGTGGTGGAGCCGGCCCGTGAGGCGCCCGAGTGGCCGCCGGCATACCGGGAGCCCGACTGGCCGCCCGCCACCGGCCGGCCGCCGCTGCCCACCCCGGCACCGGTCGTCAGGCGCCCCCATTCCCGCGGCCCCCTCCTGTTGACCCTGTTCGTCCTGGCGCTCGTCGCCGTCGCGCTGATCGGCGTGCTGGCGGCGACGCTGCGAGGCCAGGGCGACCGTGGCCGCCCGTCCTCCAGCGCCCCCTCGGCGCCGGGCGAGACGACCACCAGCCAGGCACCGGGCACGACCGCCGGCGGCGGCGCGCAGCCAGGCGGGGCCGTGCCGGCCGGGTTCGAGCAGTTCAGCAGCCCCGATCGCGGCTACGCCGTCGCCTACCCGAGCGGCTGGAAGGTCGAGGAGAAGCGCGGCAAGTTCAACACCACCGTGTTCAGCGACCCCAAGTCGCCACGGACGTTCGCGATCTACTCCTCGAAGCCTCCCAACCGGGACCTGACCGGCGCCTCCGACAGATGGGAGCGGACGGTGAGCGGGCGCAAGGGCTTCCAGCTCATCCGCCAGGACAAGGGCATCTACCACGGCAAGCCCGCGGTGATCACCGAGTACACCTACCAGGACAAGGGCGAGCGCGTCCACGAGCGCCACGTCAACGTCGACTTCGGCACCTGGGGCTACGCCGTGGTGGCCAGCACCAGCGACGGCGACTGGGCGGCCGCCGACCGCGACGTCTGGCGCGTGGTGGAGATGAGTCTGCATGAAAGTCACCAATAGCGGCGTGTCCTCTGGGTGAGGGGCGAACGACCTCGAGCCGGAACCTTCACTGCGCTCGTCGAGGTCCAGGGACTTGAGCGGAAGGTACTTCACCATGCCCTGCCGGTCGGTCTTGCCGGCCAGGGTGGGTGGCTGCGTGCCCCGTCCAGAGCTCTACTGCGCGGTCAGCGCCAGCTGGGGAGGATTGGCGGTCGCCTCCCTGGAGTTGACGTAGAAGGCGTCGCCCGCCCCGCCGGTCGAGTCGAGCGCGAGGGTCAGCTGGCCGCCGATCAGCGACTGGAGCTGGCCTGCGTCCAGGCTGATCGAGTACGTCGTGTTGGAGCTGGTGTTGCCGACGCTTCCCAGGCTCGCCGCGCCGACCGCCGGCCTCGTGTTGTAGGTGAGGCCCGACTCGGTCCAGCTGCTGTCGGCGACCGGATGCACAACCTGGGTGTCGGGCGATCCCGAGCTGCTGGTCGACGTCGTCGTGACCTTCAGCGTGGCGCCGGTCACCGTGCGGCCGGCCAGCGCGGAGGTGTCGAACTTCAGGTAGGTGATCTTCGTCGGGGAGCTGTCCACGTACAGCGCGGTGTCCGAGCCGTGGCCGGAGGTCGGCGCGTCACTCTGGACGAAGGAGTCGGCGTTTGCGGTGAACGTCGTCGTGCCGCCGCCCGTGGTCGTGGTGGTGGCGGCCGTGGTCGTGGTGGTGGTGGCGGCCGTGGTGGTGGTGGCGGCCGTGGTGGTGGTGGCGGCCGTGGTGGTGGTGGTGGCGGCCGTGGTCGTGGGTGGCGGCTGGCCCCTGGTGATCGTGAACGCGTCGGCGAAGCTGCCTCCAGCCCCGCGGACGAACTGCCCCGACAGCTGCGTGTCGGACACGCTCACCTTGAGGAAGCCGTACGTCGCGTTGAAGTTCGAGCCCATGTAGGCCTGGAAGAACGGGCCCTGCGGGAGCTCGGGATGCTCGGAGTTGATCGATTTGCCGCCGCTGCCGACGGTTGCGAGCACCGTGCCGTTCCCGGCCGTGTACGCCGAGGAGGCGCTGCCGTCGGCCACGCAGTCGGGATTGAAGCCGGTGGTCGGTATCGCCGTGCAGGAACCGTTCAGCGCCAACTGCTTGGTCCGCGAGTAGGCGTGGTCGTGCGCCTGCAGGTACAGGTCGACCTTTTTGGCGAACAGCAGGTTCATGACGTCGGTGCCGGTGGCGCAGGGAAAGTTGACCAGCGACAGGCAGTACATGTGCATCCCCACGACCACCCACGGGATCCCCGCGGCGTGCGCGCCGTCGATCGCCGACGCGGTCCAGTTGTAGCGCGTGGTGCCAGCGGAATATGACCACGCGCTCGTGCTCGGCGGGAACGTCAGCTTGGGCGAGATCATGATGAACCGCACCAGCGGGCTACCCGAAGGATAGTCGACGTAGTACTGGCGCGGATAGTCGCCCTGCACGCCACCGAGACGGTCGGGCAGGCAGCTGGAAAAATTCGAGATCAGGCCGTCCGGGCCGTTGTCCTCATGGTTGCCGGCCACCAGCTCGGCCGGGTAGCTCGCACCTAGCTTGGACTTCACGAAGTCGCACCATGCCGACTCCGGCGTCAGCTCGCTGTAGCTCAGGTCGCCGATTGGGAAGAACGCGTCGGCACCGCTGGCCTGCACCGCGCTCAGCACCGACGTGGTGCGGGTGTTGCCGCCCAGGTCGCCGGCGACGCCGAAGGAGAACGAGGTCGCCGCGCTGCTCCGCGGCGGGCGGTTCACCAGCACCAGTGCCCCGGCGACGAGCAGGATGGAGATCGCCACACTGAGGAGACGGCGCCTGCCGCCGACGGGGGAGCGCACCACGGTCATGCCGCTCACCTCCCACACCGCCAGCGCGCCGGATGCCGACCGCCCGCGCCGTCGGCCCGATAGCCGACGACGGTGGTCGAGCCGCCGGCGTTCGCCGCCGCGCCGGTCGCCGACGGGAGGACCCGAGCGGCGTTCGGGGCCGTCCACTGCATGGCCTGCGTGCGCGTGCCGCCGTCGACGAGCAGCTCGGCGGTCCCGACGATCACACCGTTCGGCAGGATCGCCTCGGCCTTCGCGGAGCGGGCGCCGGGCGGCAGGCCGAGGTCGGTGATCCGCCCGGCCACGTCCCACATCACGGGGTGGTCCGCTCCATCGGCCCGCACGGCGTCGCCGACGGCGACGCCCGCGGCGTCGAACCCGCGCACCACGCCATACCCGCCGCCCAGGGTGGCCAGCGCGCGAGCCTGGCCCGACGCCTCCCAGACGACGGGGGTGAAGCTGGTGCCCTGGGAGACCCCGCCGGCACGCCCGGCGCCGTCGACCGCGAAGGCGTGCGCGCCCTGGTCTCCGGGGAGTGGGGTGAGCACGACCGGCCGGCTGGAGGCCGATGACCAGCGGACCGCCCATTCGTGGTCGTTCTCACCCGGGACCTTCGACCTGGCCTCGGCCGGACCTCCCTCATCGGGCGCCAGCGCGCCGACGATGACGCCGCGGTCGTTGATCGCCTCGGGCGAGGCCACGCGGTCCTCGACCGAACGGAGCCGCGTCGCGCGGCTGTGCGACCAGACCCAGCCAGCGGGGCTGCCCGCCGCCTGGTCGATCCCGGTGCCGACGACCTGGTCAGCGGCGTTGATCGCATGCGGCACGCTGCCCGACAGGCCGGTGGCGAGCCGCTGCGGCGTCGTCCCAAGCCACATCACCGGCTGCGCGGCTCCCTTCGCGTCGTCGGCGATCCCCACGGTGACCCCCTGCCGGTTCACCGCGGTCGCGTTCCCGAACCGGCCGCCGAGGGTGCCGAGCGCCTGGACGTCGCAGCTGGCCGCGAGCAAGGGCCTGGTAGCGGGTCCGGCCAGGACCGATGCGCCGGTCGCCACGGCGGCGACGACCACGACCGCGGCGGCGACGCGACCAGCCCGGTCCGTCCGGTGCCTCGCTTGGGACGAACGACCCCGGTGCGTACGCATGCAGCCCCCTCCCCAGCGGGGCTTGGCGGCGAGACCGCCAAGCCGGAAAAGCCTAGCGAAAGAGTGGACCGAGGCGACTCCGCTATCGAACGTAGATGGCGCATCAGACGAGCTGCCGCACCCATGGCTTCCACGAGCCATCGCCGGTGGTGGCCGAGAAGGGGCCGTCGCCGTCGTACCGCCACCAGGCCCGGCCGAGGCCGTAGCGGTCGAACAACCGCACCTGGTCGTCGATCCAGCGGCCGTGGTTGCGCGCGCTCGCGCCGATGCCGAACTCTCCGATCCAGGTCGGCAGACCGGCCGCCCGCGCCGCCTCGAGCTGCACGAGCAGGTGGCGCTCGAGCGCGCCCGGGTCGGGCGCCGGATAGCCCGCCTCGCCGTCCCAGACGTAGGTGCCGACCTGGCGGCCGTCGGCTGCGTAGCCGACGTCGTGGCCGCCCGCGAAGTAGTCGTGGAACGACCAGACGAGGTTGCGCCGGTCGGTGAGGTTGGAGAAGTCGGCCCCGCCGGCGGCCACGGACGTGTCGCCGTAGGAGGGTTCCACGAGGATGATCCGCTCGGGGTCCACCCCGCGGATCTCCCGGATGAGGTGGTCGTATGCCCGCAGGACCCCGTTCGGGTCAAGCGGCAAACGTTGGAACTCGTTCACGGGGTCGTAGGCGGCCACGACCGGGTCTGCCCGGTAGCGGCCCGCAAGCATCCGCAGGTAGCCCGCCCCATTGCGCTCCACCGTCGTGACGCTGTCGCCTGTCCTGGCCCACCTCGGCACGTGGTCCAGCCCACCCGCTCCCGACAGGTGGATCTCGTCGAGGACCACGCGCAACCCGGCCGCCCCGGCCCGGCCGATCGCCTCGTCCAGCGTGGTCAGGCTGTGCTGGTTCCAGGCGCGCGGGCCGGGCTCGAAATCGTCCCAGTACAGCACGAACCGTACGACGTTGAAGCCCATGCGGCGGATCTGCTGGTAGGTGTCGGCGCCCCAGGTGCCGCCGGGCAGCTCTTGCCGCAACGGCGCGACGTTGAGGCCGACGAGGCGCAGCCGCCTGCCGCCCGCGTCGACGAACGCGTCCGTCGGGGTGCTGTGCAGCATGGCCGTGGAGGACCGCGGCTGCGTCCCGCTGCTGCTGGCCGCGGCGCTCCCGGCACCCGGCGGCGCCGGGCGGCAGCCGCCGACTGCCGCGGAGGCAACCAGGACACAGGTGAGCACGGCGGTCACGCCGCGTCCCCGTCGGGCGCGGTGCCTGGTCGAGAGCGACATGCCGGCGGCGATCTCCTGGCGGACGCGGGGCGGTGCATGCTGCGGCGGCCCACTGCCCGGAACGCCGAGCACCCCAGTATGCTGCCAGCCGGAGCCGGCAGCCGGCGTCGATCCAGGGGCTGTGCCATGGGAACGGACAAGCGACCGGTCCGCCGGCCTGTCGTGTTCGCCGCCATCGGCGCCGGCGCCGGTCTGCTGCTGCTGGCGGTCACGACGGTTGCCGACGAGCGGCCGTCGCCGCCGGGCCAGCGGCTCACCTTCCCGGTGGTGGCCGACACCTTCGTCGCCGCCGACCGCGCCGAGGCCGCGCAGGGGGCCTCGAGAGTCCTGGTGAGCGCCCCGCAGGGGGCCCGCACGCTCCTGCGATTCGCCGTCAGTGGCCTGCACGGACCAGCCACGGACGTGACCCTGCGGGTGTTCGTCACCTCGAGGCTCACCGCCGGCTTTCAGGTCGCGACCATCGGCACCGGCTGGGACGAGGCCACCACGTCCCAGGCCAGCGCACCGGCCGTCGGCGAGGTGGTGGGCTCCTCCGGGCCGGTGAGCGGCAAGGGATGGGCCTTCGTGCGCGTCAGCCCCGCCGTGCACGGCAACGGCCCGGTCGGCCTCGCCCTGCTCTCCCCGGACGGCGTCACCAGCTTCGCCAGCCGGGAGTCGGGCACGCCCGCCCAGCTCATCGTGCGCACCGGCCGGCCACCGCAGGTGGACGCCGCCCGCGCACGCCCCGCCGGCTGGTCCGCGCGCGACCCGGTCATCGGCGCGGCCGGGGACATCGCCTGCGACCCGGCCGCTGTCCCGGCCACCGAGGACGGCGGGCCGGCGGGTGCGGCCTGCCAGCAGCTGGCAACCTCCGACCTGCTGCTCCGCGACCACCTGGCCGCCGTCCTGCCGCTGGGTGACAACCAGTACGAGGACGGCACCTTGGCGAAGTACCAGGCGTCGTATGGGCCGAGCTGGGGGCGCCTGAAGGCGATCACCCATCCGGTCCCCGGGAACCACGAGTACGTGCGCGCCGGCGGCTCGCTGCACGCTCCGGGCTACTTCCGCTACTTCGGCGCCGCGGCCGGGAACCCGTCGGCGGGCTACTACAGCTACGACCTTGGCGGTTGGCACCTGATCGCGCTGAACTCGCAGTGCGGCGCCCTGGACGGCTGCCGCGCCTCCTCGCGGGAGGAGCGCTGGCTGCGTCGCGACCTCGCCCGCAACCGCGGCGCCCGGTGCACGCTGGCCTACTGGCACGAGCCGAGGTTCAGCTCCGGCCCCCACGGTCAGGAACCCGTCTACGACGACCTCTGGCAGGACCTGTATGCGGCCGGCGTGGACGTGGTGCTGAACGGGCACGACCATGTCTACGAGCGCTTCGCCCCCCAGGACCCGGACGCCCAGCCCGACCCGGCCCGGGGCATCCGGCAATTCGTCGTCGGCACCGGCGGCAGGAGCCACTACACACCCGCCCGCGCTTTCCGTACCGTGCAGCCGAACAGCGAGGTGCGCAACAGTCAGACATTTGGCGTCCTCGAGCTGACCCTGCACGCCGGCGGTTACGACTGGCGTTTCGTTCCGACGCCGGGGAGCGCCTTCAGCGATGCAGGCACCGGATGGTGCCACTGAGCGATCGTGACGAGCTGGCAGGTGACAGCCGGTGCGGGCGCGGGTGAGAATCGACGCGGAAATGCTCATCAAGGGGGGCGGTCGATGGCGGAGGACAGGCAGACGACACGGACGGTCAACCGCGCCGAAGGCGTGGTCGTGCCCCCCCGCACCGAGCAGCCGATCGGCGTGCGGCGCCGCGACCGGGCCGGCGAGGCCGGGCCGCGGCAGGGAGGTGTCCTCGGCGTGCTGGCCGCCGTCCTCGCCGTGGTGGCGGTGGCCGTTGCCGGTTTGGCGAGCGTGGCCTACGAGAGGTTCTACGGGGCGCTCGGGGTCGACGCCAAGGACGTCGGGCTCGACATCGGCGCGATCGTCCGGCACGCCACCGGGTTCATCGTGGTGGTGACGCTGCTGCTGACGCTCGCGCTGCTGCTGGTGCGGTGGGTCGCCGACGGCCTGCGCTGGCGGCTCGACGCCAGCGGTCAGGCGTGGACCCTCCACAACCGGGACTTCGCCGTGCTGCTCGGGCTGTACCTTGCCGCCGGCCTGCTGCTGGCCTATGCGGGGTACGCGCTCACCGACCGCGTCGTGACCTACAGCACCGAGGCCGCCAGCGCGGCCAGGTCGGGTTACGCCGTCCGCCCGCTCCAGGTCCTTGGGCTGCCGCTGGTCGCCACCCACGCCGAGCCGGTCACGGTCCTGCCGGTCGCCAGGGCCCGGACCGTTCCCGGCATCTGGGACCTGCACGACCACCAGCTGCTGTACCTGGGGCAGGGCCACGGCGGCGGCGTGCTGTACGACGCGACCGGGCGGCAGGCCGTGTATGCCCCCATGAACCTGCTGGTCATGCGCGTGAGCAACTGCGCCGCCAAGGCGCCCGCGCCCGCCTGCAAGGCGGGCCTCACCTAGGGACGGCCTCGCGGCGTCGTTCCTCGTCGTTCCAGCGGAGCAGCCGGGCGGCGGGGGCCCGAGCCTGCAGGCCCGTCGGTGATCTCCACGAAGGTGAACCGGCAGGGCGCCGGGGACGCCGGGTCGCCACCGTCATTCAGCGCAGCAGCAGCTGCGCGAGCCGCTGGACGACGATCACGACGAAGACCAGCCCCAAGGGGACGATGACCACCTTCAGCGTCCGCATGCGCACCTCGGCACGCGGCCCGCGGGCCGCCCGGACCAGCTCGTGCAGTACCAGCAACGCGATGAGCAGGATGACCGCCACGACGTCGACGACGACCACGGCGGTGTCAGGCCTGTTCCGGCGCTGCCTGGAGCAGCTCGTAGGTGCCGCCGACCAGGCTCAGCCCGGCCAGCCCCAGCAGCAGCATCCTCGGCGACCAGAGCCCGGCGTACAACATGGCGCTGGAGAGCAGGATGTCGAGCGCGATGCTCACGCCGACGGCGAGCAGCAGCTCGGTCCACCACTCGGCCAGGCGCAGCCGGCGCACCACCGCCATGCCGGGGCAGACCAGGAGGAACGGGAGGACGACCGCGACCCGGACCGGCGGGAGCGGGCTGGCTGCCGTCACGATGCCGGCGCAGAAGGAGGCGGCGATCATGACCATCCCCCAGCGCTGCGAACGCCGCGCCACCTCACGACCTCCCATCGCGGAGCGAGAAGATCGTCGCGTCCTGGCTCTGGTAGACCAGCTGGACTGCCGGCGACCGCCGCAGCCCCAGCTCCAACCGCTCCAGATCCCCCGGGCGCAGCGACCCGAACGCGTCAACGTACGCCCGCTGGCTGCGGCTGATGATGATGTAGGCGCCGGGCCACCGGTTGGTCCTCATCTCGCGGAGCACCCGACGCAGCAGGTTCTCGTTGCCAGTCCCCGAGCTCTTGAGACCCAGCACCGTCCGGTACTTGTAGCTGGCGTACCCCTGGAACTTCCACGGCAGGTCGGGCGTGACCGCCATGAGCAACGACCCGGACGGCGCCGTCCGGTACAGGTACTGGACCGCCTGCACCTCCGCCGGGGTGAAGTAGTCGATCCGCTCGTTGCCGTAGCGGGCGAACACGAAGCCGGCCAGGAGAACGGCGCCGGCCGCCGCGACCGCAACCGTGGTCCGCCACCGCACCCGGCTGGACGGCTCGGGGAAGAACGAGGTGGCGGCCAGGAACGCGACGAACGGCAGCGAGAAGAAGTAGGCCCGCAGCAGCAGTTCGCCGCCGTAGTTCTGCAGCAGCAGCAGCGGGAACGGCGCCAGGGCGAGCACCGTGAAGCTGACGTCGTCGTGCCCCCGCCGGCGCCGGCGGATCAGGCCGAGCACCGCCAGGGCCCACAGCATCACCGTGGTGGCCACGCGGATCTCCACGACGAGCAGGTGGCCTGCGCTGCCCTGCAGGCGGTCCGCGACGTTGGCGGCGGCGATGGTCATCACCTTGCCGACCTGACCGGAAAGGACCGACAGGTGGCCGGCCAGGAACGGGGAGGTCATGAAGGTGATCCAGGTCACCAGCATGACCGCCATCAGCACCGGGAGCCCCCTTGCCGAGCAGCGTCCAAGGGCGACCAGCGCGGTGACGGCGACCAGGATCGCGAATGGCGTCAGCTGATGGCTCGGGACCGCCGCCGCGAACAGCAGCACCACGATCGCCATCAGGCCAGCCCGGTGCCTGGGGCCCTCGGTCGGGTTGAAGGCAGTGACCGGGCGCGATCCCAGGATCGTCCCTCTGGCCGGCGGTGGCGGCCGCCAGGGGAGGAAGCGGGCCGGCGCCGGCCGACGGCTCCAGTCCCTGCCGAACCATCGCAGGAGGATCGCCAGGATCAGCAGGTAGAGGAAGTAGGTGAGCGCCTGCGGTGCGAAGTAGTCCTGCTTGATCCAGTTGCTGACGTAGAAGAACCACACGGCCAGCCAGACGAGGCGGCGGTCGGTGGTGGCCCGCGTGAACAGCAGCAGGAGCGGGCCGAGGTAGAGCAGGTTGAAGAACGCCGGCGCCCATTCGGTGATGCTGATGACGTTCTTCAGGCCCGCCACGTCGGTGAGGAACGCAGACAGGATGAAGAAACCGGGCCAGTTGAAGTAGGCGTCGAGCTTAGGGTCGACCCGGCCGTTGGAGGCGATGTAGTCGACGATGCCGGCATGCCGCCACGCCACGTTCAGTCCGGGCACGGTCTCGACCACGGCGGTCATGCCGTACAGCACGACCAGCAGCGCGGCCACGTGGACGACGAGCAGGGGTTGACGGAGCGGCCGCTGGCGCAGCGTCCACACGAACGCGACGGTCACGACGGCGGGCGCGGCCAGCACCAGGACCGGCAGCACCGAGGCGAGGCCGAGGTCGCTGGTCCGGCTGAGGTCGACGCTCCGCAGACCGTTGGCGCAGGCGAGCACCGCGGCGAGCGTCAAGAGCACCGGTCCGGCCGCCGCGGCACGGGCGGCCCGCGTGCCCCGCGACGGTGGGCCGTCGCCCAGCGGGATGCCGAACGGGTACGGCGAGGCGCGCGGCTGCAGCGTGCCGGTGACCACCCTGAGCGCCGGGACGCTCGCCGGTCGCTCCGGCTCGCGTTCAGGCTCGCTCGGCATCCTGGACCTCCAGCACGGTGACGGGCGCGAGGCGGTCGCTGGCCGTCGGGCGCCGGTGCCGTTCGGGCCGCACGATGCGGCCCAGCCGCCAGCCCGACCACGCGCCGGTGGCCGCCAGCACGAGGACCCAGCAGGTGGCCATCCCGGTGAGCCCGGACAGGACCCCGGCCGCGGCGGTCGCGGCGATCCCGCCGCCGCCGGAGACGACGCCGGTGGCGACCGCCTCGGACAGCCTGCCGGTCGCTCGGCAGACCGAGAAGTATGCCTGCACGAGCGTGAGCGGGACCACGCCGAGCAGCAGGATGCGGAGCGGGGCCACCCCGGCGGCGGCGTAGGCGCGGCCGAGCAGCGACAGCAGGGGGTTGGCGACCACGGCGAGCACGCCTCCGGCCAGCAGCCCGATCACCAGCGACGAGCGGATCGCGCGGCGGGCGTCGGTGGCAAGCCGGCTCGGCCGGTGGGCGGCCTCGGCGAACAGCGCCATGCCGACGGACGTCGGGATCACGTACACCCCCCACGCCATCATCCAGGCCGTGTACCAGTAGGCGTTGGCGGTGGGCGAGAGCAGCTCGGTGACGACGATCGGCAGTATGAGCCCCGGGGCACGCTCCGCCAAGGTCAGCGCGTGGTTGGGAAGGCCGACCCGCACCAGCTCGCCGGTGATCGGCCAGTCCACGCGGGGGCGGTAGCGGTAGCCGCCGCCGACGGGTCGCAGCTGCAGGAAGGCGAGCGCGCAGGCGCCGACGCCGCCGGCGACCCAGGCCGCGAACAGCTCCAGGGAGCCGCCGTCGCCGGGGACGACGGGAAGGAACGGGATCGGCAGGAGCGTGACCACCCCGTTCAGGACGCTGCGCGCCAGAACCTGGTCGCCCCGGCCCTGCGCCATCGACACCTGGTCGAACAGGACGCCGAGCGTGCCGGCCAGGCTCATCACCGCGAACAGCAGCGCGTACGCGGGCATCGTGGCGACCACCCGCAGCTGGGTGAACACCCCCGAGGCGAGCAGGAGGAACGCCACCGCGAACAGCAGCGACGTCGCCGTGACGATGCTGATCGCGGTGTCGAGCAGGTCGGCGGGTCGCCGCTGGCGGCGCGGATACCTGGCGATGAACGCGGAGCCGACGCCGAGCAGGGCGACCTGCACGCCGAACATGATCGACGAGATGGCGCCCGCGGTGAGGCCGACCTCGCGTGCTGGGAACCGCCGCGCCGCCAGCAGCCAGAACAGGAAGCCCAGGACCATCAGGACGCCCTTGCCGGAGATCAGCCCGAGGGAGCTCCACAGCATCGAACGTGACCGTACGGGCCAGGGCCACCGTCTGGATCGTTGCACCATGCCGAGCCCGCGCTAGGTCCGCTCGGCGCCGGCCTGGGAGGTGGCTGCGCCGCCGCCGCGCTCGCGAACCCCCCCGAGCAGGCCGACGTAGTTGTAGAGGGTGAAGGCGAGGTAGTAGGGGATCCATCCCGGCTGCCGCCGGAGCAGGCTGAGCAGCGCACCCCTCAAGCCGGCGAGCGCGGGCAGGGTGAGCAGCCACCCGCTCTTCCATCCGTGGGTCCGCAGCATCCTGCCCAGGCCGTACCCGTCGGCGAGGAACTGCCCGCGGGCGAAGGGGAAGGAGTCGCCGGCGAAGCGATGGACGACGACCGTTCGCCGCGAAACGCCGACCTTCGCGCCGGCGCGTTCCAGCCGCCACCGCAGCTCGATGTCCTCGCCGGACAGGAACTGGCGGTTGAAACCGTGCCGCAGCAGCGCCCCACGGTCGAAGATGGTCGCCGCGAGGCCGAACCAGTCCCTGCTCCGGCCGGTCCGATGATGCTCGGCCAGGGCCCGGCCCCAGTACCCGGGACCGGAGGAGCTGTGCAAGCCGGCCTGGAGGGCCAGGTAGCCGCCCTCGACGAACTCGGTGAGCAGCGCGCCGATCGCCCCGTCGGGCAGGACGACGTCGGCGTCGACGAGCGCGACCCGCGGCGACGCGGCCGCCTCAGCGCCCACGAGCCGCGCCACCGGCAGGCCGCGCCCGCCGTCGGAGAGGATCCGCACAGGGTAACGGCGGGCGATCTCGACGGTCCCGTCGGTGGACTCGCCGTCCACCACGATGACCTCCCTCGGCTCCGAGCGGACGATCGACTCCAGGCACTCGTCGATCAGCGGCGCGGCGTTCCGCACCGGGACCACGACCGAGACGTCAAGCACCGGGCTCACCTACCGGATTCCGCATCGGTCCAGGACGCCCAGCAGGTGCTCGACGATCACGTCGCTCGCCTGGTCGGCGGTGAAGGAGACGGGCACGCGCAGCAGGAACGACGGCTTGCCGTGCAGTGCCCTGGCGAGCACCGCGGCCTTCTGGGCGTGGAACTCCTCGGCGGGCATCAACCCGGTCGCCGCCAGCGCCGTGATCAGGTCCCGGGAGTGCCTGGCCAGCTCGGAGTGGAAGTTGCCGACCAGCCGGGTGACCATCCAGCGGGTGTCCTGCCCGGTGAGCACCGCGTCCCGCCCCTCGAACCGTTCCACGAACACCGCGGCCGCCAGCGGCGCCGACGTGGCGATGCTCGCGTCGGGAAGGGCCACTTCGGGCCGGACCATCATGTGCTCCGGCGACCAGCGCCGCACGAACCCGGCCAGCCGCGGGAACTGGGTGACCAGGGGATGCACCACCGTGGTGAGCTCGGCGATCGGCCTGGACAGGGCCGATGGGACGAGCGGCTTGCGCCGTCGGGTGAACAGGTGCGGGTAGATCGGCCGATGGTGCGGCTTGATGAACATCGGCTTGGCGAATCCGAGCAGCTGCCCGTCGCCGGTCAGGAACGCCCAGTCGTCCCCCATGAAGGAGACGCCGTCCACGCGCAGCAGCTTCGCGATGGTGCTGGTCTTGCCGACGCCGCCCCACGCCGGCATGGCGACGCCGTGGCCCCGGTAGTCGAAGGTGGCGGCGTGGATCATGCCAGCGTCGCGCCGCCCGAGGATCCGGTCGATCAGCGGCAGCGCCGAGGTCAGCAGCTCCCTGGTGCCGTGGAGCCGGAACTGGTCGCCGTCCACCACCACCTGGACCCTGGTCGCCGTCAGGAACAGGGAGCTGGGGGTGTACCGGTACTCGTGCTCGTTGTGCGAGGCGTCGGGCATGGGCTCGAACGCGCCGGTGACCGTCAGGTCGTGCCGCCCGAGACCCTTGGCGAGGAAGGGGGCGAAGATGTCGCCGAGGAGGGATGCCGTGGGGGCGGTTTCCTCGATGCGGACCGCCGCCCGGTCGTGGATGTTCAGCTCGATCCAGCGCTCCGCCGCCCGCGCTCGTGGGCGGTCGGTCCGGACGTGGTTGCGCTCAGCCAGGTTGGTCACGCTGCTCCCTCCGGGGCCCGGTGTTCGCCGATGGAGGCGGCCGCGTCGCGGTGGTAGCGCCCATTCCTGGAGGCCGTTCCCACCAGGTAGCCGGCGGCGGTGACCGTCAGCCCGGCGAGGATCATCGCCGACCGCCCCAGGCCCGCCGGGTCACGGTGGGCGATCGCGTCCGCGACCCCGCGGGCCATCGCGCGGGGCAGCACGCGGGTCGCGTAGGCCCGTTCCGAGGCGAGGCCAATACGGGCGTCGGACAGCTGCGCGACCAGGGCCTTCGAGAGTCCCTCGGACCAGCAGCGGGCACGGAAGTAGCGCCAGGTCGCCCGGTCGGCAGGGACGTGATGCTGGATCCTCGCCCGCGGGTCGTACAGGAAGAGGCCCTCCGGCCAGCGCCGGCAGGCCCGGATGCACAGCTCCGTCTCCTCGCAACCCAGCGGCCGCCTGCCGACCCGCCCGATGCCGCCGTCGAAGCCGCCGAGCAGCCGGAGGGTGTCACGGCGGAAGGACATGTTGGCGCCAATCAGGTTCCGGACCGGCGCGGGCGCCTGCGGCATCCCGCGGTAGGTGCAGCCCACCACCCAATCGAACTCGTCAGGGAAGCAGCGGGGCCGGCCGGTGGCCCACAGCGGCTCGATGGCACCGCCCACCCCAAGGACGTCGGGCCGCTCGTACCCGGCACCCAACCACGCCAGCCAGTCGGGCCCGGCCACGGCGTCGTCGTCCAGGAAGGCCACCACCTCACCCGTGGCGCACGCGACGCCGCTGTTGCGAGCTCCCGACAGGCCCCGCCGCTCCCGGTTCGCGGTGACGACGACCCCGGGCAGGTCGTGCGACACACGCTCGAGCAAGGCGGCGTTGTGATCGACGCTGACGATGATCTGCGCCGCGGGCGGCGTCTGGCGCCGCACCGACGCGACGGCGGCGACCAGCTCGTCCCAGCGACGCTGCGTGTACGCGCAGATGACGACCGAGATCGACGGTCCCGGGGATGTGGGAGGCTGGCCGGTGGCCAATCTCAGCGCTCTGCCACTCGGGCCGGCGTGGTCATGGCAACGCCCCGCTTCCCAGCGACCCGTCGTGGGGGCTGCTGCCGAGGACGTCGGTGACCAGCGGCCGCCAGTGGTACAGCGCCTGCTGGTCGATCGGGTCGACGACCGGCCGTGGCCGTCTCGCCACCCGCTCGCGGACGAGGGCGCGCAGCACCAGCTGCCCGTCGTGGAAGGTGCGGAGGTTGGACCGGCCACAACGGCGGCGCAGCTCGACGCTCGGCACCTCGGCGATGCGGAGGTTCGCCTTCACGGCGTGCACCACGAGCTCGGTCTCGATCTCGAAGCCGTGCGCGGTGAGCGCGAGGGCGGGCAGGCACTCCCTACGGAACGAGCAGAACCCGTAGCAGAGGTCGCTGAAGCGGATGAGGAACAGCGAGTTCGTCAGACGCGTCAGGGCCTGGTTCCCGACGCGGCGGAGGAGTGTGAAGTCCAGGGATCCCCCGTGGGTCAGGAACCGGGACCCCTTGACGAGGTCGTAGCCGTTGAGGAGCGGCGTGACGAACTGGTCGATCTCGGCGGGGTTCATGCTGCCGTCGGCGTCGATCATCACGATGATGTCCCCGCTCGCGGCCGCGAAGCCACGGTGTCCCGCCGGGCGGGACGCCGACCGTCGAGGACGCGGGGAGTGCCGTTCAGTTCGGGCACGTGGCCGCCGAGAGGCAGCAGCCCGGACGGGTCGGTCGTGGCGAGGGCGGTGGGCTGGTGCGGAAGGGCGCCGCGCCCGTCGGCGGCCGGAGGCGACCCGTTGTGTTCGATCAGAGGATCCATACTGCGCTCCACAGCGATCTACCTGCCAGGCGGGTCACGGCGACTCGTTGGACCGGGCGCACCGGCGGTCGGGCGTCGGTGGTATGCGGGCACCCTCACGAACGTGCGGTGGTGGCACGGGCGAGCGGATGAACGGCGGATGAACGGCGGACGTCACGAGCACGGCGATCATTGACCGCCGCCCCCGAGGTTGGCTACCGGCCGACTGACGGATTCGAGGTCTACGCGTTTCGGCCGATGCGTCGGGCCTGGCTCTTGGACGATCCTTTGCTACGTTCCGGGGAGTACAACGCACCTAAAAGGGATGATCCTTCCTTCGCGTCGTAGGCCCGAGCCGGGCCAGCGCCGGTTCTGCCGCCGCTCTCGCGGGTACGGGTATCGGAGGTCGGACGCTGGTGTGTTGGGAAGTGACACCATGGCGAGACTCCTGCTGGCCGACCGTCAGCCGCTCCTGAACGACGCGCTCGAGGTCCTGTTCACCCGCGACGGTCGCCACGAGGTCGTGGCCAGCTGCACGCCACACCAGGACGTCGTGCTCGCGGTCTGTCGCCTGCAACCAGACCTGCTCCTGATCGACGCCGAAGTCGCCATGTCGGGCCGGCCCACGATGCTCGAACGCGCGCTGGCGGAGCGGCCCGGCCTCAAGGTGCTCCTGCTCGCGCCCGACATGGACGCCAAGCTCCTGCTCGACTCCATGGGGGTCGGCGCCGTCGGCGTGGTGCTCAAGACGAGCAGCTCGTCGACCGTCCGCACCGCGGTGGAGAGCGCCCTGGCCGACGAGAGGCTCGCGCCACGGGCCGCGCCCCCCAAGGTGCTCCACCAACTCGACCCGCACGGCCGCGGCGAGTCGCCCGTCCAGCGCCTGTCGCTGCGCGAGCGCGAGGTGCTGGCGCTGCTCGGCCGGGGCTGGAGCAACGAGGCGATCGGCAGCCTGCTCTTCATCAGCCCGCACACCGTGCGCACCCACATCCAGAACATCCTGGTCAAGCTCGGCGTGCACTCCCGGCTGGCCGCGACGACCTTCGCCATGGAGCATGCGAGCGAACTGCCGGCCGTGCCGCAGGGCACCCCCAAGGGCGCCGGGTGACCACCGGGTCCGTGCTCGGGTTCACCGGCTCGCCCGACACGGGCCCCGGCCTTGCCCGCTCAGCCGGCGCCGGCGTGGGCCCGCGGAGGGACCGGCCCGTCCGCGTGGCCGTCGAAGGACACCAGATGCTGCTGCACCGCGAAGATCGCCGCCTCCAGCTTGGAGTGCACGCCGAGCTTGACCAGGATGCTCTGGATGTGGGTGCGCACGGTGTGCAGCGACAGGAAGCAGGCCTCGGCGATCCGCTGGTTGGAGTAGCCGGCCGTGACCAGTTCCAGGACGTCGCGCTCGCGGGGGCTCAGCCTGCTGGCGAGCAGCTCGACCTCGGGATCGCGGCGGAACTCCGGGGTGGACGGGGTGTAGGACACCAGGACGTCGTTGCTCTCCAGCAGCTCGCGGATCGTTTCGACCACCTGCTCGCTGGAAGCGCCTGCCAGCACGCGCACGCCGCCGTTGAACGCCCCCGCGTGCGCGATCGTGTCGCTGTGGCTCAAGGCCGACAGCGCCAGCACCCTGCCGTCCGAAGCGAATGCCCTGGCCCTGGCGGCGTCGGCCGCCGGGCTGGCGTCCGTTCCCTCGAGGTCGAGGACGAGCATCCCGGGACCCTCGCCCTGCACGACGCGGACGCCGGTGCCACCGTTCTGGCTGACACCGAGCACAGCGAGGTCATCGTTGCTCCAGAGGAACTCCTTCAACGCGTCGGTCAGCACCCTCTGGCTGTCGATCAGCAGGATCTTGACTGGCTGCGGCATGCGCGTCGTCCCCCCCGCGACGGCCGGCCATCACGCCTCCCGAGGCATCCGGGCAGCCTGTGGTGAACCCACGTGGTCGCAAGGAGCGACCGCGCTGCCCGAGACCGACCGGTCCGGCGAGCACTCGGCATCGTCGTCAATCCAAAGCTCGATGTCGTCTCGCGGGCTCGCGGGGCGATGAGCGCGACTGTCCGCAGATGCGACGAGGCCGCTCGAGATCCTGGCCAAGACGCACCCCCCCATCCGACGTGGTCGGCCAACCGTGCGATCTGGTAGCCGCCACGACGCCCACGGTCACCCGGATGCCACCGACGGTTCACCTAGATGTGCCGTAAGCGTCAGATCTGTCAATGTTGTCGGCGCATCCATCCCGTGTCAAGGAAGGCTTGCTGCCGCGTGACTGCACCCGAGCCCTCTTGGACCACTGAAAGGCGCTCGCTCTGCTGCGGTAGGGGCCAGGAGGGCACGAGCCGGGTGCGGCCCCGGGTTGGCGTTCGGGTGGTCGCGCGCGTACGCGAAATGAGTGAGGGATCCGCGTTGCCACGGCCGTATCGTGCACACGGCGCCGCCCCCCTGTCGGCCCCCCCGCGGGGGAGGCGGTGCCACTGTTGGTCGAGGTCTGGGATGTAGTTGCCCGGTACCTCGTGGTGAGAGGAAGCCTGGTCTTGGTCTGGAGTAAAGAGACTCGAACGTGCTGCTGCACCTGCGGGTGTTTACTTGCTGCATCAGCCCTGCTGGAGGAGTGCAACGGATGACCCGTCAGGATGATGCCAGCTCAGCGCGATCCCGCTAACACCCTGCGTGGGTGTCAGCGGATCTTGATTCTAGGTAGAACCGGCTCGGGCAAGACCACTCTGGCCCGAGAACTGGCCGCTGTTATTGGCGTGCCTCACGTGGAACTCGATGCGTTATATTTCGGTCCAGATTTCAGCACAGCGCCCCTGCACGTGTTGCAGGAGCGTACCAGCGCCGCGATCGCAGGAGATCGCTGGGTGACCGACGGCAACAAGAGCGCGGTGCGCGACCTCGTCTGGCCCCGAGCGGATACGGTAATCTGGCTCGACTATCCCTTGGTGGTGTCCTTGTGGAGGCTCGGGAAGCGGGCTCTATGGCGTACCTCCGTCCTCAAAGCGCAGGCGGCTGAGAGGGGCGGAAAGGCGGGACTCCCCAGGCAGTTCTTCTCGGCCGCGAAAGGGGTACTCACGGCGCTCCGATCACACACGGGCCAGCGTCGTGAATATCCCAGGCTGTTCGCCAAGCAGGAGAATCAGCACCTCGCGGTTGTGCGCCTTCGGTCCCCGCGTGCTACTCGCCGCTGGCTGGCCCGCGTACCTGGAGGATGACCTCCGCGTCCGGGCCGAGTGCGATCACGGTCGGCTGAAACGCTGGTGGGCTCATCGGCGCTGCTTCATCAGAGGACATCGAGCAGGGCTGCCCTGCGGCGCGGGCGAAGTGCGGTTCGTTCCCTGTGCCAAGGCGGGAAGGGGGCAGGGGGTCCAGGTACGGAGCGAGCGACGATCACAGCCCAGCCCCTTGCAGGAGGATCCATGCGCGCAACGATCCGGTCGACCGTGTTGTCGGTGAGCCTGCTGGCCGGGCTGGTCGCCGCCCAGGCCCTGCCGGCAGCCGCAACACACGGCGGCGCCACCCTCGTGTCGGTCGGCAGCCCCTCAAGCCCGTTCTCCGCCGACAAGCAGAACGAGCCGGCGGTCGCGGTCGACCAGGCCCACCCCAACATCCTGGCCGCCGGCGCCAACGACAACATCGACCTCGAGGCGTGCAACGCCGGTGACGACACCACCTGCCCCTTCACCCCCGGTGTCGGGGTCTCCGGGATCTCCTTCTCGTTCGACGCCGGTGACAGCTGGGTGCAGCCGACCTACTCGGGCTACAGCGCCCGGACAGGCGTGGACGGCAGCTGCCAGGGGCAGGCCGGTCCCGACCTCGGCTGCGTGCCGCTCACCCCTCAGCAGGGCGGCAGCATCGGCACGCTGCCCTGGTACTACGAGAACGGGCTGGTCTCAGACGGTGACCCAGCGCTGGCCTTCGGCCCGCGCCCGGACGCCAACGGCAACTTCTCGTGGACCAACGGGTCGCGCCTGTACTACGCCAACCTGACCTCCAACCTCTCCGCGAAGCGCAGCGACGCCGGATTCAAGGGCGTGGAGGCCATCGGCGTCTCCCGCACCGACGACCCGCCGGCCGCCGCTGCAGGGGTCAAGTCGGCCTGGATGCCGCCGTCGGTGATCACCGGCAGCAACAGCGCGGCTGCGTTCGCCGACAAGGAGCAGATCTGGGCCGACAATGCCGCGTCCAGCCAGTTCTTCGGCAACACCTACGTCTGCTTCGCCCGCTATCCAGGTGGCCCGAGCGCGGGATCCAACGCCCACACGCTGGACGTCGCCAGGTCGACCGACGGCGGCGACAGCTGGTCCAAGCTCACGCTGGTGAACATCCCCGACTCATCTTCAGGCAAGTTCGCGCTGGTCAGCGGGCACAGTGGCTGCACGGTCCGTACCGACAGCACCGGGACGGTGTACGCCTTCTGGCTCGGCTGGGACCAGACCCTCGAGCAGCAGGGCATCTACATGGCCCGCTCCTTCGACGGCGGAGCCAGCTTCGAGCAGCCGCGGCGGCTGTTCCAGTCCGTGAACACCGGGATCCTGGACCCTGTCCTCGGCCGCACCACGATGGACGGCATCGCCGGGGCCAGAAGCGACCTGTCCAACGCACCCAGCATCGACATCGCCAACGGGGCGCCGACAGGCACCGGGTCCAGCAACCAGATCGTCCTCACGTGGGTCGACGGCCGAGCCGGCCTGAACGACGAGCACGTCTTCTTCACCACCTCCACCGACCGGGGCCAGGCGTGGACCGGCCTTCGCACGGTCGAGGACGAGATCAGCCGTCCCGCCGACCGGGGCTACTATTCCGCGCCGGCCATCTCGCCTGACGGCCGCGACGTCTATCTCGTGTACAACGCCTTCCTCGAGCCGTACAAGCCCAGCACGATCGGCCTGGCAAACGACCGGCCGCTGGTCGGCGTGGTCGTCCATGCCGACGTGGCCGCTGGCGGGACCGTCGGGGCGTTCTCGCAGCTGCATCGCAGCCCGCCTGGGGACGCCCGTGGCTCCAGCCAGAACGACCTGACCGCGGAGTTCCTGGGCGATTACGTCTACGCGGCGGCGACCAACGGCTATGGTGCTGCGGTCTGGAACGACGTCCGGCGCGCCGCCGACTGCCCGGCCATTGACACCTGGCGGATGGCGCTGCGCACCGGAGCCTCCCTGCCCAGGCCGGCTCCCCAGCAGGACTGCCCACCCACCTTCGGCAACTCCGACATCTTCGGAGGCTCGTACGCCGACCCAACCGCTCCCTGAACATCGGACTCGCGTCCCACCAGGCCAAGCCGCAGGGCTACTCTCAGAAGTGATCAATCGCGACGGTACGGACGTCACTGTAACCGGGAGGGCAAGCGTATCGCTCTTGATGCTGATGAGCCGGACGCCGACATCCCCTGAGGTCGCCCTGGAGCCGCTCGGCGGCCGGTACCAGGTCGTCCGGCCCCTGGGCATCGGCCGGACGACCATGGTGCTCGAGGCGTGGGACCGGGACGAGCGCCGCCGTGTCGCGCTGAAGTTCCCCATCCGGCAGTTCGCCACCGACGAGGCATTCCTCGCCAGGCTCCAACGCGAGGTCGAGGCGGTCGTGGACCTCGACCACCCGAACGTTGCCGCGGTCCACGGGATCGAGTGGGACGGCCCGGCCGGGTTCGTGGTCGTCGAGCTGGTCGAGGGCTCCACCCTCTGGGACATGCTCGCCACCCGTGGGCCCCTGCCCTCGGCCGGGGCAGCCAGGATCGCCGTCCAGGTCTGCGCCGCCCTGGACGCTGCCCATGCCAGGGGTCTCACCCACGGTCACCTCACCCCGGCCAACGTCCTACTCCGCATCGACGGCCGCGTAAAGCTGACCGACTTCCGCCTCGCCCAGGCGGCCCGGCCCCTGGCCGCGGCTCCCGACCTCGAAGGCGACCTACGGGCGCTCGGCCGTTGCATGGTGGTGATGTTGACCGGCGCGGAACCGGCCCCCGGCGAGCGAGTCCGGCTCCGCCCAGAGGTGCCTGCCGAGCTGGCCGCGATCGTGGTCAGGGCGGCCGGCGACCACCAGGAGGGTTACCGCTCGGCGGACGACCTCGGCCGCGATCTTGCCCGCTTCCTGGCTCGGCTGCGCCGCGGCGCGGCGCCGGTGAGCCTGCCCGGCTCCGCGCCGGCGCATGACCAACCGGACGGAGCCGCCGTGGCCGCTTCCCGGGCGATCGAGCCGGTGTGGTCTCCGCCAGCACCGGCGCAGGGAGAGCCGCCTACTGCCAGCGAGGCGGGCAGCGCACCCGCAAGGCGCCGCCGGAGGCTCGGGGTCGTCGGGCTGGCCGGGGCCTGCCTGGCCGTCGTGGTCGCGGTCGTTGCCTTCGCGGGGCTCGGTCCCGATCCAGATGGGCAGGCCGCCGGTCGGACCATAGCGGGGCCCGCGCTCGCGCTCCTGGCTCCGGCGACCAGCCAGCCACCGTTCGGCGGCGGTGAACCAGCCCCGACGACCGCACAGCAGACCACGGCGCCGCCGGAGGCCACCACGGCGCCGCCGGCACCCACCACGACCATCGCTGACGAGACGGGTGGCTCCGGCCAGCAGGTCGCGGTCCCCAACGTGGTGGGACGCGATCGCGTGCAGGCGGTGGCCGCCCTCACCAAGGCCCGGCTCGGCGTCCGGGTCGTCCTGGTCCAGGTCCGCGGCGCCGGGCGGGTCGATCGGGTCGTCAGCCAGGAGCCGTCGGCCGGCCAGGCCGTCCCGCCCGGGTCCGTGGTGACGCTGACGGTCGGCGCCAAGCGACTGCCCGCCTGAGATCCCCTCGGTCGCGGCGCCGTCCGACCGTAGCCCGTGTTCCCAGAGCACACGGCACCGCGGCAGCGCTATGGGCGCACAGTACCGGCGTGGGCCGGTCGAGCATGCGAACCATCCACCCGAGCGTTAGGCTTGCGCCCGCCACCTGGTCACCGATGCAGGGGGGTCGATGTCGGAGCCCGGCTCCGAGCGCCGCATCGCCGAACGGTACGCCATGCGGGCTCCCGCGCTGGGTCGGGGCGGCATGGGCGTCGTCTGGCGTGCCCGCGACACGCTGCTCGGCCGCGAGGTGGCGATCAAGGAGGTCCGGCTCCCGGCGGCCCTGGCCGACGACGAGCGCGCCCGCGTCCGCGCCCGGGTGATGCGCGAGGCCCGGGTGGCCGCGCGCCTCAACCACGCCGGCGCGGTCACCCTGCACGACATCGTCGACGAGGACGGCCGGCCCTACATCGTGATGGAGCTGGTCGAGGCGCCGACCCTCACCGACCTCGTCGCCGAGCGCGGCCCGTTGCCGCCGGAGGAGGTCGCCGCGCTCGGCCTCTCCCTGCTGGACACGCTCGAGGCCGCCCACGGGGTCGGGATCGTCCACCGCGACGTCAAGCCCGGCAACGTCATGGTGCGCCCCGACGGCGGCACCAAGCTGGCCGACTTCGGCATCGCCTCGGTCCAGGACGACCCTGGGCTGACCGCCAGCACCGGGCTGCTGGCCGGCTCGCCCGCCTACATGGCCCCGGAGCAGGCCGAGGCGGAGTTCGGGCCGGTCGGGCCGGCGACCGACCTGTGGGCGCTCGGCGCGACGATGTACTTCGCGGTCGAGGGGGTGCCCCCGTTCGACCGCGGCAGCCCGCTCGCCACCCTTGCCGCCGTGGTCTACGAGGAGGCCCGTCCGGCCAGCCGGGCCGGTCCGCTCGCCCCGGTGCTGGCCGGGCTGCTCACCAAGGCTCCCGCCGAGCGGCTCACGGGTCATGACCTGCGGCGCCAGCTGCGCCAGGTGGCCGCGGGCGGTGCACGGGCGGCGCACGCCGAGCCCAGTCGGGCCGCGGGCGCCGAGCCCCGTGCGGCCGCGGGCGCCGAGTCGTGGCTGGCCGCTGCCGGGCAGCCGGCGGCCGGTCGCTCGGTGGCGGTCGGGCCGGCCGGGCCGACCGCCGCCGACACCGCTCGGCTCGATCTCGACCTCGACCAGGTGGTCGCGGCGGCCGAGCCTGTTCCCGCTCGCCCTCGCCGGCGGCGCGGCGGCCTGAAGGTCGTCCTGGTCACGATCCTGCTCGCGCTGATGGGCGTGGTCGCCTGGCAGGTCGCGGAGACCAGGCGCAGGCAGGCCGACCAGGGTGGCACCGCCGCTCCACCAGCGAACACCGCGCCCGCGGTCACCCGGCCCGCGGGCGGCGTGTGGCCGCGCTACGACGACCCGGACGGCTTCTACCGGATCAGCTACCCGCCCCGCTGGCGGCGGGAGCGGAGCCAGCGCAACCCCGCGGTGGTCGAGTTCCACCACCCGACCAACCCTCGCGGCTTCATCCGCGTCCAGGTCGACAAGGACCGCCAGGACCCGTACGACGCGTGGCGGCAGAGCGAGCGGAGCTTCGTGGCCGACCATCGGGGCGACGGCTACCGGCTCCTCGCCTTGGAACGCACGCGCTACCGGGAGCGCTGGGACGCGGCCGTCTGGGAATTCACCTACGTGCTGGCCACACAGCCCACCCGGGTCTACGACCTGGCGGTGACCACCGACCGGCGCCGCTACGCCGTGCAGTTCCAGAGCGACGAGGCCGACTGGCCCGGCATCGCACCGGTGGTCGAGCGCGTCCTGAACGAGCTCGAGCTGGAGTGACGGCGTCCCGCCGTCAGCGGTGCGCGGCCCGGAGCGCGGCCAGGACCGCCTGGGAGGCGGGCTCCCCGGCGGGCGCGTACAGCGAGGAGGCCAGCTCGCCGCGGTTCCACAGCGTCTGGCCGAGCGCGGCCAGTCCCTCGGCGCTGCCGGCCAGCAGCGACCAGTCCGCCTGTCCGTCCCCGTCCCAGACGACGACGCGCTGGTCGCCACGCGCGAACCGGTAGTTGGTGTGGCCCGGCCAGGCCCAGGTGCGCTGTTGCTGGACGAACTCGCGCTCGAGCATGGCCAGGTCGCGCCGGTCCAGCGGCAGGTCCTGCGCGGCGAGGCAATACGGCAGCACGAAGGCCAGCCGGTCCCAGGCGAGCGTGAAGACGTAGTCGGAGAAGCTCGCCGCGTGGAGCCGCCAGATCACCGCGTCCGCCGGCGAGCTCACCTCGATCAGCACCCGCGGGTCGGCGCCGTCGTCCAGCCGCACCGCCCAGTGGCAGGCACCCACGTTCTCGACGCGGATGACCAGCAGACCCTTGTGGATCAACCGCTCCGGCCCTCCGCCCCAGCCGTGCGGGGGCTCTCCCAGCTCCGCGGCCCCGAGGACGCGGTCGCCGGTCGCGCCCGCGAGGATCGCCGGCGCTCCGCGGAGCGAGTACCACTCCACCACCGACGCCGGGAACTTGGCACCCAGCTGGCGCTCGCGTTCGGCGATCGTGGCCCGCTCGTTCAGGTCCACCGTCGGAGTCAGTCCGAGCAGGTCGCAGGCTGCCTGATGGTACTGGAGCATACGGTGAGGATACGGCGCCGAAGCGGGCTTGACCGCCCGCATGCGCCTGACCGGACGTGCGCGTCCTGCGGTCGGGCATCTACGCTTGGACCGAGCCGGCCAATCGCCCGACCTGGGAGGAACCATGGCGCGCGAGGACCAGCGACGTACCGAGTCCGGCATCCCGGTCGAGACGGTCTACCGCGCCGACGACCTGGCTGGCTTCGACCCGGCGAGCGTGCTCGGCGAGCCTGGCGAGCCACCGTTCACCCGCGGCATCCACCCGACCATGTACCGCGGGCGGGTCTGGACCATGCGCCAGTACGCCGGCTTCGGGTCGGCGGCGGAGACCAACGCGCGCTTCCGCTACCTGCTCGACCACGGCCAGACCGGGCTCTCGGTCGCGTTCGACCTGCCCACCCAGATGGGCTACGACTCCGACCATCCGATGGCCGCCGGCGAGGTCGGCCGCGTCGGCGTGGCGATCGACTCGCTGGCCGACATGCGCCGCCTGTTCGAGGGCATCCCGCTCGACCGGGTGTCCACCTCGATGACCATCAACGCCCCGGCGGCGGTGCTGCTCCTGCTGTACCAGCTCGTCGGCGAGGAGCAGGGGGTGGACTCGGCGGCGCTCAGCGGCACGGTCCAGAACGACGTGCTGAAGGAGTACATCGCCCGCGGCACCTACATCTATCCGGCCAAGGCCAGCCTGCGCATCGCCACCGACCTGTTCGGCTACTGCGCCAGCCAGCTGCCCCGCTTCAACACCATCTCGATCTCGGGCTACCACATGGCCGAGGCGGGCGCGACCCCGGTCCAGGAGGTGGCCTTCACCCTGGCCAACGCGATCGCCTACGTGCAGGCGGCCCTGGACGCGGGCTTGGCGGTCGACGACTTCGCCTCCCGGCTGTCCTTCTTCTTCGTCGCCCGGACGGGCCTGTTCGAGGAGGTCGCGAAATTCCGGGCCGCGCGGCGCATCTGGTCGGAGCTGATGGCGAGCCGCTTCGGGGCGCAGAGCCCGAAGTCGCGCATGCTGCGCTTCCACACCCAGACCGCCGGGGTGCAGCTCACCGCGCAACAGCCGCTCAACAACGTGGTCCGGGTCGCCTACCAGGGGCTGGCGGCGGCGCTCGGCGGCACCCAGTCGCTGCACACCAACTCGTTCGACGAGGCGCTGGCGCTGCCCAGCGAGGCGGCCGCGCGGCTCGCCCTGCGCACCCAGCAGGTGCTGGCCAACGAGACCGGGGTGACCGACACGGTCGACCCCCTGGCCGGCTCGTACTACGTCGAGCACCTCACCAACGAGATCGAGGCGCGCGCCAGGGAGCTGATCGGGCGGGTCGACGAGCTCGGCGGCGCGGTCGCCGCCATCGAGCGCGGCTTCCAGAAGCAGGAGATCGAGCGGTCCGCCTACGAGGAGCTGCGGGCGGTGGAGGCGGGCAGCAAGGTGGTGGTGGGCGTGAACCGCTTCGCCGACGGCGCGGAGGAGCCGGTCAGCCTGCTGCAGCTCGACCCCGCCATCGCCGAGGGCCAGGCAAAGTCGCTGGCGGGCATCCGCGCCGGCCGCGACGGCGAGGCGGTCACGGCGGCCCTTGGCGACCTGGCCGACGCCGCCCGGGGCGGCGACAACCTGCTCGTCCCCATGCGCGAGGCGCTGCGCCGCATGGCCACCGTCGGCGAGGTGTGCGACGCCCTGCGCGAGGTGTTCGGCACCTACCGCCCGCCGGACACGTTCTGACCACCTGGTTGGCCTGCCGGCCCCGGCGGATTGACGCTCTGCTTAGCAGGGCAGTCATAATTTCGGATGCTTTGTCCTGACCAGGAGGTTTCCCATGTCGACCAGCCTGCAGGCGCTGTTCTACTTCCTTGCCCTCGTCTGCTTCGTCGGCGCGGCAGCGTCGTTCGCCCCGAGCCGCCGCTCCAGGTTTGCCGGCCGCGTCAACCTGCTCGCCCTCGGCCTCGCCTTCTGGGTGTTCGTGCCGTTCATGAACGCCCTCCTGAAGATCACCTGACCGGGCGGCGCGCCTGGGCGGCGCGCACGCTCGCCCAGGCGCGGTCCGTGGTGACCAGGTGGTCGACCAGGCGCAGGTCCACGATCCGGGCCGCGTTGGCCAGTCGCTCGGTGGCGCGGAGGTCGGCCGAGCTCGGCGTGGGGTCGCCCGACGGGTGGTTGTGGACCAGCGCGAAGGCGCTGCCGTCGTTGCGCAGCACGGCGTTGAGCACCTCGCGGACCGGGAGCAGGCATTGGTCGGCGCTGCCGTCGCTGACCGGGACGACCCGGCGCACCCGGTGGCCGGGATCGAGGACGACCACCAGCACCCGCTCGCGGCGCAGCCCGCCGAGCTGCTGCCGTGCGAGCAGGGCCAGGTCGTCGGGGCGCCGCACGATCGCCGGCGTGTCGCCGGCGTCGAAGCAACGCCCGAGCCGCAAGGCGGCGAGCAGCGCCGCCGCCTTGGCCGGCCCCATCCCGGGGCGTCCCGCCAGCTCCTCCGGCGCGGCGGCGGCCAGGCCGGCCAGCGAGCCGTGCTCGGCCAGCAGCGCCGCCGCCAGCTCGACCGCGCTCTGACCGGCGCGGCCCTGGCGCAGCACCAGTGCCAGCAGCTCGACCGTGCTCAGCACGGCGGCACCATGACGCCACAGGCGCTCACGGGGTCGCTCCTGCTCCGGAAGATCGAGGATTCGCACGGTCATGGCGTGACCCTAGAGCCGCCCCCCGACACCTCCGCCCGGTCGTCCACAGGCCACGGACGGGCGGGCGTGTGGGAGCCTGAACCTGGCGTGCTCGTGAGGCTCCTGGGTAGTCGTGCGGGGGTAGCCGTCCTCGATGGCGGTTCGGTTCCGCCGGCGCCGGTACCATCAGGGTATGGAGCGCGATGTGCGAGTGGTGATCCTGGGCGGCGGGCCGGGAGGGTACGAGGCGGCCCTGGTCGCGGCGGACCTCGGGGCCGAGGTCGTGATCGTCAACGACGAGGGGCTGGGCGGCGCCTGCGTGCTGTGGGACTGCGTGCCGTCCAAGACGCTGCTCACCTCGGCGCAGGCCTTCTCCACCATCGAGACCGCGCCCGAGCTCGGGGTGCGCTTCGAGACCAGCCAGGGCGACGGCATCCCCCGCACCGGCGTGGAGCTCGGCACCGTCTTCCAGCGCGTGCGCGAGCTGGCGCTGGCGCAGTCCCAGGACATCGAGCGGCGCGTCCTGGAGGACGGGGTGACCGTCATGACCGGCACCGGCCGCCTGGTCGACCGGCAGACGGTCGAGGTCACTCACCCGGGCGGCGAGACCGAGCGGGTCTCCGGCGACGCCATCCTGATCTCCACCGGCTCGGATCCCCGCCGGCTGCCGACCGCGCCCACCGACGGCGAGGTGATCCTCTCCAGCCAGGACGTCTACCAGCTGAAGGAGGTGCCGAAGCGGCTGGTGGTGGTCGGCGCCGGCGCCACCGGCGCGGAGTACGCCACCGCCTTCCTGCGCTTCGGCTCCGAGGTCACGTTCGTGTGCAGCCGCGACCGGGTGCTGCCGACCCAGGACAGCGACGCCGCCATGGTGATCGAGGAGGTGTTCGAGCGCCGCGGGCTGACCACGGTGAAGAACGCCAAGGCGGCCAAGGTCGAGCGGATCGCCGACGGCGCGGTCGTCCACCTCGAGGACGGCCGCACGGTCGAGGGCACCCACGTGCTGCTCACCGTCGGCCAGGTGCCGCAGTCGGCCGGCATCGGCCTCGAGGAGGTCGGCGTCGATGTCGACGCCATGGGTGCGATCGTCGTCGACGGGGTCAGCCGCACCACCGTGCCGACCATCTACGCGGCCGGCGACGTCACCGGCAAGAACATGCTCGCGTCGGTCGCGGCGATGCAGGGCCGTATCGCCATGTGGCACCTGCTCGGCCAGGCGGTCGCCCCGCTGCGCTGGGACGCGGTCGCCGCGACCGTCTTCACCGACCCGCAGATCGCCACGGTGGGCCTGTCCGAGCAGCGCGCCGCCAAGGCACAGATCGAGGTCGAGGTGGAGACCCTGCCGCTGTCGGGCAACTCCCGGGCGAAGATGGCCGGCCTGCACGACGGCTTCGTCAAGCTGCTCGCCCGGCCGGGCTCGGGCACGATCGTGGGCGGCGCGGTGGTGGCCGGCTACGCCTCCGACCTGATCGCCCCGGTCTCGGTCGCGATCATGAACCGGCTCTCGGCAGCCCAGCTCACCCAGGCGTTCCAGGTGTACCCGTCGTTCGCCGGCTCGATCCAGGAGTGCGCCCGCCGCCTGGCCATCCGGGTGCAGGGCACCTACCGCTACTGAGCGCCCGGGCGGCTAGGGAAGCCAGGACACCGTTCCCCGCAGGGCCAGGTAACCGAGGCCGGCGCCGGCGTCGAGCAGGAAGTGGGCGACCACCAGGGCGGTGGTCCGGCCGGTGCGCTGGTACAGGCGGCCGAACAGCAGGCCGAGGGCGAGGTTGCCGGCGAAGCCGCCGAAGCCCTGGTAGAGGTGGTAGCCGCCGCGCAGCAGGGCGCTGGCGGCCAGGGCCCTGCGCGGCGACCAGCCGAGCTGGTCGAGCCGGCGCAGCAGGTAGCCGCAGACGATCACCTCTTCGAGCAGGCCGCTGCGGAGCGCGCCGAGCAGCAGCACCGGCACGGTCCACCAGTGCCCGGTCGGCGGCACCGGCACCACCGAGCGGTTCACGCCGAGCTGCACGCTGGCTGCGTAGATGGCGACCCCGACCGCGCCGACGGCCACGGCGAGGACCACGCCGAGGGCGAGGTCGGACACGGGCCGGCGCCGGTCCAGCCCGATGCTCTCCAGCGACTCGCGCGAGCGGCGCAGCAGGTGGGCGACCAGCGCCACCGGCACCAGCGAGGTGCCGATGTCGAGGAGCTGGTAGGCGAGCGCGCCGCGCGAGTACAGCGGCGCCGCCACCCCGCGGATCGGCGCGGTCAGCAGGTTGACCAGCGCGTACAGGGCCGACGCCGCGAGCGAGAGGAACAGGACCAGCAGCACCTCGTCGCGCAGCACGCGCCGCTCCGGCAGCCCCCCGGGCGCCGGCGGCTCGGTTGCCCGGTCGGGGCGGCTGGACAGGTCGGGCGCGGTCACCGTCCCAGGGTACTTCGGGCCCGGGAAATGGGCGGCCCCGGGCTCGGCGGAGGAGGCCCGGGGCCGGAGGACCCGCCGTCCCGGGGCCCGCGGGATCGGGGCCCGGTCGGGCGGCGGGAGGTCACTCGTTCGGATCGGGGTGGTGCACGCCGAGCAGCTTCTCGGCGCTGCCGCCCGGACCGATGGCGCGGATGGTGATGTGGCCGAGCAGTGGCTGGTCGGTGTAGGACCAGCGTAGCGCCCAACCGTCGCTTCCGTCCGCATCTTCGCCGAGCAGCTTGGCCAGGCTGGCGGTCCCGGTGCCGGTCGGGGTGAGCAGGAAGCGGACCCTGCTGGCGTGGGTGGCCTTCACCCGGACGACCGCGGTGCCCGACCCCTTGGGCAGCTCGAGCGCGAAGGCGCTCGGGATCAGCGCCGGGGTCGAGGTGACGCCGGTGATCAGCGGCGCGGCCACGGCCACCTGGAAGCGGATGCGCAGCGCGGTCGTCTCGAGGACGCCAACCCCGTCGGCCTCGCTCTCGGTGGTGAACAGCAGCCAGCCGGCGCCGGCCGTCGGCCTGGTGAAGCCGATGCGGCCCTTGAACGACCCCAGCTCCTCGGTGCCGCTGCCGGTGACCACGCCGTGGCCGATGGCGCGGTCCTTGCCGGCGCGGTCCTCGGTCACCGCCACCTGCACGGTGCCCTCGAAGGCGCTCGCCTTGCCGGCGACGGTGACCGGGGAGGCGATGCGCGCGAAGCGGACAGGCTCGCTGACCTGGATGTTGCGGCTCGAGGTGCCGGCGACCGCCCAGCCGTCCCGGTAGCGCTGCAGCCGCACGACGGTCTGCGGCGCGCCGGCGGGCATGGGCTGGCCGCCCTCGCCGAACTTGAGCCGGAAGCTCACCTGGCCGGTGTCGGCCCCGGTGGCCTTGAAGGGGCCTGCGACCAGCTCGCCCATGCCGACCTCGTTGCGCAGGAAGTCGCGGGCGGCGGCCACGGCCGCCTCGCTGCCGGGCTTGGCGCCGGGGTTGGCGGACCCCGTCGCGCTGGTGGCCGGCGTGGCCGCGGCGGTGGTCGGGGTGGCGGCGTCCCTGGCGGAGCCGCCCCGGCCGCAGCCGGCGAGCGCGATGGTGGCGAAGGCGACGGCGGCGACGAGAAGCAGGCGGATGGGACGCATCGAGCTGGACCCCCCGGTGTGCGCCCCAGTGGGGCGGCTCCCCTCCAGTCTCGGCAGATCCTGTCACAGATGTCGATCGGGACCATATCAGCGCTGTTCCCGATCGGTCTCCGGAACGCTTCGACGTGGTCACGGCTCGGTCGTTTGCCGCTGGGAAGCGTTCGAGCCGATCAGCTACCCTACGTGCTCATGAATCGCGACTTCCTGGCTGTGCTGCGTGAGCGCGTACTGGTCTTCGACGGGGCCATGGGGACCATGCTGCAGGCGGCCGACCTGTCACTGGACGACTACCAGCAGCTCGAGGGCTGCAGCGAGATCCTGTGCGCGACCAGACCGGACGTGGTCAAGGGCGTCCACGCCGCCTACTTCGAGGCGGGCGCCGACGCGGTCGAGACCAACTCGTTCGGCGCCTCGGCGATCGTGCTCGGCGAGTACGGCATCGCCGACCGGGTGGTCGAGCTCAACCAGGTCGCCGCCAGGCTCGCCCGCGAGGTGGCCGACGACTTCGCCGCCGACGGCCGGCCGCGCTGGGTGGTCGGCTCGATGGGGCCGGGCACCAAGCTGCCGACCCTCGGCCACACCACCTACGACGTGCTCCGCGACACCTACGGCGACCAGGCGTTCGGCCTGATCGACGGCGGCGCCGACGTGCTCCTGGTCGAGACCTGCCAGGACCTGCTGCAGCTCAAGGCGGCGGTGGCCGGCGCCTTCGCCGGCATGCGCCGGTCCGGCCGCAAGATCCCGCTGATGGCCCAGGTGACGGTCGAGACCACCGGCCAGATGCTGCTCGGCTCCGACATCGCCGCGGCCCTCGCCGCGATCGAGCCGCTCGGCGTGGACGTGATCGGGATGAACTGCGCCACCGGCCCGGCGGAGATGGGCGAGCACCTGCGCCACCTGGCGCAGCACGCCCATACCCTGCTGTCGTGCCTGCCCAACGCCGGCCTTCCCGAGCTGCGCGACGGCCGGCCGTACTACCCGCTGACCCCCGCCGAGCTGGCCGAGGCCCACACCCGCTTCGTGGCCGAGTTCGGCCTCAACGTCGTCGGCGGCTGCTGCGGGACCACCCCGGAGCACATCCGCCAGCTCGTCGAGGCGGTCGGCGGGCACCCGCCGGTGCCGCGCGAGCCCGTCCACGAGCCGAGCCTGTCGAGCCTCTACCAGGCCGTCCCGCTGGACCAGGACATCACCTACCTGACGGTGGGGGAGCGCTGCAACGCCAACGGCTCGCGCAAGTTCCGCGACCTGATGCTCGAAGCCGACCTCGACGGCATGGTGCGGGTCGCCAAGGACCAGATCCGCGAGGGTGCCCACGTGCTCGACGTGTGCGTCGACTACGTCGGCCGCGACGGCGCGCCCGACATGGACGTGCTCGCCGAGCGGCTGGCGCAGCAGTCCACCGTGCCGATCATGCTGGACTCGACCCAGGCCGACGTGATCGAGGCGGGCCTGAAGCGGCTCGGCGGCCGCGCGATCATCAACTCCATCAACCTGGAAGACGGCGAGAACCGCATGGCCACCGTCTGCCCCATGGCCAGGCGGTACGGTGCGGCCCTGGTCGCCCTGCTGATCGACGAGGAGGGCCAGGCCCGCGACGTCGAGTGGAAGCTGCGCATCGCCCACCGCATCCACGACCTGGCCACCGGGAAGTACGGGCTGGCCCCGGAGGACCTGGTCTTCGACGCGCTCACCTTCCCGCTCGGCTCGGGCCAGGAGGACCTGCGGGGCGACGCGATCGCCACCATCGAGGCGATCCGGCGCATCAAGGCCGAGCTGCCAGGGGTGCGCACCATCCTGGGCGTGTCCAACGTCTCCTTCGGCCTCTCCCCGGCCGCCCGCCAGGTGCTCAACTCGGTGTTCCTGCACGAGGCGCGCGAGGCCGGCCTCGACGCGGCGATCGTCTCGCCCGCCCGCATCCTGCCGATGCACCGCATCGAGGAGGAGCAGCGCCAGGTCGCGCTCGACCTGATCTACGACCGCCGGCGCGACGGCTACGACCCGTTGCAGGCGTTCATGGCGCTGTTCGAGGGCAAGGAGGCGACCAAGGCCGCCAGCGCCGAGGACCTCGCCGCCCTGCCGATCGACGAGCGCCTGCAGCGCCGCATCGTCGACGGCGTGCGCCCCGGCCTCGAGGCCGACCTGGAGGAGGCGCTGCGGCAGCGCAGCGCGCTGGCGATCATCAACGAGGTGCTGCTGGAGGGCATGAAGACGGTCGGCGAGCTGTTCGGCGCCGGCGAGATGCAGCTCCCCTTCGTGCTGCAGTCGGCCGAGGTGATGAAGGCGGCCGTCGCGGTCCTCGAGCCGCACATGGAAAAGGCCGACCAGGGCGGCAAGGGCCGCATCGTGCTGGCCACCGTCAAGGGCGACGTGCACGACATCGGCAAGAACCTGGTCGACATCATCCTCACCAACAACGGCTACATGGTCCACAACCTCGGCATCAAGCAGCCGATCGCCTCGATCATCGAGAAGGCCGAGGAGGTCGGGGCCGACGCCATCGGCATGTCGGGCCTGCTGGTGAAGTCGACCGTGGTGATGCGCGAGAACCTCGAGGAGCTGAACGCGCGCGGCCTGCACGCCTTCCCGGTGCTGCTCGGCGGGGCCGCCCTGAACCGCACCTACGTCGAGGGCGACCTGCGCCAGATCTACAAGGGCCGGGTGTTCTACTGCCGCGACGCCTTCGCCGGGCTCAAGGTGATGGACCAGCTCCGCGAGGAGCGCAGCGTCGGCGTCCCGGTGGCCAAGGAGCCGGTGCGCGCGCCCCGGGTCGCCACCAGGCCCCGCGGGCCGGCGCCCGTGCCCGACACCGGCGAGGTAGCCCGCTCGGACGTGGCCACCGACGTGCCCGTGCCCACCGCGCCGTTCCTCGGCTCCTCCCGCATCGTCAAGGGCGTCCCGGTGCGCGAGATCGCCGCCTACCTCAACGAGTCGGCCCTGTTCCGGGGGCAGTGGCAGCTGCGCCCCTCGGGCGGCAGGCAGGGCTGGCGCCACGTGCTGGAGACCGAGGCGAGACCGCGGCTGCGCGCCCTGCTCGACGAGGCGATCGCCGAGCAGATCCTGCGCCCGGCGGTGGTCTACGGCTACTACCCGTGCAACGCCGACGGCGACGACCTGGTCGTCTGGCGCGACGACGGCAGTGAGTGGGTCCGCTTCAGCTTCCCGCGCCAGCGGCGCGACCGGCGCCTGTGCCTGGCGGACTACTTCCGGCCGGTCTCCTCGGGCGAGCAGGACGTGGTCGCGTTCACCGTGGTCACCATGGGCAAGGCGGCCTCCGAGGCGACCGCGCGCCTGTTCGCCGCCGACCGCTACCGCGAGTACCTGGAGCTGCACGGCGTCACCGTGGAGATGGCCGAGGCCCTGGCCGAGTACTGGCACAAGCGCATCCGCGAGGAGCTCGGCATCGCCGAGGAGGACTCCGACGACCTGGAGAAGCTGTTCGACCTCGGCTACCGGGGGGCGCGCTACTCCTTCGGCTACCCCGCCTGCCCCGACCTCGAGGAGCAGACCAAGATCTTCGAGCTGCTCCAGCCCGAGCGCATCGGCGTCGAGCTGTCCGAGGAGTTCCAGCTCCACCCGGAGCAGTCCACCTCGGCGATCGTGGTCCACCACCCCGAGGCGATCTACTTCAACGCCAGGTAGGTCAGCCGGCCTTCAGCTCGGAGCGGCGCAGGCTCGGGACCGGGTGGAAGGCGCCGCCGTCGTCGCGGCGGATCCACGGCTCGGCGTTGACCACCCGGGCCAGTCCCGGGCGCTCGCGCGCCGCCGGCCAGGCGCGCGCGAGGGCGCGGTTCAGGTTGCGGGTGGGGGACTCGGCGCTGTCCAGGACGAACAGGTGCTGGGTCCCGTCGAGCCGGAAGGTGGTGCGGACGGCGATCCCGCGGTGGGCGAGGTAGCGGTCGGCGACGGCGAAGCGCTCGCGCGGTCCTTCGAGGTCCGCATGCGCGACCGGGGAGAGGTCGACGACGGCGATGAACCTTGGCATGCCGGGCCTCCATGCCCATCCGTGGTGACATCAGCACACCTAGGTAACCGCAGGACGAGCGTCCCGCTTCCCGCGCGGTCAGACCGCGTCGATGGTGGCGATGGTGGCGCCGGTCGGGACCGTGTCCCCCTCCTTGACGTTGACGCCGGAGACGGTGCCCGACTGGTGCGCGGTGACGTGGTTCTCCATCTTCATCGCCTCGAGCACCACCAGCGTCTGCCCCGGGCTGACGGTGTCGCCGTTGCTCACCAGCACCTTCACGATGGTGCCCTGCATGGGGGTCTTGACGACCTCCTTGCCGGGGCCGCCGGACTCGGCGCGGGCGCGTTCCAGCGCCTTGGGCGAGCGCGGCATGCGGATCCGATCGGCGACCTTGACCTCCTCCTGGGGGAAGACGTCGACGTCGAAGCGCTTGCCGTCGAGCTCGATGACCAGGCGGCGCGAGGGCGGCTTGGCCGTCCGCTCGCCGTCCTCGGCCGGCTTGGCCGGGGTCAGGGTGGACAGGTCCATGCCCTGCTCGACCAGGATCGTGGAGACGTCGCCGGCGGCGAAGGCCGGGTCGCGCATGGCCAGCTGGTGGAAGGGGATGGTGGTCGGCACGCCCTCGATCACGAACTCGTCCAGGGCGCGCAGCATGCGGCCACGGGCCTGGTCGCGGTCCTCGCCCCAGACGACCAGCTTGGCCAGCAGGGAGTCGTAGGCCTGCGGCACGGTGAAGCCGGCGCGCACGCCCGCGTCGACCCGCACGCCCGGGCCGGACGGCTCGCGCCAGCCGCTGACCAGGCCGGGCGCCGGCATGAACCTGGCACCGGGGTCCTCGGCATTGATGCGCACCTCGATGGCGTGGCCGCGGTAGCCGGGCGCGCGCCAGGCGTCCTGGAGCGGCTCGCCCGCGGCCACGCGGAGCTGGGCGTGGACCAGGTCGACGCCGCTGACCAGCTCGGTCACCGGGTGCTCGACCTGCAGCCTGGTGTTCATCTCCAGGAAGTACACGCTGGACGTGCGCGGCTCGTAGAGGAACTCCACCGTGCCGGCGTTGACGTAGCCCGCCGTCCTGGCGATGTCGCAGGCGGCCTTGCCGAGCGCGGCGCGCACCCCGTCGGGCAGGCCCGGAGCCGGGGCCTCCTCGACCAGCTTCTGGTGGCGGCGTTGCAGCGAGCAGTCGCGCTCGCCCAAGAACGCGACCTCGCCGTTGCCGTCGGCAAGGATCTGGGCCTCGACGTGGCGCGGGGCGTCGAGGTAGCGCTCCACGTAGATCTCGGAGCGGCCGAAGGCCGCCTTGGACTCGCGCTCGGCCGACTGCAGGGCGTCGGCCACCTCCGCGGCGTCGCGCACCACCTTCATGCCGCGGCCGCCGCCGCCGAAGGCGGCCTTGAGGGCGAGCGGGTAGCCGTGCTCGGCGCCGAAGGCGACCGCGGCGTCCGGTCCGGCGAGCGGCTCGACCGTGCCGGGGACCAGCGGCGCGCCGGCCCGCTCGGCGACCTTGCGCGCCTCGACCTTGTCGCCCATGGCGGCGATCGCCGCCGGTGGCGGCCCCACCCAGCGGATGCCCGCGTCCATCACCGCCTGCGCGAAGGCGGCGTTCTCCGCCAGGAAGCCGTAGCCGGGATGGACCGCGTCGGCCCGCGCCCGCTTGGCCGTCTCCACGATCAGGTCGACGTTGAGGTAGCTCTTGGCGGGGCTGGCCTCGCCGATGTGCCAGGCCTCGTCGGCCAGCTCGACGTGGAGGGCGTCCCGGTCCGGGTCGGCGTAGACCGCGATCCCGACCAGACCCAGCTCCTTGCAGGCCCGCAGGATGCGCACGGCGATCTCGCCCCGGTTGGCGACCAGGACCCTCTCCAAAGCTCTGCCTCCTCACACGGCGACGCCCGGTAGGGTAGCCCACCCGGCGGTGCCCGAACTGCCTAGGGCTCCTTGCCCCAGGTCGAACGTAGGCTCTGGCCCCAGCGCATGCCGGGCTCGTAGGCGCTGACGCCGATGCCGGGGCGGGTGTTGGTCGCCCACGGGCCGACGTCGCGGTCACGCTCCCGCGCCACCATCCGGTCGATCGCGATCCCGAGCACCTCCGGCTCGCCGGCATCCAGGTCGCCCTTGACCACCTGGAAGCGGAGGCCGTCCTCGGTCCGCAGCACCACGATGTCGCCCGGCCTGGGGCCGGTCCCGCCGTTCATGGTCGACCTCCCTTCGCCGGGCCGTGCCGGCGCGCCACCACGGCGCCGCACAGGCCCTCCGGGTCCTCGGGCGAGACGAACAGCTTGAAGCCCGGCCATTCGAGCAGCACGCCCTGGCGCCGGTCGGTCGCGTAGGCCTTGAAGCGGCCCCAGCCGGGGTTGGCGAACCAGCCCCACCAGCCGAACAGGCCACCCGAGCCGGGCAGGCGGGCGCTGCGCGGCATCGCCGTCTGCCGCGCGGCCGACAGGCTCCCCAGCGGGAACACCAGCGGGCGCAGCCCGCGGCGCAGCACCACCAGCTCGCGCTGCCCGACGGCGTAGCCGGCGGGGGAGAGCGCCAGCGGGATGGCCAGGACCACCACGAACAGGCTGGGCGCGCCGACCAGCAGCACCAGCCCGCCATGCCAGGTGAGCCCGATCAGCGCGGCCAGCACGGCCGCGAGCAATCCCGCCAGCGCGGTCAGCAGCCGGGCGCGAGGCTCGAGCGGCGCGGCCGCGAAGGCCGCCTCCACGGTGACCCGCGCCTCGCCGGCCCGCGGCGCGCGGCCGGCCGGCGGTCCGGCGCCGGCGCCTGGGACGGACTCGGGCACGTGGACGCTCACAAGGGGATGTTGCCGTGCTTGCGGGGCGGGCGCTGCTCGCGCTTGGTGATCGACATCTCCAGCGCCATGCACAGGCGCAGCCGGGTCGTCTGGGGCTCGATCACCTCGTCGAGGTAGCCTCGCTCGGCCGCGATGTACGGGTTGGCGAAGCGCTCGGTGTACTCGGCCACCAGCTCGTCGCGGCGCGCGGCGGGGTCGTCGGACTTCTCCAGCTCCTTGCGGAAGATGATGTTGACCGCGCCCTGCGGCCCCATCACCGCGATCTCCGCGGTGGGCCAGGCGAAGTTCATGTCCGCCCGCAGCGGCTTGGACGCCATCACGTCGTAGGCGCCGCCGTAGGCCTTGCGCGTGATCACCGTCAGCTTTGGCACGGTCGCCTCGGCGTAGGCGTACAGCAGCTTGGCGCCGTGGCGGATGATGCCGCCCCACTCCTGGCTGGTGCCGGGCATGAAGCCGGGCACGTCGACGAAGCTCACGATGGGGATGTTGAACGCGTCGCAGAAGCGCACGAAGCGGGCGCCCTTGATGGAGGCGTTGATGTCGAGCACCCCGGCCAGGTGCAGCGGCTGGTTGCCGACCACGCCGACGCTGCGGCCGTTGAGGCGGGCGAAGCCGATCACGATCGACTCGGCCCACGCCTGCTGGATCTCCAGGAACTCGCCGTCGTCGACCACCCGCTTGACCACCTCGCGGATGTCGTACGGCTGGTTGGGGTTGTCGGGCACGAGGTCCGAGAGGCTGGGCTCCTCACGCCGCGGGTCGTCGGTCGGCACCCGCCGCGGCGGGTCCTCCATGTTGTTCAGGGGCAGGTAGCTGAGCAGCGAGCGGGCCAGGTCGAAGCACTCGTCCTCGTCCTCGGCGGCGATGTGGGCGGTGCCGGACTTGGTGGCGTGGGTCATGGCGCCGCCGAGCTCCTCGAAGGTCACGTCCTCACCGGTCACCGCCCGGACCACCTCCGGGCCGGTGATGAACATGTACGAGGTCTCCTTGACCATCAGGATGAAGTCGGTGATCGCCGGGGAGTAGACCGCCCCGCCGGCCGACGGCCCCATGATCAGCGAGAGCTGCGGGACCACGCCGGACGCCTGCACGTTGCGCCAGAAGATCTCGGCGTAGCCAGACAGGGCGACCACGCCCTCCTGGATGCGCGCCCCGCCGGAGTCGTTGATGCCGATGCACGGCACGCCCATGCGCACCGACAGATCCTGGACCTTGCAGATCTTCTCGGCCATGACCTCGCCGAGGGAGCCGCCGAAGACGGTGAAGTCCTGGCTGAAGACGCAGACCCGGCGACCCCCGACGGTGCCGTAGCCGGTGACCACGCCGTCGCCCGGGACTTTCTTGGCGTCCATGCCGAAGGCGGTCGCCCGGTGGGCCGCGAACGCGTCCAGCTCCATGAACGAGCCCGGGTCGAGCAGCGCGTCGATGCGCTCGCGCGCGGTCAGCTTGCCCTTGTCGTGCTGGACCTCCACCGCCTTGGCGGAGCCCGGGTGCAGCGCCTTCTCGCGGCGGTCACGCAGCTCGTCGATGCGCTCCTTCATGGTCTTCGGTCGGTACTGTGCCGCCACGAGCACCTCCCAGGTCGGTCCGCACCGCCGCGACCGGCCGGTGCCTGGCCGCTTGCGTTGCATCGTGCCGGGCGCATTGTAGGAGCCGTTCGCCCCAGCAGGTACGCTACCCGCCGCCATGCCGACTACGCCTCGGGACTACGACGGCGCCGTGCGCCGCGCCCTGCCGCCCTTCTTCGATCCCGTCGAGGTGGCCGGACGCCTGCCGAGCACGATGGCGCGGGCCGCGGAGCTGGCCGAGGGCGGCGCGCCGGAGGGGGCCACGGTGGTCGCCGACGCGCAGGACGCCGGCCGCGGCCGCCTCGGCCGCGGATGGCTCGCCACGCCGGGCAGCTCGCTGCTGTTCACGGTCGTCCTGCGGCCCCGGCTCGCCCCCGTGCAGGCCTGGCTGGCCGTGGCGGCGGCCGGGGTCGCCCTGGTCGACGCGACCAGGGCGCTGCTGGCCGGGCCCTCCCTGGCCGCGGGTGGCGGAGCGGCCGGGCCGTCAGGAGCTGCGCCGGCCGTCGGCCTCAAGTGGCCCAACGACCTGCTGGTGGACGGGCGCAAGGCGGCCGGCATCCTCGCCGAGGCGCGCAGCGAGGGGAACCGGCTGGACTGGGTGCTGCTCGGCATCGGGGTCAACGTCGCCCAGGGGGCCGGCGCCTTCCCCGCCGAGCTGGCCGGGCGGGCGACCAGCCTGGGAATCGCCGCCGGAGCGCCGGTCGACCGGGCGGCGCTGCTCGGCGCCTGGGGCGGGCGCTTCGCCGCCGGCTACCGGACGCTGGCGGCCGGGGAGGCGGGTCCGACCCTGGCCGCCTACCGGGAGCGGCTGGACACGATCGGCCGCCAGGTCCGCGCTGAGCTCCTCGGCGGCGTGGTGGTCGAGGGCGTGGCGACCGGGCTCGGCGGCGACGGCGCGCTGGTGGTGCGCACGGCCGCCGGCGAGGTCGAGGTCGCCGCCGGCGACGTGGAGCACCTGCGCACGCCGGACCGGACCGGCCCGGTCAGCCGCCGACCTTGACCGGCAGCTCGACCGAGTAGCGTACCGAGCCGTCGACCGGGCTGGCCTCGAAGACCTCGAGGACCCAGAGCTCCGCCCTGGTGGGCGGGTCGAACGCGAGCGACCCGGAGAACGGGGTCCGCGCCGGGGCCGGGGCCGCGGCGTTGGTGAAGCCCTGTGCCGCGACCGTGCCGGTGCTGTCGCGCAGGCGCAGGCTGACGACGCCGCGGGCGACGCTCGCCTCGCCACGCACCACCACCCGGTCGCCGGCCACGCCGGCGCTCGGCACGGGCGAGAGCAGCGCGATCGGCGCCAGCGGGACGCCCTCGTCGCGGGTCAGGCCGGCCCGGCTCGCGCGCGGCCCCCAGAGGTCGCCGAGCGACCGCCCCTCGACCTTGCCCGAGGTCCTGCCCTCCACCTTGACCAGGACGCGCTTCACGTCGGCGGCGCGCGTCACCGTCCAGACCAGCGTCTGCACGGCCAGCTGCGCCGCCTTGGGGCCGCCGGCGACCCCGGCGGCCTCGCGGGAGAGGTCGACCACCACCCTCGGACCCTCCAGCGCGAAGCCGAGCAGGCGGCTGCCGGACGGGAAGGGGCGGGTGGACCCCGGGTAGACGGGCGTCCCGGCCAGCAGCTCGCGCACCGCGGCCTCGGGGGCCGAGGCGTCGAGCCGGCGGATCTGGTGGCGTTCCGGCACCAGGTAGCGGTCGCCGCCGATGGTGCGCAGGTAGTACACCGTCAGCATCAACGGCCGGCCCGCCATGCCGGCCGGCGGGGCGGTGAAGCTGCGGGCGGGGGCCGCGGGCGTGACCTTCTCCCGCTCGGCGCGGTCGGTGGGCGAGGCCGAGCTCACCTCGGCGGTGCAGCCGCCGACGAGCGCCACGACCAGCAGAGACCGGGCCAAGACGGCGAGGCGGCGGTACCGCGCAACGTATCCGTGCATACGCGAACCTCTGCCTCGGAGCCCGCGGAGCCGCGGCCGGCTCCCTGTCTCGGCGGCACGAGGCGGCTGGCCCGGATTCCGCTGCGGCGGGCGTAGGCTCGGTGGCCGCGAGCGTCGCCGCGCCGCTGAGAACCTTACGGTCTCCTGGAAGAGTTGCAAAACCGCAACGGTATGGATGCAGTACGGCGCCGAGCGCGGGCCTGGCCTGCTGCTCCAGGAATCCGGACGAGCGTGGCACCGTCCTTGAGGGGGATCTGACCGGTTGTTACGCTCGTCTGACCGACAAGTGTGAGGAGGTCGCGGGTGGCATTCCCCGAGCGCCTCCTGGGGGAGGACGAGCACGTCGTCTACGACCTGCGGCCGCACTGGTGGACGCTGGTCCCCTCGGTGCTGATGTCCCTGCTGGTGCTGGTCGTGGCCACGCTGGCGTACGGCTCCATGCCCGGGGGGACCTTCCAGGGCGCGGCACGCATGGTCGTGCAGGTGATCGCCGCGGCCGTCCTGGTCGTGTGGGTCGTTCCCCGGGTGGCGCGCTGGGCCACCACCCACCTGGTGCTCACCACCGACCGGCTGATCTACCGCACCGGGATGGTGGCGAAGTACGCCCGCGAGATCCCGCTGGAGCGCATCCACGACGTCACCTACTCGCAGTCCCTGTTCGGCCGCCTGATCGGCATCGGCGACCTGCAGATCCAGTCGGGCGGCGAGCAGGGGCAGGTGGTCTTCGAGCACATCCGCGACCCCAAGGGGGTGCAGCTCGAGATCTACCACGGCATGGAGGCGAGCACCTCCCAGCCACCCCCGCCGCGCACCCCGCCCCGCCCCTACGACGTGTCCCGGCATTCGCCGGCGTCCGGTTCGTCCTACACCGCCCTCGACGACCTGGAGCGCCTCGCCGCCCTGCGCGACCGGGGCCTGATCTCCGAGCAGGAGTTCGAGCGCAAGAAGCGCGACCTCCTGGACCGCATCTGACCCGCTGCCGTGCCCTGGACGGCGTGGGCAGCGCCCAACGGGCGCGAACCACGCCTCGCGCCGGTACGATCGTGGCCCAGCCACGCCCGAGCCGAGGTACCCGTGCAGTTGCCAACGTCGGTCAGCATCCGCGAGGTGGGCCCGCGGGACGGGCTCCAGAGCGAGCCGCCCGTGCCCGTGGAGGACCGCGTGCGGCTGGTCGACGCGCTCTCGGCCACCGGGGTGCGCCGCATCGAGGTCGGCTCGTTCGTCTCGCCGAAGGCGGTGCCCGCCATGGCCGGCAGTGACAAAGTCTTCGCGGCGCTGCGGCGCCGGCCCGGCGTGACCTACTCGGCGCTGGTGCCCAACCGCCGCGGCGCCGAGGACGCCCTGGCCGCCGGGGCCGACCGGCTGCAGGTGGTGGTGGCGGCGTCGGAGAGCTACAACCGGGCAAACGTGAACCGCGCGGTGGCCGAGACCATGGACGAGATCGCCCGGGTGGTCGCCCTGGCCGGGCGGACGCCGGTGGAGGCGACCGTCTCCACCGCGTGGGGCTGCCCCTACGAGGGCGAGGTGCCGCGCGAGCGGGTGGTCGCCCTGGCCGAGCGGCTCGCCGGCATGGGCTGCGCGGGCGTCTCCCTCGGCGACACCACCGGCATGGCCACGCCCACCCGGGTGGAGGCGCTGCTCGCCGAGCTCCACGGCAGGGTGCCGGCGCTCAACTGCCACTTCCACGACACCAGAGGCACCGGCCTGGCCAACCTGCTCGCCGCCCTCCAGGCCGGCTGCTCCGACTTCGACAGCGCCGTCGGCGGCCTCGGCGGCAGCCCCACGGCGCCCGGCGCCGCCGGCAACGTGGCCAGCGAGGACGTGGTGCACATGCTCACCGACATGGGCGTGGCCACCGGCGTCGACCTGGACGCCCTGCTCGCCGCCGCCCGGCTCGCGGGCGGCCTGGTCGACCACCCGCTGCGCGGCCGCGTCCTG
>WNGA01002613.1_pt1 | contig 46013 bp, 32 predicted proteins | sample 5400061 | NCBI WGS metagenome assembly WNGA01 (sample SAMN13153366, study PRJNA577476) | soil metagenome | isolation source: 100 cm soil or saprolite under grassland replicate 2 | place: USA:California | collected 2016-06-15
AGGCCGCGATAGAAGGCGTTGGGGTCGAATCGGGGGAACGATGCCAGCGCCAGCACAGCGTTATCGTGCGGGTCCATGACGACGATCGAGCCGACGCGCTCGCCGAGCTCGGCTTCGGCCTTCTTCTGAACGGCGATGTCAATCGTAAGGTGGACGTCCCTGCCGGGCACAGAAGGTTTTTCCGCGATCGGCTCGCCGATCGACCCTTCGGGCGTTACTGTGGCGAGCAGGCCACCGCGTTCGCCGGAAAGGACATCGTTCATCGAACCTTCGAGACCCGCGGCACCGATCTTGTCACCCGGTTCGAAGCCCAACGGCGCGAGCTCCTTGAGTTGCTCCTCGCTCACCTCCGTCATGTAGCCGATCACGTGAGCCGCGGCGGACCCGTTCGGGTAGACGCGTTGCGTCTCCTCCCGCACGACGACGCCGAGGTCCACCATGTCCCGGAACTTCTGGATCTCTTCCGGCGGGCTGCCGTATGGAAGCGCCTTCACAGGCATGAAGTAATACGAGGGAAGCGTGTGTTCAACCTTCGACCGCACTTCCGCTTCCGGCAGGCCGGTTGCCTCCGTCAGCCGGGCGATGACCGTCGCTGGATCGGTGATCAGGTCCTTGACGATGCCGACGACCGGCACGGAGGCGTCCACCGCCAGCTCTTTGCCGTTGCGGTCGTAAATGCCGCCACGGCGCGGGACGCGCGTAAAGAAGTGTACGAGCGAGCGGTCGTCCAGCTCGGCGAAGACCAGGGAAGGCAGCCACTGAACCCGCCACTCCTTATGGGTCTCCGCCTCGCCGCCTTCCTCCGGCGTCGGCTGTGCCACATCTTCCTGGACCAGGGCCATCGAGTTGTCCTGCGTGATATCACCAAAGAAGGAGGTGTGGAAGGTGATCGAGTAAGGAACCTCCGGCGCCCCGGGGCTTACGCTAGGCTTCAACTGGAAGTCGATTTTGGTGATCGTCGCTTCGTCCGCTATCGCCTCGTACCGCTCGATGAACTTCTCGCTCGTGATGTTCAGCTTTGCCTCGCTGGAGACCAGCTCGTACATATCGCTGTGTTTGCCCTTCTGCCAGAGAGTGAGGAAACGCTCGGCAGTCTCCTCGGGCGTCTTGGGCGGCTCAAGCTCCTTGGAGCCGGAGCCGCCGCAGGAGATGGCGAGCAGCGTGAGCGCGGCGAGCGGGGCGAGGATGCGCAGCATTGCGTTCTTGTCCGCTTTCAATTCTAGCAGCGGCAGTCCGTTCCGATGACTCACCTAACTATATGAACGAACGCGGGTATCTCGTGTTGCGCGGCCGGGAGTGTGGAGTTAGTGCCTCTCGCAGCATGTGGCGAGGCCACCGATGGAAGAAGCCACAGCGATCCTGATCGATCTGTTCATCACCTTCGTTGCGGCGAGGATTGGCCGGGGCATATGCACAAGGCTGCGGCAGCCGGGATCGTCGGGGAGGTGCTCACTGGCAGCCTTATCGGGCGGCACGCGTTGGGCCTGATCGGTTCTTCGGACAGCCAAGTCTTAAGAAAAGAAGGGGCTGCCCATACGGGTCCGGCCCGTCCCAAAAGCCCTTTGTGCCTTTGTGGTTACGCGACACCCGGCCTCAGTTTAGCTTCAGCGAGACGCTCTTCGTCTCCATGAACATCTCCATCCCCTCTTGACCCAGCTCCCGCCCGATGCCCGACTGCTTGTACCCCCCGAACGGCATCAGCGGCACGCCCAGCGTGCCCGCTGCGTGGTAGCTGTTGATCCACACCGTGCCGGCCTTGATCCCCTTCGCGAACTTGAATGCCCTGTCGATGTCCTTCGTCCACACCGCCGCCGCCAGCCCGTACATCGTGTCGTTCGCCAGCCGCAGCGCCTCGTCCGCGTCCTTGAATGGGATCACCGAGAGCACCGGCCCGAAGATCTCCTCCTGCGCGATCTTCATCCGGTTGTCCACCTGGTCGAAGATCGTCGGCTCGTAGAAGTAGCCCTTGTCGTAGCCCTCGCCCGTCAGCCGCTTGCCCCCACGCACCAGTGTGGCCTTCTCATCGTTCCCCGCCTTCACATACGACTCCACCGTGTTCAGCTGCGAATCGGAGACCACGGGGCCCATACGAGTCGATGGGTCCATCGGATCGCCCACCTTCACGCCCGCGATAAAGTTGCCGAACATGTTCAGAAACTGGTCGTGCACGCTCTCCTCCACGAGAAGACGCGAGCCCGCCTGGCACACCTGCCCCGCGTTCAGGTAGATGCCGAACAGCGCGCCGATCACTGCTCCCTGCATGTTGGCGTCGGCGAAGACGATGTTCGGGGACTTCCCGCCCAGCTCCAGCGATATCTTCTTCACGTTGCTCGCGGCCGCACGCATCACCTGCTGCCCCACCTCCGTCGAGCCCGTGAACGCTACCTTGTCCACCAGCGGCGAGGAGGCGATCCGGTCACCCACGGTCTTCCCGGATCCCGTGACGACGTTCACGACGCCTGCCGGCCCCCCCGCCTCTGTCAGGATCCGGCCCAGCTCGTAGGTCGTGCACGGCGTGTACGTCGCCGGCTTGATCACACACGTGCAACCGACCGCCAGAGCCGGCGCCAGCTTCCACGTCGCCAGCAGCATCGGGAAGTTCCACGGCGTGATGATGCCGACGACGCCCACCGGCTCCTTCAGGATCATGCCGATCGCATCGCTGACGTAGTTCGATACCACCTGCCCTTTGATGTCGAGCGCCAGTCCAGCGTAGTACTCGAACACGTCCGCCGTCAGCGCCACCTCCATCCCCGCCTCGCTCAGCGGCTTGCCGACCTCCGAGGCCAGCAGCCGCGCGAGGTCGTTCTGCTCGGCGCGAATCTTGTCGGCGGTGCGGCGCAGCACGCTGGCGCGGTTACGCGCCGGCGCGTTCGACCAGATACCGCTGTCGAAAGCCGTCCGCGCCGCCTGGATTGCAGCGTCAACGTCCTCTTCGGCAGCCTTCGCGAACTTCGCCACGATCACGTCGTTGTTCGCGGGGTAGCGGCGTTCCAGCACCTCGCCGGACCTGGCCGCAACCTGCTGCCCGTTGATGAGAAGCTGGTACTCCTTGCCGGTGACAGCTTGCGGCGTCGCCGGTGCGGTCTCGGTGGTCATGGGGCGTTCCTCCTTCGGTCCTCTGCCTGCTGAGCACTATAATACAGCTTCGCCGCAATCGGTTGAGAAAAGAATTCGTCGCCGGGGCGCAAGAATCCTCGCGTGTTGCTGCCAAGGCAGTCGCCATCGGGCGTTGACTAAAGAAAAGAGGCGGCCCATAGACCGCCTCCTCTTATCTCTTACTTCTGAATTCTGCTACCCCGTCGCCCTCATCGCGAACATCTCCTCGCGGAACGGGGCGCTCTCTTTCGCCTGCTTGATGATGTCCGCCGTAACGTCGAACTTCATTGCACCGCCCGGCCCAACTCCTTCCTCCCGGAGGCAGGCCGGAAGGTCATCGTCGGCCTCGGTCAAGCCGGCGCGGTCGTTGAACTCCCATTCGTCCTTCAGGCATTGCCAGCCGATCTCCGCCATCTGCTGAGGCGTCACGACCTCACCGTAGAGCAGACTGTAGAACTCACCGATGTCCTTCAGGCTCGGCTGCAGGAACTGGCAGAAGCCCGACGAGTCGCAGACCGCGTTCACCAGCTGCGATTCGCGCGAGGCCTGCGCCATCTGGTCCGGCGGCATGCCGGGCTTTATGACGAGGCCCGCCGTGTGGTCGGCACCCATCGGGCTGCTGGCGTAGGTGACGCCGGTCGCCTTCAGCGGTCGCGGGTCCCAGGCAGGGACCGCCTGGCCTTTGACAACAGGAACGCGCGCGTGGTTGAAACGCTTGCCGACGCTGGCCGCGCCATTGCCGACTGTCGTGCCGAGGTCGGTGCCACTACCGATGTCCGAAAGCAGCCTCTTCATCCCCTCGACGTTGCCCCACTCCATCTGCCCGGCATCCATCAGCACTGCGATCGCGGCGCCCGCTTCGATGGTGTCGACGCCGATTTCGTCGCAGAGGCGGTCCAGCTCGGCCACATCCTCCCACTTACCCACGGCACAGTTCGAACCGAGGAGAGCCAGCGTCTCGAACTCGAGCGCTGACGTAAGGTAGCTGCCAGAGGCGTCGTGCACCACGTTGCTGCACTGGACTATGCATCCGGTCATGCAGTTGTGCATGCCGCCCCCGCGGGTCGCGAAGCTCTCGACGATCTTCATGCCCGCCAGGTCCGCCGCGTCAGGCGACTGGCCTTCGGTCCGGTTCTTGTAGGGCAGGGTGTTCAGCAGGTTGGCTGTGGGAAGGATGGCCGAGGTGCCGTACTTGAAGATCTGCGGGCCGTCGCGATACGCCTTGCTATAGTTCTTTACGAGCGCGTTGAAGCCCGTGGCGTCGGCCGGCTGACGAGGACGCGCCCGCGCCGGGTCCACCACGACCCACTTGAGCCCCTTGGAGCCCATAACCGCACCAAGTCCACCGCGGGCGGCAGCGCGGGCGGGATGGCGCTGCTTCTCCTGGTCTGTGCAGTGGATGGAAGCCCCCCGCAGTTGTAACTCGCCTGCGGGCCCGATGCATATGGCCGACGCGCTGGCGGCATGGTTAGCAAAAAGCTTCTCGCAGGCGGCGTAGTTCCACATCCCTTTGTACTCGTCCGCGGGCACAACTTCCGCTCCATGCTCGTTGATGACGAGACCGTAGCGGCGCTCGGGGTCGGCCGGCTTGCCTTTCACAACGATGGCACGGATATTGAGCTTCATCAGGTGCTGGCCGGGATTGCCTCCAGCGTTGGCTTCCTTGATGCCGCCGGTAAGCGGGCTCTTGCCCCCCATCGAGATGCGGCCGGAGGTTGGGGCGGACGTGCCGGAGAGCACTCCCGGCGCCATCACCAAGACGTTGTCCGGGCCTAACGGATCGCACTTCGGATCGCACTCTTCGAGAAGGATTTTCGCCGAAAGGGCGCGGCCGCCGAGGAGCCTGCGCTCCGCAGGAAACTCCTCGAAAGAAGTCGTCTGCGTGGTCATGTCAACGCGCAGGATCCGATCGCCATTATTTTCAGCCACTATGCACCTCCGGAATCGTGACTCGCATTATGCCAACCTTCTCGCTCACCATCAAGCACCACGCCACGCCCCATGGGCACGCCACGTGCAAGCCCGTTGATGGCGGCTCGCAGTCGAACGGCTACCGGAGGGGAATACTTCAGCAAGCGTATGCCATCCAAAGAGCGATCCTGGTGCACGCCCTTCGACATGGCATTGAGAGCCCTAGTGGGACCAGACTAGGCGTCCGTGCACGTCTCTGCCCGCGATGTAGCCAGCGCGCAGCATGCTCACGGCAGCTTCCATCTGGTGAATGCGCTCGAGCAGGTCGCAGAGAGACTCGCGCGAGGACTGGTTCACGATCCGTGCTGCCTGGAGCCAGGTGTCCACGTCCACGCCGCACTCCTGGGCCTTACGCGCGTTCCAGGACAAATCCCGGCGCCGCATAGCCCTCACAATCTCCGGCACCGTGACTCCCGCCTCCGCGAGCAGACCCTGCGCACGAATATCGCGCTGATACGCGGTCATCGGCGCGTTCGCGACTCCGTCGATCCGGATAAGAAGTGCCGTCAGCGTCGCATCGTCCGGCATAGCAGCGATATGAAGAATAGCGCCCGCGCGAAAGGAACGCAAGAGTCCGGATTGGCCGAATGACGGTTGCAATGCGTTCTACATTGAGAACGCATATCCGGTTCCGGGGGGAGGACTTCGACTATGGAAGGGTTCGGGCTCGGCACGCTCAGCCTTCAGTCCGGCATAGTGGTCGCCGCTCTGATCGCGGCGGTATTCCTCGCCGACCGCCTGGGCGGCGACGAGGGCCTTTCACGCAAAGCAACGCAACTGGCCCTCGCCTTTGTTATCACCTTGACGGTATTCAGCGGGACTGCCGCGTTTATCAGGCCCCCTGATCCGCCCGAGGGCACTAGCTTGTTCGGCGAGTCTGCGGAGCAGGAGGAGCAGTTGCAAGGCTTTCTTAAGGACTCAGCAGAGCGGGACTCTGAAGCCGGGACTCTCCATCTCGGCATCGGCCTCGCTCTGGCCGCGACTGGAGGGGCGCTGCTTCGGCGCTTGAAGGCCGTTCCTATAGGCCTGATGTTCGGCGGAATCTTGCTCTTGCTGCTCGGCGCCGCTCCTCAAACCGGAACGGCTGGACTCGATGCCACAAGCACCATCTACGCCCCGCTACTCAGCTTCGCCAAAGACGCGGGCCAGGCCCGCGATATCATCCGCTTCGTCGTATTACTTGCGGGTACGGTCCTGATCTTGGGTTTCGCCGTCTTCCGCTGGGAACTGCCACCCGACGCGGGCGCAGCTGAGGAGCCGTCGGCGCCTGCCGCGCCTCCCGAGCCAGCTCAGCAAAGTCCGCTCAGCGCTTAGACGTCCCGCTTCTCCGCTCGCCCCGAGGCTCTCGAAAGGTCGCCGAGCGCCGCCTGCGCAGCCGCGAGGCGCGCCGTTTCCACGCGGAACGGTGAGCATGAGACGTAGTCAAGATTGATCTCGTGGCAGAACGCCACGGAAGCGGGGTCGCCGCCGTGCTCCCCGCAGATGCCAACGTGCAGTTGCTCGTTGCCTGCCCGCCCCTCCTCGGTTCCCATCTGCATCAGCCGGCCTACGCCCGGTCGGTCGATTGTGACGAAAGGGTTTTCGGGGACGAGCTTGCGCAATTCATACATCCCCAGGAACTTACCGATGTCATCCCTTGAGAAGCCGAAACTCATCTGCGTCAGGTCGTTCGTGCCGAAGGAGAAGAAGTCGGCCACCTCCGCGATCTCCCGCGCGGTGACCGCAGCCCGCGGCACCTCGATCATGGTGCCCCACTCCAGGTGCGATAGCTCCACGCCTTCCCGGCTCAGGATCTCGCAGGCCACCGGCTCGAGTTCCTCACGCATCTGCCGGAGCTCCTCTCGGGTGGCCACGAGCGGGATCATGATCTCCACCTTGGGGTCGCCGCCCTCCTTCCGGACCCGGCAAGCCGCCTCAAGGATCGCTCGGACCTGCATGGCGTAGAGCCCAGACTTTAGGATTCCGAGGCGCACGCCACGAAGGCCCAGCATTGGGTTGGCCTCGGTCAGTTCGTTCACCTTAGCGAGAAGCCTCTTCGCCTCCTCCAGCGACAGTGTCTCGTCGCGTAGGCCGACCTCCTCTTCGCGCTTTTCCTCGGCGCGAGCCACTTTGTCGGTTAGCTCAACTCGGTCAGGCAGGAACTCGTGAAGCGGCGGGTCTAATAGGCGGACCGTCACCGGAAGGCCGTCCATAGCCCGGAATATCCCAACGAAGTCGTCACGCTGAAGGGGCAGGAGCTGTGCGTACGCATCCTCCTCTTCTTCGCGCGTGGAAGCGAGGATCATCTTCCGGACGGCGGCTGCCCGCTCGCCCAGGAACATATGCTCGGTGCGGCAGAGCCCGATGCCCTCCGCGCCACGCTCGCGCGCGTTTCTCGCCTGCTCGGGCGTATCGGCGTTCGCCCGGACGCGGAGCCGCCGGGCGTGGTCGGCGTGACCCATCAGGCGATAGAACGCCGCCCAGATTTTCTCCTTGCGCGCGACCTCATCTCCTTTGCGCGCACGCTCAAGCTTTGATTCCTCGAGCTCCAGCTTGCCGACATAAACTGCGCCATCAAACCCGTCAATTGTGACGAACTCCCCATCCGCGACAGTCGTCCCGTTGGCGCTGAACGATCGCGACGTAGGGTCGATCTTAATTGCATCGGCGCCGCAGACAGCAGGAATTCCTTCTCCTCGGGCGACGACCGCTGCATGTGAGTTCGTACCGCCTGCTGAGGTAAGAATCCCTTGCGAACGAATCATGCCGTGATAGTCATCGGGCGTGGTTTCTCTGCGGACCAGGATGACCGGCTCCCCGCGCTGTCCCAGCTCTTCGGCCTCGTCTGCCGAAAACACGACCTTGCCGACGGCCGCACCAGGCGATGCGTTCAGACCTTTGGCGATCGAGCTGGCGGTTGCCTTCACGTCGGCCTTGATGACCGGCTTGAACAGCTGTTCCAGCCGATTCGCGTCCACTCGCAGCAGCGCCTCGTCCTCATTGATCAGCCCCTCATCAAGCATGTCATAGGCCATCACCCATTCGGCGAACGCCGTTCGCTTCCCGACTCGGGTCTGAAGGATCCAGAGCTTCCCTCTCTCGATGGTGAACTCGATGTCGCACATGTCGCGGTAATGCCGCTCCAAAGTATCCATGGCCCTCCGGAGCTCGCTGTAGGATTTCGGGTCGAGGTCCTTCAGGTCTTGGAGGCGGAGGGTATTGCGGATTCCGGCGACCACGTCCTCGCCCTGAGCGTTCGGGAGGTAGTCCCCGTATGGGATTTTCTCGCCGCTGGCAGGGTCGCGGGTGAAAGCGACCCCGGTCCCCGAGTCCATGCCGCGGTTACCAAAGACCATGGCGACGACGTTGACAGCGGTGCCAAGGTCGTCCGAGATCTTGTTCTGGCGCCGATAGTCGCGCGCGCGCTTGCCGTTCCAGGACTTGAACACAGCCTCGATCGCAAGACTGAGCTGCGCGCGGGGATCCTGTGGGAACTCCGCACCGACGTGTTCCTTATAGGTGATCCGGAATTCTCGTAGGAGCGAATCGAGGTCGTTGGCGTCCAGGTCGGTGTCCTGTGCTCGCTCGCCCTTACGCGTCTTATACGCCTCGAGTATGTTCTCGAACTCCTCGCCGGGAACGCCCATCACAATCTTGGCGAACATGTGGATGAACCGGCGATAGGAGTCGAGAGCGAAACGCCGATCGCCGCCAGATTGCTGCGCCAGTCCCAGGACCGATGCGTCGTTAAGGCCCAGATTGAGGACCGTGTCCATCATCCCCGGCATCGAGTATTTCGCCCCGGATCGGACCGAGACGAGTAGGGGATCATCAGGATCACCAAGACGCTTGCCCATGCTCGCCTCGAGCTCTCCAAGGTGCTCTTCTACCTCTCCCTCAAGGCCCTCGGGCCACTTGCCTAGCGTTAGATATGCCATGCACGCCTCGGTGGTTACGGTAAACCCGGGCGGGACGTGGAGACCCATGTTGGTCATTTCCGCCAGATTGGCGCCTTTCCCGCCCAGCAGCTCGCGCATCTGCGCGTTGCCCTCTGTGAAGCGATAGATGTACTTAGGGCCCGCCTTCGGGTCAACGGTTACCATGCGCTGTCTCCTTCTCCCCACGGTCGAGTGACGCCAGCGGAGGTGTATGTGCTGGCCGAATGGCAATTTACATTGTAGCGCGCACGAGCAGCAACGGCGCGTTTCGGGCTTCGTACGAAAGCGGCATCCAATTTAGTGTCATCTACTCACTGACCAGCGCGGATCGAGTTCAGTAACTTGGACGTCGAGCGGAGGCGCGGCCGGCTGGAGAGTGAATCGTCCTGGTGGTCGCGACGAGGCGACTCAGCAGGCAAGAGGGCGAAAAGGCCCGCTTTTCTGTTCATCGGCGGCGTCTAGGCTGGCTCAAACAAGTTCCGACCATCCCCTGGCCACACCCTCCCGCGAGCGCCCACGAACTCCTCGAGCGTAATCGCCAGCATCAGGTCGCGGTCCGCCGGCGTGTTCGCGAAGAAGCGTGGCCGCGAGTCGCCCTCCAGGCGGCCGATTATGATCCCCTGCTCAGGCTCGCCCTCGCGGTTGAAAATCACAGTGTAGGTCTCCACTGTCGCTGGACCATCCGCCCGCTCCACGAACGGCGGGCTCTCCGTTGCATCCACCTCTCGCTGATCTACGGCAGGCGCGGTGCGACGCCATTCGCCGTCGGGCCGCCGACGGCCGTATACGCCGGCGGAGTGCTTCGTCGCGAACCAGCCGAGCCCTGTTACGAGCCCGTAGTTGTCCGGCGACTCACGCAGCCGCTGCACCATTGTGGCGATTGAGTGCATCACGTAGTTGTTGCCCGGCCCTCCGGCGTACGGCAACCCGCCTGTCACCGTGAGCGGCAGCGGATCGTCCGACTTCAACCCGAGAGCGTCCAGACCAAGCTGCACCGCCGACGGAAAACACGAGTAGAGATCGAACATCGCCACCTCGTCCACGCCAATGCCGGCCATGCCGAGCGCCCTCTGCGTTGCAAGGCGGATTGCGGGCGACGAATGGTAGTTTGCCCGCTCGCTCACAAACCACTTATCGACAGCGTCACCGCAGCCGTGCAGGTACACCCAGCGGTCGGCCGGAATCCCAAGCGCGCGCGCCGTCTCCGAGCTCGTCATGATTACTGCCGCCGCTTGGTCCGTCTCGATGATCGCATTCATCAGTTTCGGGTACGGAAAGCCCACCATCCGGTTGTCCGGCCGCACTGTGGTGATCTCTTCGGGCGAATGCGCGACGGGGAACCAGGCGTAAGGGTTCTGCGCGGCCACCGAAGCAAAGCGCGAGCACAGCTCGCCGAGCCGCCGCTGGTGCTGGTCGATACTTTCGCCCAGATGGGCCCGGATCGCGTTCTCAAACAGGGGGTATACACGCGTGGGCATCGTCGCCCCGTGCCGCGCCTCCACTTCGTTGAACCCGGGCCGGTTGTCACCGTCGATTCGCTGCGGCGTGCCGCGCTCAGACCACGGCAGATGCCCACCCAGCTTGCGCGCCAATCGTCGCGACTCCAACCCCTCGGCGCCCGCGAGCAAAGCCAACCGCGTGCGGCCCTCCGTGATTGCCTGAGCCGTCTCGTTGATCAAGCGCTGTGGCGTCTCGCCTCCGATGCTGGAGTACAGGGTATGCCTTGGGTTCGCGCCGATACGCTGCGCAAGCATGCCCGGCGCATCAACGTACGACCAGGACATGAAGTTCACAACTTGAACGGAATCGACCTCCTCGAGTAGGTTGGGGCGGTCCGCGTCGGCCTCAGCTTCTCGCGAGACCCGCTCCATCATCTCGAGGGGCTCGACGGTCTCGTCCAGCGTCCTGGGCTGGTTCGTGAATTGCCCCACCCCGACGATAACCGGGTAGTTGTCGGTTCTGCTCACCGTGCTCTCACCTTAACGCGAACGTGAGAATAGCGCGCTCCGGTGCACCGGTCAAGCGGGCAACCGGCCCGTTGCGTCGGCGGCCACTTGCATCTGTTGGCGGTGCGTCACATAGTACAGCAGAGCGACCGCCAGACCGATCGCGCACATCCCGGCGTTGAACCCGATCGCCCACCGTACACCGGTATGCTCAGCCAGAAAGCCGGTGAGATAGCCACCGAACGGCGTCGACCCGGCGAACAGCAGCATCCACAGCCCCATCACGCGTCCGCGCAGGTGGTCCGGCGTAGTTAGCTGCAGCGCCGTGTTCGCCGTCGCCGCGAAGGCCGTCAACGCCACGCCCAGCGCCAGCAGAAGCACCACCGTCAATGGAATCGCGTCGCTCAACGCTATTCCGGCAAGCAGCACGGAAAATGCCGCGCCACCCAGGAATATGGTCCGCCGCCGGAAGGTCCGCCGCCCCGCGAGCACCAGTGCCGAAAAGACGGCGCCGATCCCGAGGGCCGCCCAAAGGAAACCCAGCAGGACTGAGCCGCCGTCCAGCACGTACTTTGCCACAAGGGGCAGCACTACCAGGAAGTTGAACCCGAACATTCCAATGAAAAAAGCGATGATGATAATCAGGAACGTCGCCGGTGCCTTTAAGGCGTAAGAGAGACCCTCCCCCAGCTCGCGGACAGCATTGCCGGGCCCGTCGCGCTTCGGCTCAACCGTATACAGCCGGCTCATGTCCATCGCCAGCAGAGCCCAGATTGTCGGCAAGAAGCTCACTGCATTGATGAAGAACGCCGTCTCCAGTCCGACCACGGCGATCAACACGCCCGCAATCGACGGCCCGATTACCCGCGCCCCATTGAACAGTCCGGTATTCAGCGCCACCGCGTTCAGAAGGTCATCCTTCCCCACCATCTCCACGGCGAACGCCTGCCGCGCCGGCTGTTCGAAAGCGGTAGATAGACCGAGCACTAAGGCCAACACGTAGACGTGCCAAAGCTCCACCGCGTCCGTCGCGACCAACGCCGTCATTAGCAACGCCTGTACCATCGCCAGCGCTCGCGTTGCCAGGATGAGGTCGCGCTTGCGCACCCGGTCCGCGATAACGCCCGCCGGTAGCACGAACAACGTGATCGGCAGAAACTGAAGCGCGGTCACAATTCCGATCGCCGCCTTGGAGTCAGTAAGTTGGATGACAAGCCACGACTGCGCCACAGTCTGCATCCAGGTCCCACTCAGGGAGATGGCTTGGCCGCTATAGAACAGCCGGTAGTTTCGGTGGCGCAGGGCGCGGAACGTGTCGTCCCACCGCGTCGGGATCGTCACCTCCACGGAAGGCGCAGCAGGCTCTCCCAGTTCCGAGGCCGCGATCTCCGCGGTTGGGTCGGCACCGGCTCGTTGCCACGGCAGCCGCAGGCGGCGCGCGCGAAGCGGGCGGGTCACTGGACCAAGGTCTCCATACGCCCGATGTTGCGGCGCGGACAGGACTATTGCAAGCCGCCGCTACGGTGGCGAGAGCAGAGCGAACGCGGAATATACACGCTCGAATGGATCGACAAATAGGTCAACCTCCCGCGCTAATCGCCAGTCGCCGTCCCAATCGAAAATCAGCAGCCGCTGCTCATCGATAAGAGCCGCCCGCCTGACGTCGGCTGCGCGAGCGCCCCATAGAAGCAGGGCCAAGTCCTTGTTCGGTCCATCCCTGCGTGTGTCTTCCCAGTCATCCTCGTTAATCCGCCCGAGGAACGTATCTAGATCGACTGCATACCTTCCCCACCTGAGTTTGGCTTCCATGTGAATGACCTGCTTGCCTTCAGCCGACAACGCGTAATCGCGCCTCATCCGTCCCCCGCTCGTGGAATAGTTCCACAGCTTCGCCATCGGCTCCGACAATGGCACCCAGACCTCAGTGTTCGTCGAATCGAGCGGCCAACCGAGCGCCGTCAGACACGGCTCGACGAGGCGCTCCTGGACATCTCTCTCGTTGGCCCAAACCGAGCCGAACCCACTCTCCAGTATGGATGCAATCGCTTCTCGAGGCCCCTCACCGATATCTCTACTGACCGCAAGTCCGTCCGTCACCTTTCGTACAGCTCCCACCACGTCGTCCAGATCCCCTTCCGTCACCGTCGGGTGCACGAGCAGGGTAAACAACTCGCCTCCCAGACGTTCCGCCACAGGACAGCGCTGGTCGCCGAAGCCGCCGTCGCGGAAAACCGGTTGTCTCGGCAGCGGCGTCGGATACCGTCGCGAGATAGGCACGCCCTCGGCCGCGACGGCGCGCACGAAGTCCTCGATATCGATTCCCGCCTCCGGTCGCAGCCGGCAGATGTACTTGTAGTAGCTGTGCACGCAGTCCGCTGCGACGAACGGCGGATCGATCGGCTCCATCCTCGTGAGCCGTTCTGTAAGGAACGCTGCGTTTCGCCGCCGCGCGTCCAGGTAGTCCTCAAGGCGCCGAAGCTGCACGAGGCCCGTCGCCGCGTGCATCGATGACATCCGGTAGTTGTATCCCAACTCCAGGTGGTAGTATGCTCGCTCTCCTTCGACCGCCCCCTCGCCGTGATGCCGGATCCGCTGCATACGCTCCGCGAGCGCGTCGTCGTCGGTGAGCGCGCAGCCGCCCTCGCCGCCGGTCGTAATGATCTTGTCCTCCCAGAAGCTGAAGCAGGCCGCTCGCCCGATTGTCCCCACCCGCCGGCCCTTGTGCATCGCTCCGTGCGCCTGCGCCGCGTCCTCGATTACTGCGATCTCCCGCGTTCGCGCGAGTTCCATCAGCGCGTCCATATCCGCGGGATGCCCGTTGAGGTGCACCGCGATTATCGCCCTCGTTCGCGCGGTGATCCGTTGAGCAACACTCTCGGGGGAGATGCAAAAGGTCCGCCGGTCCACATCCGCAAACACCGGGGTGGCCCTTTGGTGCAGCACAGGCGTGGCTGAGGCGATGAAGGTGTGCGCTGGCACGATGACTTCATCCCCTGGCCCGATCTCGAGCGCCGCAAGCACCGCGTGCATTGCCGTCGTGCCCGAGCTCGTGGCCACGCAATTCCGGACGCCGTGCCTGTCAGCAAACGATTCCTCGAACGCCGACACGGCGTCTCCCGTCAGTTGCGTCAGCTTGCCGGACCGCAACACCTTAGCCACCGCCGCGACATCCTCTTCCCCCAGCACGGGCCAGGACGGATACGGCTTGTCGCGTACCTTCTGCCCGCCGTTGATCGCCAGGTCTTCGAGCGCCACGCCCGGATTATCTCACGACAATCTGCTCGCCTTCTTCCTCCTTCCCTCTCCTCGATATATGATGCGAGCGCTATGCCGGACGGCCCCACACGTACAGAAAGGGATTCGATGGGTGCGATGGAGGTTCCCGCGGATGCTTATTACGGCGCCTCCACCCAGCGCGCGCTCCTAAACTTCCCGATCAGCGGTCTGCGCCTCGGCCGGCCGTTCATTCGTGCGCTGGGCCTCATTAAGATGGCGGCCGCAGGCGTCAACGCTGACCTCGGCCTCCTTGAACGGCGCCTCGCCGACGCCATTCAAGCCGCCGCGCGAGAGGTGGCAGAGGGGAAGTTCGACGATCATTTCGTCGTCGATGTCTTCCAGACCGGCTCCGGCACCTCGACGAACATGAACGCCAACGAGGTGATCGCCAATCGCGCGAGCGAAATACTTGGCGGCGAGCGCGCTTCGAAGCTCGTCCACCCGAACGATCACGTCAACCTGGGCCAGTCCTCCAACGACGTCATTCCCACCGCGATTCACCTCTCTGCCTTGGTCGAGTTGCAGGAACGCTTGATTCCGGCGCTGGAACGACTCCAGGCCGCCCTTGAAGCAAAGTCAAAAGAGTTCTGGACCGTCATCAAGACTGGCCGCACCCACCTCCAGGACGCGACGCCGATTCGCCTCGGTCAAGAGTTTCTCGGCTACGCCGGCCAGGTCGAGCGAGGAATCCGCCGTCTCCGTCACGCGCAGCAAGAGCTGGCCGAAGTTGCACTCGGCGGCACTGCCGTCGGTACCGGCCTCAACACCCACCCCGAGTTCGCTTCGCGAGTCTGTGCCGCCCTTTCAAAGGAGCTCGGCTTCTCAGTTCGCGAGACGGACAACCACTTTCAGGCGCAAAGCACCGTGGACAGCGTGCTCGAAGCCAGTGGCTCGTTGCGGACGGTGGCCGTGAGTCTTCACAAGATCGCCAACGACATCCGCTGGCTTGGCTCCGGTCCGCGCGCCGGACTGGGCGAGTTGGCGCTGCCCGAGGTACAGCCCGGCAGCTCCATTATGCCCGGCAAGGTTAACCCCGTCATCGCCGAGTCAGTCATCCAGGTCGTCGCGCAAGTGATCGGCTGTGATGCCACCGTCGCCCAGGCAGCCCAGGGCGGATACTTCGAGCTGAACCTGATGATGCCCGTGGCGGCGCACAACCTGCTCGAGGCGATCGAACTGCTGACGGCCGCGAGCGACAATTTCACGGACCAGTGCGTGAAAGGCCTGCGCGCCACGGAGCGGGGCCCCGAGATCTTGGAGCGCGGTCTCATGCTCGCGACCGCCCTCGCGCCCGCCATCGGCTACGACGCGGCCGCTGAGATCGCCAAAGAAGCGGCTAAGAGCGGGCGCACCGTTCGCGAGGTCGCCTGCGAGAAAACGGAGTTATCGGACGAGGAACTCGGCCGGCTGCTCGATCCCGAGAAGATGACCTCGCCCGGCCTGTCCTGAGCCTGTCGGAGGGCTTGGACGGCGGGGCTGGCGTCCGCTAGCGCCCACGCGGGTCCAGTGCGTCCCTGAGGCCATCCCCCAGGAACGTGAAACACATCATCAGCACAGCCAGCGTTCCGGCCGGGAATACGACCATCCAGATGTGGCTTTGAATGTACCTGTAGCCGCCTGAGATGAGCACGCCAAGGCTCGCGGTCGGCGGCGGCAGACCGATGCCAATGAAGCCAAGAGTGGCTTCGGCGAAGATCGCCAGCGGTATACCAAAGACAATGGCGACGATGACGGGCCCGAGCGTGTTCGGCAGCATGTGCTTGTAGACAATCTGGAGAGGCGTAGCACCCATAGCGCGGGCCGCCGTGACGAAATCCCTTTCTTTGAGCGAGAGCATCTGGCCGCGGACCAGGCGCGCCACAGTCACCCATGCGACGAAACCGATGGCGAAGATCATCAACATTATGTCCTGCGTCCGTCCGCCGATAATCGGCAAATCACGACCTTGTAACGCCGACCGCAGCAGGATAATAGCCAGCAGATCCGGAAAGGCGTAGGCGACATCCGTGATCCTCATCATCAGGTTGTCCATCAAGCGCCCACCCAGCGCGGCGGCCCCGCCTACCAAGAGACCGATGGTGAGGACAAAGATCTGAACGCCAAAGCCAACCTCCAGCGAAATCAGCAACCCCTGGAGTACACGCGCCCAGTTGTCCCGCCCAAGGTTGTCCGTACCGAAGAAGTGGTCCCCGGATGGGTTAACCTCCACAACAGAATAGTCCTGGAACTCAGGTTCGTAGCGTTGCACGCCGTCGACATAGTTGCCGGCGACCGCCAGGATGATGACGGCGCTCAGCAGGACCAACGCCATGAGCGCCAGACGATTGCGGATCAACCTCCTGAAGGCGTCCGACCAAAGACCCCTCTCTCTGCGTTCGAGGACCTCTTCGAGGCCGAGCTCTCCGACCGCGCTTGCCTGCGCCCTTGCCATCTATCCTCGCCTCACGCGTACCTGATCCGCGGGTCGACTGCCGCGTACAGGAGGTCTACTACCAGGTTCGCCACCGCAATGAACACAGCATAGAAGATCACCGTCCCCATGATCATGCCGTAGTCCCGTACAACGACCGCCTGCACAAAGCTGCGTCCAACGCCCGGTATTGAGAAGACGCTCTCGACGAGAAAGGAGCCTGTCACAAGGAAGGCCAAGTACGGGCCCATGACGGTCAGAATGGGGACCATTGCGTTCTTGATGGCGTGACGCAGAACCACGATTCTCTCAGCCAACCCCTTGGAGCGGGCCGTGCGTATATAGTCCTGTTCCAGTACCTCCAGCATGCTGGCCCGCGTGATTCGCGCGAAGTAGGCTGCCGGTAGCACGCCCAGTGCTATCACGGGCAACACTACCTTCTTGAAATCCCATGCGCCTGGGTTGAACACATCCACGACGCCATCCGGCCCGCCCCAGCCCAGCACATCGAACCAGCCCAGCTGCACGGCAAAGATCACTATCAGAAACGCCCCAAGGATGAAGTTCGGCATCGACGCGCCGACGGTGGAGAAGAACACCCCAACGTAGTCCAGGAAGCGGTTGTGATTTAGAGCCGAGACTGTCCCCATGCTCATCCCCAACAACACCGCGAAAATGAAGGCAGTGACTCCCAGTTGAAGGCTCACCCAGAAGCCGTGGCGAATGAGGTCGCTTACCTGCTGGTCTTTCGAGAACGATTGACCCAAGTCCGGCGTCTTGAATGGAGGGAAATCAGCCTTGAACGGCAACAGATCGCCTATGTATTGGCCATACTGGCTGTTCCAGACATCGATACTGAAGACGGGCTTGTCCAGGCCATATTTGTGGTTAAGCGCCGCTATAACGTTTGGCGGAAGCTCGCGCTCCCGCGAGAATGGGCCGCCCTCAACGTTGTGCATCAGGACGAAGGTGATCGTGATGATCGCCCAGATCACGACGAGGATCCACAGGACCCGACGAATCACGTAGCCGGTCATGTTAGATCAGATTATACCCGCATTCTTGCCCTTTTAGTCACATGAGGGAGCCAATGTCGGCCCCCTCATGCTCCTACCGTGCTATCTTCGGAGGCCTACTCGGAGGAAAGCCCCCAGTACTCTGCTGCCCAGTCAGCGGCGATCGCGCCGTCCTGGCCCGCGAGATTCTCGCGCATACCGACAACGTTGGGCTTGATCAGCCAGTGGTTGTTCTCGTGCCAGTAGGGCGCGATACCGCACACTTTGGTCACGATAAGCTCGTTGATGTCCTTGTACTGCGCCTTTCGCGCTGCGTCGTCCGTATTTGCCCGCGCTTTTGCTACAAGGTCGTCGATCTCCTGGTCCTTGCAGTTGTAGTGGTTCAGAGAGCCCCCGCTGTCGAACAGCCCCAGGATCCAGTTCTCTGGGTCAGGGTAGTCCTGGATCCAGCCGCCGGGGAAGAGCTCGAACTGCTCGTCCGTGAACCGGTCAGAGCGGGTCGCCGAGTCAACAGATTCGACCTCCACCGTGATTCCAAGATTAGTCTGGAGGCTTTGCTGCAAGAACTCGCCTGTCGCTATCGCCGCCGGGCTGTTGCCCGTCAGGATCGTTAGCGTCGGGAAGCCGGCGCCGTCCGGGAAGCCGGCCTTCTCTAGGTTCGCCTTCGCCTCCGTGGGGTTGAAACCGACAGCCGAATCGAAGTCATGTGGATCGGCCCCGCCCGTCACGGCCGGCAGCCAGCTCGTGCTCGGTTCATTACCGCCCTGCACCACTACTGTGTTTAACTGCTCCCGGTCAATCGCCTGAGAGAGGGCCAATCGCACCTCCAACTTATCCAGCGGTGGCTTCTCAAGATTCATCTCAAGCCCGCGCGTGGAGGGCGCCAGGAACTTGAAGTACTCCTTGTCCACGCCGAATTCGGTGCGCAACTGCTCAAGCTGCGTCAGGTCGACGTCGGTTTCGGACAGCTCGCCTGTCCGGTAGGCGTTCGCCGCTTGTGCAAGGTCGTCGATGAATCGGAGCGTAATCTTGTCCAGCGTCGGGCTTACTCCCGCCGGCGCTGCCCAGTTCGGGTTCGGCTCCAGCGTCACGCTGTCCTGCGGGCTGTAGCTGGTGAGAATGTATGGCCCGTTGTAGACCAGGGCCGCCGGGTCCGTGCCCCAGTCTCCGGGTGCGCCCGCAGTGGCGCTCGCGAACCTGGGGAGGTGAATTGGAACAGGGAAGGTCATCCAAAGCGAGAGAATGATAGGGAACGTCGGCTTCTCGGTGCTGAGCGTGAACTCCACCGTTAGGTCATCCACTGCCTTCACTCCAACCGCGTCTTGGAGCGTCGCCAGCTCGGGGGAGTCGGGAGCAAGGTCGTCGCCGGTACCAGGCTCGCCGTCCGGACCGGCCAATGCGTTGTAGAAGTCGTCACAGCCGACGATCTCCGTCAGCACGTACTGGTACTCGCCGGCGTTCACGGGGTTGCAGGTGCGAATGATGCCTGCGACGAAGTCCTCCGCCAGCAGATCGTCGCCGTCCGACCACTTGAGCCCCTCCCTGAGGGTAACAGTGTAGGTCAGTCCGTCGGCGGAGATCTCAGGCTCGCTTTCGGCCATCGCAGGCTGGGGGACGTTATCGATGTCCAGCGAGTACAGCCCTCGCCACAGCATGCGGTCGAGCGAGATGTCCTGCGCGAAGCTGGAGAAGTGCGGATCCAGGGAAGCAAACTCGTAGCTCTGGATCGTCAGATCGCCGCCCTGGATGCGCTCGCCGGCCGCCGGCGTTGTAGCGCCGGGTGTCTCTTCCCCGCCTCCCTCGTCATCGTCGCCGCAGGCCGCTACCGCGACCAGTCCGCCTAACGCTACGAGGGATAGCAGCAGATATCGCCAATCCCTAAGGAAACTCATTTGCCTGTCTCCTTTCGACCTTCTACCCCGTGTGCGGCCTTATAACGGCCACAAATATATGCCCTTCGATTCGTTAATTCAAGATACAGCATGGAGATTCAAGCCCGCAACTTGATGAAAACTGGGTGCGGCTGCACATACAATACCATCCTTAGACGCGACGGTGGCCTCCCGTTTTCTGTAACAGTATACGCTCAGCAACAGCTCTACGGGTTTAGCCGTGACGTTTTTCCAGGTCCTCGATTTGCCCGCTGCAATCGCGGAAGGAAGAGGTCGCCGAGCAGCACCACCAGTCCTCCCGCTATCACCATGTCCCCAATGCTAAACACTCTGAAGAACACCGGGTTATCCCAGACCAGGCGGTCCGAAAGCTCATAGAAATGTGTGTTCTCCCGCGACTTCAGAACGTTCTTCGTATAGGGTATCGCGTCGCCTTCCTCCCGTCCTTCAATCCGGTGAAGCTGCCCTATCTCAGCCAGACTGTCCGCCGTCACCGGCATGAGACCTCCGTTCGCGATGATAGGCAGGAAGTTGAGCAGCAGCCCGATCCCGATTATCGCGAATCCCGCGCGCGGTAGATTGACTGTGATGAAGAAGATCAGGAGCAGGTACGAGATCGGGAACAGCAAGCGCTTTGGGACATCGTCGAAACCGAGAGGAACGAAAATGGCGATAGCCTGCATCGCCAAAGCAAACAGCGCCAGAATCCCCGATCTGATTTGCACCTTCGGGAAGTAAAGGCGCCGTTCACGCCTCACCGGCTCACCATGTCTGGCGCTGAACCTTGGCGAGCCGGTGGACTGGTCTGTTGTATCCGGGCCGAATTATCTGGCGAAAGGAGCGACGGCCGCGATCACAACAGCGCCGATGATCAACAGTCCGAGCAATCGGGCTTTCATGGTACCCCCCTTCCGTTAACAATTACCTTGTTTCTGGTGATTCCATTAGAATCCCAATATATTAGCGTGTCAAGGGCCATTCAGAGGTATTTCGAAAAACATTGCAATTTTCTTACAATTTGGGGCGTTATCGTAAACAAAAACGGCCCGAGGCATGTCCTCGGGCCGCGTTTAAGACACGACGTGCGCTATTGGCTACACCAACTGGCGATCAGTTGCCCTCCCGCTGTTTCGCCGGACGACACGTAGCGCAGCACGTGCAGGTCCGCGCGCGGACAGCCTCCGGCGAGGACATTGTGGCTGATAACGAACTGCCGGCCGCCGCCCAGGGAAGGCTGTTTACAGCTCTCGCCCTGGACGGAGCAGGCAGCAACAACCGGGGTATCCAATTGAGCTGTGGTTGAGTGGGTGGCGAAGGTCCCGCCGGCTACCAGCGCCGGGAGCAGACCCAATACAATAACGAGCGCGCCTGCTCGCATGAGGTCAATTCTAAAAGAAGGGGCTTTGCGCGGCCACCGTGGCCAAGGTCAGCGCGAGCAGAGTGACGATCCAATTTAGCTTTGCCGTCTTGGCGTTCAGGTTCATCGTTCTCTCTCCTATGTCTCCGTTTTGTCCTCTGTCGCCAGTCTCTCAGATCGCTCTCGCCAAGTTCTCGCCGAATCCGCCATAGGCGAACTCGGCGAGAACTTGGCGCTTACTTCTGGGCCTATTTCGCCCTAGAAAAAGGGGCTCTGTGCGGCGACGGTGGCGAGGGTCAGCGCAAGTAGTGTGACTATCCAGTTCAGCTTTGCTGTCTTGGTGTTCAGGTTCATCGTTCTGTCCCTTCGGCTCTCCGGTTCTCTCTTCTGGTGCCAGTTTCTCAGAGACCTCTCGCCAAAGTCTCGCCGGAAACCCGCTGGCTTCGGAAAGGCGAAGAGCGACCCCTCCGGGCCGCTCCTCGTCACCTATCTCACACAGACGTGTAGGCTTATCTGGCGCTGGCTATCTCCCGCTGCAATTCGTCGAAGTCCGGCACCTCCTCACCCACATCATCGGATGTGAGGACCTGTACGTAGCGGTTGTAGCAGAACTTGGCTGCTTCCAACTGCCCCGAGTTGATGTAGCTGGCCATCAAACGGTACCAGGCGGCTTCGTTGTACTCGTCTAGCTCAAGGATGCGCTGGCAGATATCGGCACTGCGCTTGTACTGTTTGGTGTCGCTGTAGAGAGTGGCCAGCGTCGTCAGCAGGCTCATGTGCTGCTCACCCAGCTGCCAGCGTAGCGTCTCTGCCCACTCTGAGTAGAAGTCCATGGCAAACGGACCTTGGTAGAGCGCCAACGCCTGCTCCATTAAGGAGATCGCCTCGGCGCTGCCCTGTGGCGCTGCGTCCGCCTCCACCAGCAACTGTTGGAAGCGCTCTACATCGAAGACGAAGTGGCCGCGCGGGTCCAGGATGTATCGTCCGGAGTCCTTCGCGATGCACTCGCCATACACGGCCTTGCGCAACCTGTACATGTTGGAGTGAAAGGCGCTGGTCGTCTTCTCATCTGGCAGGTCAGGCCAGAGCGCAGCTACGATCTCCTCCTTGCGCAACGGACGGCGGTGGCAGAGGAAGAAGAAAAACATCTCCTTACTCTTTTCGCTCCGCCACTCCAGGTCGGTTATCTCTCGGCCCCCGATCTCGATGCGAAGGTTGCCGAGTCCGAAGGCCAGTACGCCTGCTTCAGTCCCAGCATCGGATGAAGGCGCCTCTGTCTGTGCAGGCGCTACCGCCTGGCGGATGTCCTTCATCGTCTTCAGAAGGCGTCCGAAGTAACCGCCGGCCAGCTTGTTTGCAGCCGCATACTGCACGAGAAGTGGATTACGGGCCGCCTCAATGTGGACAAAGTGGTCGTAGCCTAGCTCTGTTACCAGATCCGCAACATCATCTAACGCCTCTAGAGCGAGCTTCTTACGTTTGAGTGAGAAGTGGACGCCAGCGAGATGGAACAGCGCGGTGGCAAGCTCGCGCTTCGCGTCGCTTTCCCGCAGAAGATCAACCGCCCGTTCGAGTGAAGACGTGGCCTCTTTTAAATTCCCGGCGTCGCGCTGGATCAGTCCAAGCGTGGTGGCGCAGAGCCCCAGCTCCAGAATACCGCCGCGCTCTTCCGCCTCCACAGATGCACGCCGTGCCCACGCCTCGCAGTTAGACGCGTCGCCTAACAACCGATAGGTGTTGGCGATGGCGTCTGCTATATAGATGCGGATGACAGCCTCATCGGCTATTCGTGCCACTTCTAGCGCGTCGCGGTACGTCTCCAGTGCCGATTCGTACTCCCCTCTATCGCGTTCTATGTCCGCCAGCGACACGCGGAGGTGCACCTCGGGGCGCTGATGAGTACTCCGTTCAGCGCGTTCAAGTCCTTGGCGCAGGACCGATTCCGCCTGCGCAAAGTCGCCCTGAAGATAGTAAAGGACCCCCAGGTTATTGATCGTGAGGAGTAATCTCTCGTCGTTTCCGAGCTTAGTCCAGCATTGCCGCGCCCGCTCGAAATAGACCGCAGCATCAGCGATCCTGCCGAGCAGCGCCAGCACGATCGCCAGCTGATCGCTGACATAAGCAATGTTGTGGACGTCACCTTTAGCTTCGTAGACATCCAGCACGCCCTTCAATTCGGTCTGAGCCTGATCGAGCTCGCCGCACAAGCTATAGGTCCTGCCCAGCTCAAGGCGCGCCTCAGTTAGGGCAGAGGTCGGTCCGTCGTGCTCCAACAGCAGGCTGCGAGCCCTCGAAAGAGCCTCTTTAGACTCTTTGTGAGAGCCTTTGACGCGGAGGCACATCCCTTGGGTAACGAGCGCCTCGGCCAGGGCGATCCACTCGCCCTTCCCCTCGAACGACGCGATCGCCTGTTCCAATAAAGCGAGCGCGCGGTCGATCTGGTTCAAGTAATGGAGGATGCGGGCCTTCCAAAGGACGAGCTTCGGCTGCTGCGAGAGCTCCTCCGCGGGCACTGCCTCCAGCCAGTCCGCAAGCGTATCCCAGCGGCCCTCCTCGAACATCCGCCAGCCCACGCGGTCTGTAACCTGCACAATGCGCTCCCACCCGCTGGACTGTATGTAATGGTAGACCGCCTCCTCCCACTCCTGCGCCTTCTCCATCAGGGCCGCTGCCTTGAGGTTTAGCGCCCGAAACCGCTCCGGGTCTTGGCTCCGCAGGTGGCTGATGAGAAACGCGCGAAATAAGCGGTGATAGCGACGCCGGCCGCCATCAAGATCCCCCGTCAACACGAATAGGTTGAGCCTTCTCAGGTGATTCAGACGCTGCTCACTATCGGTCACGCCCAGGAGTTCGTTGACAACGTGCTCATCGAGCCAGCGCGGAATGGCGCTGCCCATGAGGAAATCTTTGACGTCCGCTGGCTGTGGGTCGAATTGCTCGAGCTTGATGTATTGGAACAGCGTGTCGGAGCCGCGAAGCTGCTCTAAGGAAATGGAGGTACGACTCATCTGCACCCTGTCCGCCAGCAAGACCAGAGCAGCGGCCCAGCCCTCGGTGATGTCGGCCAGGTGCTGTGCGTCATCCAGGGATATCTCTTTCCCCAACACGTCGCGGAAGAGATGCACGACCTCCTCGCAGGTAAAAGAGAAGTCCGCCGCTGTGATGGTTTGCACTTCCTGCCGCACAGACATGAGAGGCAATATGCCCAGCTGTGGCTGCGTGCGTCCGGATAGGATGACGTGACGGTGCGGCGGCAGCCGGTAGAGCCAGCCCTGGATGACCTGCGTCAGTTCCGGAGCGGCGTCATCGAGGAAGTGAAAGTCGTCCAGAACGAACGTGAGCGGAGGACCCTCCTGCATGGCTGAAACCAGCAGGTCAACGGCCTGCTCTGGGTCTATCCCATTGTCGTTCTTCAGGCGTGATGCCAGCTCCGTGCCGAAATCGGGCGCCTGCGCCTGCCCCGAAGCAACCAGGTAGCGCAAGAACGTGTCGAGGTCGCGGTCGCGCTCGTCCAGAGCGTACCAGCAGATGGGCTCGGTTGCCACCTGGGCAAAGTCCAGTAGCAGCGTCGTCTTGCCGTAGCCCGCCGGCGCGCTGACCAGCGTGATCCTTTGCTCCAAGGCGCGTGATAGCGCCTCGATCAGCCGCTGCCTGCGGATGATAGCCGGGCGGCGGACAGGTAAACGCACCTTGGAGGGATAGGGAACCTCCAAGGCAACGACACCCCGTTTACGGGTCTCTGCCTTTTCTGCCATCTTACCCCGGTGTTGAGAGACCGTTCGTTTCGTCTCAAAGTTAAGACGTTCGCCTAACCTTCCCGTTACGAATTGGTAAACAAAGATTTTTCGATGCCACAACCGCGACCGCGGTTTCCGGGCGGGTACCCGCTGTTTGGGGCCTTACAGCCTTACAGACATGGCTGCCGGCCACGCTTCACGAACTCCAAGAAGCCCTATACCCGGCCTTCCTTCTCCAGCCTTCGTCGCCGCTGCGCCATGAGCCGGCTGTAGAGCAGCAGATCCGCGTCGCTATAGACGGCATCTCCCATCTCGCTACCTCGCTTCAGCGACTTCATGGTCGCCTTCGTGAGCGCGACAGGCAGTGGCGGCTTCGAAATGATGCTCGCTGCCAGCTCCCGAGCCCTCTTCTCTTCGTCGCCATCGGGCGAGAGGTGCGTTATCAGGCCATACTCGCATGCCTTTGCCGCGCTGAACCGCTCGCAGGTAATCGTCAGCTCGAGGGTCCGTGCGTGTCCCATCTCGCGGGCAAGCCGCGGAAGGGCGTTCCAGCCGAGCGGCAGCCCCAGCTCGACCTCCGGTATCGAGAACCAGGCAGATTCACCGGCGACGCGCAGGTCGCAGCAAGCGGTGAGCACGACGGCTCCACCGATCGCGAATCCCTGGACAGCGGCGATCGTGATCTGATCAAGCCCCTCTATCGCCGCGGAGGTGCGGCTACCGATACCGGATGTATGGCGGACCTCGAGCTCATTAATCGAACCGGGGTCTGTCCACTCGCTCGTGTCGGCGCCGGAGGAGAAGACGCTGCCCTCGCCGGTGAAGATGACCACCCGCGTCTCGAAGTCCTCCGCTAATTCCCGGCAGACGGCCTGCAGCTCCAGGTGCATCTGCCGGTTGATGGCGTTGCGCTTCTCCGGCCGGTTGAAGCGCACGACAGTCAGCGCGCCGCCTCGCCCGACATTCAGGGTCTCGTAATCCAAGTCGCCTCTCCTGCTGGCATTGGCGTTAGTCTAGTCAAAACTCACGCGGAATGGGCTAAAGCTGGGATTTCGTTTTGCATTTTTAGTTTTTTTCAGGTCGCGCTCAGGGGCTCCGGGTATCGGTCTGGCCGCCGACCAGCGTTCGCCAGACCAGACATCACTATTGTAGGAGCCTAAGGCGGGAACTCATAGGGCACAATGGCACGACGCTCAAGGGCATCCGGCCACAGGGGGCGCGCCGGCTAACTGGCCTCCGTGACAGCAGGGATCAGCGGTTCCTCGGCCGGCGCCGACGGCGTCTCGCGCAGTGCCCGCACGGGCGACGCCGCCAGCAAGAGCGCGGCGAACAGCATCACCCCGGCGCCGAGCGCAAGCGTGCCGCGCAATCCCAACGTCTCTCCCAGCAGGCCTCCCGCCAGCACGCCAGCAAGCAAGGCAGAGTGGGCGCAGATATCCATCCCGGAGTTGACGCGCCCCAGCAGGCGGTCGGCTGTGATCGTCTGCCGCAAGGTCATCTGATTGATTTCGTAGACCACGAAGCCGCCGTCCCCGCACTGCTGGGCTACCAGAAACGCCGCCGCCACAACCACCCCTCCCTGGGCCAGCGGCACGAGCAGCATCGAGCTGCCTATGATCGCCACACCGGCAACCATCGCCGGGCCGGTACCGATGCGGGATGCCGCCCGCCCGGCGACAAGAGCGCCCACGACCGAGCTGACGCCGCCGACGGCGTAGATCATGCCCAGCACACCCGGCTCAAGGTCGAGGACGCGGATGACGTACAACCCGAAGACGGTGCCGAACATGCCGAAGCCGAGATGGGTTGTGGATTCGCAGACCATGGTCGCGCGCAGGACAGGGTTCCTAACGATGGCGCGCATCCCCTCGGCGGCCTCGCGCACCATCCCCTCGCGCTTCGTTTTCGACGCCTGTTGTGTCTCCGATTTCTTGATCAGTCCGACGAAGAAGGCGGAGAAGAGGAACGAGACGGCATCGATGAAGATTGCGACGGGGCCCGTGAACAGTTGCACCAGCCAGCCGGCCACGCTGAAGGCGCCGACCTCGGCAACTGAGTCGCTGGCTGTCAGCTTGCTGTTACCCTCCAGTAACTCCTCTCGCCGCACCAGCGATGGAAGATATGACCTGTAGGCAACGCCGAAGCACATCGTTAGTATGCCGGTGAGGAAGGCTACGCCGTAGAGCTGCTCGATACTCAGCGCGTCGAAGGCGTACGCCGCCGGGATCGAGGCCAGCAGCGCCGCGCGGCCCAGGTCGGCGGCGATCATGATGGGTCGCCGGCGCAGCCGGTCCACCCATACCCCGATCACCGGTCCAACAATCAGCTCCGGCACGATTCCCGCGGCCAGGAGTACGGCCATCTCGTAAGGCCTGGCGTCTAGGACGAGGATCGCGGTGAAGTGCAGCGCCGTCCGCCCGATCAGCGACCCGAAAACGGACACCGTCTCGCCGGCCCAGAGCTTCACGAAGTCCTGGTTGCGCCAGAGGCCGTCGAAGCGCAGCCAGCTCATTGCCTCGGTACCTTTCGACTGCTCGCGGTCGGCGAGCGCTCAGGACAGGCCTCGGCATGAGCGGGAAGAGGGATCAATCTGCCGTTGGTAGCTGTCAGCAAGGCCAGCGTGCGCCCTGTGTCCCGAACGGCTTCTTTCCCACCCACCCGCCCGGCAGGTTGTTGGGGGACACCCCCAAACCCCCGGCCTCCGGCGGAATTTGGCGCGATTTGGCAGAATGGCGCGCGTGCTGCTGGTGAACGGCATTCGGAGCGTGGGGCTGCCCCGCTCCATCCTTCGAGACGCTCCTTCGTCCTTCCTTGAAGGACTGCGGGGCTCCTCAGGACGAGCGGAAAGAAGCGCATCAGCCGATCGCCTGGACGAACGGGGAATTCGCGCATTTCTGGCTCCTAGCTCCTTGCTACTAGATGCCTTTGTAGTTGATGAACTGGCTTATCTTCGTGACCGGCTCGATCAGCTCAGCCGAGTCCTGGATCACCTGCTCGATCGGCTTGTAGGCCGATGGCGCCTCGTCCAGCAACCGGGAAGCGTCGCGGTCCAGCCACGTCTTGCCCGCCATCTGTTTGCGGAACTCCTCCTGCGAGAGCGTCTTGCGCGCCTGGTTCCGCCCCATCACGCGGCCCGCCCCATGCGGGCTCGTCTCGTACGAATCCAGGTGACCGCGGCCTCGCACAATGTACGTCGCCGCGCCCATGCTGCCCGGGATGATCCCCATCTTCCCTTCACTCGCGTCGATCGCGCCCTTTCGCGTGATCCATGTGCCGCCATCCAGTTGCTCGGCGTAGTTGTGATGGCAGTTGATGCGCTGAACCTCGTTCCAGTCGCTGCCGAGCTCCAGCGAGACCGCCTCCATCAGCGAGTCCATCATCGCCTCGCGCTGGGCATAGGCGTACCGCTGAGCCCACAGCATGTCCGCGAGGTAGGCGTCCGCCTCCCTCGTTCCCGCCATCAGGTATGCGAAGTCGCGATCCTCAAGGGCGATGCCCTCGTTCGCGCAGAAATCCTTCGCCACCCCGACGTGCGCCGTCGCCAGCAGGTTGCCGATACCGCGCGAGCCGGAGTGCAGCAGCAGCCAGACGCGACCGCGCGCGTCAGAACAGACTTCGACGAAGTGGTTCCCCGCGCCGAGAGTGCCGAACTGGATCAGCGCCTTCTGCCTCAGGTCCGAGGATCGTCGCGCAAGCCCAGCATGATTGATGCCCGCGGGGTAGCCGTTCTCGTCGACGAACCTGCGAGCCTGCTTCAGCGGTGTCTTGTGGCTGGTGCCCACCCCGGACGGGATCAGGTCGCGGATGTGCTGAAGCACCCGGCCTTCCTTCCCCACGAAATCATTGCGCTGTAGGTCCGTCTCGACGGCGATCATGCCGCAGCCGATATCGACACCCACCGCGTACGGCATCACCGCCTTCTTCGTCTTAAGCGCGCTGCCCACAGGGGGACCGAAGCCGTAGTGAGCGTCAGGCATCAATGCCAGGTGTCCCTCGATGATAGGCAAGCGGCTTATCTTCTCAGCCTGCGCCTTCGTGGCGTCGTCGATGATCGAGGCCCAGGACTTGACGGTGCCTTTGCCGTATTCGTTTTGTGTTTCGTAGATGCCGATCATGTGTCTCGTTCCTTAGTAAGCCGATTACCCCACCCCACCCCAGAAGGGAGGGTGGGGGACACCCCACACCCCCGGCCTGGCGGCGCTGATCGCCTCAGGCCCACACCACCGCCTGGCGGCGCGAGTTTAGCTCTCAGCTTTCAGCCGTCAGCGATCAGCTTCTTGCGTCTCTTCAAAGTCGTCTTCCTCACGGAGGGAAAGGTCGAGTTCTTCCGGATCCATTCGTTTCACAAGCTGCTCCACGCGCCAGGAATATTTCCGGTCATTCGGTTCTCCGTGTTTCGGCGCCTTCCGGGCGTATTGTTTAACGAACATCGCAACGTCCGCCGCGAGGTGCTTCCGCCGTTCCCGGACCTTCACTAGCCTTGCCTCTTCAACTGTCCGGTCTTCCTCGCCCAGCGTTCGGCGACCGCGAAGACGGCGATGCCGCCGGGCACCAGGATCACTCCGAAAAGCAACAGCGTCGCCAGCGTTCCCAGCATATCTTCCACGCCTTTGCCGTCGATGATGGCTCCTCTAATGCCGTCCAGGAAGTAGGTGGCCGGCGAGATGTATGAGAACACCTGAAGCCATCCGGGGAGCACGTCGACGCTGTAGTAGACCCCGGAAATCAGCAGGACCACAGCCTGGATCATGAACGACATCTGGGTGCCACGCTCCGGGTAGAGCAGTGGCAGCACGCCGGTAAGGATCCCCAGCCCGGCGACGCTCACGCTGCCGACGGCGATCACGACCGCCGCCGCCAACCAGTTAGCCTGCCCCAGCTCGACGCTGAAGAACGGGACGGCTATCGCGAAGATCAGAAGCGTCCGCACGATCGCATGTAGGACGCCGAAGATCGACATGCCGATCAAGTGGACCGCCCGCGAGACCGGCGCCATGAGCGTGTGCTCGATCGTTCCTTCCCAGCGTTCCCAGGTGATCACCAGGCTTATATCGTCCAGCACGGCCGAGAGGTACGCCCAAACGAGCGTCCCGAGCAGCAGGAACAGCACGAGGCTCTGTGCGTCCGAGGCGAGACCAGCCTGCTCCGCCTCCTCCGCGATGAAGGTGATCGCGAGCGTGTTCACGACGCCGTAGACGAGCCACACCAGCTCCCACGCCCAGTAGCGCTTCCACAGGTTCGTCTGCCGCTCGACGAAGGCGTAGGCGAGGTTGACCGGCCCGCGGATGAGGCCCGGCTGTGCCGTGCGTTCTGCGATGTTAAGCATCTTGCCTACTCCTTCAGGTACCCGATGGCCCTTGCGGGCGCGTGCTTCCGGTGGTGAGCGCCTGAGACGAGAGCGAACAGCTCGGCTAGCGTCATTGGCTGCCCGATGGTCCTCGCTTCAGGGTCATGGACAGCCAGCCAAGAGTTGCTGTCCTCGATGCCCATGGGCGTGAACTCGGCGATCGTGGCAGTCCGCCCCGGCCGTGAGACGGCTTCGTTGAGGCTGCGGATATCCTCGTTGGTGCTGATCAACGTCAGAACCTTAAGCCCCTGACCAATCAGCCCCTCGCTCATGTTTAGCAGCCGGCTGAGACCCTGGCCCTGGCGCGCTTTTGCATCACGTGCCAGTAGTTCACCCGCGTCTTCTACCACAAGCAATCGCCAGCGCTTCCTAGCTCCCGGTTCTTCGTCCTCGGAGTCCTCCTCGACGAGGACATCCAGCATGTAGTTGGCGTTGCCGAAGAAAGTCTCGGGGTCAGTGATGTACTCCACCTTGCACCAATGTCTCCAGGCGCGCGCCAATGCCCTCACAACGTAGGTTTTGCCGGTTCCCGTCGGACCATGGAACAAGATGAGCCGACCCCCTGTAACCGGCTTGAACTCCGTCATCAAGAAGTCCAGCTCTTCTCTCAGTTGACGAGGGTAGTTGCCTCGGATAGCCGACCAGGCGGGCGCTTCGATGCTGCGGTGGTGGGAGCGGACCCAGCGGGACCCTCCGTATAGGCGGAAGGCCACCTCCACCCAACCTGCCCGTGTGTCCCGCTTTGGCCGTAGCCAGGCCTTGAGTTGGGCGGTCGCGGCCTCGAAATCTCCGATGCTGAACCGAGACGAGTACAGGTGGGCCCGACACTCATCGTCAGAACAATCGATATTGATGCGAGCAAGCATCTCACGAACGTTAACGAGGGCGCTCTGGTGTTCGGCAGTCGAAGACGCACAGACCAACGCCTCGGGTGGCAGGTCAGCTAGCCTTGCTTTCGTAAGCCACTTCGCACTGAAGATAAAGCTAAGCCGCTCGCGCAGCACGCGGTCAGCCAGCCATGAATCGAGGAAGTCTGTTCCCTCGATCATGTGCCCAATATTCGGTTCCAAGCTTCGTACCTCGTTAATCATTTGTCCGTTCGTCTATCTGGTAGCGAGGGCCTCCTCGAGCGCCTCTTCGTCCTCTTCGATTCGCTTGCCTGTTAGCTCCATGAACACTGTCTCCATCGTTATCTCTTCCAGCGGCCGGCCGCCAGCTACCCGCTCACGCAGGTCTAGCGGTGTACCTTCCGCCACGATGCGCCCGCCCGCAATGAAGGCGATGCGGTCGCACAGAAGCTCCGCCTCCTCCATGTCGTGCGTCGTCAGCAAGATCGTCGAGTCGTGGTCGGCCCGTACCTGCCGGACGAACGCTTGCACGTCGCGCTTGCTTCGCGGGTCGAGCCCGGTCGTCGGCTCGTCCAAAAGCATCACCACCGGCGACGTCAAGAACGACCTCGCCACCGCGATCTTCTGCTGCTGGCCGCGCGAGAGGTGGCTCATCGGCTCCTGGGCTCGCTCCCACTCGAAGCCCAGCCGTGCCAGGATTCCCGGCAGCCGACGCTTGATCTCGCTCGGCGAAAACCCGTAGACCCGCCCGAAGAAGAGCAGGTTCTCCTGCACCGACATGTTCCGGAAGAACGACGGGTCTGCCGACACCCGGTTAATTAGCGACCGCACCGCCTCGGAGTCCCGGACGACGTCCAGGCCGAAAACGCGCGCGTGGCCGCTGTCCGGCAGTAGCAGCGTGCTGAGTATCCGGACCAGCGTGCTCTTGCCGGAGCCGTTCGCCCCCAACACGCCGTAGATCTCGCCGCGACGCACCTCGAAGGTAACGTCGCGCAGGACGTGCGCTCGCTCGCGCCCGCCGTTGCTGGAGCGGCCGCGCTCTGTCCGGCGGCCTCGCGGCCAGCGCACCAGGCGCCCATAGTCGAATCCGCCGCCGAAGTATTTGTTTATGTTTCTTGTCTCGATTGCGAGCGTATTCATCTTGCTCTCCGTTCTGTGCGGGCCCTCACCCCCGTCCGCTCTCCCGTACGCGGGAGAGGGGAGATAGTGGTTCGCTTCACGAGCTTCTCCCGGGCTGCCTCTCGGCGCGGCGGATGGCACCCTGCATCATGCGTCCCCTCGAGGCCTCTGTGAGTGGTGACCTCGTGGGTACCGGCCGCGCAGAATCGCCGGCGTCTTTGATCACCCGCTTATGAGTTCTGGTCTTCTTCTTTCTTCGACGCGACATGTCTTTCTCCTCATCCAACCGGCAACAAAAAAAACCCACCAGGGTCCGGCCCTCGGTGGGTGAGACGGGAGCGTCGCAACTGCCGGTCTAAATCAGGTAGGGCCTCCTGAATCGGGCGCACTCGTCCCACCCACGCGCAGTCCACCGTTAGGCGCGATGGGCACCTCACGGCTGACGCGGGCTGCGTAAACGCTTATCACCAGGCGAATGTCCCTTTCCTTACAATTCCGGATATCACGGCGGATAGTAGCACCGGCGGGGGAAGGTGTCAAGCATTTGCTGGACCCGCTGAGAAAGGCTTGCCGGACACAATTGTCCTCCCAAGCCACTTCGTAACTTGTCCGCCCCGCGCCATGCCCAGCATACTGATCTCATGCCCACCCGAGAGGACTTGCGCAACGTTGCCATCGTCGCGCATGTAGACCACGGCAAGACGACCCTCGTCGACGCCATGCTCTGGCAGTCCGGGGCGTTTCGGGCGAATCAAGACGTAGCAGAGCGCGTCCTCGACTCGATGGACCTCGAGCGCGAGAAGGGTATCACCATCCTTGCCAAGAACACGGCGGTGCGCCACTCGGGCATTAAGATCAACATCATCGACACGCCTGGCCACGCCGACTTTGGCGGTGAGGTGGAGCGCGGCCTTACGATGGTTGACGGCGTACTTCTTCTCGTCGACGCCAGCGAGGGCCCGCTGCCGCAGACTCGGTTCGTGCTGCGCAAGGCCCTTGAGGCGCATCTGCCGGTCATCCTTATCGTCAACAAGGTGGACCGCGCCGATGCCCGCATCAAGGAGGTCGTCGACGAAGTGTACGAGCTCTTCCTGGACCTTGACGCCGACGAGAGTCAAATCGAGTTTCCCATCCTCTACGCCAACGCCAGGGCCGGCTGGGCCTCGTCCAATCCCAGCGAGCAGGGCGTGGACCTCGAGCCGCTCTTCAACACGCTGTTCCGGCATATCCCTCCGCCCTCGTATGACGAAGCCCACGCGCTTCAGGCGCTCGTCACCAACCTTGACGCCTCACCTTACGTCGGCCGCCTCGCTCTCTGTCGCATTCACCACGGCACGATTCGCCGGGGCCAGACGGTTGCCTGGTGCCGCGTGGACGGCGAGATAGAGCTGGTGAAGATCACCGAGCTCTACGTGACCGAGGCGCTCGAGCGCGTACAGGCCGAGGAGGCCGGGCCCGGCGAGATTATCGCTATCGCCGGCCTCCCCGACGTCACCATAGGTGAGACGCTCGCCGATGCGGACGACCCCCGGCCTCTGCCGGTCCCGCACGTGGACGAACCCAGTCTCTCGATGACGATCGGCATCAACACCGGGCCCCTGGCAGGCAAGGACGGCTCGAAGCTGACCGCACGCCTGGTCAAGAACCGCCTCGAGGCAGAGGAAGTCGGCAACGTCTCCATCAGGGTCCGCCCGACGGACCGGCCGGACATATGGGAGGTGCAGGGGCGCGGCGAACTTCAGCTGGCGATCCTCGTCGAGACGATGCGCCGCGAGGGCTTCGAGCTGACCGTCGGCAAACCGCAGGTCGTCACGAAGCTGGTCGAAGGCCGGCTCTGCGAGCCGGTGGAGCGCTTGTCGATCGACATCCCCGAGGACTATCTGGGCGTCGTGACCCAGCTTCTTTCGTTGCGCAGGGGCCGGCTGGAGCACATGGTCAACCATGGCACAGGCTGGGTGCGGCAAGAGTATCTCGTACCGGCGCGCGGCCTCATCGGTTTTCACACGGAGTTCCTGACGGAGACTCGGGGCACCGGCATACTGCACCATGTCTTCGAGCGCTACGAACCGTGGCACGGCGATCTGCGCACGCGGCCCACCGGCAGCCTCGTCGCCGACCGCCGCGGCCAGAGCTCGTCGTACGCGCTGATCAACCTGCAGGAGCGCGGGACGTTATTTATCGGCCCCGGCACCGAGGTGTACGAGGGCATGATCGTCGGCGAGAACGCCCGCCTTGAGGACATGGATGTGAACCCCGCGAAAGAGAAGAAGGCGACCAACATCCGCTCCTCCACCGCCGAGCAGACAGAGGGGCTCATCCCCCACCGCCAGCTATCGCTGGAGCAGGCGCTCGAATTCCTGCGCGAAGACGAGTGCCTGGAGGTGACGCCCAACAACATTACATCATGGCAGAGGTGAGCATCCGCGAACTCAGGAATAACCTGACCAGCTACATTCGTCGCAGCGAGCAAGGAGAGCGGGTTACAGTGACCCGCCGGGGCAAACCCGTCGCCACGATCGAGCCGATCGCGAAACCCGAAAGCGATGTCGACGCTGCTCTGTGGAAAATGGTGCGCGAGGGTAAGGCTTCGTGGTCGGGAGGCAAACCCGAATTCGCCGAACCGAGGATCCGATTGAAAGGGAAAGGCCCGACGCTGTCCGAGATGATCATCGAAGATAGAGGATGATTCTCTACGCCGACAGCAGCAGCCTCGCCAAGCTGTATATCGAAGAAGACGGATCGGCGGAAACTAAAGAGGCAACCCGCCGCGCTGAACGGGTGGTCAGTAGTTTGGCCGCCTACGCGGAACTCCGCGCAGCCCTGGCGAGGGCGCAATGGAACACAAGGATTACTGAAGACGAGTTCCAGTTGGCACGAGCCAGGCTCGATGCTGACTGGAGGGCGATGCTCGTCATCGAAGTCTCCAAGATGATAGTCGAGAATGCGGGCGATATGGCTGATCGGTACTTAATCAGGGGATTCGACGCCATCCACCTCGCCTCCGCGACGAAACTTCGGACTGATGCCAAGAGCGAGGTGTCTTTCATGACCGCCGATAGGCGCTTGCGAGACGCTGCCACGGCGGAGGGCTTTTCGGTTTGACGCCCTCGACCAGCGTCTCGTAGTAGTACAGCGCCGGCCTGTAACGGCGATGCTGCCCGCTCATCCTGTTCTTTGAGATGGCACGTGAGCTCGACCAAGAACCTGCGTCTTTCGTTCGCCGCGCCGGCGCCTTCGTCATCGATACCGTCGCCGTGGGGATCATCTGGTTTGTCGCGATCATCATTGCGGTGATACCGAACAGCAATTCGGACGCGGAGGAGGTGTCCGAGCCCTGGGACACGATCGCCACTATCGTGGTGCTGGCGCTCCCGGCGTTCTGGTTCATTTACCAATGGACTTCGAACGCGATCGGCGTAAGCATCGGGAAGAAGCTGCTATCCATGTCGATCGAGCTCAAAGCTGCCGCGGGGTCGCCCGGCATTGGGCGAGGGCTGCTTCGGACTGTCGGCCAGGCTGTCGGAGCCGCTCCATTGGGCCTCGGCTTCTGGGCGGCGCTCTGGGATCCGGATAACGCCACGTGGCACGACAAGATGGCTGGGACCCGCGTGATCCGCTGGCGTGCGGAGGGCGAAACCGTCCCCAGGCGCATTGGGCGAGACGCCATCCGCCAGCGACTGGAACACGAGGGCGTCCGCAAGCGCATCCGCACCGCGGTTGCCAAGAACCTGCGATTTCTGTGCGATGTCGCGCCGGATGCGACCAATCCGGCCTACGTGGAGTTGTGGCGCGAGGCTATCCGTTTCGAGCAAAAGGGGCGTTTGCGCGGTGTTCCCTACCAGGATATAGACCACATCAGCGCTCAGCCCTCGGGTCAGATTGAACTAAAATTCAGGGGCCGCGATACGTTCGACCGTCCCAGCCACGAGACGGTGCTGTTTGCTGTGCAGGACCATGAACGGTTCGTGCTTGAGCTTCAGTCCCGCGTGGAAGCGGCCGGCGGCAGGCGGCTCGACACTCCCGGCGAGCTGCCGGGCCTCCAACCGCCGCCAACCTGAAGGCCGGTGGCGCGTTTCCTCATTCGGATTAGAGATAAGACTGGGAGGAGAGCGAAATGGGTTGGATAATTCAGATCGTAATAGCACTCGTTATCGTTGGCGCGCTCTGGTGGGCCGGGTCTTACGTCGGCGATTGGGCGCGCCGCCACCGCCAGGACCGCACAATCGACGTGGACATGCTCGATCGAACGCGCATGGCCGGCATCGCGCTGCGCATCGGGGCGGTCGTTATCGGAGTGCTCTGGATCGGCCTCGCCACGCTCGTCAACAGTGTGCATCAAGTGGACGCCGGACACGTCGGCGTTGTTCGCACTTTCGGCGACATCACAGACCAGACGGGTGCCGGTCTCGTCGTAACGTGGCCTTTTCAGACGCTCGAAGAGGCGAGCGTTCGGGTCGAACGATACGACGTTACGGACATTGAGGCGTTCAGCAAGGAGACTCAGGACGTCTTCGCCAGCGTCACCGTCAACTACCAGGTATCGCCGCGAGCCATTCAGACGCTATACAAAGACGTCGGGTCCAAATACATCGATACTCTCCTCCGCCCCAGGGTCATCAACTTCTTCAAGGAGACGACTGTCACCTACAGCACGGTAGACATCGCTCCCAACCGCGAAGAGATCAGGCGGAAGGTGCGCGACCGGCTGACGAAGGACCTCGAGCCATTTTCGATCGACATCGTTGACCTGCTGGTCGAGAACGTCGATTTCCGCCAGGAGTTCAAGACGGCTATCGAGCAGAAGCAGGTGGCAACGCAGGAGGCCCTGCGCCAGCAGCAGCTCATCGAAGCGCGCAAGGCGGAGGCGCAGCAGAAGATCGAGACGGCGCGCGGAGACGCCGAATCAGTGCGCATTGCCGCCGAAGCTCAGGCCCAGGCGAACCGCCTGCTGGCCGAATCGCTAACGCCGGAAGTGATCCAGTTCCAGGCGCTCCAGAAGCTGAGCGATAACGTTCAGATCGCCTTGATACCCTCCGGACAGGGCATCATCATCGACCCGGCGACTCTGCTACAGCAGCTGGAACAGCAGTCTCAGCCTTAGCGAGCGGCTTACGTCAGCGTCTCGTCGTATTCGATCTGGCCCGCGGTGATGAGATCGCGGTACCAGTGGCCGCTGTCCTTCACGAAGCGCTTCTGCTCGTTTTCGAAGTCTACGTAGACCAGTCCGAAGCGCTGGCTGTAACCCATCGCCCACTCGAAGTTATCGATTAGCGTCCACGCGTAGTAACCACGGACGTCGGCGCCCTCGGCAATCGCGCGGCCGACCTGCCCGATGTAGCCCTTGTAGAAGTCAATCCGATCCTGGTCGCGCACGCGCCCGCCGGCATCAGGCGCGGTCGGGTAAGAGCAGCCGTTCTCGGTGACGTAGATCGGAAGGCCGTAATCCCGATGCACGCGCATGATCATCTGGTAGAGTGCCGCCGGCCACACCTCCCAGCCGAACGCCGTCTTCGGGCCGGGGCCGGGTACCTGTCGAAGGCCCAGGTAAGCCTCGTCCGGGTTGTTTGCGCAGAGCGTGCGCGTGTAGAGGTTAATGCCGATGAAATCAAGCGGCTCCTTGCAGCTCTCGACTTCCCCCGGGCGGGCGTCGGCTTCACGGAGCGCCTTTTCCTGGTCGACGTAGGCGTTCGGGTACTCGCCGAGCATGATCGGACGCAGGAACCAGTCGTTAGTGAAACCGTGGTGGCGCTCCGCGGCGGCTCGGTCTTCGGCCGATTCCGTATAAGGATAACTGGCCGACGTGCTGAAGGCTGTTCCGATCGCCTCCGCGGTCCCCACCGCTCGCATCGCGCGCAGCGCGGATGCCTGCGCAAGGTTCGCGATGTGCATCGTCTTCATCCCGGTCTCGCGGTCGCGGATACCGGGCGCGTGGATGCCGGCAATGTGACCGAGGAAGGTGAAGACCCACGGCTCGTTGAAGACCATCCAGTGCTTCACCCGGTCGCCGAGGGACTTGATGCAGGTCTCCGCGTAAGTCGTGAAGTGGCCGATGATGTCGCGGCTCGCCCAGCCGCCCTCGTCCTGGAGAGCCTGCGGCAGGTCCCAGTGGTACAGAGTGGGAAAGGGACGGATGCCGTTTGCGAGTAGTTGGTCGATGAGCCGGTTGTAGTAGTCTAGGCCGGCCTGGTTGACTCGCCCCTTGCCCTCCGGAAAAACGCGCGGCCACGAGATGCTGAAGCGATACCCGCGCAGCCCCAGCTCCTTCATCAGGACCACATCTTCCTTGTAGCGGTGATACTGGTCGCAGGCTACGTCGCCGGTGTCCTCATTCATGATCCGGCCGGGGGAGTGTGAGAAGCGGTCCCAGATCGACTCGCCCTTGCCGTCCTCATTCCAGGCGCCTTCCACCTGATACGACGCCGTCGCCGTGCCCCACGAGAAGTCAGCGGGAAACTTCACTTGCTTTGTCATCACCTTCGCTCCTTCAAGACCATCCGAGTGCTTACAAGCCCATCTGAGTGCTTATGCACGGCCCATTCTAAGCCGGAGCGCCCGCCACGCGACAAGGATGGCCAGAAATGGAGAGGCGAGACACCCTGCGGCTGAGTGTCTCGCCTCTGGGAGGCTCGCCCTTCAAGGCCGGTCAGGAATCCTTCATGGGAAGGACGCCCCAGGCGGAGGGTGTACGCCTGCCTGATCGGCCCGGAAGGGCGGGCCTCCTCTCCTCGCCCTCGCTACAAGAGCCCATCAAAGCGGTCCCTGCGGCCGGCCATGATCTCGTGGAGCTCGATCTCCGGGAATCCCTCTCGGGGGTAGCTCCGTGGCCCCGGCCCGCCGGAGCCGGCGAAGAAACGCCGGAGGGCCGAAGCCGAGTGTGATACCAGCGCGGTCGAGAAACTAACGCCTGCGGACCATGCCCGTGATAGCGCTGCCCGCCCAACCACACTTCGTTCCGCCATAGCCATGCTTGTCCTCCTTTCCTCAACGGCTAATGGCAATGTAGCCAGGACGCACGAGGGCAGGCATCGGAAGAAATACCCATTTTGCGGGCGTGAGCGGAACCCGCTCGGCGGCGGCTCCTACATAATCGTGCGCGTGAAAGGCGCGCCTAACCAATTATTGGCCGCGCTCGATGTGTTCGCGGGACCCACAGGCCATTAGCGGAAGAGCCTCAGGAGATTACTCCGCGGCTCGCGTCGTTTATGGGGAAGGCGGTGGATAGATCCCTACGTCGACGTCCGTGCCAGCCATGGTTACGGCCGAGCGAGGGGTCAAGAATTTTATGATCAAGGGGTCTCCCGACGTATCAGTCTCAATCGTGGGAGCTGTTCCATCCCATAGACCCCAGAAAAAGCGCACGCTGCGCCCGGCATCGATCGCCTGTTCGACAACCCCTCGGATCTGTTCCTTAAGGTTGTTGGGCCAAATGTTGATATGAGCAATCTCGCGTCCGCTGAGCCCCTTCTGGGCAAGAGCCACAACGGCCCATGGCGGGAGCGTGTTGTCGAAGACCTCTGCCACCTTAATGTCTTGCAACCACGGTTGGGCCTCGTACGGCGGCGTGAATAAGGAGTCAAACGCAAGCATCGTTCTGGTCTTTCCCGTACGGATCGCGTCGATAAAAATCTGGACGGCTGTCATGGGCGGCATAGTGTTCCTCCTTCTGCCTCACGTGTTTACTGTTCTTGCGAATCCTCGATCACTTCGTAAAGGCGGAAGCGCTCGCCGAAGCCCTTGAGCGTCGCGCGACCGCAATCTTTGAAGGCAAACCCCTTTCCGGCAGCGAGTTGCCGCACCACGTCCGACACCAGTATCTGGCCGGCTGCAGCTCTCGAAGCGATGCGCGCAGCGGCCTGTACCGCCGACCCGAAAAGATCGCCCTCTTCCGACACCGGCTCTCCGGCGTTCAGCCCGATCCGCACGCGCACGGGGGTTCCCGAACCCTCCTCCGCCTGGACCGCGAACGCCTGCTGGATGTCCACGGCGCACTGGATCGCAGCTGAGGCGGACGCAAACGAAGCCATGATGCCGTCGCCGGTGTGCTTGATCTTGGTGCCAGCGTGACGCTCCAGGCAGGCCTGGATACTGGCGTTGTGCCTGCGCAGCACCTCTTGAGCGCCAGCATCGCCCAGCAGCTGGGTAGCGGCAGTCGAGCCTACCATGTCCGTGAAGAGAATCACCAGGAGCTGTGGTTTCTGCGGCTGTGCTCTACCTTCGCGACGAGCGGTCGCCGACGGATGCTGCGTCGCCGCGATGACAGCCGCTTCGCGGGCGGCCGGCTGCGGTGCTTCGGCGGGTTTGTCTTGAAACACGAGGCCGTGCTCATGAGCGAAGGCGGTAGCGGCCGCCCTGTTGTCGACCCCAAGCTTGTTGAAGATATTGCTCATGTGCCGTGCAACTGTCTTCGGGCTAAGCACGAACTCGTCGGCGATCTGCTGATTGGTCCGGCCTCGCGACAGCACACGCAGCACCTCCACTTCGCGCTCGCTGAGTCCGGCGGCGTAGGAAGGTCGGCTCCGCGGAGCCGCAGGCACCCGAACCTCCAGCGCCTCTGCAAGTTGAACCGCGCGCGACTGGAACGGCTCCATCGCAAGCTCGTCGAGCAACGGGCTCGCTTTCGCCAGGAGACCGGCAGCTCGCTCCCGGTCTCCGTTCTTGCTGCGGACACTGAGCATTCGGGCATAATCCAGGTAGCTGCGCGCAAGTTCGGCCCGCGCGCCGATCTCTTCGGCCACCTTCAGCGCCTCTTCAAAATGAGCCTGAGCAGCCTCCCAGCGACGGCTAAGGGCGGCGCCAACGCCGAGGAGACGCGGCAGGAGGAACAGCCAGCCGATTGTCAGTACGACTTTTCGCTCGCGCGCGCGCTCGAGAGCACGGTACGGCTCCTTCGCTAACTCAGCGTATCCGGTGAGATCGGCGATCTCAATGAGGCTTGCCAGAAACTGGAGCGACCCGGTGTCAGCCCGAACCTGGCCGGCTAACGCCGTCATGGTACCCATTTGCCGGGTCACTTCGTCCAGATCTCCTGCGTGGGCGCTGACGAGCTGACGTTGCACCAATGCCAGTTGCCCAACCGCGGACCCGACCCGGTTGAAGACGCGGCCGGGCTCGACCAGCATCTCGAGCGCATCCAGCGCCTCAGGGAAGGCGCCGCGCGCGCAGCGCGCGCCAGCGAGCGCGGACAGAGCTGTGGCCCCACCCCAAGGATAACGGGAGCGGCCGAGCGCGATCATCGTCTCGTGCGCGTGGCGCTCGGCTGCGCGGAATTCCCCGCGCGCGACTGCCACGCACACGAGAGTCGCCTCCGTTAGAGACCGGCTGGCCCAATCGTGTGTTCTGCCCACGAGCTCGCCGCCCTCTTCGGCACTGGCCGCCGCAGCGTCCAGCCGGCCGAGCAGCATGTAATTGTTGGGGATGCGCGTCAATGGCCATCCCAGCAGCCAGGCGTCGCCAGCCTTTTGGGCGTGGGCCAGGCTGGCTCGCCAGGCTTCAAGCGCCTCGTCTATGCGCATGCTCTCCTGACAGGCGAGCGCCAGAGCGGTGGCCGCATAAGCGCAGGCCCTCTCGTCGTCAATGCGCTCGACCGTCTGGAGCGCCATCCGGGCCGTTTCTTCCGCCTTGTCTAGTCGGCGGGCCATCCAATAAGCCTGACTCAGGGTCGCTAGAATTCGTCCCCTCAACCCTGGTTCGCTTTCGCCGAGCTCGGCCAGGACCTCCTCCAGCGGCTGTATGTCCATGAGCCTGCCGTAGGTTCCCCCCACTGACAAACGAAGGCGCGCCTCCTCTGTCAACGCCATGGCGAGACCGGGCAGGTCCCGAGTCTCGCGGAGGCCTTTAACCGCTTCCGCGTAGTGCGCCAGGGCGGGGCCCGCGTCCTGGTCGCGGTGGTAGGCGAAGGCGGCCGCGCTATGCAGCTCTGCGAGCTCGTGGACGGAAAAACGCCCCGAATCTTTAGCTGCAAGCAGCGCGGCCTCGCAGAAACGTGCCGCCTCGCACCAGGCGTACACGCCTAGGGCGTGTCCGGCGGCGTCGCGCGCCGCCTCCACAACCTTCTGTGCATCAGCCAGCGGACCGGAGTTCACGAGATGATGCGCTATCTCGCTTACGTGTTCATCGATGCTGCCCGCGTGGAGGCGCTCTAGCGCTGACGCAATCTGCTGATGCAATCCCTGTCGCCTGAGTCCGCTCAGGCCGGCGTAGAGCACATTTCGTATGAGCGGATGGGCGAAGCGGAAGCCTGTGGACTCGCCGGCAAGGAAGCGCTGCTCAACGAGCTCATCCAGTGCGTCCAGAAGACTATCCGCACCCAGTCCGCTAACCGCGCGCAGCGTTTCGAAATCGAACGAATCGCCCAGCGCGGCAGCCAGCCTCAGGAGGTCACGCTGGGGATTGCTTAGCGATCGCAGTCTGGAGGCGATGGCATCTGTGACCTGCTCTGGCAGCTTGAGATCAGAGGCGGCAACCGTGGTGACCAGATAACCTCCGCGTTCAACGATGGCGCCTCGCCTCGCCAGGTCCTGCATCGCTTCCTGAACGAACAACGGGTTGCCTCGTGTGGCTTCAGCGAGAGTAGCTATCAGTTGATGAGACGGCCGGGGGAATCCGATGCCCCTGACCAGTTCGTCGATCTCGGGCTCTTGCAAGCCCCCAAGCTCAAGCGTCTGACAGAGGATCTCCTCCCGCTTGAAGCGCGCAATCGCTTTGCCCACGCGCTCATCGGGCTGCACAGGGCGGTAGGTCGCGAGCACAAGGACCGGCAGCCTCTGGTGCGCAGCGCCGTCACCGAGGGCGAAGACCAGGTGAGAAAGCAGCTCCAGCGACGCGGCGTCGGCCCAATGCAGGTCGCTTAAGATGAGAGTGAGCGGGCTTCGTTGGGACACGGAAACCAGGAGGCGAGTCACGGCAAGGGACAGTTGACGTTGCTCGCTCTCTAGGGCCGAAGCCGCATCGGCAATGCGACCCTCGCCCCTGGCTTTGCCCAGGAGGCGAAGGATTACGTCCGCCTCGGAGTCCTCAAGCGCCTCGAACTCTTCGGGGCACTGCTGGGCACACGACCGCATGGCTTCGACCAGCGGTAAATAGGGTATGGTCGACTCCTCATAGCAGCGGCCTGTGAGGACGATGCATTGCCGCTGGAGCTCCTCCCGCACCTGACTGAGCAGACGGGTCTTACCAACGCCTGCCTCGCCCACGACAAGCACGAGTTGCGGCCGCCCAGAACGGGCTTCGTCAAAGCACCGTCGCAGCTGCGTAAGTTCCTGTCGGCGGCCGATGAACGGTGTTGAGCGACCGCCAGCGCCCGATAATGGCCCCATACTCGTCATTGGCCGTTCTGTTCTCCGATGATGCCCTCGCTCCTGTGGGGGAGGTGCGTGGATTTTACATCAATTGAGAAAGGAAATATATACCGTAAATTTGGTATTCGCGGCGCCATCCTCGCAGGGAACGGCCCCCCGTTTGCGCCTCGATTAAGGCAGTCCTAGCACCCCAGACACCGGCCGCTCGACGTGCGCAACAGGCTTCGCCGGCGGGGTCCATTACTTGCGGCGCTCGACAACCTCTCGGACGCTGCCGTCCCTCACCTCGTAGACGCGGGTAGCGACTCGCTCCAGGATGCCCTTGTCGTGCGCGGCGCAAAGGATCGTGCCGTCATACTTCTCCAGCACCTCAAGCAGCTTCCGCCGCGTCGAGCGATCGAGGTGGTTCGTCGGCTCGTCCAGGATGAGAACGTTAGTTGGCTGGATCACCAGCTTCGCCAGCGCCACCCGGCTTCGTTCCCCGCCCGACAGCAGTTCGATCGGCTTGAAGACGTCGTCGCCCCTGAACAAGAACTGTCCGAGGATCGTCCGAAGCTTCACTTCCCGCTCATCAGCACGGAGCGTATCTCCTCCAGCACCGACCGGTCGCGGTCAAGCGCCTCGTCCTGGTGCTGGTCGTAGTATCCGGCTCTCGCCTTCGCTGCCCAACGCACGGTCCCTTCCGAGGGTTTCAGGAGCCCCGCTGCTATGCGCAGCAGCGTCGTCTTGCCGCTTCCGTTCGGCCCAACGAACACGACCTTCTGGCCCCGTTCTATGTGCAGGCTCGCATCGACGAGCACAACGTTGTCGCCGTAGGCGTGACTGATTCCTTCCATTACGCAAACGTCGTTCTCCGTACGGCCGTCCGCCGCGAGCGCAATGTGCACCTCCGGCTCCCGGCGCGTACGGTCCAGCCGCTCCACCTTGGCGATCGCCTTTTCGCGGCTCTTTACTGCAGTCGCCTTGCTCGCCTTCGCTCGAAAGCGGTCGATGAACCGCTGCTGCCGCGCGAGCTCTCGCTCCTGCCGGGCGGCATCGCGGTCCTGCTGCTGAAGCCGCGCGGCCTTCTGCCGCTGGTAGTCGCTGTAGTTGCCGGCGTAGTGCTCGACGCCTCGCTCTCGCAGCTCGAGGATGCGGCTCGCGACAACGTCGAGGAACGCGCCGTCGTGAGTCACGATCAGCACTGTCCCGCGACCGGCCATCAAGTCCTCCGCCAGCCAATCGCGCGAGGCGGCATCCAGATGGTTTGTCGGCTCGTCCAGCAGCAGGCAGTCCGGCCGCCGGACCAATACCTTCGCCAAGGCGATGCGCATCTGCCAGCCGCCGCTGAACTCCGCGCACCGCTTCAGCCGGTCGTCCGGCGCGAACCCCAGCCCGTCCAGTACGCGTCCGATACGCGCCTCGACGCGATACCCGTCCAGCCGGTCGAAGCGGTCGAACAGCTCTCCCTGCTCGGCGATCAAGGCGTCGATGTCGCCCGCGCCGCGCTCGATGCGCTCTGCCACGTCGTGCAGCCGCGCCTCTGTCGCCCGCGCCTCCGGAAACGCCATCCAAAGCTCGTCCACGAGAGTCCGCGTCGGATCGAGTCCCGGCTCCTGTCGCAGGTATCCCAGCGAACCACGGTGCCCCGCCTCGCCCGCGTCAGGCTCGTCTTCGCCCGCCAGCAGCCGCAGGAGCGTCGTCTTCCCCGCTCCGTTCGGCCCCACCAGGCCCACTCTCTCCCCGCTGCCCACGACAAACGAAACGTCCTCGAGCACGTCGAGCCCGCCATACGACTTGGAGACACCCTCGGCGTAAAACATTCCGCCTCCAGCATATCCGGCAAGTTGGCAAGACGGACAGCCTGTGCGATGCACGAAAGGGACCCCAGAGGGGGCGCAGAGGGTAGAATTACGACGAAATGCAGGCCCCGAGAGAGCACGGCCCCCAGCCCGACGAAGAACTCGCCGACCGGGCAGCCATTGGCGACCAAACCGCCTTCGCCACAATTTATGAGCGCTACTTCGACGGCGTCTACGACTTCGCCTTCAGGACCGCGCGAGACCGCGAGGTCGCCGCCGATGTGGTCCAGAACGCGTTCACGAACGCGTGGGAAAGCATGCGGAAGGGAAGAGGCGGCTACAACCTCAAGGCCTGGCTCTACGCGATCGCGCGCGACAGCGCCATCGACGAGCTGCGACACCGCAGCCGCCTGGTCTCCGACGACGAGCCGACGGAGGGAGCCCAGGCGACGCAGTTCGTCCAGGTGGACCCGTCCAGGTCTGCGAGCGCCCAGGCCGTTCTCGACGACCAGGAGCTGATCGAGCTCGTCTGGAGCTCGGCGGCAGCCCTCAGCCCGAAGCAGTATTCGCTTCTCGATATGCACCTCCGGCGAGGGCTAACAGCGGATGAGTTGGCCGAGAGCCTCCACCTCACCAAAAGCAACGTCTACACGATGCTCACACGCCTCCGCCACGCCCTCGCCGAGTCCGTTGCCGGCGCGCTCCTGCTGCGCCGCGGCCGGCGCGAGTGCCGCCAACTCGACTACCTGCTTTCGGAAATCGAGTCCACCGAATATACTCGGGAGGTCCGCCGCGTCATCGAGAACCACCTGAAGGAATGCGAGCGCTGCCGGACCAAAAAGCGCGGCTTTGTGTCCCCTCTCGAGGTCTTCGGCGGCCTGGCCCTCGTGCCCGCCACCCCCGGCATAGAGGCCGGCATCTGGCAGGGAATCGCAGCGCACATCAACGGCGTCGCTGCTCCAGGCGGCCGCTTGATGCGCCCGGCGGCCCGCGCGCCTGT
>WNGA01000878.1_pt1 | contig 46007 bp, 41 predicted proteins | sample 5400061 | NCBI WGS metagenome assembly WNGA01 (sample SAMN13153366, study PRJNA577476) | soil metagenome | isolation source: 100 cm soil or saprolite under grassland replicate 2 | place: USA:California | collected 2016-06-15
AGGTCGACAGAGGGGCGTGTCCTCGGCTCGTAGTCGCGTGATGGATGCCCGACCAGGATCATCGCGTTGGGGAGCCAATCGTCCGGAAGCTCGAGCGCGTCTCGTGCCTCCTCGGGACAGAAGATCGGGGCGGCGACCCAGCAGCTCGCAAGGTCGGCGTGGGTTGCCGCGAGCATGAGGTTCTCGGCGGCCGCACCGAGGCTGAGCAGCGCCATGCCCCACTCGGCGCGCTGTCGCTGCTCGTCGGGGTAGCGGTCGAGCCCTTCCCAGGTGAGGCAGCCGAGGACGATCGCAGGCGCGTTCATGATCTTGACGTGCGACGCGTCGAGCAGCTCGTCGATTCGCGCGATCGGGACGCCGTCGCCTTCGAGATCCGCCCGCCAGCGCGCGCCCATGCCGTCGGCCAGCGCGCGCTTCGCCTCCACGGTGTCGACGACGACCCACCGCCACGGCCGCGAGTGGTGCGGGGCCGGAGCCAGGCACGCTGCCTCGACGAGCGAGTCGATCAGCGGCCGGGAGACGGGCTCGTTCGTGAATGCGCGGATCGACCGGCGAGCCGTGATGAACGCGGGGACGCCCGTCACCGAAACAGGTCGTCGGCGGGGCGGCGCACCAGCTCGCGAACCGACCCTTCGCGGAACCAGCCCGGATCGAGCCCGCGGACGATCGCGGCCGGCACCCCGGCCGCCTTGCCCATCACGAGCTCCGCGGCGCTCGCGACCTCGTCGGCGAGCGCGACCTCGGTGACCTGGAGCTCACGGCCGAGCGCGTCCGGTTGACCGCGCAGGTCGAGGACCGCGGCGAGGCCGGCGACGCCGATCGCGACATCGGTGAGGCCGATCCGCCACGCCCGTCCGAAGGTGTCGGAGACGATCACCGCGAGCTCTACACCGTGGCGGGCGCGGAGCGCGTCGCGCACGTGGCGCGCAGAGCGGTCACCGTCGACCGGCAACAGCGCGGCGAAGCCCTCCTCCACGTTCGACAGGTCGACACCTGCGTTCGCGCACACGAAGCCGTGACTCGTCTCGCTGATGATGAGGTCGTCACGCCGGCGCAGCACACGCTTTGACTCCGACTCCACGAGCCGGCGGCGCGCGATGCGGTCTTCCGGGTCGAGCGGGACAAGTCGATTCTCCGCCTTCGAGACGACCTTCTGCGTCACGACGAGACAGTCGCGGTCGCCGAGTGGGGTGCCCTGGGCGTGTGCGGCATCCCATACGAGCGTCGCAAGCTCGTGGCCGGCGTGGATCTCCGGGACCCCGGCGATCGGGATGATCGTGATCGTCACGCGACCGCGGCAAGCGTCTCGCGTGCGAGCGCGGCCGCGACGCGCGCATCTCTCATGATGGTGTCGGCGACGACTGCACGCACGCCGAGGGCTTCGACCGCGGATGCGTGCGCCGCGTCGGTCGCGTCGATCACGAGGGCGCTGCAGAAGTCGCGGTAGGAGCGGGCGACGCCGACGCACGAGACCTCGATGCCGAGCGGCCCCATGAGCCGGTCGGCCGGACCCCGGACGGGCTTCCCGCCGATGATCGGGCTGACGCCGACGACACGTTCCCGGCGTGCGACCAGCGCGTCGCGGATGCCGGGCACGGCGAGGATGGGACCGATCGAGATCACCGGGTTGCTGGGGCAGACCAGGATCGTCTCGGCGCGCTCGATCGCGGCGAGGACTCCTGGCGCGGGGCTCGCGTCGTCGGCACCCGCGAATCGCACCGACACCACCGGCGGCTCCGCGCGCCGGCGCACGAACCACTCCTGCATCGCGAGCTCGGCGACGCTGCCGTCGTCCTCCCGCACGGTGATGCGGGTCGCCACGCGGTCGTCGCTCATCGGGAGCAGGTGCACGCGCACGCCCCACCGGTCGGCGATCTCGACGGTCACCTCGCGGAGGGGCACGCCTGCCCGTAGCCGTTGGGTGCGGAACAAATGGGTGGCCAGGTCGCGGTCGCCGAGGCGGAACCATGTGGGCGCCCCGTACCGCTCGAGCGCGTCGATCGCCTGGAACGTCTCGCCCGCGAGGCCCCAGCCGGTCTCGGGGTTGTTCGCGCCGGCGAGGGCGTAGGTGACGCTGTCGAGGTCGGGGCTCACCCAGAGGCCGTGGAACTCGTCGTCGTCGCCCGTGTTGACGACGGCTGTCACCTGCCCTGGCGGCACGACGTCGACGAGGCCCTGCAGGAACCGAGCGGCTCCCACGCCGCCGGCGAGCGCGGTCAACATGCGGCGACAGTACTGACGCGAAACGCCCCCGGGCGATGCCCGGGGGCGCTTGCAGCTCCGATGGCGTGGTGGCTCAGGCGACCTTCGCGGGTGCCTTCGCCGATGTCTTCGGCGCGGGCTTGGACTCGCGGCCGAGGAAGACCTTCGCCTTGGCGGACCCGATCTCGACCACCTCGCGGGCCTTGTCCTGGACCTGGTCGACGACCGGCTCGATGCGGTCGGTCACCGCGCCCACGAGCGGCTCGACCCGCTCGCGCATGCCGGCGACCACCGGCTCGATGCGGTCACGTGCGGACTGCGCGGCCGTCTCGACCGCCGCCTTCACGTCGCGGGCCGTGGTCTCGAGCGCCTTCTGCGCCTCGCGCCGGCGGACCTGGGCCGCCTGCACGCCGAGGACGCCGACGCCGACCGCGATGTAACCCGCATCCTGAACGCTCTGCTGGATGCCCTTGCGCGAGTCGGTCATGACTTCTCCTGGTGGGGGGACGTTTCGTGTGTGCTTGCAGCATAGTCCATATCCATAAACTTTTGCAAGCACTCGTGACAGAGGTCACGAACTGGCGGCTAGGTATGCTCCGCGGACCCTGTGCAGACGGCCGAACCAGACGACAGGTCGGGCGCCGGACAGGTCCCGGAAGCGCGCCGAGGCGCAGAGGGCGCGCCGGCTTCCGCCGGTCTCGAGGCGCCGCCCGTCGTGGCCGTCGTCGTCACCCGGAACCCCGGCCCGTTCCTCGAGCGCACGCTCGCCGCCCTCGGGGCCCAGGACTACCCCGACCTCGCGGTGCTCGTCGTCGACACCGACTCGAGCGTCGACCCCACCGCCCGCGTCGCCGCGGCCCTGCCCGGGACCTTCGTGCGGACGGTCGATCCGGACGCCGGCTTCGGCGGCGCGGCGAACGAGGCGCTGGCCGCGGTCTCGGGGGCGAGCTTCTTCCTGGTCTGTCACGACGACCTCGCGCTCGATCCGTCCGCCGTGCGCCTGCTCGTCGAAGAGGCGTTCCGGTCGAACGCAGGCGTCGTCGGGCCCAAGCTCGTGTCCGCCGACAACCCCGACGTGCTGCTCGAGGTCGGACGGGCGATCGACCGGCTCGGAGGGTCGCACACCGGCATCGAGCCGGGCGAGCTCGACCAGGAGCAACACGACAGCGTCCGCGACGTCTTCTACGTCTCGAGCGCGGCGATGCTCGTGCGCGCCGACCTGTTCCGCGAGCTCGGCGGCTTCGACGCCGCGACGTTCCCCGGTTCCGAAGATCTCGATCTCTGCTGGCGCGCGCGGCTCGCCGGCGCACGGGTGATGGTCGTTCCCGATGCGCGCGGCGTACACCGCGAGGCCTCGGCCGAACGTGAAGCCGCCGACCTTCCCGACGCGCGCGACGTCGCGCGCAAGCGGGTGCGGGTGGTGTTCTCGTGTTATGCGCTCGCAACGCTGCTCTGGGTGGTGCCCTTCGGGATCGTTCTGTCGCTTCTCGAAGTGTTCGTCTTCCTGCCCACCCGACGTCGGGCACTCGCGTTCGCCTCGTTCGGCGCGTGGTGGTGGAACCTGCTGCACGTGGGGCGGCTCCGCGCGTCGCGCCGTCGCGCACAAGCCTTGCGGAGCATCCGTGACGCGGAGCTGCGCGAGCTCCAGGTCGGACCGAACGCCCGCTTCGGCGCGTTCCTCACGCAACATCACGCGGAGGAGCGCCTGCAGGCGATCGGCGAGCGGTCCCGAGACGCAGCCGTGGGCATGGCCGACGCGCTTCGTCAACCGGCGACGATCGTGCTCGCGGTGTTCGCATTGCTGCTGCTCGTCGGGTCTCGCAGCCTCTTCTCCCAGGGCGTTCCCGACTTCGGGACCTTCGTCGCCTGGCCGGGTGTGCGTCGTCTGGGAGAAGCGTTCGGCTCCGCGTGGCGCTATACGGGCATGGGCTCGACGAGCGCACCGCCCCCCACCCTGGTGTTGATGAGTGGGCTCGGCACGGTGCTCTTCGGCTCGGTGGGTCTCGCGCGCACGCTCGTCGTCGTGGGCCTCTTCGGCCTCGGCGCCGGGGGCGCCTTCCGGTTCGCGCGCACGGTGGGCGCGGGCTACACCGCCGCGGTCGTCACCGCGGTTGCCTACGGCGCCAATCCGGTGCCCCGCAATGCGATCGCGCACGGCCGGCTCGGGCCGCTCGCGCTGTTCGCGCTCGCACCCTTCCTTGCCGCGCTCCTCGTGCGGTGCGGCGGCTTCCGCGACCTCGCCGGTGGCGTCCGCCGGCCGCTCCTCGGGCTCGCCATCGTCACCGCGATCGCCGGCGCATGGTTCCCGCCCGCCTTGCTCGTGCCGGTGGTCATCGGCGTCGTGCTGCTCGTCGCGGCACCGCTGGTGGGCGGTGCGGTCGCGGCAGCCCGCTCGACCGGCGCGGCGCTGCTCGCGGCCGCCGCGGCTGCGCTGCTCCTCGCACCGTGGTCGGCGACGTTCGCGGACGCGTTGGACGACCCGGCGGCGTTCGGCGTCGCGCTCCATCAACGACTCGACCTCGGCCAAGTCGTGCGCTTCCAGAGTGGTCCCGCGGGCGCCGGATTCGCGTCCTGGGGCCTGCTCGCGGCCGCGCTCGCCGGACTCGTCCTCGCGAGCGGCTCGCGCTTCGCGTGGGCGGCGCGCGGATGGGCGCTCGCGATCACGGGGTGGGCGCTCGTGTACCTGCCGGCCCGGCTCGCGCCCGGCACTGCGGTTGCCGCACCCGAGGCGGGTCTCACGATCGCAGCCCTCGGCACTGCCGTTGCTGCCGGCATTGCTGCCGGCGCGCTGACCGGAGAGCTCCGCGGCGCGCGCATCGTCGACTGGCATCGCGCCGTCGCGATCGGTGCATGTGGCGGCGTCGTGCTGCTCGGCCTCGGTTTCGCAGCCGACACGATCGACGGTCGGTGGGACGCGCCGGATCGCACGTGGGCCGAGACCCTGGCCTTTGCCCGCGACCGTCAGTTCGAGGGCGAGTTCCGTGTGCTGTGGCTCGGCGATCCCGGCTCACTCCCGCTCGACCCCGTCGAGGTCCGCGGATCGCTGTCGTACACGCTCACCAAGGACGGCTCCGGCGACGGCCGCGAGCTCTGGCGCGCACCTGTCGAGCGAGCCGACCGCTTCGTCGGCCAGGCCGTCGTCGCCGCACTCGACGGTCGGACGAGCCGTCTCGGCCGTCTCCTCGCGCCCTTCGGCGTCCGGTACGTCGCGGTGCCCGTTCGCGACGCCCCCGGCGGGACGCGCTACCCGCCGCCTCCCGGCGCCTCCGCGGCGCTTGCGTCCCAGCTCGACCTGACCCATCTCCGCACGGAGGGCGGGCTCACGCTCTACGAGAACGCCGCGTGGGTGCCCACGGAGTCCGTGCTCACGAAGCGGAAGGCCCCACTTCCGGTCGAGCCCGGCAACCCCCTCCGGGCGATGGTCGACACGCCGCTGTCGGACGCGCGGTCGATCGGCGACGCCGCGGTTCCGGCCGGGACCGTGCTCCTCTCGGAGGCGTACGACGACGGCTGGCACGCCGATGCGGGCGACAGCGAGCTGCCGCATCGTCCGGCCTTCGACCTCGTCAATCAGTTCGACCTCGAGCGTGCTTCGACCGTGCGATTCGGGCACGACGGGCAAGGCCGTCGGTACGCGCTCATCGCGGGCGAGGTCGCGCTGTGGCTCGTCGCGCTGGTGTGGTGGGGGCAGGGCCGCAGACGCGCACCCCGGCCCCGCCGGGCGCGCGTGCGACCCGAGCGCGACCGACCGCCGCGCCCGCGTGACGACGTGCTCGATCTCGATGACGACTTCTGGGACGCGGGATGAGCCGCCGCCTGCTCGCCTTGATCATCGTCGCGGCCGTCGCGGTCGCGGCGGTCGCGCTCGATCGCAGCGCGCCCGAGGTCGTGACGCCGGCTGTCGCCGCGCACCCCGTCGACGGCCCGGTGATCCCGCCGCCCGACGCCGCATCGGTCGCCTGGTACTGCGCGGAAGGAACATCGACGCTCAATGGACGGGCTGACGAGACGATCATCGTCGGCAACCTCGCCAAGGAACCGATCACGGCGACGATCACGGTGATGCGCGGCCAGCTGCCGCCGGCGAGCCTGACCGTGCGTGTCGACGCGCTGGCACAGCGGCGGGTCAAGGTAGCCGACGTCCTCGCCACCGAGGAGCCCGGCGTGATCGTCGAGGTGTTCGGCGGTCCCGCGATCGTCGAGCACGAGCTGCGTGGCCGCGACGACGTGGCCGTCGGACCGTGTGCGCGTGAGCCGTCCAAGCACTGGTACTTCGGTGCGGGTGACACGACCCGCGGGGGAGAGGAGTGGCTCGCCCTCTTCAACCCGTACGGCGACGACGCCATCGTCGACGTCACCTTCCTGACCGACACGGGCGTCCAGCAGCCCGAGGACGCGCAGGGCTTCGTGGTGCCGCGGCATTCGCGGGTGTCGATGGCTGTGCACGACCTGGTCCGCCGCCAAGAACGCGTCGCGATCGGTGTCACGGCGAGGACCGGGCGAGTCGTCGCCGAACGATCACTGCGCTACGACGGCAGCGAGGGCATCACCGGCCTGGCGGTGTCCCTGGGTGTCACCGGTCGCGCGAACCAGTGGTACCTGCCGTTCGGCGAGTCGCAAGACGGCGTGACGCGCTCGCTCGCGCTCGCCAACTTCGGGGATCGATCGGCGGCGGTCGAGGTCGCGACGCCACTCGACGGCAAGAACACGCTCGAGCCCCGGACCGTCGATGTGCCCGCGCGATCCGTCGTCCACGTCGACACGAACGAGACCGTTCCCGTGGGCACCGGGTACTGGGTGTCGGTGCGCGTGACGCGTGGTCCGCCTGTGGTCGCGGAGGGGTTCGGCACGTGGGGCGCGCCGTCGGACATCGTTGGCGTCGCGACCGCGCCGGCCTCGACCGCCGGCGCGCGTCGCTGGGCGTTCACGATCGGGCGGCTCGACGGCGCGGGTCAGGCGCTGCTCAGCGCGGTGAACGTGTCGGGCCGGCCGCTGACCGTGCAGGTCTACGCGTACACAGCGGGTGATCCCAACAGCCCGAGGAGCGCGCCTGCAGAGGCCGTGCCGCCGGGGGAGCGTGCCGTGTTCGGGCTGCGCGAACGCGGCATCCGCCCCAACCAGGTCATCGTCGTAGCCGCCGACGGTGCGATCGTCGCAGGGCGCGACATCGAGGACGGCGGCGCCTCGCTGTCAACCGGTATCCCCGATCGGGGCTGAGGTGCTGACGCGGCTCCTCATCGCCGCGGCGGTCGGACTCGTCGCACTCGCAATCGCGTGGTGGCTGCGCCGTCGTCGGCCGACCGCCCCGCCGCGCGACGCGTACCCCGTTCCGCGTCAGCTCGACCGCGAGGACTTCCCGCGGCCCGACGCGCCGTGGCTCGTCGCGTACTTCTCGTCCGAAGCCTGCGCCTCGTGCGTCACGCTCGGCCCGAAGGTCGCGGCACTCGAGTCGGCCGCGGTCTCGACGTGCGAGCTCGACTTCGGGCGCGCCCGAGCCCTGCACGACCGCTACGAGATCTCGGCGATCCCGATGATCCTCGTGACCGACGATGAAGGCGTCGTGCGCCGTGCGTTCATCGGCGCGACGACGGCCACCGACCTCTGGGCGGCTCTCGCGGAGCTCCGGGCCCCGGGCTCCACGCCGGAACCCGGTCTCGGCTCGCTGGATTGAGAAGCCGTGGCAGCCGAGTCAGCGGGCGCGTGAGGGGCGCTTCGTTGCCTTCCGCGCCTTGCCGCCGTTCTCGGCCGGCGGCTTCACCTCGACGACGCGCCCGTCGGCGCGCTTGACCTTGCGGTAGCCGCCCGCCTTTCGGCCCATGGCGTCGTCGACGAGACGGGAGACCTCGTCGCCGTCGATCGTCTCGTTCTCGAGGAGCGCGCGCGCGACCGCGTCGAGGCCGCGCCGGTGAACTCGCAAGATGCGGCGGGCCCGGCTCTCCTCCTGGCGGAGGATCTGCTCGACCTCCTCGTCGATCACTCGCGCGGTCTCGTCGGAGTAGTCGCGCGTGTGCACGAGGTCTTCGCCGAGGAACACCGGCCCTTGCGACCCCCACGCCATCGGACCGATCCGCTCCGACATCCCCCACTCGCGAACCATCTTGCGCGCGATCTCGGTGATGCGGACGAGGTCGTCCTGCGCGCCGGTCGAGAGGTGACCGAACACGATGTCCTCGGCGATGCGACCGCCGAGCGCGACGACGATCGAGTCGGCGATGTACTCCTTCTTGTGGATGTGACGCTCCTCCTCGGGGAGCTGCTGCGTCACACCGAGCGCCATCCCGGTGGGGAGGATCGTCACCTTGTGCACCGGGTCGGCGTGGTCGAGCACGTAGGCGAGCACCGCGTGACCGCCTTCGTGGTAGGCGATCACCTCCTTCTCCTCGTCGGAGATCGCCATCGATTCGCGCTTGAGCCCCATCAGCACGCGGTCGCGGGCCGCTTCGAAGTCCTCGGCGTGGACCTCGTGCTGGCCGCGGCGCACCGCGAACAGCGCGGCCTCGTTCACGAGGTTCGACAGGTCCGCGCCGGCCATGCCCGGCGTGCCGCGGGCGATGATCTCGACGTCGACATCGGGCGCGATCTTCTTGTCGCGCATGTGCACCTTGAGGATCGCGACGCGCTCCTGCTGCGTGGGTAGCGGCACGACGATCTGCCGGTCGAAGCGACCCGGACGGAGCAGCGCCGGGTCGAGGACGTCCGGCCGGTTGGTCGCGGCCATCATGACGATGCCCTCGGTTGCCTCGAAGCCGTCCATCTCGGCGAGCATCTGGTTGAGCGTCTGCTCCCGCTCGTCGTGACCGCCGCCGAGACCGGCGCCGCGCTTGCGGCCGATCGAGTCGACCTCGTCGACGAAGATGATGGCCGGTGCCTGCTTGCGCGCCGTCTGGAACAGGTCGCGCACGCGCGCCGCACCGACGCCGACGAACATCTCCATGAAGTCGGAGCCGGTGACCGAGACGAACGGCACGCCCGCCTCACCGGCCACGGCACGCGCGATGAGCGTCTTGCCGGTGCCGGGCGGGCCGACGAGCAGCACGCCCTTCGGGATGCGCGCGCCGATCTGCTTGAACTTCGCCGGGTGCTTGAGGAAGTCGACGACCTCGTTGATCTCGTTCTTCACCGCGCCGTACCCGGCGACGTCGTCGAACGTCGTCTTCGGCTTCTCGGTGGTGTACACCTTGGCCCGGCTGCGCCCGATGTTCATCACCGCGCCCATCTGTCCCTGCGCGCGCCGACTCATCCAGACGAGGAACAGGATGATGAGCCCGACCGGCAGGAGGAGTGGGATCAGCTCGGCGAAGAGGTTCGAGCCCTGCTGGGTGTACTCGAGATCGACATTGTGCTCTCGGAGCAGCTTGACCGTGCTGTCCTGGAAGTCGCTGGCCGGGCCGCTGCTCGTGAACTTCGTCTTGCCGTCGACCTGGTTCTTGAACTCGCCGTTGATGTCACCGTTCGACTTGTCGAACTCGACCTTCTTGATCTCGCCGTTGCGCACCGCGTCCTCGAACTGCGAGAACGTCAGCTCCTTGCTGTCACCGTCGTTGGTCGAGAACGGGTTCGCCAACGCGACGAGGCCGATGAGGCCGAGGATCAGGATCCACGGCAGCATCCGCGCCCAGGACGGCGTCGGCGGCGCCGGCCGCCCGTCGCCGGGCCGGCGCTCGGGGCCGCCCGCGGGCCGCCGTCCCGGCGGCATGTCGTTGGGGGGGCGGCTCATCGGGCGCTCCTCGGAGCGAGGCGGACGGGCGAAGCTCACCCCTCCAGAACGCCCATGCTACGGCGCCTGTTCCTCGGGCGCGACTCGGGAGCCGAATCGTTTGCCCGCACCGGTAGCGTGATCGCCCGATGGAGCCGAGCTGATGGAGCCGCCCGCGCAGGCAGGACGGGTCGCGGGCACGCCCTTCCCGGTGCGAGTCCGGTGGGGGCTCCCGGACGCCCTGGTCGCGTGGATCATCGGTGTGGGCGCTTCGTTGCTCGCGACCGCGCCGTTCATCGACGAGCACGGCCGGATTCCCGACCGGCTCGAGGTCGAGGCGACCCTGGTCGTCCTCGTCGTGCAGAGCGCGGGGGTGGTCGGCTGGCTCGCGTACGTGGCGTCGCGCAAGGGGCTCGGCAGCCTCGGCGCCGACTTCGGGTTGTGGATACGCGTCCGGGACTGGCCCTGGGTGGCGGCCGGCCTCGCGCTCGGTGTGGTCGCAACGGGGCTGATCGTCCCGATCACCGAGCTGGCGAACTTGAAGGACACGTCGCAGGACGTCGCCAAGACCTTCGAGGATGCTCACGGCGTCGAACAGGTCCTCTTCGCGCTCGCCGTGGTGTCGATCGCGCCCGCGGCCGAGGAGCTGCTGTTCCGCGGCGCGCTGCTGCGGGGGTTGCTGCGCCGGGCGAGCCCGCCGGTCGCGATCTTCGTCTCCGCGCTCGCGTTCGCCCTCGTCCACGTCATCGGCGATCCCGGCACCGGGTACTACGTGGCCGCGTTCCTGCTGCTCGGGCTGGTGTCCGGTTGGCGGGCCTGGCGGACCGGGTCGCTGTCCCAGTCGATCGCACTCCACGCCGGGTTCAACCTGCTCGCCGTGATCCTCATCGTGGGGTGAGGCCGTGGGCTGACGCCGGCGTGGGCGGCATTCGCTCAAGTTCTCGGGCCGGGCGGTCGATAACCCACCCGGCAGGGGCCATCAGGGCTATCTGGGGAGGCCGCCAATGCGTTGTGCATCATGCGCCAAGGGTGCGCTCATCGAGATCCGCATGCGGATCGGCGAGTCGGATCTCACGTTCCGCCGCTGCGGACGCTGCGAGACGCAGTCCTGGGAATCGGCTGACGGGCACGTCCCGCTCAACCGAGTGCTGGAGCTCGCCCGAGCGATGTGACACCCCGCCTGCCGAGGCGGCGGAGAGCCGCCCTGGCAGGCTGGAGCAATGGGAGTGACGACACCGGTGCTGGCCGGTCGCGGGCGCGAGCCTTCGCCCGAGACCGCGGTCACCGACCCGGCCACACGTCCCCCCGAGCCGTGGTGGCTCCGCCTCGACGTGTGGGCGGGGCTGCTCGTCGTCGCGGCCTGCTGCACGTTCGTGTTCGTGAAGCTCGAGCCCCGGCTGCTGCTGCGGGACACGACGCCGACCGGTGGCGACACCGTGTCGCACGTGTGGTGGCCGGCCTACGTGCGGGACCACCTGCTCCCGTGGCGGATCGCCGGGTGGTCACCCGACTTCTACGCCGGCTTCCCGGTCGGGCAGTTCTACTTCCCGCTCCCGGCGCTCCTGATCATCGCGGCCGACCTCGTGCTGCCGTACAACATCGCGTTCAAGCTCGTGACCGCGCTCGGCCCGGTCCTGTTGCCGGCGGCCGCGTACGTGTTCGGACGCGGGTTGCGCGCGCCGTCGCCGGCGCCGGCCGCGATGGCGGTCGGGGCGACGGCATTCCTCTTCTTCAACGGCAACCCCGGGACGAGCCCGGAGGCCCAGGCCATCGCGGGGAACCAACACATCATGGGCGGGAACCTCGCCAGCATGCTCGCGGGCGAGTTCTCGTTCACCCTTGCGCTCGCGTTCGCCTTGTTCTTCCTCGGCACGTTCGCGTGGTCGCTTCGCACCGGCCGGCGGACGTGGCTGCCCGCGGTCCTCTTCGCGGCCACGGTGACGAGCCACTTCATCGTCGCGATCTTCGCGGTGGTCGCCGCCGCCATCGTGTGGCTCGCCAACCGGCCGCGTCGTTCGCTCGGCCGGGCCGCTGCGATCGGGGTGGTGGGGTGCCTTCTCACCGCGGTGTGGGTCGTGCCGTTGCTCGCGACCTTCGCGTATACGACCGACACGCGTTACGAGACCGTCACGCAGTGGACCGACTACCTGTTCCCCAACTACCTCTGGAGGCTCGACGGCGTGCTTCCCTGGCAGTGGGGCGCGACGGTCGGCGTCGGCATCGTCTTGTCGGTCGCGATCGTGAAGCGCAGATCGTCGTACTTTGCTCTCCTCGCGATCGCCGCGGTGTCAGGCTTGATGTTCCGGTTCTGGGAAGACGTCCAGGCGACGCCGGCGTGGAACCTGCGCTTCGTGCCGTTCTGGTACCTGTTGCTGTTCCTGTTGATGGCCGTTGGCGTCGCGGAGGCCGTGCGCGGCGTCACCGCGCTCGCGGTGTGGCTCAACGAGCGGCGCGTGGTGTGGGACGACACGGACGAGCCCGACGGCTCGGCGCCGGACCAGGCATCGGATGCACCGACGGACGAGCGGCGGGACGCGCCGCTGCTCGTGCGCCGGGAACCCCGCGTCGAACCGCGTGTCCTACGTGCGAGCGTCATTGCCGCGCTCACCGTGCTGCTCACGCTCGGGACGCTGCTCGACATCGACGATCGCCCGTCGGACTTCCTGCCGAGCTGGATCCAGTGGAACTACAGCGGGCTCGAGGCACCCGGGAAGGCGAGCCGCGAGTACCGGGCGCTGATCCACACCTTCGATCGTCTCCCGCCTGGCCGCGTCCTGTGGGAGGGCAACACGGAGCTCAACACGTACGGCTCGTCCCTCGCGCTCACGCTGCTCCCGTACTTCACCCACGGGCGGATCGCCTCGATGGAGGGCGTCTACTACGAGGCGAGCGCGACGACGCCGTATCACTTCCTCACCGTCGCGTCACTCGTGCCTGTCCAGAACACGTCGAATCCGATTCGCGGCCTGCCGTACCGAACGAACGCCGACTTCTCCAACGGCGTCCGGCGGCTCCAGGTGCTGGGCGTCCGGTACTTCGCCGTTCACTCGAGCGAGGCGAAGCAGGCCGCAGCACGTGATCCGAGACTCCGGCTGGTCGCGACGTCGCCCGACCTCGACCATCTCCCGCCCGACGCGTGGAGCATCTACCGCGTCTCGGACGCGCCGCTCGTCGAGCCGCTCGCGTACGCCCCCGTCGTGGTCAGGCGCCTGCGCACCGGCACCGCGCAGTCGTGCGCAGGCGGGGCGCCCACCGCGAGTACCGCGGCGGTGTCGGGCGAGCTCAGCGAGTGGGAATGCCTCGCGGTCCCGTGGTTCGACGACGCCGGTGCGCTCGACCGCGTGCTGACGGACGAGGGGTTGCCGTCGTGGCAGCACGCCGACGCGGCGCGGGCGCGCTACATGCCCAAGGAGGCGTTGCGCCCGGTGCGCGTCACCCACGTCCAGACGACCGACGACTCGGTCTCGTTCCACGTCTCCCGCACGGGCGTCCCGGTGTTGGTGAAGACCTCGTACTTCCCGAACTGGGAGGCACACGGCGCGCGCGGGCCCTACCGCGCGACACCCAACTACATGGTCGTGGTGCCCACGCGACCCAACGTCACGCTCGAATACGGCACGACCACCGCGGAGTGGCTGGGCCGCTTCGGGACACTGCTCGGTGTGGCAGGCGTCGCCGCGCTCGCGCTGTGGCCGTGGTGGCGGCGCCGCCGCGCCGAACATCCTCGGGAGGATTCGACGGCGGGAACCGCCGGGTAGGATGGGCTCCCGCCCGGGGCAGGATCCCTTGGGTTGGATGCGCCTCAGCCCCGCGTCCCCGAACCCACCTTCGGCTGCGTCCCATGCAAGCATCCTCGCTCGACGCGATCTTCAAGGCCTACGACGTCCGCGGCGTCTATCCGGACGAGCTCGACGAGTCGGTCGCCCGGCGCGTCGGCAATGCATTCGTCGGCTTCACCGGTGCAGCGCGCGTCGTGGTCGGGCGCGACGCCCGTCCGTCGTCGGAGCCGCTCAGCGAGGCGTTCAGTGAGGGCACCACGCTGGCCGGTGCCGACGTCGTCGATCTCGGCTTGGCCTCCACCGATCTCGTGTACTTCGCGTCCGGTCACCTCGACGCGCCCGGCGCGATGTTCACCGCCAGCCACAACCCCGCGCAGTACAACGGGATCAAGCTCTGCCGGGCCGGCGCAGCACCGGTCGGGCAGGACACCGGCCTCGACCGGATCAAGGCCGCGGTCGCCGACGGCCTCCTCGAGCGGGCCGAGGAGCCGGGCCGGGTCGAGCGCGTCGACCTCTTGCCGCAGTTCGTCGCCCATGTCCACTCGTTCGTCGATCTCGACGCGCTGCGTCCACTTCGCGTCGTCGCCGACACCGCGAACGGCGTCGGTGGGCTCGTGGTGCCCGCGGTGTTCTCCGACCTGCCCTTCGCGCTCTCGGTCCTGTTCGCCGAGCTCGACGGCACGTTCCCGAACCATCCCGCCGATCCGATCCAACCGGAGAACCTGAAGGACCTCCAGCGCGCCGTGCTCGACGCCACGGCCGACGTCGGGCTCGCGTTCGACGGCGACGCGGATCGCGTGTTCCTCGTCGACGACCTCGCGCAGCCGCTGTCGGGCTCTCTCACGACCGCGATCGTCGCCGCGTCGATCCTCCGGCGACTCCCCGCCGACGCGCCCGAGGCCGACCGCACGATCGTCCACAACCTCATCTGCTCCAAGGCCGTTCCCGAGATCGTGCGCGAGTTGGGCGGCACACCCGTGCGCACGCGCGTCGGTCACTCGTTCATCAAGCAGGTGATGGCCGACACCGGCGCGATCTTCGGCGGCGAGCACTCAGGCCACTACTACTTCCGCGACAACTACCGTGCCGATTCCGGGCTCATCGCCGCGCTCGTCGTGCTCGAGACGTTGTCGCAGGCCGACCAGCCGTTGTCGGCGCTGCGCAAGCCCTATGAGCGCTACGCCGCATCAGGCGAGATCAACCGGCGCGTCGACGACCCCGCGGCCGTGATCGAGAAGGTCGCGCGCGCCTACGCGGATGCCCGGCAGGATCGCCTCGACGGGCTGACCGTCGACCTGGGCGACTGGTGGTTCAACCTGCGGCCGAGCAACACCGAGCCCCTCCTGCGGCTGAACCTCGAGGCCGCCGACAGCGCGGCCTGCGCGACGCACACCGCCGAGGTGCTCGCGCTCATCGGCGGCGAGGCAGACTGACCGCCATGGCATTGGATCCGAAGCTGCTCGAGATCCTCGCGTGCCCCGAGGACAAGGGCCCGCTGCTCTACTTCGAGGACGAGTCGTCGCTGTACAACCCGCGGCTCAAGCGGCGGTACACCGTTCGTGACGACATCCCGATCATGCTGATCGACGAGGCCGAATCGGTCGACGAAGCCGAGCACGAACGTCTGCTCGCGAAGGCCGACGCGGACGGCGTCAAGCCCACCTTCGAAGACTGACATGCCCGATTCCCTCGGGTTCCTGGACGCGGTCCGCGGTCTGCCCGAGCAGCTCGATGCCGCTCACGAGGCGGCCGCCGAGCTGGACCTCTCGCCGCTGCCCCCCGCCGACACGATCGACAACATCGTCATGCTCGGTATGGGGGGTTCTGGCGTCGCCGGCGACGTCGTGCGCGCGGTGTGCTCGTCGGTGCCGGTCCCGATCGTCGTGCTGCGGCAGTACCGAACGCCTGCATACGTCGGGCCGCGCACACTCGCGTTCGCGCTCTCGTATTCGGGTGACACGGAAGAGACGTTGTCGATGGCAGACGACGCGCTTGCGGCCGGCGCGCACCTCGTTGCAGTCACCGCCGGTGGCGCGCTCGACGCGCTTGCTGCCGAGCATGGTGCCGCTCGGTTCTCGTGCCCGACGGGCCTGCTGCCGCGCGCCGCGATCGGGGCGTTGCTCGCCCCCTTGCTCGTGACGCTGTTCCGCCTCGGGCTGCTGCCCGAGGCGCACGCGCTGCTCGTGAAGGCGCAGGAGCAGCTCAAGCGTCGCCGCGACCGATGCCGTCCCGAGGTCGAAGGACCTTCGAACCCGGCGCGTGAGCTCGCCCGCAAGATCGGGCGCACGATCCCGCTCGTCTGGGGCGGCGGCGCGCTCGGTGAGGTTGCGGCAACACGGTGGAAGACCGAGATCCACGAGAACGCGAAGGCGCCGGCGTTCGCGAGCGCGTACCCCGAGCTGAACCACAACGAGGTCTGCGCGTGGGGTCAGCACGGCGACGTCACGCGCCAGATCCTCACACTCGTGCAGCTGCGTCACGGCTTCGAGCACCCCCGACTCTCCGCCCGCATGGCGATCACGCGCGACATGGTCGAGGAGGCCTTCGTGCAGGTGCTCGAGCTCGAGGCCGAGGGGGAGAGCCGCCTCGGGCAGGTGCTCGACCTCATGTACCTCGGGACGTGGACGAGCTGCTACCTGGCACTCGACAACGACGTCGACCCCGGGCCGATCGACGCGATCACGCACGTGAAAGAAGCGTTGGCGGCCGAAGCCCTGTAGCATGATCACCCGGTCGGGCTCCCCGGCGGCCTCCGTTCGGCGGAGGCGCTCCGGGAGCTGTCATCCGGTGATCCGGGCCGACTCCTCCGAGCAAGCGCGCGGGTGAGCCCGCGCTCGAACACGGGAGTCCCCATGACATCGACCGTCACGACATCGACAGATCGGCCCGATTTCAAGGTCGCCGACCTCTCGCTGGCCGAGTTCGGCCGCAAGGAGATCGACCTCGCCGAGCACGAGATGCCCGGTCTCATGGCGCTGCGGGCCCGCTACGGGGGGCAGCAGCCGCTCGCCGGCGCGCGCATCACCGGCTCGTTGCACATGACGATCCAGACCGCGGTCCTGATCGAGACGCTCGTCGAGCTCGGCGCGCGGGTGCGGTGGGCGTCGTGCAACATCTTCTCGACGCAAGACCACGCGGCCGCCGCGATCGCGAAGCGCGGCATCCCGGTCTTCGCGTGGAAGGGCGAGACGCTCGAGGAGTACTGGTGGTGCACCGAGCAGGCCCTTCGCTGGCCCGTCGACGACGACAACCCTTCCGGGGGCCCGAACATGATCCTCGACGACGGCGGTGACGCGACGCTCGTCGTCCACAAGGGTGTCGAGTACGAGCGGGCCGGCAAGGTGCCGAAGCCCGAGGCCGGCGATGCGGAGGAATGGAAGGTCGTGCTCGCGATGCTCGAGCGCGTCCACGCCGAGGACGACCGCGTGTGGCACCGCATCGCCGAAGGCGTGCACGGCGTCACCGAAGAGACGACGACCGGCGTCCACCGCCTGTACCAGATGCAGGAGGGCGGCACGCTGCTCTTCCCGGCGATCAACGTGAACGACTCGGTGACGAAGTCGAAGTTCGACAACCTCTACGGCTGCCGGCACTCACTCGTCGATGGCATCTGCCGCGCGACCGACGTGATGCTGGCGGGCAAGGTCGCGGTGGTGTGCGGCTACGGCGACGTGGGCAAGGGGTGCGCGCAGTCGCTGCGCGGCCAGGGCGCGCGGGTCGTGATCACCGAGATCGACCCGATCTGCGCGCTCCAGGCGGCGATGGAGGGATACCAGGTGCTCATCCTCGACGACATCGTCGAGACCGCCGACCTGTTCGTCACCGCGACCGGCAACAAGGACATCATCACCGTCGACCACATGGCCCGGATGAAGCACAACGCGATCGTCGGGAACATCGGCCACTTCGACAACGAGATCGACATGGCCGGTCTGACGGCGGTACCCAACATCAAGCGGGTGAACGTGAAGCCCCAAGTCGACGAGTGGGTGTTCCCCGATGGGCACGCGATCATCGTCCTTGCCGAGGGCAGGCTGCTGAACCTCGGCTGCGCAACCGGGCACCCGAGCTTCGTGATGTCGAACAGCTTCACGAACCAGGTGATCGCGCAGCTCGAGCTGTTCACCCACGCAGACTTCTACGAGCGCAAGGTGTACACGTTGCCGAAGCACCTCGACGAAGAGGTGGCACGCCTGCACCTCGACAAGCTGGGTGTTCGGCTCACGAAGCTCACCGAGGACCAGGCGACGTACCTGGGCGTGCCCGTCGAGGGTCCGTACAAGCCCGATCACTACCGGTACTGACGATCACTCCCGCATTTTCGGCGGAGGCGGACGCGGCGCGTGCGTGTCACACCCCGGTCGTAGCGTCCGGGCGTGCTCGACACGCTTGCCGGCCTCGTCTTCCCGCTCTCGTGCCCTGGTTGCGGCGCGCCCGCCGAACTCGTGTGCCCGACGTGTGCGGCGACGCTGCGGCCCCCGCCCCCGATCCGTCCGCCGCCTGGTGTCGACGCGTGGTTCGCGCCGTTTGCCTACGAAGGCGTTGCGCGAGAGCTCGTTGCGCGCGTGAAGTACCGGCGCGCGCACGCCGTCGTCGGATGGCTGGCCGCCGCGATGGCCGCCGACGTGACCGTCCCGGCCGACGCGGTCGTCGCGTGGGCGCCCACCACACCGGCTCGGCGGCGCGAGCGCGGCTTCGACCACGCCGAGCTCCTCGCCCGGCGGTTCGCGACCCGGCTCGACATGCCGGTCCGTTCCCTCCTTACACGCGGTCCCGGTGCTCCACAGACGGGCCTGGCGGCTGCGGCGCGCGGCCGCGGCCCGCGGTTCTCGACGCGGGGGCATCCAGCAGCGACCGTGGTCGTGGTCGACGACGTCGCGACCACCGGCGCGACCCTGCGAGCAGCCGCCGAGGCGCTGCGGAGCGCAGGTGCCCGGAGGATCGTGGCGATCACCGCAGCGCGGACCCCGCCGCCGGGCTGACTGATGACGGCCGGCGTCGTCGGTCCTACACTCGCTCCCAAGCCGAAGAGCGGAGGCGCGTATGGACGTCGTCGTGCACGGCAGGAACGGTCCCGTCCCTCCCAACTTGCGCACGGCCGCCCAACGCAAGCTCGCCAAGGTGAGTCGCTTCGCGCGCGATGTGCAGCGCGTCGACGTGCAGTTCGCCGAGCAGCGCAACCCGCGGATCGCGGATCACAGCGTTTGCGCGGTCACGGTGCGCATGCGTCGTGGCCTCGTCAACGCGCATGCCGCCGCGCCGCAACCCGAAGCCGCGCTCGACCGCGTCATCGACAAGATCAAGCGCCAGACGACGCGCCGCAAGCGCCGCTGACCCACCCTCGACCGCGAAACGGCCTCACGCGAGGCCACCGGTACACTCGGCACCGATAATCAGGGAACGAACGCCAGCGGGCCGGGTATCCCGGCCCGCAGTGAGTAAGCGAGTGGTATGGGTCTCTTCCAGAAGCTCCTGCACGCCGGCGAGGGCCGCAAGCTCAAGCTGCTGGAGTCGATCGTGCCGGAGGTCGGGGCGCTCGAGCCCGAGATGGAGCGCCGCTCCGACGAGGAGCTCCGAGCGTTCACTGCGGAGCTGCGTGGGCGCGTCGATCGAGCCGGCACCGACAAGGAGATGCGCGTCGAGGCACTCGACGAGATCCTCCCGGAGGCGTTTGCCGTCGTGCGTGAGGCCGGCAAGCGCACACTCGGGCAGCGCCACTTCGACGTGCAGATCATGGGCGGCGCCGCGCTCCACTTCGGGTGGGTCGCGGAGATGAAGACCGGTGAGGGCAAGACGCTCGTCGCGACCCTCCCGCTCTATCTCAATGCGCTCGCCGGATACGGCGCGCACCTCGTGACCGTCAACGACTACCTCGCCCGGCGCGACGCCGAGTGGATGGGCCGGATCTACAGCTTCCTCGGCCTCGACGTCGGTGTCGTGATCCCCCAGATCGACGACTTCGAGTCGAAGCGGGCCGCGTACGCGGCCGACATCACGTACGGCACCAATAACGAGTACGGGTTCGACTATCTCCGCGACAACATGATGCAGTCGCTCGACGAGCAGGTGCAGCGCGGCCACTTCTTCGCGATCGTCGACGAGGTCGACTCGATCCTCGTCGACGAGGCACGCACGCCGCTCATCATCTCGGGCCCGGCCGACGACGCGCAGCAGCTGTACTTCCAGTTCGCGCGCATCGTGAAGGGCCTCCAGCGAGATCGCGACTACGAGGTCGACGAGGCGAAGCGGACGGTCGTCCCGACCGAGGACGGCATCGGCCGGGTCGAGGAAGCGCTGGATGTCACCAACCTGTACGACCATGTGAACCAGAACTTCGTGCACCAGCTCCAAGCCGCGCTCAAGGCCAAGGAGCTGTTCAAGCACGACGTCGACTACGTGGTGCAGCACGGCGAGGTCAAGATCGTCGACGAGTTCACCGGCCGCATCCTCGAAGGCCGCCGCTGGAGCGAGGGGTTGCACCAGGCCGTGGAGGCCAAGGAGGGCGTCCGGGTCAAGGCCGAGAACCAGACGCTCGCGACCGTCACGTTCCAGAACTACTTCCGCATGTACGAGAAGCTCGCCGGGATGACGGGAACGGCCGCGACCGAAGCCGGCGAGTTCGCGCACACGTACGCGCTCGAGGTCGTGACCATCCCGACGAACATGCCGATGATCCGCACCGACGACGCCGACCTCATCTACAAGACCGAGGACGCGAAGTTCGACGCGGTGGCCGAGGACATTCAGGAGCGCTACGAGATCGGCCAGCCGGTGCTCGTCGGCACGATCTCGGTCGAGAAGTCGGAGAAGCTGTCCGACTTGCTGAACCGGCGCGGCGTCCCGCACTCGGTGCTGAACGCGAAGCAGCACGAGAAGGAGGCGCACATCGTCGCCCAGGCCGGCCGGCCGCACTCGGTGACCGTCGCCACCAACATGGCCGGGCGCGGCGTCGACATCATCCTCGGCGGCAACCCCGAGGGCCTCGCGCGCAACGAGCTCCTCGCCGAGGGGACGACGCCCGACGAGAGCCCCGACCGCTACGCCGAGCTCGTCGACAAGTTCGCCGGGATCTGCGCGTCCGAGGGCGACCGCGTCCGCGAGGTCGGCGGCCTCTACGTGCTCGGGACCGAACGCCACGAGAGCCGTCGCATCGACAACCAGCTGCGAGGGCGCTCGGGGCGCCAGGGAGACCCCGGCGACAGCCGCTTCTACCTGTCGCTCGAGGACGATCTCATGCGCCTCTTCGCCACCGGGGCGATGAACTGGGTGATGGACCGCGCCTTCCCCGACGACGTGCCACTCGAGGCGCGCATGGTCACGAAGGCGATCGAACGGGCGCAGCGCACGGTCGAAGACCGCAACTTCGAGATCCGAAAGGACGTGCTCAAGTACGACGAGGTGATGAACGAGCAGCGCAAGGTGATCTACCGGCGCCGCCAGCAGATCCTCGACGGCGAAGACCTTCGCGACCAGTCGTTCGAGGCGATCGAGGACAGCATCGACCGGCTGATCGCGACGTACTGCCCGGGGGAGTTTCCCGAGGACTGGGACCTCGACGAGTTCCACCGCAGCCTGCAGGTCACGCTGCCCACAGAGCTGACGCGCACACAGCTCGACGACTGCCAGCACGTCGACCAGCTACGCGAGCTCGTCGTCGGCGAGGCGCTCGACGCGTACGAGTCGAAGGAGCGTTCGATCGGCAAGGAGACGCTGCGCGAGATCGAGCGGCGCGTGATGCTCTCGGTGATCGACCAGCACTGGCGCGAGCACCTCTACGAGATGGACTACCTGCGCGAGGGCATCAACCTCCGCGCGATGGGCCAGCGCGACCCGCTCGCCGAGTGGCAGCGCGAGGGCTACGACATGTTCGAGGCAATGATGGCAGGCATCGAAGACGATTTCGTGCGGTACATCACGCACGTCGAGGTCGTCGCCGAAGACGAGGCCCGTCCCGCCGCCCGCAATCTTCGCTACAGCGGACCAGAGGATCCCGTGCAGGGGTCGGGTGCGATGCAGGCCGCCGCGGCGAGCGCGCCGCCGGCGGAGGTCGAAGAGCCGATGGCCATGGCGATGGCCGGGACCGATCCGATGGCGGCTCCCGGTCAGTCGGCGATGGGGGAGGCGGCGGACGAGGAGATCGTCAACACGCCGATCCGCAAGGAGAAGACGCCCGGTCGCAACGAGCCGTGCTGGTGCGGGAGCGGCAAGAAGTTCAAGCTCTGCCACGGCCGCTGACGCGGTCGCGCGCGAACACTCTCTGCACGCGCGATGCGCGACTTCACCGACGACCTCGCTGAGCTGGCCCGACGGGTCAGCGACGCACGCGCGTACCTGCGCATCGACGACAAGCGTCGCCGGCTCGAGGAGCTCGAGGCCGAGGCCGGCAAGGCCGACCTGTGGGACGTACCGGAGCGAGCCCGCCGCGTCACCACCGAGCTCGCCCGCGTGCGCGACGACGTGATGCTCATCGACGAGCTCGAGCGCAAGGTGAGCGACCTCCAGACGCTGTACGAGCTCGCCCGCGAGGAGGACGCCGAATCGGAAGAGGCAGAGATCCGGCTCGGCATCGATCAGCTCGCCGAGCAGCTCGACGGGCTCGAGATGCGGGCCCTCTTCATGGGCGACCACGACGAGCGCGACGCGATCTGCGTCGTGAACTCCGGCGCCGGCGGGACCGACGCCCAGGACTGGACCGAGATGCTGCTGCGCATGTTCACCCGCTGGGCCGAGCGGCGCGGCTTCGACGTCGAGATCGACGAGGTCCAGCCGGGTACCGAGGCCGGGATCTCGTCGGCGACGTTCACCGTGAAGGGCCGCTACGCCTACGGGCTCCTCCGAGGCGAGCGGGGCGTCCACCGGCTGATCCGGATCTCACCCTTCGACGCCAACGCAAGGCGTCAGACCGCCTTCGCGTCGTTCGACTGCGTCCCCGCGCTCGACGAGGCGGAAGAGCCCGACATCGACGCCGCCGACCTCCGGATCGACACCTACCGGTCGTCGGGCGCGGGCGGGCAGCACGTGAACGTCACCGACTCCGCCGTGCGGATCACGCACATCCCGTCCGGCATCGTCGTCTCCTGCCAGAACGAGCGCTCGCAGACGCAGAACAAAGCGCGGGCGATGCAGATCCTCGCGGCGCGTCTCGCCGAACGGCAGCGTGCCGAACGCGCGCAGGAGCTCGCGCAGCTCTCGGGCGAGAAGCGCGACGTCGCGTTCGGCAACCAGATCCGTACGTACACGTTGGCGCCGTACCAACTCGTCAAGGACGAGCGGACGCGCTACGAGACCGGCAACGTCGACGCGGTGCTCGACGGCGACCTCGACGCGTTCATCGAGGCGTACCTCCAGTGGCGGCGCCGGGAGGCGTGACACAGCCGATTCTCAGGTTTCGTGGAACCGCTGGTCAGCCCGATTGATGTCGTTCTCGGAAGGTCGTTTGGTACCCTGATCGCCGCCCATGCTGCGCTTCGAGAACGTCTCCAAGGTCTACAAGGGCAACGTCACCGCGCTCCGCGACATCACCGCCGATGTGGACAAGGGAGAGTTCGTCTTCCTCGTCGGACCTTCCGGCTCGGGCAAGTCGACGTTCCTGCGTCTGCTGTTGCGCGAAGAGGTGCCGACCGCGGGCCGCATCGTCGTCGCCGGTCGTGACATCTCGCGGCTCAGCTCCTGGAAGGTCCCACAGCTGCGCCGCAACATCGGCACGATCTTCCAGGACTTCAAGCTGCTGCCGACACGCACGGTCTACGAGAACGTCGCGTTCGCGATGGAGGTTATCGGGCGGCCGCGGCACGTGATCCGCACGCAGGTGCCGCAGGTCCTCGACCTCGTCGGCCTGGCCAAGAAGGCGGGGCGATTCCCGAACGAGCTCTCGGGTGGTGAGCAGCAACGCGTGTCGATCGCCCGGGCCTTCGTGAACCGGCCGCTGATCCTCCTCGCCGACGAGCCGAGCGGGAACCTCGACCCGGCGACCACGGTCGGCATCATGCGGATCCTCGACCGCATCAACCGGACGGGCACGACCGTGGTCATGGCGACGCACGACCAGCGGATCGTCGACGCCATGCGACGGCGTGTGATCGAGCTCGACCACGGCTCGGTGGTCCGCGACCAGGCGCGCGGCGCCTACGGGGTGGGCGGCTAGGCCTCATGCTCAGCCGTATCGGCTACTTCATGCGCGAGACGATGGTCTCGCTGCGACGCAACCTGCTGATGACCATCGCGGGCATCCTCACGGTTGCCGTCTCGCTCGCGCTCTTTGGCGGTGTCCTGTTGCTCTCCCAGTGGGTCGACCACGGGACGGAGCGCATCAAGGGTGGCGTGCGCCTCGAGATCTTCATGGTGGTCAAGGCAACGCCCGACGAGATCGGTCAGGTGCGTACGAAGCTCGAGAACGACCCGGACGTGAAGTCGTTCAAGTTCTTCAACAAGAAGGCCGCGCTACGTGAGTTCAAGCGGCTCTTCCACAACGACCCCGACCTGGTCGAGAACATCACCGCCGATGCGTTGCCCACGTCGTTCCGCATCGTCCCGGTCAAGGCCGAGAAGACGCAGCTGGTCCAGCGGCGCTACGAACCCGAGGCGGGCGTCGACAAGGTCGCGACGCCGGCGGAGGCACTGCAGGGTCTCCTCGACGCGACGCGCGTGACGAGGCTGATCTTCATCGGGCTCTCGAGCGTGTTGCTGGCGTCGTCGCTGTTCCTCATCGTCAACACGATCCGCCTGGCGACCTTCGCGCGGCGGCGTGAGATCGAGGTCATGAAGCTCGTCGGCGCGTCGAACTGGTTCGTGCGGGTGCCGTTCATGGCCGAGGGTCTGGTGCAGGGCCTCATCGGCGCGGGCCTGGCGGTGGGCGCGGTGTTCGCGCTGAAGGTCTTCGTGTTCAGCGGCCAGCTCCAGGATGCCGGCGAGTTCTTCAGCTCGTTCTACGTGACCGGCAGCAACGCCTTCGGGATCTCGCTCGGGGTCATCGGCCTGGGCATCCTGATCGGCCTGATCGGCTCGACGATCGGGCTGCGCCGCTTCCTGCGGGTCTAGCGGGCCACCATCCCCGCCCGGGCTCCCGTCCCGGGCCCCTGTTGCCAGTGTGACTCGTGTTGTCTACCCTGACCGGCTTCATGTGCCGACGCCGGGTTGGTCCGCGCTCCCGCACCGCTCGCCCGCCTCGCGGGCGAGGGCTCTTCCGGCTCGGGACCGTTGTCGCGCTGGCGCTGATCGCGCTGCTGGCGCTTCCCGGTACGACGGCCGGCGCCCAACCGACCGGCGACAAGCGCCAGCAGCTCCAGGACCAGATCGGCGACGCCTCCGCCGAGGAATCGGCGGCGCTCGCCCAGCTCCAGCAGATCCGCGACCGTAAGGCGCCGATCGACGCTCGAGTCGCGGAGCTCGATACGCAGGTCTCGGCAGCGGAGGCGAAGCTCGCGCCGCTCGTTGCGGAGGCCGAGCAGCTCGCCGGTGTGCTCCAGGAAGCAGAGGCGCATCTCGCCCGGACGCAAGCGAAGCTCGACCGGGCGCAGGAGAAGCTCGATCACTCCGCGGCCGAGATGTACACGTCGGCGCGCTCGGGTGCCTCCTACGAGCGCGCAGTCTCGTCGCCGCCCGACGACATGGTCCGCGGCGATCGCTACCTCGACCACATCTCGAGCCAGCGCGACCAGGTCCTCCGTCGGGTCCGGAAGCTGCGCGACCAGGTCCGGGCGGAGAAGGACGCGAAGGCACAGCAGAAGGCGCAGGCCGACGCGGCCGCGGCCCAGGCCCAGGCCGAGCGCGACAACGTCGCGAGGCTCCGCGCCGAGATCGAGCCCGCCCGCGCCGAGGCGGCCCAAGCGGAGACGGCGGAGCAGCAGGCCGTTACCGGCATCCAGGCCAAGAAGGCGCAGTACGAGGCCGAGTACAACCAGCTGCAGGCGGCCTCCGACTACATCGCATCGCTGCTCCGCGGGAGCAGCGGCGGGGGACCGGGAGCCGGTCACTGCGAAGCGCGGCCGGTGCCGGGCGCGATCAGCAGCGGGTTCGGGATGCGCTACCACCCCATCTACCACACCCAGCGGATGCATACCGGCGTCGACATGCACGCGAGCTATGGCGAGCCCATTCACGCGTGTCGCAGCGGCACCGTCGTGGCTGCCGGGTGGCAAGGGGGCTACGGGAACGCGGTCGTCATCGACCACGGCGGTGGCATGGCGACCCTCTACGCGCACCAATCGCGCATCGCCGTCAGCGTCGGGCAGTACGTGGACGCGGGCGAGGTGATCGGCTACGTGGGGTCGACGGGGGCGTCGACTGGGCCGCACCTGCACTTCGAAGTCCGTCTTGGCGGCAACCCCGTCGACCCGGCTCCCTACCTGTAGGGCGGGGCGCCGGGCTCGCGGGCTGTCCGGCCGCCGCTGCCGAGGAGTCAGCGCTTCTCGAGGGAGAAGCGAACGGTGAGTCCGCCGAGGCTGCGACTGAGCGCGCCGAACAGCGGAAGGCCCCGCGTCTCTCGTCGCAGCTCGCCGAAGCGCATCATGCGATGAGCCGAGCCTTCTGCCTGGTGGAACCAGTGCAGGGGGGAGCTGGCCAGCAGGTCGTAGCCGATCAATCGGCCACCCGGGCGCAGCACGCGGACGGTCTCGGCGATCGCCTTCTCCCATTTGATGACGTGGTGCAGCATGATGAACGACACGACGGCGTCGAACGACTCATCGGGAAACGGCAGCTGGGTCGCATCGGCTTGCCGCACTGTCGCCTGCTCGCCGAACACATGCAGCCGCCTGCCAGCTGCGCTCACCATCGAATTGTCGTAGTCGGTTGCCGTCAGACGCACGTCCGGGAAGCGGCGCAGTACCTCAGCCGCCATGGCACCACTCCCGCTCCCGATCTCGAGGACGTCACCGTCGAGGTGTTCACCTTGCAGCGCCCACGGCAGTACGACCTCGCGCGCGAACCACCGCCACGGTGCGCTGCGACAGAGCCCCTGCTCCAGCGGCGACATCTCAGGCACGGGCTCGCATCTTCCTCGTCGTGTGGTGTCGATCGGAGGAGTCCTCGTCCTCGATCGCTTCAGGTCGTAGGTCGACGCGCCGCAGCAGCTGTGCGTTCAACGCGACAACCACCGTGGACAGGCTCATCAGGATGGCCCCCACCGCCGGTGCGAGCGTGAAGCCGGCCCAGGCCAGCACGCCGGCGGCCAGCGGGATGGCGAAGACGTTGTAGCCGGCTCCCCAGGCAAGGTTCTGGACCATCTTCGTGTAGCTGGCGCGGGACAGCTCGATGATGCCGACCACGCCACGTGGATCCGATGACGCGAGCACGACGCCGGCCGATTCGATGGCGACGTCGGTGCCTGCCCCGATGGCGATCCCGACGTCCGCCCGAGCCAACGCAGGCGCATCGTTCACACCGTCGCCGACCATCGCCACGCGCAGTCCGCGGCCCTGGAGCTCGGCCACGGCCCTCTCCTTGTCTTCGGGCAGCACCTCGGCGAAGACTTCGTCCACACCGAGCTGATTGCCCACGGCGTCGGCCACCTGCTTGGCGTCTCCGGTGATCATGACGACTCGGATGCCGAGCTCGTGGAGTTGCCGGACCGCCGCGTACGACTCGGGCCGGATCTCGTCCTCGAGCGCGATCGCACCGACCACCTGACCCTTGCGCAGGACGTAGAGAACAGCGGCGCCGCGCTGCTTCCAGTCCGAGATCGACCTCTGCAGCGTGGGGGACTCGAGGAGCTGCCGCTCACGGAGGAGGGCAGGGCCTCCTACCGCCACCGCCTCTCCGTCGATGTTGGCCTCCACACCGCGGCCGGTGAGCGAGCGAAAGTCCTTGGCTGCCGGCAACCGACCGTGCTCGCGCGCAGCCGTCACGATGGCGCGCGCCAGCGGGTGCTCGCTGTCCGACTCCACCGCACCGGCGAGCGCCAGGAGCGCGTCGGTCGAATCGATCTGCGGATCCTCGGCTGTGACCGCCACATCGGTGACGACGTGCGCCCCCTTCGTCAGCGTGCCGGTCTTGTCGAACAGCACCGCGTCGACCTGGCGCATGCGCTCGAGCGCCAGCCGGTCCTTGACGAGGATGCCCGCCCGAGCCGCCAACCCCGTTGACAGCGCGATCACCAGCGGAATGGCCAACCCCAAGGCGTGCGGGCAGGCGATCACGAGCACCGTGACGGTGCGCTCGACCGCGGCGTCAGCATTGCCTAACGCGAGCCACACCAGGAACGTGATCACGCCCGCGGCGGCCGCTACATAGAAGAGCAGGGCCGCCGCGCGATCCGCGAGCGCCTGAGCTCGCGAGCGCGACTGTTGGGCTTCCGCGACGAGCCGCTGGATCCCGGCAAGCGCGGTGTCTTCCCCGACCGCGTCGACGCGCACACGAATGGCCGAATCGGTGGAGACGGTACCGGCGATGACTCGGTCACCAACAGCCTTGGCGACCGGGCGGGACTCACCTGTGACCATCGCCTCGTCGAGCTCGGCGTCACCCTCGACGATCTCGCCGTCGGCCGGGACCCGCGCGCCCGGCCGCACCAGGACGAGGTCGCCAACCCGTAGCTCGCCGAGGGAGACGGTCTCGACGTCACCCTGCACGGTGACGCGCTCCGCCTCGTCGGGCAACAGCTCCGCGAGTGCCGCCAATGCACCCTGGGCCTGACCGATGGCCTTCATCTCGAGCCAATGCCCCAGCAGCATGATGACGATCAGCAGCGCGAGCTCCCACCAGAAGTCGAGATCGAGATCGCCGATACCGAGACTGGTGGCGAGGCTCGCCAGGAACGCCACCGTGATGGCCAAGCCGATCAGCAGCATCATCCCGGGCTGACGAGCGCGCAGCTCGCTGATCGCACCGCTCAGAAACGGCCACCCGCCGAACACGAAGACCACGACGCCGAAGACCGGCGAGATCCAACTGGTCCCGCTCGGTCGCGTGTAACCGAGCAGATCGGAGAACATCTCGCTGAAGACGACCACGGGGATCGCCAGCAAGACGCTCCACCAGAACAGTCGTCGGAACATGGCGACGTGGTCGCCGTGCCCGGCATGTCCGCGATCCTCGGCGTGGTCGTCGGCTCCGTGCGACGTGTCGTCGCCGGGCGTGCGCATCGCATCGGTTGTGTGCGTCGAATGTGTCATCGCGACCCTCGTGCGTTGGTGCTCCGAGCGCGGGCGCCAGCGCGTCGACCGGGTGGGTGAGCTGCCAGCTCACTCAGGTGCAGCAGCTCGTTGAGGCAGTGCTCCAGGAGCGGCTCGGGGAAGCTGTCGGCCAGGCGGTAGTAGACGACACGGCCGTCCTTCCGCGTCTGGACGAGCCCCGCGGTACGCAGCAGCCGAAGTCCGTAGCTCGCGGCGTCCTCGGTCACTCCGAGCGCGAGCGCCAGGTCACCGACACAGAGCTCTTCTACGAGGTCGAGCGCATACAGCAGACGCACTCGCACGGGGTCGCCGAGCAACCCGAGGAGGCTCGACAACCGGGCGGCATCGGCACCGCTGATGAGCTGTCGCCGTGCGCGGTCTACGCGTCTCGCATCGACGGGATGATCATGATCCAACGGCACATCCGTATGGTCGCACGGATATACGGAAGAATCAAGGCGCCCGGCGTCACACGGCGGCGCCGCCGCGGTCGGCGTCGACTCCTCGCATCAACCGGAGAGCAGTGACGATTACTTGTCCGGCTGCGGCGTGACGCGCAGGTAGGGCTTGAGCGCCTTCCACCCCTTCGGGAACTTCCCCTTCGCCTCTTCGTCGGAGACGGCGGGGATGATGATGACGTCTTCGCCCTGCTTCCAGTCGACCGGCGTCGACACCTGGTAACCGGCAGTGAGCTGGAGCGAGTCGATCACGCGCAGCAGCTCATCGACGTCGCGGCCCGTGCTCTGCGGGTACGTGATGATGAGCTTGACCTTCTTGTCCGGCCCGATGATGTAGACGTTGCGGACCGTGACGGTCTCACTCGCGTTCGGGTGGATCATGTCGTAGAGCTGGGCGACCTCGCGGTCCGGGTCCGCGATGATCGGGTAGTTCGGGGCGGCGCCCTGGGTCTCCTCGATGTCCTTGGCCCAGCCCTTGTGGGAGTCGATGGGGTCGACGCTGAGCCCGAGCAGCTTCACGTTGCGCTTGTCGAACTCGCCCCTGCGCTTGGCGAACGCGCCGAGCTCGGTCGTGCAGACGGGCGTGAAGTCCTTGGGATGGGAGAAGAACATCCCCCAGCTGTCACCGAGGTAGTCGTGGAGCCTGATCGTCCCCTCGGTGGTCTCCGCGGTGAAGTCGGGGGCCTCGTCGCCGAGTCGAATCGCCATGTCACTGCCTCCGGATGCGGGCCGGGTCGTCGCTCTTGGCGGGCCCGGCGGCCTCGATCATTACCCTTTGCGCGCCTCCGAGCATAGGCCCGCATGCCGTCAAAAGTCGAGTGAAACAGTCGGAATTAGCGACCCCGCGGTCGCGGCTGCGGCGTCTCGCCGTCGACCTCACGCCGCTGCGCACGTCGCGCGACTTCAGGCTGCTGTGGTTCGGCGAGCTGATCTCGACGACCGGCTCGCAGATCGCGCTCGTCGCGGTCTTCGTGCAGGTCTACGACCTGACCGGCTCCGCGGCCGCCGTCGGTCTGGTCGGGCTCGTGCAGCTCGTGCCGCTCGCGCTGGCTGCGCTGGTCGGCGGCCCGCTGATCGACCTCCACGACCGCCGCCGCCTCCTCCTGGTCGCGCAGTGCGGCGAGGCGGTCGCCGCCGGCGTGCTGTTCGCCGGCGCGGCCGCCGGTCATCCTCCGCTCGCGGTCGTCTACGCCGGCGCGGCGCTGGTCGCGGGGTGCAGCGGCTTCTCGCTGTCGGTGCGTTCGTCGATGACGCCGAACCTCGTGCCACGCGAGCAGCTCTCCTCCGCGCTCTCGCTCAATCAGGTGATGTGGAACACGTGCCTGATCGCGGGGCCGGCGCTGGGCGGGATCGTGATCGACGAGCTCGGCTTGACCTTGGCGTACGGGCTCGACGTGGTGAGCTTCGCCGCGACGATCCTCGCGTGCCTGCTCATGCGACCCCAATACCCGTCGCGCTCGCTCGCCGGCCGGGAGACCCGGCCGGCACCCTTCGGGACCCTCACCGCGACTCTCGCCCGCGGGTGGCGCGAGATGACCGAGGGCTTCCGGTTCCTCCGAGGTCGGCGCGTCATCCAGGCGACCTTCTACGTGGATCTCGTCGCGATGATCTTCGGGATGCCGCGGGCGCTGTTCCCGGTGCTGGCGGTCACGCAGTTCGATGCGGGGCCCCAGATCGTCGGCGTGCTGTTCTCCGCGGTGTCGGTCGGCGCGCTGCTCGGCGCGCTGACGACCGGCTGGGTCCGCCACGTCCGACGGCAGGGCCTCGCAGTGCTCTGCGCGGTCGCGGTGTGGGGCATGGGCATCATTGCCTTCGGGCTCGTGGGCGACCGGCTTTGGCTCGCGCTGGTATGTCTCGCGGTCGCCGGGGCGGCCGACGTCGTCTCGGCCGTGTTCCGCGGGACGATCCTCCAGCAAGCGGTGCCCGACTCGTTGCGCGGACGCATGTCGGCGGTGCACATCCTCGTCGTCGTCGGCGGCCCGCGCCTGGGAGACGTGGAGGCAGGGGCGCTCGCCGCCCTGTTCACGCCGACGTTCTCGGTGATCTCCGGCGGGGTCGCGTGCGTCGTCGGCGTGGTCGTCCTGGCGCTTGCGGTTCCCGAGTTCGCGCGCTATCGCCCGGAGATCTCGGCGGCCGCTCCCGGTTGACGCCGCACCCTCAGCGCCGCGAACGTGACGTCGTGGCGGGGTACTCGGGCACACCGCTGGCGAAGAAGCTGGGCATCGACGCGGGCATACGGCTCGCGGTCGTCGCCGCGCCGAACGGGTTCGCGGAGAGCCTCGCCCTGCCCCCGGGCGTGGTGGTCCGACGGCAGGCGCGTGGCCGGCTCGACGTCGTCTTGTTCTTCGTGACCCGGCGCGCCGAGCTGACACGAAGGTTCCCCGTGCTCAAGCGCGGGCTCGAGCCCGACGGCGGCTTGTGGATCGCGTGGCCGAAGCAATCATCGGGCGTCGCAACCGATCTGTCGTTCGCGCCGGTACAGGAGATCGGGCTCGCCAACGGTCTCGTCGACAACAAGGTCGCCGCGATCGACGACACCTGGTCCTGCTTGCGGTTCGTCTACCGCGTCAAAGACCGCGCGAGGCGTTAGCCGCGCGTGTGCGGGCGATTCGTCGTCGCGTCGTCACCGCAGCTCCTCGCCGAGCGATTTCACGTCGACGAGATCGCGGTCGACGAGCACGAGCCCGACTACAACATCGCGCCGCGCGCAGAGGTCATGGTCGTGCGCCAACGCGACGACCGGCGGGTGCTCTCACGCCTGCGCTGGGGGCTGGTGCCGTCCTGGGCCGATGACCCCTCGACCGGCGACCGGATGATCAACGCGCGGGCCGAAGGCATCGCCGACCGTCCTGCGGTCAAGCGCGCGTTCGCCCGACGCCGCTGCATCGTGCCCGCAGACGCCTTCTACGAATGGGAGACCCTGCCGTCGGCGACCGGCTCGAAGCGCCCCCGGAAGCGACCCGTGCTCGTACGGCGTCGCGACGGAGAGCCGATGGCCTTCGCCGGCCTCTGGGAGGTGTGGCGCGCGCACGAAGACGACGAGTGGCTGCGGACCTGCACGATCGTGACGACGGGAGCGAACGGCCTCGTAGCCGCGGTCCACGACCGCATGCCGGTCGTGTTGGGGGACGACGAGTGGGAGCGATGGCTCGATCCGGCCGAAAGCCCGGACGCGCTCGAGGCGCTCTTGACCCCGGCACCCGACGCGTGGCTCGAGATGTACCCGGTGACCGATCGCGTGAACGACGCGGACAACAACGGTCCCGAGCTCGTCGAACGCGTCGAGCCGGACACATTGTTCTCATGAACGCACACGACTACCTCGACGCGATCGAACGTGAAGCCGCCGCGCTCGTCGATGCCGCGGCCGCATGCGGGCCCGACACGCCCGTGCCCTCGTGTCCCGCGTGGACGGTCGCGGACCTGCTCGAGCACATCGGGCGTGTGCATCGCTGGGCGGTGGCCAACTCGCTGCGGTCGCCGGACGCGCAGCCATTGCGGTCGCGCGATGTCGACATCCAGGTTCCCGACGGGCATCGCGCGCGTTGCGCGTGGGTCCGGGAAGGCGCGGTGGAGCTGGTGCGCGCGCTCGACCGGCCACCCGAGACGCCCGCGTGGACCTTCGTCCCGCCCGCGACCGTCGGGTTCTGGCAGCGGCGTCAGGCACACGAGACCGCGGTGCACCGCTGGGACGCGCAGCGGGCGGTGGGGGAGCCGGAGCCGATCGATGCCGGACTCGCGGTCGATGGCATCGACGAGGTGCTCTGGATGATCCCGATCCGCCCGGTCGGCAAGAAGCCCACGGGCTCCGGCGAGACGGTCCACTTCCATTGCACCGACCGCGAAGGCGAGTGGCTCGCGCGCCTCACGCCCGCGGGCGTCGAGGTCGAGCGCGGTCACGCGAAGGCGGATGTCGCGGCGCGAGGACCGGCTTCCGACCTGCTGCTGCTGCTCTGGGGCCGAGTCGAGCCCGACGCGCTCGACGTGGTCGGCGATCGGGCAATGCTGGCCCGCTTCCAGGACGACGTGCGCGTGTAACCGCACGGTCGTGCCCCGTATCGAACTCCTCGACGCCCTCGTCGTAGGCTTGGCTTCGCCAGGCCATCCCCGAGCTCGGAGCCGTTCCGATGCACGTCCTCACCGCCCTCCTCGCCGGCTTCGCCCTCAGCCAGGCCGCGATCCTCGCGACCACCGTCTACCTGCATCGAGGTGTCGCGCATCGAGCGATCACCGTGCACCCGATCGTCGCGGTCCCGCTGCGGTTCTTCTTGTGGATCACCACCGGGATGCGCCCCCGGGAGTGGGCCGCCGTCCACCGCCGCCATCACGCCGCGACGGACACGCACGACGACCCGCACAGCCCCCTGGTCCTCGGCTTCTGGCGCGTCCAGCTGGCCAACGCTGCGCTGTACCGGCGCTTCGCACGCGACCACGAGACCGTGCGTCGTTACGCGCGCGACATTCCGCCCGATCGTCTCGACCGCTGGTTCTTCGACCACGCGTTCCTCGGGCTCGCGATCGGCATCACGTCCCTGTGCGTGCTGCTCGGCTGGCAGACCGGGCTGCTCGCCTCGGCGATCCACGCCGTGCTGTACCTCGGTCTGTCCGGCGCCATCAACGCGATCGGCCACACGTGGGGCCAGCGGCCACACGACAACTCGGCGACGAATGGTCGCGTGCTCGCGTTGCTCACCTGCGGCGAGGGACTCCACAACAACCACCACGCGGCGCCGACGTCGGCGCGTTTCTCGTTCCGGCGGAGCGAGATCGATCTCGGTTGGTGGGTCGTGAGGCTCCTCGGGGCGGTTCGCCTGGTGACGATTCGTCACCGCGAGGTGCGCCTGCGGCGCGCTTAGAGGTCGCGCGGATAGGCGCTGAACAAGACATCCACCGGTCGTTGTGACGGCCCGGCTTTGATGCCGGGTGCGATCCAGTCCCAACGACACGGTGGAGGTCCCTGACATCATGCGCGCGCTCGAACCTGAAGTGGTAGATGCGGTGTGGGCGGCGGTGGAGCCGCTGCTGCCGGGCCCAGGAGTCGATGAGCATCCGTTGGTGTCATCGACCTCGGGTCCCGGACCGGGTCTGCTTCGAAGGCATCTTGATCCGGCTCGTGACCGGCTGCGCCTGGGTCGATGTCGAGCGCCTCCTGAGCAACCGAGTGTCGGATACGACGCTGCGGGATCGCCGCGACGAATGGATCGCCGCGGGCGTGTTCGAAGGTCTCGCCGCCGAAGCCATCGCCGGCGATGACCGGATCGTCGGCCTCGATCTCAGCGAGTGTGCCGTCGACGCGAGCGTCCACCAGGCCCCGACCGGCGGTGAAGGCACTGGTCCCAGTCCGGTGGACCGCGCCAAACGCGGTTGGAAGTGGTCGCGGTTCACGGATCGTCACGGCATCCCGGTCGGCTGGACGATCGCGGCCGCCAACCGCAACGACTGCATCCTGCTCGCCCCCACCCTCGACGACGCCGCCCAGCGTGGGCTGCTCACCGACTGCGAGACGCTGCACCTCGACCGCGGCTACGACAACGGCGTCGTGCGTCGCCTCGTCACCGAGCTCGGCATCGACCTGGTCTGCTCCAAGGTCCGCAAGGCCGGCACCGCCGCCGCCAAGCAGCTCGTGCCCCTCGGCATGCGCTGGCCGATCGAACGCACCAACAGCTGGCTGTCGAACTTCGGGCAGCTGCGCCGCAACACCGACCGGTTCGTCATCCACCGACTGGCTCAGCTGGCCCTCGCGATCGCGCTGCTCCTCACCGCCAAACTCATCGACTGGCGCAACCGATGGACCCCATGAGGCGCCTATCCGCTCAACCTCTTAATCCTTCGCGTCCGGGGCGAGCTCGCGGATCATCGTCCGGAGGTCGTCGCCCGTCGCCATGAGCGCGGGTGCCGGGGTCGTCACGCCGTTTGCCGCATACCGGGCGAGCTTCTCCCGACACTCGGCCGGTGAGCCGTGGACGATCAGGTCGTCGATCACGGATTCGGGGATCGACTCGCCCGCGGCCTTCCGGTCCCCGGCGTCCCATGCGTCCCACATCTCACGGAGCGCGTCGCCGCGCCCGAGCCACTCGTGGAACTGCGCGTAGACGGGGACGGTGAGGTAGGAGGAGATCGCTCGCCTGCCGACGAGGTTCACGAGCTCGCGGTCCTCGGTCGGCAGCACGAACACCCGGGCGACGATCTCCTTTCCCTCGCCGACGTGCGGCACGACGGTCTTCACGTCGTCGGCCGACAGCCAGTTGATGATCGCGCCGTCGCCTTCGCGGCCCGCCAGCCGCAACATGCCCGGACGCAGCGCGGCGACGAGGATCGGCGGCATCTCGGCCACCGGCATACCGAGGCGGAAGCTCTTCACTGCGAACGTCTCGTAGTCGGCCGTGACCTTCTCGCCCGCGAGCGCCGCGCGTAGGAAGCGGATGGTGTCGCGCACGCGCTGATACGGCTTCTCGAACGCGATGCCGTTCCAGCTCTCGACGATGACGTTCGAGGACGAGCCGATGCCCAACGCGAACCGGCCGGGCGCGGCCTGGCACATCGCCGCGACCGACTGCGCGAGCGTCGCGGCACCGCGTGTGTACACGGGCACGATCGCGGTGCCGAGGCGGAGCGTGGGGGTCCACGCCGCGGCCAGCGTCAGCGGAGTGAAGGCGTCGCCACCACCCGCCTCGGCCGACCACAGGTCGGTGTAGCCGAGCGCGGCGATCTCCTCGTACCACGACTTGTGCTCGTGCAGCGGTATCCCGTCGAACGGGACGGTGATGCCGTGGCGTTGCGGCACGCTGCTCATGTCCTCACCTCGGTGGCTCCGGTTCTTCGTCCGTGCCCGACCACTCGCGCACGATTGCCGACTGGCTCGCAGTGGCGAGCAGCGTGCCATCCTCGGCCCAGAGGTGCACGACGCCGTGTCCGAAGCCGTCGGCGACGGCCTGGATCCGGATGTCGGCGAGGACCCATTCGGTCGGGTGCAGGCGCACCATACGGATCGTGTTGTCGAGGCTGTTGCCGCGCGTCCGGCGCCCGGCTGCCTGCCCGATCCCGAACGGCACGTAGTCACCGACGATCGACAGCGTGGCGGCGGTGGCCGGAAGTCCCTCGGGGAGGTGCACCCACAGGGCGCTGCGCCCGTCGCCGGGACTCCCGTCCAGTGAGTCGAACGTCCGCGCGTTCGCCAGGCGCATCTGGAGGCGGTCGGCGATCGTTCCCCCGTGCCGGGCTTCGACCGGTCGCGGCCGGCTCTGCTCGACACCGGGTACGTCTGGCCGGATCGCCCACTCGCCCGACCAGGGGAGCGTGCGGCGCCCGAGAGCCGCGACGACCGTGAAGATCTCGTCGCCCTCGACGCGCGCCAGCACGCGCGCCTGCGACGACGAGTGGCCGCGCACGACCTCGTTGACCTCGAGCTCCACGACGGACGGCGGCCACGCGTACTCGAGGTACTGCGCGGTGGCCCACACCAGCCTCCGCCCGGTCACACGCTCGAGGACCTCGACCGATGCCCCGAGGCCCACGCCGCCGAAGAGGGCGCCGAAACCGGAGCACAGGCCGCGTGCGACCGGCAGCCGCCACCGCAGTGGGTCGCCGGTCTCCTCGAGCCCGAAGAACGTCAGGGCATCCAGAACCGGCGAATGTACGCGCGCGGCAACCGAGCGGTGGAGATCAAGGCGCGTCGGTGGCCACCATCGCCCACGCCCGGTTCTGCTCCGGGTCCTCGACCGCGAGGTGCACCGCCCAGCCCGTGATCGGCTCGGCCGCGTCCCAGAGGTACCAGGAGAGCCGGGCGAGCGCCATCCCGAGACGCGACGGCGACGGTGGCCACTCGTCGAGCATGCCCGTCACCGCCGCCGCGACCCACCACGCGGCGAATCGACCGGCCGCTGCGCCGGGACGCCTGCCGTGCGCACCGCCGCTCGCGCCGGTCCACGCCATCCACGCCAGCGCGTCGGCGGGATCGACGCGCGCAACACGCGCCGCGGGTGGGCGCAACGCGGCGATTGCGCTCAGCGCGTCACCTCGCACCACGACCGCGTCGACTCGACCGTTCGATGACGTCGTCCAAGCTCGGGGAAGGTCGACCAGCGCAGCAACGGCGTCGTCCGGTGGCTCGACGTTGGGTGCGCGTGGCAGCTCGACCGGCGCGTTCCGTGGGGCGGGCGGCGTCGGGAAGTCCGCCGTCTCCGGTCGATAGGTCGCGAGCGCGTAGCGAGGCTCCCAGGGTTGGAGCTGCAGCGGCAGGTCGAGCACCGCGGGTCCGGCGACCTCCGCGTCGTGCAGGTCCTCGCCCCGGACGACGCGTTCGTGCGCGGTGAGCACGGCCGCTGCGCCCGGCCCGAGGTGCGCGGCGAGCTCTCGCCACGCGTGGCCCTGCGCCGCGACCTCGGGCAGCGGGCCGAGCGTGAACCGGTCGCCGTCGTCGACGAGCACCGATGCCGCCCATGGCGCGGGCGCCTCGAGCGCCAACCGGTACGCCGCGTGCGCGGCGATCGGCCACAGCTGACGCCCCGTCTCGCGATACGCCTGCTGGCACCGGGTGCGCAGGTCGGTGAGCGCGTCCCAGTCGCGTTCTGCGACGCACGCCTCGACGACGCGAAGCAGCTCGTCGAGATCGCCTCGCCCGACCGCTTCGGCCAGCACACCCGGGTCCACCGTCCACTCCTATCGCGTCGGCCCTGTCACGTCGTGCCGAGTACAGAGGCTCCCTGCCCGTGGGGCAGAATGTCTGCTCGTTTGGTCCGGGGTGGGTAGGCAGGAGGAAGCAGTTGCGCCGGCTCTTCACGGTCACCGTCCTCGCGCTCCTCGTGTGCGCGTCTGCCGCCGGCCCCGTGGCGGCCAAGGACGACGGAGGCGGCGGCTCACGCGCCGGGCTCGCCGGTGAGGGGCCGAAGGCCGAGAGGGCCTACGAGAAGACCATCAACCTCGCCGTCGACGACATCCGCTCGTTCTGGGCCGACGAGTTCCCGGTGCTCTATCCCGACCTGCCCTACGAAGAGGTCGCCGACGACGAGATCTTCCCCATGACCCCCGACACGACGCACGTCCCGTCGTGCGGCGGGAACGAGCTGTCGTACTCCGATGTCGAGGGCAACGCCCAGTACGCGCGGTGCAACACCGGTGAGAAGCTCATCTGGTGGGACGACGAGGAGCTGTTCCCGCAGCTCTTCCGCGACTACGGCGAGTTCTCGATCGCGCTGGTGCTCGCCCATGAGTGGGGCCACGCGATCCAGGACCAGGCCGGCAACCTCGGCGACGAGAACAGGAGCATCGACAAGGAGCGGCAGGCCGACTGCTTCGCCGGCGCCTGGACGCAGCGGGTGCAGAACGGCGACAGCACCGTCAGCCTCAGAGGCGGCGACCTCGACTCTGCGCTCTCGGCCCTGCTCCAGGTCCGGGACGACGTCGGCTCGGATGCGGAGGCCGAGGGTGCTCACGGCAGCGGGTTCGACCGCGTCACGTCGTTCCAGGAAGGGCTCGCGGGTGGCGCTCCCGCGTGTGCCGACTACTTCGTGAACCCGCGCATCAGCACCGAGATCCCGTTCAGTGACGAGCAGGAGGCCGCGAGCGGCGGCAACCTCGGGTTCAAGGCCACGATCACCGCGTCGGTCGACCTGCTGAACGACTTCTACGGCCAGGTCGCGAGCGACGTGTACAAGGCGCTCGACCGGAGTGACGTCCACCCCTACGACTCGTCGGCCAAGAAGAGCGACCTGCCGACGTGCGGCGGCACCACGCCGGCGCGCAAGGACATCACGAACCGGATCTTCTATTGCCTGGACGACGGGTACATCGGGTTCGACAAGCCGTACCTCAAGACCGTGCACGACACGATCGGCGACTTCGGTGTGGCCACGCTGTTCGCCAACGCCTGGGCGACGTACGTGCAGACGCTCCAGGACTTCCCCGGCGTGTCGGACAACACCGACAACGCGGTGCTCGGTGCCGACTGCTACACGGGTGGCTTCACCGCCGCGATCTACAACAACGTCCTGCTCGTCGACCCCGACACGCAAGAGCCGGCGTACCGGCTGTCGCCCGGCGACCTGGACGAGACCATCCAGGCGTTCATCGACTACAACAAGGCGCGCGGCGTCGAGGCGAACCTCGACGTGACGTTCTTGCGGGTCCAGACGTTCAAGGACGGCTTCCTCAACGGCTACGGGTCGTGCAGCAAGTGGTCGCAGGACACCTCGACGACGCTCGACGAGCCGTCGGGGTAGCAACCGGGTGCGTGCCGCGGCGGCGGTCGAGGTCGAGGGGCTCGTCAAGCGCTTCGGCGACTTCACCGCCGTCGACGGTGTCTCGTTCACGGTCCAGCCCGGCGAGCTGTTCGGCTTCCTCGGGCCGAACGGCGCGGGCAAGACGACCACGATCTCGATCCTGTGCACGCTGCTCCGGCCGACGGCCGGAGCAGCCCGCGTCGCTGGCTTCGACGTCGCCGCCGAGCAGTCGGCGGTGCGGTCGAGCATCGGGCTCGTGTTCCAGGAGGTGACGCTCGACGACTACCTGACCGGGGCCGAGAACCTGCGCTTTCATGCCGTGCTCTACGGCTGTCCGCACGCGCAGGTACGCGAGCGAGCGGCACCGTTGCTCGAGATGGTCGGGCTCACCGACCGGGCCGATCAGCAGGTGCGGACGTATTCGGGTGGCATGAAGCGCCGGCTGGAGATCGCGCGTGGTCTGCTGCACGCGCCACGCGTCCTGTTCCTCGACGAGCCGACCATCGGGCTCGACCCACAGACCCGCGTGCACATCTGGGACTACGTCGACACGCTGCGCGAGCGGGAGTCGACGACGATGTTCCTGACCACCCACTACATGGACGAAGCCGAGCGTTGCGACCGGATCGCGATCATCGACAACGGTCGGATCGTCGCGATCGACACGCCCGACGCGCTGAAGGCGTCGATCGGTGCCGACACGGTCACGATCGCCACAGCGGATGACGCCGCCGCGTGTGAAGCGCTCTCGAAGGGCCTCGGGGTCGAGTGTGAGACGACCGACGACGGCGTGCGTCTGCGCGTGCCCGACGGTGAGGCGTTCGTGCCGCGCATCTTCGATCATCTGCCGGTGGGCGTGCGCAGTGTGAACGTGCGCCGGCCGAGCCTCGACGACGTGTTCCTGCAGTACACGGGGCGTGACATACGAGATGCCGACGCGGGCCTCGGTGACCAGTTCCGCATGAACGCCATGGTGCGCAGCTTCCGGAGATAGCGATGGCCGACACGACGATGCGCGCCCCGGCCGACGCGGCGATTCCCGTTCGTGCGCGGCCGGAGCGGTCGCTCGCCCGCAACCTCCACGCGATGGCGATGGTGTGGCGGCGTGACCTCATCCGGCTGCGCCGCATGCCGACTCGCATCATCACCGGGCTCGCGCAGCCCCTGCTGTTCCTCTTCGTCCTGGGTGCCGGGCTCGAGAGCGCGATCGGATCTCGCGGCGCGGCAGGCGTCGACTACCAGCAGTACTTGTTCCCCGGCATCCTCGCGATGTCGGTCCTGACCTCCGCGCTGTTCTCGTCGGTGGCGATCGTGTGGGACCGCGAGTTCGGCTTCATGCGCGAGATGCTCGTCGCGCCTGTCTCGCGCGCGTCACTCGTGCTCGGCAAGGCGTTGGGCGGTGGGTCGGTCGCGGTGGTGCAGGGTCTGGTGCTCGTGGTCACCGCGCCGCTGGTCGGCGTCGACCTCACGGTCGGTCGGTTCTTCGAGATGGTGCTGTTCCTCCTGCTGCTCGCGTTCGCGCTCACGGCGTTTGGCATCGTCATCGCGAGCCGGATGCAGCGCATGGAGAGCTTCCAGATGGTGATGGCGTTGGTGCTGCAGCCGATGCTCTTCCTGTCCGGTGCGATCTTCCCGCTCGGTAACCTGCCCGACTGGCTCGGCGTGGTGACGCGGCTGAACCCGGCGACGTACGGGGTCGACGCGATCCGGCGCGTGCTGCTCCCGCCGGCGGTGCCGCTCACGATCTTCGACTGGACCGTTCCGCTGTGGGCCGACGCCCTGATCACGCTCGCGTTCGGCACTGCCATGCTGGCCCTGGCGGTGCGGCTGTTCTCCAGAACGGAGTGAGGGCGTGGGCCGAGGTGGGCGACGCGCGTGCGCGCTGGGTGCGCTCGCGCTGCTGGTGCCCGTCGGCTCGTCTGCGGTCGCAGCCCCCGTTGCGCCCGCACGAGCCCAGCCCGTCACGAGCTGCGACCCGCTCGACGCGACCAAGTGCCTCTACCCGTTTCCGAACGACTTCTTCACGGTGAAGGACGAGAGCACGGATACCGGACGCAGAGTCGCGTTCGGGGTCGACGCGATGCCCCGGAACGTCGGCGGAGTCCCGATCGACCCGACCGAGTGGAACCGCAACGACGGCTTCAGCCCGGGCTCGCCGATCCTCACGCTCGTTCCGGGGCTCGACCTCGAGCAAACCGGCGCGGCGCCCTCCACCGACATCGCGCGCTCACTCCGCCGCGACGCTCCCATCGTGTTGCTCGACGTCGACACCGGGAAGCGCGTCCCCTATTGGTCCGAGCTGGACGCCAGCGTGTCGCGCGACGAGTTGCGATCGCTCGTCGTCCGGCCTGCGGTCAACTTCCCGGAAGGTCATCGCATCGTGGTCGCGCTGCGGCGGCTGAAGGACCGCGACGGCCGCGCGATCCCGCCTGCTGACCTCTTCCGTGCCTACCGCGACGGCGGCGATCTGCCGGACGCTTCGGCGGAGGCGCGCCGCCCGCACTTGGAGAGCGTCTTCCGCGCGCTCGCCAGCCATGGCGTCGGCCGCGACGACCTGTATCTCGCGTGGGACTTCACCGTGGCGAGCGAGCGGAGCCTGTCCGAGCGGCTCTTGCACATCCGTGACGACGCCTTCGAGTCGTTGGGCGGCAATGCACCTGCGTTCACGGTGAACCAGGTGGAAGACGACGTCGGCGACCCCCGCATCGCGCGACGCGTCAGTGGGACGTTCCGAGTCCCGAGCTACCTCACCGGGGACGGCGGACCGGGCACGCGGTTCGAGTCGGGTCCCGACGGCCTGCCCCGGCAGAACGGCGAGTTGACCGCGCGGTTCGTGTGCCTCGTTCCGCGTGCCGCGCTGCGGGACGACGGCACGGTACGGCCTGCTCGTCCCGCGGTGTACGGGCACGGTCTGCTCGGCAGTGCCGACGAGGTCAACGCCGGGAACATCCGCGACATGGTGAGCGAGCACGACTACCTGTACTGCGCGACGAACTGGATCGGGATGTCGGAGGAGGACATCTCGAACGCGATCTCGATCCTGAAAGACCTCGGTCGCTTCCCGACGCTCGCCGACCGGGTGCAGCAGGGGATCTTGAACACGCTGTTCCTCGCGCGGCTGCTGGTCCACGCCGACGGGCTCCGTTCCGACCCTGCGTTCCAGAGCCCGGACGGTGACCCGGTGCTGCGCGGCGACGAGGCGTTCTACGACGGGAACAGCCAGGGCGGGATCATCGGCGGAGCGGCGACCGCGGTCGCGCAGGACTGGAAGCAGGCCGTGCTCGGTGTCCCGGCCATGAACTACTCGACGCTGCTGCACCGCAGTGTCGACTTCGACGCGTACGAGGCGGTCCTTGATCCGGCCTATCCCGACGAGATCGACCGGACCCTCGGGATCACGCTCGTCCAGATGCTGTGGGACCGCGCCGAGGCCGACGGGTACGCGCAGCACATGAGCGACCACCCGTACCCGAGCACTCCGCGGCACCGCGTGCTCTTGCACGAGGCGTTCGGCGACCACCAGGTCGCGAACGTGGCGACGGAGGTCGAGGCGCGCACGATCGGCGCCCGTGCGCACCTCCCGGCCGTCGCGCCGGGGCGATCGCGCGACCGGTCGCCCCTCTGGGGCATCCTCGGGATCAGCGCATACCCGTACGCGGGATCGGCGATCGTCGTGTGGGACAGCGGCTCGCCCGTCCCGCCGGCCGGAAACGTGGCCCCGCGCGACGGCAATGACCCGCACGAGGACCCGCGCGCGTCGGAGGCGGCACGGCGCCAGAAGGCGGCCTTCCTTCGCCCGGCCGGCGTCGTGGTGGATGTCTGCCGCGGGCGGCCGTGCACCGCGACCCCCGTCGAGTGAGCTCGGCTCCCCGTAGGATGTGACGACCCGTCAGATTCACGGAGGCGCCCGCGCCCGGCGGAGGAGGGGACTGTGACCGCCAGCCAGACCGAGCCGGCCACCGTCACGATCCCGAAGATCGTGAGCGTCGACGACCACGTGGTCGAGCCGGCTCACCTGTGGCAGGCGTGGCTGCCCGAGAGGCTCCGGGAGCGCGGGCCGCACATCGAGCGCCACGGGCTCGGTGCGCTCAAGATGGTCGGCCCCGCCATATACGAGTACGAGCTCGACGACGACGCGCCGCCATGCGACATCTGGTTCTACGAGGGGCAGATGTACCCGCACAAGCGCCACGTCGCGGCGGTCGGGTTCGATCGCGACGACATGAGCCTGTCGCCGATCACCTACGACGAGATGCGCGCCGGTTGCTACGACCCCAAGGCGCGGCTCGAAGACATGGACATCAACTGGGTCGAGGCCTCACTGTCGTTCCCGACGTTCCCGCGCTTCTGCGGTCAGACCTTCCTCGAGGCCGAGGACCGCGAGCTCGCGATGGCGTGCGTGCTCGCGTACAACGACTGGATGGTCGAGGAGTGGTGCGGCGACAGCGGTGGCCGTCTGATCCCGTTGCCGATCATCCCCATGTGGGACGCCGGCGCCGCCGCGGCAGAGGTACGGCGCAACGCGGCTCGGGGCGCGCGGGCTGTGTGCTTCAGCGAGATCCCGCCTCACCTCGGTCTCCCGAGCGTGCACAGTGGCTACTGGGACCCGTTCTTCGCCGCGTGCGCAGAGACGGCGACGACCGTCTGCATGCACATCGGCTCGTCGTCGAAGATGCCGGCAACCTCGGCCGACGCGCCGCCGGCGGTCCAGGCAACGCTGTCGTTCGGCAACGCGATGTCCTCGCTGACCGACTTCTTGTTCTCGGGGGTGCTCGTCCGGTTCCCCACGCTGAAGCTCGCGTACTCGGAGGGCCAGATCGGCTGGATCCCCTACATCCTCGAGCGCGCCGACACGGTGTGGCTGGAGCACCGCGCGTGGGGTGGCGTCCGCGACATCATCCCGGAGAAGCCGTCGAGCTACTACTACCGACAGGTCTTCGGCTGCTTCTTCCGCGATCACCACGGGATCGTCTCGATCGACGAGGTGGGTCGCGACAACACCACGTTCGAGACCGACTACCCGCACACGGACTCCACGTGGCCGCACACGAAGCAGGTCGCGCAGGAGATGTTCGCGGCGCTCGACGACGAGACGATCTACAAGCTCGTGCGGGGCAACGCGATCCGCATGCTCGAGCTCGAGCTCGACTGAGCGCGCTTCCGTGAGTGAGTCGGCGCGAGGGCGTTTGCTCGTTGCAACGCCCGAGCTCGAGGACCCCAACTTCTTCCGTACGGTGGTGCTCGTGCTCGAGCACAACCGGGAGGGCGCGCTCGGTGTCGTGCTGAACCGTCCGACGCCGGGCACGCTCGCCGAGCCTCTCCCGGCCTGGTCGGAGCTCGCGCCCGAGCCTGCGGTCGTGTTCGTGGGCGGCCCGGTCCAGCCGGAGTCGGCGATCGGGCTCGCGCGACGGGCCGACGTGGGCGAGTCCGACGGCTTCGCGCCGCTGTTCGGCGACCTCGGCACCGTCGACCTCGAGCGCGCGCCCGGCGACGTCCGTCCACCGGTTGACCGCGTCCGTGTGTTCGCCGGCTATGCGGGCTGGGGAGCCGACCAGCTCGACGGAGAGCTCGCCGCCGACGGGTGGTTCGTCGTCGACGCCCATCCCGACGACCCGTGGTCGCGGGACCCGCCGGCGCTGTGGCGAACGGTGCTGCGGCGACAACGCGGCAAGCTGCGGGTCTTCGCCGAGTTCCCCGCCGACCCGTCGGCGAACTGACGTCGCGGTCGGTAGCCTGCATCCCGCTCTTGGCTAGCCTTGGGCACATGCGCTTCAACCACATGGAGCTGACCTTCGCTCCGGGCACGCTCGACGATGTCTTCCGCAAGGAAGTCGACGCGTTCTACGGCGACGTGTTCGGCTGGACCGGTCTCGACACCGAGGTCGTCGGTCAGCTCTGCCATATCCTGCTGACCCGCGACGGCGGCGACTTCATCCTGCTCGCCGAGGGCACGAGGTTCATGCAGTCGCCCGGTTACGACCACCTGGGCTTGCTCCAGGGAACCCGCGACGAGGTCGACGACCTGTTGGACCGGTGCAAGCGGTGGCGCGAGAAGGACGACCGCGTCCAGATCAAGGAGTACGAGGATCTGGTGACGGGCGACCTCGTCGTGCATGCGTTCTACGTGAAGTACCTGTTGCCCATCTACTTCGACGTGCAGTGCATGGAGCGCGGCGGTGAGCCCGTAGCCGTCTGACCGGTCAGCAGCGGTCGAGCTGCGCGAGGAACGCACCGGCTCCCTGCGTCGTCGCGCGGAGCGCGCGGACGTCGTCCGCGAGCTTGCGGTCGGAAGTGACGACGCGCACCGACCTCGGATCGGCATCGTTCGCGACCAGCTCCACGATGCGCGCATCGGCCGCGTCGCGCCCGCCGCGCCGCGCGTACGCGACACGGACTCCTCCGTGCGTGCCTTCTGGAAGGTCGTCGAGCGGGCGCCCATCGAGCACGAGGGTCAGGTCGGTGCCGGCGTCCTCCGCGAGTCGCTGGAGCCGTGCGAGGAGCCGCCGGATCGCGCCCTCGCGGTCCCGCCACCAGCCGTCGGGCCG
>WNGA01004049.1_pt1 | contig 45855 bp, 49 predicted proteins | sample 5400061 | NCBI WGS metagenome assembly WNGA01 (sample SAMN13153366, study PRJNA577476) | soil metagenome | isolation source: 100 cm soil or saprolite under grassland replicate 2 | place: USA:California | collected 2016-06-15
GGGGGAGGAGGAGGACTCTTACTACGTCCAGGCCAGGCGGGCCGACGCCCTGGTGGCCCTGTGCTCGGCCCGGATGGCCCAGGACACCCGACCCCGACCGGGCCACGGTGGTCATCCACGCCCAGCTGGACGGGCTCGCCTCAGGGGAGGGTGGGTGTGCCATCGAGGGAGGCCCGGCCATCCACCCCGAGACCGCCCGGCGCCTGCTGTGCCACAGCCGGGTGCAGATGGTGATCGAGGACTCTACCGGCCAGCCGGTGGGCCTGGGCCGGACGTCCAGGGATCCCTCGGCAGCCATGCTCCGCCAGCTCCGGTACCGCGACGCCGAGTGCACCTTCCCCGGGTGCGGAGCTCGCCGGTTCACCCAGGCCCATCACATCGTGTGGTGGGAACGGGGGGGCCGGACCGAACTGGACAACCTGATCCTGGTGTGCTCCTTCCACAAGCTGGTGCACGAGTTCGGATGGAGGGTGCGGCGCGATCGAGATGGGAGGGTCCGGTGGTTCCACCCCGACGGGACGCGCTACCGCGCCGGCCCGGCACCGCCTCCTAAAGAGCTTGACCAACAACCTACTCTGGCAATCGGCTTCTGAGCGGTCAGCACAAGGTCTCGAGCTCCTCTGGTTATCGGCTTTAGGTGTCTTTCTAAGTAGGCCCCAGCAGGATGGGCTCGTCTCGCCTCTGAGCCGAACGGTTCGTGAAGGGCAGCGACTCCCTTATTGCTTGTCGATGTCGCGTTCCTTCGCCCACTCGTCGAGGAGCCTGTAGGCGTCATCCTTCTCGATCGGGCCTCGTTCCAGCCTCTCTTCCAGCAGATGCGCGAGGGCTTCGCCGACCAGCGGACCTGGCTTCAACCGGAGATGCTCCATGACCTCGTTGCCGTCCAGAGGCGGGCGGATCCTGTCGAGGTTCTCCTGCTCGGCCAGCCGGGCGATCCGGAGCTCCAGGTCATCCTGGAGCGCGGCAAGCTGCTTCGCTCGGAATGGATTCTGCGTGGTGCAGTCGGCCCGGACGAGCTGGTTCAACCGGTCCAGTAGCGGGCCGGCCTCGCGGACGTATCGGCGAACGGCGGCATCCGTCCACCCCAGCCGGTAGCTGTGGAACCGCAGGTGCATCTCGACCAGCTTCACCACGTCGGCCACCACGTCGTTGGGGTAGCGCAGGGCCCGCAGGCGCGCCTCGGCCATCCGGGCCCCCACGACCTCGTGGTGATGGAACTGCACGCCATCATCGGTGACCTTCTTCGTCGACGGCTTGCCGACGTCGTGCAGGAGCGCGGCCAGACGGAGCACCAGGTCTGCCTCGCAGTTCTCCACGACCACGAGGGTGTGCTTGAGGATGTCCTTGTGCCAGTGAACCGGATCCTGCTCGACCTTCAGCGCCGGAAGCTCGGGAAGGAAGACATCGGCCAGCCCCGTGTCCACCACGAGTTCCAGGCCGCGAGCGGGCTGGGGTGCCACGAGCAACCGGGACAGCTCGTCCCGGATACGCTCAGCAGAAACGATCTCCAGCCGCCCGGCCATTCCCCGCATCGCCTCGACCGCCCGAGGCGACGGCGCGAGCTCCAAGCTGGCCACGAACCGAGCCGCCCGGAGCATCCGAAGAGGGTCGTCGCCGAAAGAGATCTCGGGATCGAGCGGAGTGTCGAGCCGCTTGGCCGCCAGGTCCCGCACCCCGCCAAAGGGGTCGACGAACTCCCCCCCAGGGAGGCGCACGGCCATGGCATTCACCGTGAAGTCCCGGCGCGACAGGTCGACCTCCAGTTCGGAGGCAAAGGTCACATCGGGGTGACGGTCGTCCTTCGGGTACACCTCCTGGCGAAACGTGGTGATCTGCAGGTCCAGGCCTGCTTTCTTCACCCCGACGGTCCCGAACCGGATCCCTTGCAGGTATTTCTGTTCGGCCCAGCCGGTGACGACCCTGACGATGTCCTCCGGCTTCGCGTCGGTGGCGAAGTCCAGCTCCCCCCTGGCGGGTCGGCCCATGAGGAGATCGCGGACGGCTCCCCCGACCAGATAGAGCTCGTACCCGGCGGTGGCGAATCGTTCGCCCAGCTCGACTGCCAGTGGATCGACCTCGAGCCGCGGATCGGACGGAGGCATGGCGCCCCGAGCATACCGTCCGAGGGTAGACTGCTTGCCAGGTCCGTGAGGTATTGACTACTCATCAACCTGCCGGTTTGCCTGTCAGGGCCGAAGGGTAGCAACCACAAGAAGCCAGGACTCCGAGGAGGAGGTCCTCATGCCCCAGTCCTCGAACGGCAAGATGTCTCGGGCGGAGGCCGGTCGCAAGGGTGGTCTCAGCACCAAGAATCGCCACGGAGAAGAGTTCTTCGGCCGCATCGGCCGCATCGGTGGCAAGAAGGGCGGAGACACCACCAAGAAGCGCTACGGCGTGGAGTTCTACCAGCGGATCGGCAGGAAGGGCGGATCGAGGTAGGTCGACCACTCCCCTGACATCCCTTCTAGCGAAGGCGGGCTGGTCGTGTCCGGCTTCGTTTGCATCGAGGGGGATCGATCAGTCTCGACCGCCCCATTCCAACGGCGAAGGGCCTTCCCGTCCTCTTTTGCCATACTTCACCTGCGGTGCGGACCAGCGTCGATGTCCATAACTTCCTGATCGAACGCGAGGTTCCCCACGAGGTGTTCTCGGCTCGCGGCCGTCTCCGGACCCCGGAGCGCCTGGCAGCCGTCCTCGACCTTCCCCAGGAAGAAGTGGGGAAGGTCGTCGTGTTCGAGGGCCCGAAGGCGGCCGTGGCTGCGGTCGTCCCTGCCGGGACTGCGCCGGACTTGGGCAAGGTCCGGCGAGCGGCTGGAAACAGGGAACTCTCACCGGCGAGCGACGAACGGGCCTCGGAACTCACGGAGTACCTTCCGGAATCCATCCCTCCGGTCGGGCTGCCGAATGGCTTCGCCCTTGTCGTCGACCGCTCGCTCGATCGCGACGCCGTGCTCTACTTCCCCGGCGGCGAGGTCCGATCCGTCCTGAAGATCCGAGGAAGGGACCTGGTCAAGGCCACCCGCGCCAAGGTGGCCTCGATCCTGGCCGGGCAGAAACCGACGAGGCCAACTTCGTGAAGACCCGGTCGGAACACTCGGCTGGTGGGGTCGTGGTACGCCGGCGCGATGGCGCCGTCGACGTGGCCCTGGCAGCCCGGCGGACCCGGAAGGGCGATCTGGCCTGGGGCCTGCCCAAGGGACTCGTGGAAAAGGGGGAGGCCCCGGAGGAGACGGCCGTTCGAGAAGTCCAGGAGGAGACCGGACTGGTCGCGGAGATCGTCGAGCCGCTTGGAGATATCTCGTACTGGTATGTCTGGGACGAGGAGCGGATCCGGAAGAAGGTCACGTTCTTCCTCATGGAGGCCGTCGGCGGCGATGTGTCCGTCCACGATCACGAGATGGAGGACGTGCGCTGGTTCCCGTTGCAGGAGGCCGGGCGCAGGGCAAGCTATCCGAGCGAGCGGGACGTTCTCCGTCGCGCCGCCGACGCCCTGGCCAGGACCGACTGACGAACTGGAGTGCTCACCGAGGCGCTCCTGGGGATCCTTTCGGGATTCGTCGCCGGCATCATGGGCGGGGCGTTCGGAGTCGGCGGCGCAATCGTCACCACGCCCGCGGTTCAGGTGCTGCTGGGGGCCAAGCCGATCGTGGCCGTGGGCACGCCTTTGCCGGTCATCTTCCCGACGACCCTGTCGGGCATGCAGGCCTACCGCCGTGCCCGCCAGATCGACTACCGGGCGGTGCGGTGGGCCGCGCCCCCCGGGGCCGTCGGCGGGGCGGGCGGAGCCTACCTGACGAAATTCATCGACGCCCGGATCCTCCTGCTGGTCACGGCTGGGTTGATCGCCTGGCAGGCCATACGAGTCGGATGGGGCAAGTCGATCATCGAGGTGCCCGGGCGCCCCGCGCACCCATCGGCCCGGGGCTTCTTCCTCATGGGCCTGGCTGCCGGTGTCTTCTCCGGGCTGCTCGGCATCGGCGGTGGAGTGATCATGGTCCCGATCATGGCCGGTATGTTGCGGATGCCCCTCAAGCGAGCGCTGGGAACGTCGCTGGTCATCATCGCGTTCATCGTCGTGCCCGGGACGGTGGTCCACACCCTGCTCGGCCACATCGACTGGGCCATATTCCTGTGGCTCACCCTCGGGGTCATCCCTGGCGCGGCCGTTGGATCCAGATGGACGATCCGGGCCCGGGAGCGAACGCTGCGCATCGTGGTGGCCACGTTCCTCCTCGTGGTGGCCGCAGCCTATGGCGCCCTGGAGATCCACGACCTGGTCGCAGTGGCCATCAGTGGCGTGGCTAGAATGGCGCCGCGGTGACGCGTCGGCTTCTCTCCGGTCCCATCGTTCTGCTGGTCGCGCTGTCCGGGACGATTCACGCCATGCGTCTCGCCAGGGCTCAGGACCAGCCATCGGTGTCGATGGCGCTGCTCTCCCAGTCGGCCTGGACCGGTCAGCGCAGGCCTCTCCAACTCTCGTTTCAGGCCACGAACACTTCGCAGGTCGCGCTGGACGGCCTGTCGGTGGACGTGGTCGTCCTGGCCCCGGCCAGATCCCGGTCGCTTTACGAACTCTCCCTTCGATCCGACGCCACCTCCGTGATCACCGGGTACCCATTCCCCCAGAAGGGCACCCTGGCCCCAGGCCAGAGCCATACGTTCAGCATCAAGCAGCAAGACCTGAGCGTGCTGATTCAACGCCACGAGACCGCCCTGTATCCCTTGCGGGTGGAGCTCCGGTCCCAGGACGTCCCTGTGGGGGTGCTGCGCACGCCGATGATCTTCCTGATCGAAAACCCCGAAGTTCCCCTCAACCTCGCCTGGACCTGGGTCCTGTCGGAACCGCTGCAGTACGACCCGAACGGCATCTTCCAGCCGGGGACCATCGAGGCAGACATCGCCCCGGGCGGGCGGCTTGACTCGATGGTCGAGGCGCTGTCCCGGATCGGGAACCGGGCCGTCGACATCGTGGTTTCGCCCACACTGATCGATCAGCGGGGCGGCCAACGCCCAGAGCCTGCTGGCCCGCCTTCACCAGGTTGCCTCCCGGCCGGGGGTCGAGGTGGTTGCCTACCCGATGGGCGACCCGAGCTTGCCAGCCCTCCTTCGCACCGGACTGGCGAGTGACCTGGACAAGCTCGTCGAGGAGGGAAAGCAGGCAGTTGCCTCGGCGCTCGTCCGGCCTGCGGCCACTGATGTCGCCCGGCCGCCGGGGTCGGCACTCGATCTCCCCACTCTGCCGAAGCTGGCTTCGCTCGGGGCTCGCACTGCCCTGGTGGATCCGAACTTCGTGTCCTTCGCCAAGTTCGCCTCGCCCCCCACCGCCACACTCACCTCAGGAGCGTCGTCGCTCACGGCAGTACTGCCCGACCCCGAGGTGCAGGGGCTGATCACTGCGAATGCAGAGGATCCGCGGCTGGCCGCGCAGCTCGCCCTCGGCGAGCTTGCTGCCATCTGGCTCGAGCTGCCGGGCACCCCGGGGAGGGGCGCGGCGGTCATGTTTCCCGAGAAACCCACGGCATCGCTGCCCTTCTACCCGGCGTTCGTTTCGCTGATCCGCTCCTCTCCCTGGCTCCGGCCGTTGACAGCTTCAGCCTTCGCCGGATCGATCCCGCCGCTGGTCCGGCGGCAGGTCCCGGCACGGAACTACCAGTCCTTTTCTCCGCTGTACGTGAGCCGGCTGGAACAGGCGAAGACGTCCCTGGCGCACTTCAGCAAGACGATCCACGGCGCGAAGCCGCTGATAGAACGGCTCCGACAAAACCTCCTTCTGGCCGACAGCGGGACGTTCCTCGCCGATGCGGCCACCGGCCAGCAGTTCATCGGCTCCGTGGACCGGACGGCCCGGCGCGTCTACGACCGCATCGGGATCTCGACCAGCGTGGTGACGCTGACCTCTCGAGCGGGGTTCGTCCCGATCACCTTGGAGAATGCCTCTGGCTACACCGCCACCGTTGTTCTCCAGTTCATCACCGACCGCCGCTTGGAGTTCTCGGGGGGCGCCTCGCGCACACTCGAACTGCCGCCCAGCGAAAAGACCCTCACCATCGGGGTGAAGTCGCTGGCGAACGGCCGGATCCCCATCAAGGTCCGGCTGGTCACGCCCGGCGAGTTCTTCCCGGAGGTCATCGTGGAACGAGGTCTGGTCGTGAGGTCGACCGCATACAATCGGGTCGCATTGTTCGTCACCATCGGCGCGGCGATGTTCCTCCTGGCCTGGTGGGGAAGGAGGTTCCTGCCTCGACGGAGGACGTGAAGCCGCCCGAGACGCCCGACGAGTCGGGCAAGGACCCTCAGGACGTTGCCGGCGACGCCGGCATCGACACGACGCGGTCCTTCGTCAGGCACTCCGCCGTCATGTCGGTCGGGACCGGGTTGTCTCGCCTCACGGGCTTCATCCGTGTCGCCGCCATGGCATATGCCCTCGGGGTCACGGAGAGCCGCCTGGCCGACGCCTACAACGTCGCCAACACCACCCCCAACATCGTCTACGAGCTGGTCGTCGGAGGGATCCTGGCATCGGTGTTCGTCCCGGTCTTCGTGGAGCGCCTGGACGACGAAGGCCACGGTCAAGCCTGGCACACCGCTCGGGCGGTCCTGACCTTCGCCCTGATCGTGCTGTCCGGGGTGATGGTCCTCGGGATCCTCGGGTCCGGGCTGATCATCCGGGTGTATACGTTCGGGATTCACGGCCCCCAGATCAATGCCGAGCGCGCCCTGGCCTCTCTCTTCCTCAAGTGGTTCATGCCGCAGATCGTCTTCTACGCGCTGGGGGCGGGAGTGGCCACCGGCCTCCTCAACGCCCACCGCCGATTCGCCGCTCCGACGTTCGCCCCGATCCTGAACAACCTGATCGCCACGGCAACCTTCTTGTGGTTCGCCGCGCTCACCCCTGAGGGGTCGACGCCCACCCCGACCACGATCTCCACGTTCCAGAAATACGTTCTGGCCGGGGGCACCACATTGGGCGTGGTAGCCATGTCAGTCGTCCTTTGGCCCTCGCTCCGGCGCATCGGTTTTCGCTGGCGATGGACATGGGACCTCAAGGACGCGGGGTTTCGCCAGATCGTTCGACTGGCCAGGTGGGCGTTTGTCTATGTCGTGGCGAACCAGCTCGGATACCTGGTGGTCATCGCCCTGGCCACCCGGCGGCAGGGCGGGTACACGGCCTACACCTCAGCCTTCATCTTCTTCCAGCTTCCGTACGCGATCTTTGCCGTCTCGATCATGACTGCTCTGCTCCCGTCGCTCGCTTCGCGGTGGACGGAGCGGGATGTCTCGCTGTTCCGCTCTCAGCTCGCCCGGGGGCTCCGGGGAACCGCGTTCATCGTGGTTCCGGCTGCCTTCGGATATCTCGCCCTGGCGGTTCCCATCGTCCGGCTCCTCCTGCAGCACGGCGTCATGCGCGCCCAAAGCACAGATCTCCTGGCGAAAGTCCTGCAGGCGTTCTCGATCGGACTCTTCTCGTTCTGCGCGTTTCAGCTCTTCCTGAGGGGGTTCTACGCCATGCAGGACACCAGGACGCCGGCCTTGATCAACGTCTCGGCAGTTGGCCTGAACACTGCAGTCAACTTCCTTTACTTCCGATACTTAGACCTAGGAGTGGAGGGATTGGCCTTGGGACACGCCACCGCCTATACGTTCGCTGCCATCATGGCGATGCTCATCCTCCGGCGAAGGCTGGGAGGCCTGGAGGGGCGTCGCCTCCTGCCCGGTCTTGGCGGAATCTTGCTCGGTGGGCTGGCCACGGGGTCCGCGGCGTATCTGGCGGCAAGGTGGCTCGGAGACGCCCTCGGAACGGCCAGCTTGGGGCCTCAGCTCCTGCAGGTGAGCGGCGGGATCGCCGCCGGCGGACTCAGCTTCGTCGCCGTTGCAATGGCCCTTCGGATGCAGGAGCTCACGCTCATCGTCCAGATGCTCCGAAGCAGGATAGGGCGGCAATGAGGGCGGTCCGGCGCTCACCGATCCCCTGGAGGGACCAGTCGGGATTCTTCCTCAGCGGGATCATGGTCCGATTCCTGGTCCTCTTTTTCTTGTTCGGCTTGGCGGCGTACGACACGACGCAGGTGGTGGTGGCTCAGATCAAGGCGGAGAGCGTCTCCCGGGCCGCTGCGCTGGCCGGAGCCGACACCTATTACCGATCCAAGCGTGCAGACATGGCGGAACGAGACGCCCTCATTGCGGCACAGAGCGTGGATCCCTCGGCCAAGATCATCTCGTTCGCCGTTGCCAACGATGGTTCGATCATCGTGGAGGCCTCGAAGCAGGCCAACACCTTGGTCGTCAAGCGTTTGGGGCTCCTCAAGAAATACAACGTGCAGAAGGCCACTGACCAGGAGATTCGGACCCAGTAGCCCCAGCTGTTCGTGCTGGCCATCGTCCCTGTGCCCCGGAGAGCCGGCATTAGACTGGCCCTCCATGGAGGCTCCCGCCCAGAAGCGACGGCTGGCCGACCGGTACATCCTCGACGAGCTCATCGACACAGGAGGAATGGCCGCCGTGTGGCGGGCCCGCGATGAAGTGCTGGCCAGGACGGTCGCAGTGAAGATCCTCCGTGAGGACCTCGCCGGGGATCCTGGCTTCGCCAGGCGTTTCCAGCATGAAGCGGTGGCGGCGGCGAGACTGACCCATCCCAACATCGTGAGCGTCTACGACACCGGCGTCGATGACGACACCTCCTTCATCGTCATGGAGCACTCAGAGGGAAGCAACCTTCGGGAAGTCATGGCTGAGCGAGGTCCGTTCGAACCCGAGGAAGCGGCCGCTCTCGCCGCGCCCATTCTCGAGGCCCTGGCCTATGCCCACGCAAACGGCGTTGTCCATCGTGACGTCAAACCGGCGAACATACTTGTGGCGGACGATGGACGAGTGCAAGTGACGGACTTCGGCATCGCCAAGGCCGCGTTCACCGGAACCGACCTCACCACGACGGGTAAGGCCCTGGGGACCGTCAGGTATCTCTCCCCGGAGCAGGTCCAGGGGTCGGAGGTCAATGCCCGTTCCGACCTGTACTCGCTCGGCATCATCCTGTACGAACTGCTCACGGGCCGGGTTCCGTTCCAGGCAGAGAGCGACATGGCCGTCGCGCTGATGCGCCTGAACAAAGATCCCATCCCACCACGGGCCTTTCGCGGCGGCATCCCGCGTGAGGTCGAGGCTTTGGTCCTGCGGGCCCTGGCTCGACGGCCGGAGGACCGCTTCCCGTCGGCCGAGTCGATGCGGTCGGCCCTGGAGCGCGCCGTCGGCGGCTCTGATCTGTCTGCGACACAACCCTTTTCGGCTCCTCGAAGCAGGTCCCTCGTCCAGCAAGAGGGGATGCCGCACGCTGCGGCGCCGGCGTCTTCCGTCTTCCGATCCTGGATGCTCATCCCGTTGATCGTGATAATCCTGGCTGCGGCTGCGATCGCCGGCGGGGTCGCCCTCGGACGGCTTCAGCTAGGCGGGCCCTTGGGCGTTCGTCCGGCTCCGAAGAGTCCGGGGGCAGGGCAGAGGACGGGCTTTGCGAACGTCGAGGTCGTGGGGGCTCGGGACTTCGACCCTCAGGGGAGCGACCAGGCCGAGCATCCAGAAGATACGGGCCTGGCCATCGATGGGGATCCGAGCACCGGTTGGGGGACCGACCACTACAACTCCGCCGAGTTCGGAGGCCTCAAGGACGGTGTCGGTCTCTGGCTGGACCTTGGAAAGAAGACCAGCGTGGCGAGGATCAAGGTCGCAAGCTCGATCGAGGGCTGGACTTTTCAGGTCAAGGCCGGCTCGGTTCCAGAGGACACGGCGGAGTCGCTCTCGGCAACCGATGGGGCCACCGAGTTCACCATGGGTTCGATGGGGACGGTGACCGTGGAGCTGAAGCCGGTCCGGACGTCCGGCCTCCTGATCTGGATCACACGGCTCGCCTCAGACGACGGACGCTTCGCCGCGTCGATCGCCCAGGTCACCGTGGAGGGCCCCCGGTGAATCGGCCACAGGCCATGAGGGGCGGCGGCGCCGGCGGGAACCGCGGATGAGTGCGGGCTCCGGGCCCCCGGAACCTTCTGATGGGGCGCTGGTCGCCCGCTTCCAAGCCGGCGACGAGGGCGCCTTCGTCGTGCTCATGCGGCGGCACGAGCGTCGTGTATACAACCTGGCGTACCGCATGCTGGGAGGGCCGGAGGATGCTCGCGACGCCACACAGGACGTATTCCTCTCCTGCTTCCGGCATCTGCCGTCGTTCCGAGGGGATGCCGCCTTCTCGACGTGGCTCCACCGGATCGCCATCAACGCGTGCTACGACATGGCCCGCCGCCGGAAGCCGGCGTCGAGCCTGGAGGAGGATCTCGTCGAGCAGGCGGTCACGGGAGATCATGCCGATCGGGCCGTGGCTTCTGCAGACGTCCAGCGTGCGCTCCTCGAGGTCCAGCCGGAGTTCCGGATGGTCCTGATCCTTCACGAGCTCCAGGATTGGCCGGTGGAGGACATCGCCCGAACCCTGGACGTCCCCGTCGGAACCATCAAGTCTCGGCTCCACCGGGGGCGGGTCGCGCTGGGACGCGCACTTCTCGGAGATGAGCCCAGGGAACCCCAGACGGTTCAGGCCCCGTCCAAGCCACCGAACCCATGACAGACGGAGACGGCGCGCGCACGGAACACCCCGACGAGCTGCTGGCCGGCTACGTCGGTGGCTCGGCCTCCTTCGATGAACGCCGAACCGTCGAGGCACACCTGGCCGGTTGTTCGCAGTGCCGGGACGACCTGGCCCTGGCCATGGCCGCTCGCACGGCGCTCGCTTCCCTCCCCCAGCTCGACGCCCCAGGCCTGGCGGCCCAGGGCGTCGAGGCGCTGCGAGCAGGCGCGACGCGACCCCCAGAGGAGCCAGCAGGGAAGCAGACCGAGCGCGTCCCCGTCACTGCGGGAGTGACGGCGGGAGCGAGCGATGAGCTGGCCGATCGCCGGGGGGCCAAGAGGGAGGCCGGACAGCGGCGCCGGTGGCAGGTCTCCTGGGCAGCCCTGGCCGGGGTCGCAGCCGTCCTGGCCGTCCTCGCGGTCGTCCCATTGGTCCTGAACAGGGGCGGACCGTCCAAGTCCGGCGGGGCCCTTCAGCCGCGGGCAGCCAGCCCCGGCACGGAGACCGCCAACTATCCCCCCGTGCTCGACCGCAGCTCCGCCTACGACCAGGCTTCCCTCCAAGCGCTGGCTCGGCAGCTCGGGGAGGAAGCCCGCCGGGGAGCCTTCAAGGAGAACAGCACGACGGCCGCATCGCCCCTCGCCCCCTCGATGGCGGGTACAACGCCACGGCTCGCTGGCGTGTCCGCCCCCGCCGTCGTCCGGTGCGCCGTTCACGGGGCCGGCTTACCGGCCGGCACCATCCCCGTCTATCTCGAGGCGGCCACCTACCAGGGGACGCCCGCCTACGTCGTCGCCGTTCTGACCGAGGGCGGGAACAGGTCCCACCTTCGCGTGTACGCGGTCGGCCGGCAAGATTGCAGCTTTCTGTACGAGGCCGACCAACCTCTGTAGGGTCGCGGCGCATCGGCGCCAACGATGGCGAGGGGAACACCGCGCGGTCCGGGGATGTTCCTATGGGACAATGACAGCCGTGGAAGAACGTAACGTCGTGATCCTGGGCTCCGGCCCGGCCGGGCTCACGGCGGCGCTGTACACAGCCCGCGCCAATCTGAAGCCCTTGGTTCTCAAGGGCATCGATGCGGGTGGCCAGCTGATGCTCACCACAGAGGTGGAGAACTATCCGGGCTTCCCCGATGCGGTCCTAGGCCCCGAGCTGATGGAGAAGTTCGAGAAGCAGGCTGCCCGCTTCGAGGCCGAGCTGCTCCACCAGGAGGCCACGCGGGTGGATCTCTTTTCCCGCCCCTTCGGAGTATGGTCGGGGGACGAGGAGTGGCGGGCTCGAACCCTGGTCATCGCAACGGGTGCCCGCGCCAAGATGCTCGGCCTGGAGTCGGAGCGCCGCCTGCTGGGCCGCGGCGTCTCCACCTGCGCCACATGCGACGGGTTCTTCTTCCGCGGGCAAGAGCTCCTCGTCGTGGGAGGCGGGGACTCGGCCGTCGAGGAAGCCTTGTTCCTCACTCGCTTCGCCACGAAGGTCACCGTGATCCACAGGCGCGATCAGCTCCGGGCCTCGAAGATCATGCAGGACAGGGCGTTCGCCCACGAAAAGATCGACTTCGTCTGGGACTCGGTGGTGGAGGAGATCCTCGGCGACGGAGGGGTTGCCGGAGCAAGGGTGCGCAACGTGAAGACCGATGAGGCGCGTGACTTCCCTGTTGGCGGAGTGTTCGTGGCCATCGGCCATACCCCCAACACGTCGCTCTTCGAGGGCCAGATCGAAACCCAGAGCGGCTACATTGTCGTCCGAGAGCCGACCACCCAGACGAGCGTGGACGGCGTCTTCGCCGCAGGCGACGTGGTGGACTTCACGTACCGCCAGGCCATCACTGCGGCGGGCATGGGCTGCCAGGCCGCGATCGACGCCGAGCGATTCCTAGAGACCCAGGGCCATTAGGCCTCTTCGGTCCCTCTAGACCCCCTAGACTAGAGAACCCGTGCCGAAGTTCGTTCCGCCCCCCTGGCTCGGCGTGCCGTCCCCCGGTTCCCGCGTTCGCCGGATTCGGGGACGCGTCTGTGCGGTCCTCGTCTCCCTCGTGCTCCTGGTGGGCATCCAGGTCCTTCCCGTCGATCACGCCGACGCAGGTAAGGGTGGGAGGCTGCGCGCGGCGACCGCGGACGGCTTGGCCGCCTCATACCATGTGGCGGCACCCGCCTACTACCGCCCCGCCCTCCTCGACGGGAAGGCCTTTCCCGTGGCCCGGTCGAACTTCCTCTCCCTTCTCGAGTTCCCGAACAACTGGCACGCCCCGCGCCTGCGCCTGATCAACGGGAAGTGGGAGCTCGTCGGCGTCCACCTGGGATGGACCTTCTACTCCGGCACCAGGGTGGGAGTGCGAGGAGTCGATGGCCATTACTATCTGTATGCGCATCTGTCGAGTGTGCAGCCGGGCATTCGGTCAGGCGTGCACGTCGCGGCTGGGGCGGTCCTGGGGCGGATCGGGAACACCGGGTACGGTCCGCCAGGACACCGCGACGAGTTCCCCCCGCACTTGCACCTCGGCATCCAGTCGGCGAGGGGCGAGTGGGTGAACCCGTATCCGACCCTTGCCCTCCTGTACCGCCAGACGGTGACTGAGACCACCAGGACTCAGGCGGCCCTGGATCGCCTGGCCGCCGCGGGGAAACGTTCAGCCTGGATCCGCCGTGCCGAGAACGCCTACATGAGTCTCAACCCTCCCGGCGGGGAATAAAGGGAGGTCGATCAGAGTCTAAGCTTTTGGGTTGCCGTGCTTGGCGACAGTGCTGAGGAGGAACTACCGAATGTCAGATAACATCATACAGGTGAACGACCAGAGCTTCGAGAGCGAGGTCCTCACCGCCGACCGGCCCGTGCTCGTGGACTTCTGGGCCGAGTGGTGCGTCCCGTGCCACATGGTCTCCCCGGTCGTGGAAGAGATCGCCCGGGACAAAGCCGGGCGCATCAAGGCCGTCAAGATGAACGTGGACGACAATCCCGAGACCGCCCGAAAGCTCGGCGTGATGAGCATCCCCACCCTGATCATGTTCAAGGACGGTCAAGAGAAGGCCCGCGTCGTCGGCGCTCGGGGCAAGGAAGCCATCCTGCGCGAGATCGAGCCATATTTCGCGGCCTGAAAGGACTCTGGCGGCCCGGGCCCCCGCCCTCTCAGAAATCACCGGTCCCGAATCAACTTCTCCCGAGATCCTGATAGGAGCACGTGGCTCAACGGGGCCGCGGCGGCGTGGTCAGAATAGTGATGATGCAAACGCTATCCCGAGGTGCTCGCGGCGAAGCGGTCCGAGACATCCAGGCTCGGCTGGCCGGCCTCGGCTACCTCATCGACCCTTGGGAGCACGGCGAGTTCGGAGCGAGCACCGAACGAAGCGTCAGGGAGTTCCAGCAGCGGCGCCGGCTGATGGTGGACGGCAAGGTCGGCGACGACACGTGGAACGAGCTCGTAGAGGCTGGCTACTCGCTCGGCGATCGCGTTCTGTATCTGCGATATCCCTTTTACCGAGGAGACGACGTCCGGGCACTCCAAGCCGGCCTCAACCTCCTCGGGTTCGACGCCGGGCGAGAAGACGGGATCCTCGGCGAGCGCACGGAGCGAGCCGTACTGGACTTTCAACGAAACGTCGGCCTCCCCCCCGATGGCATCGTGGGGACGACAACGGTGGACGCCCTCCGGCGCCTCCGCCCGCTCGCGCCCGGCCCGGGACGTGCGGATGTGCGTGAGGGCGAGGCGCTGCGACGCCTCTCCGCCACCCTCGAAGGCGCGCGCATCGCCATCGACCCCGGGCACGGCCCGGGTGACACCGGGGAGGTCGGGCCGGGCGGCACACTCGAATCGGAGGCCACATTGTGGCTGGCCATGGCTCTGGCCGAAGAGCTCCGAAGCAGGGGTGCCTCACCCTTCCTCCTGCGGGCGGCCATCGTCAACCCATCCCCCGCCGAACGGGCTCGCAGCGCTAACGACGCCGGGGCGGAGATCCTCATTGCCGTGCACTTCAACGCGCATGACGACCCGGGGGCCGAAGGGGCCTCCGTCTTCTACTACGGGCGCGAGGATTGGTTCTCCCAGACCGGCCACCGCCTTGCGGAGGCGATCCAGGAGGCCTTGACGGATCGCCTGGGTCTGAAGGACCTGCGAACGCATCCAAAGTCGTTGCCTATTCTGCGAGAGACGCAGATGCCGGCCGTGCACGTCGAGCCGTGTTTCATCACGAACGCTCAGGAGGAAGCGCGGATCCGAGACCCGGCTTTCCAGCGGGAGGTGGCCAAGGCCATCGCCGACGCGGTCGAGCGCTTCTTCGCCGGCAGCGCTCCCGACGAGGACCAACCTGCGTCTGGGGCATCATCCGAACGCGACCGTCCCGACCGGGCCGCGGGATGAGAAACGCCCCCCTGGACAGATAGGTCACCGCTACTTCGGCCCGCGCTGTCCTTCCCGAGGACGAGCGCTTGGTAGCGTCGCCATCGCCAGTGCAGCCCCGAGAGCCATTCCCAAGGTGAAGCCACGAATGGCCCGAACGACCTCTCGACGCTCGATCCGTGCCACCGGGGCACTATCAGTCGGGCGCCATCCCCGGCCCGGAGCCAACGATCTCCGAGACGATCCGCTCGAGGTCTTCCCTGGAGGCGAAGTCGACCACGATCTTCCCCTTCCGCTTGCCGAGACTTACCTGGACGCGCGTGGCCAGCTGCTCGGAAAGGATCTCCTCCACCTCGGAAAGCATGGGGTCCGGCACCTTCTTCAGACGGGAGACGACCAGGCTCGGCCTGTCCGTGTACCTCCGCACCAGATCCTCGACCTGTCTGACGGAGAGCTGCTCCGCTGCCGCGCGGAGGCCCAGCGTCGACCGCGCGTCGTCGTCGGGGAGTCCCAGCAGGGCCCGGGCGTGACCCGCCTGGATGCGGCCTTCGGCCAGCAATCTTTGAACGTCTCCCGGCAGCGACAGCAGGCGGATCGTGTTGGCCACGTGGGCCCGGGAGTACCCGAGCCGCTCGGCAACCATCTCCTGTGTCACTCCGAGGTCTTCCAGGAGCTCTTGGAAGGCCGCCGCCAGTTCGAGCGGCGCGAGGTCCTCCCGATGGATGTTCTCGATGAGCGCCTCCCGGAGGGACTCGGTGTCGTCGCCCTCTCGCACGATGGCCGGGATCGTGGCAAGCCCGGCCAGCTTCGCCGCCCGCAGCCGCCTCTCCCCCGCCACCAGTTCGTATCCTCCATCCCGGGGCCGGACCACCACCGGTTGAAGGACACCGACCTCGCGAATCGAGCGAGCTAGCGCCTCCAGCGTCTCCTCGGGGAACTCGCCGCGCGGCTGCCGCGGGTTGCGAGCGATGGCGCTCACAGGGATATCGAGCAGACCTCGCTCTTCAGTGGCTCCCGGGATCAGCGACGAGAGTCCCCGCCCCAGGCCCCCTCGCTTCACCGTTGACCTCCTTTGTTCCTGCCGAACGGCCATCGACGCTTGCGCTCACCTGCCGGGGGTTCCGTCCCCGGTTCGGCCGGACTCGCAGCCTCGGCCTCTTGGCCTCCTTCATCCTTGGGAACGTTCGGAACCTCCGGAACCTCAGTGCCGTACCTGGGCCTCTTCGTGGATGGGAACTGCACCTGCAACCGTCTCTGGGATGGATGGTTCCTCAGAGAGGGCAGGCGGTTCCGCCTGCGCCGGGTCAGATCGCTCTCCTTGTGGGGTCGAGCGAACGTCTGGCTCCAGTGGCTCGTGCCCCTGGGCCGGCTCGTGCCCCTGGGCCGGCTCGTGCCCCTGGGCCGGCTCGTGCCCCTGGGCCGGCTCGTGCCCCTGGGCCGGCTGGTGCGCCATAGATCCGTCTTGCGCGTCCGAACCGACCGCGCGGTTCCGGAGATTCTCCTTCTTCCGGCGCGTCGGTTTGCCTGTGTTCCCGCGCGTTCCTGCCCTCGCTCCGGCACCCACCGATGCGATCTCCGGGGCCTCGCTCTGCGGAGGTCCTCCGGTGCCCTCGCTCTCCGGCTGTCCGTTTCCCGCACCCGCGAGCGTCACCGGGCCCGCTTCCCCGTCGCTCCCGCCCTGGCCCAGAAGCTCCTCGGCCAGCCGGCGATAAGCCACGGCTCCACGCGAGGTCGGGTCGTACACGGTGATGGGCCTCCCGAACCCAGGCGCTTCAGCCAACCGAACGGTCCGCGGTATGACCGCGTCATACACCCGAGCACCGAAGTACGCTCGGACCTCGGCCACCACCTGCTCGGCCAGCTTGGTACGCGCGTCGAACATCGTCAGGACGATCCCGGTGAGTCTCAATCGCGGGTTCACGTTCTGCTGGACCAGCCTGACGTTCTTCAGCAGCTGGCCCAGGCCTTCGAGCGCGTAGTACTCGCACTGGATCGGCACGAGCAACTCCGCCGCCGCGGTCAGGGCATTGACCGTGAGGAGTCCGAGTGACGGAGGGCAATCCAGCAGGATGAAGTCGAATTCCGCATGAACAGGTTCGAGGGCTCTGGCCAGCCGAGACTCGCGAGAGAACTGGGTGACCAGCTCCACCTCCGCCCCGGCCAGATCGATCGTGGAGGGGATGGCCCACAGGCCCTCCACCTCGGTGGAGATCACGGCGTCTTTGATGTCGAGGCCCGCGGTGAGGACCTGGTAGGTGCTCGCCGTCCTGGCGGCATGGTCGATCCCGAGCCCTGTGGAGGCATTGCCTTGGGGGTCCAGATCGACCACCAACACCCGCTGCCCCTTCTCCGCCAGGCAGGCTCCCAAGTTGACCGCCGTGGTGCTCTTGCCGACGCCTCCCTTTTGGTTCGCGATGGCGATGACCCTGGCCCGGTCGGTCGGTCCGGGGCCGCCGTCCCGTTCTTCGGCCGGCCTCCACGCTTCCAGCTCGGCGACCATCTCCTGCGAAGGCATGGGTGGGGAGAGCGGCTCCATCACCGCAGTCTCACCGGTGGGGGCCGAGTCGGATCCTCCACCCCAGATTGGGGGGCCCTCGGACAGGGCCTCGTCGGGGGTCTGTGGGAAGGGCGGGGGGCTGAACTGAGTGCTCGGCTGAGGCCCCTGTCGCGACTGGTTCGGGCGTTCTTCAGGCTCCGTCATTCGTCCTCGAGGGTGTCGGGGAAAGTCGAAACATGATAACCAGTGGCCCCTGCCATTGGAACTCAGGTTTCAGACATATTTTGGCCGTCGCTCCAAGTCGCTCTAGGCGCTGGCGTTCGCGTTCATTCCACGTCCGACCTGCCCAGTAGAGGATCCGGCCCTGGTCCGACAGCAACGGGGACGCCGTCCGCCATGTCTCGGTCGGCGCGGCAAGGGCCCTGGCCAGGCACACGTCGGCAACCCGGGCCACCGCCTCCGTCCGAAGGGCCAGCACCGACACGTTCCCCAGCTCCAGCGTATCCACGGCCATCTCGAGGAACGCCGCGCGGCGGCGCTTCGGCTCCACCAGGGCGAACCGGACGGCGGGCAGGGCGATCGCCAGGGGGATCCCCGGGAGGCCTGCCCCGGAGCCCACGTCGAACACGCTACGAGCAGCCTCATCGAACCCGGCGAGCCCACGAAGAGAGTCCAAGACATGCCGGTCCCAAAGCCGGTCCGAATCCGACGGCGCAACCAACCCCAGAGGAACGGCACGGTCGCGGAGAAGGTCGACATAGGCTCGGAGGAGCCTCGTTTGTGGTCCACTCAGACGCTCAAGTATGGAGCGAGCGTTGAGTTTCACGTGAAACACACCGCGTAGCCAGGGCGTTTCCGCTTCTCAGCGACCCCGCCTCCGAATGACCACACGCCTCTGGGGCTCCTCTCCCTCGCTGGCGGTCTCCACCCCACCGACCTGGCCCACGGCGTCGTGGACGATCTTCCTCTCGTACGCGGTCATCGGCTCGAGCGCCTCCGACTTTCCCGATCGCTTGACCCGGCCGGCCGCCTCCTGCGCATGCTGGACGATGCGCGACCGCCGGCGCTTTCGGTAGTCCTCCACGTCGACCTGGACCCGGCAACGTTCGGTGGTCTCTCTTTGCACGTGGCTCTTCACCAATTCCTGCAACGAATCCAGCGTGTGTCCGCGCTTCCCGATCAGGATCCCCATGTCCTCGGAGGAGGAGGGACTCCACACATCGACGTACGTGACGCCGTCCACCGCGACGACGTCGAGGTCGGCATCCAGACCGATCGCGTCCATCAGCCCTTCGAGGAAATGGAGGGCGACCTCGCCCTGCTCCTCGGAGTCGCCTTCTTCAGCAGGTTCGGGGGCAAGCCTCCGAACCTTGACCACCGCAGGCTGTGGATTGAGGCCCAAGAACCCCCCGCGAGGCTCTTGGACGATCTCGATGCGGGCTTCCTGTTCGCTGATGCCGAGCTCCGCGAGGGCGGCCTCAACAGCCTCCTCAACGCTTCCGGCGCTTCTTTCGATCTCCTCCATTACGCCCTCCGGGCCGTCGTCCTGCTCGGTTGGCTTGCCCACCGGACCCGGCCCCTGGACTCCGCCGCTGTTGTCCCTCCTGGGGCCGCGGCTTTCCCCCCTCATCCCCGCCTTTCCCCGCCGCCTCCGGCCTTGGTTGCCGGCCTTCGGGCAGGGATCCCTTGCCGCCAGGCCTCCCCGTCAGCCGATTCGTACCGGACCGCTTGTCCCGGGGGGCAGCCTTCCCACCGTCGCCTCGAGCCTTGCTGGGAGGCCCCCCTGTCGATGCCGGCGCCTTCGGGAGCATGTAGTGCTGCTGGACGATCTGGATGATGTTCGTCGTAGACCAGTACACGATCAATCCGGCAGGGAAGTTGATCCCGATGTACACGAAGAACAGGGGGAAGGCGTACAGCATGATCTTCTGCTGCTGCTGGCTCTGGCCGGGAGGGGAGGCGCGCATCATCTGCTTCTGTTGGAAGAACATCGTGCCGACCATCGCCGCCAGGAAGGCGTAATAGGGGATCCGATTGGCGCCCGCCTTCCCGCAATTCTTCACCAACGCGGGATAGGCGCCATTCTTCGCCGGGGGGATCTTGACCACGCCCCCAGCCTCGCGGGCGGAGCAGACCAGGTTTGCCCCCAGGAACTTCACCCCGTCGGCATTTCGTAGGATGTCCTGATACAGCTTCGTGGGTTGTTGAGAGCCACCCTGCACGTGAGGAAGGCCCCGGGGAACGAACAACACCGCGTACAAGGCGAACAGGATCGGGATCTGCGCCACAAGCGGGAGGCACCCCCCGAAGGGGTTGACTCCCTCCTCCTTGTAGAGGCGCATCGTCTCTTCCTGGATCTTCTGCCGGTTCCCTTTGTACTTGCGCTGCAGCTCCTTCAACTTCGGCTGGACGGCCTGCATCGCTTGCATCGACCGGATCTGCTTGATCGCGAGCGGCAGGAGCAGGACCCGGATAGCCAGGGTGAACAGGATGATCGCGACTCCGTAGTTGGGGATGAGGTCGTACAGCCATGCCAACACACCGCCGAGGCCATCGAGGAAGCTCTGGACCCAGCTCACCCCGATCACGTCGGCGCTCCTTCATCCGATCGCGAGCCCACTCCTGCAAAGCCCGCGTGTATGGCGTTATCATACAGCCGCAATCGCTGGAGCCCGCCTCGGCCCCGAGGTGGGTAGTCGACCCCGCCTCTGGACAGCGGCGAGCATCGCAGGAGGCGCCATACAGTCAGCGCCACGCCACGCACCGCACCCGAACGTCTCACCGCTTCCTCGGCATAGGCCGAGCAGCTCGGGTAGAAACGGCACCGGTCGCCAAGCAAGATTCCCAAGGTCCTCCGGTAGAACCAGATCAGCGAGATGAGCGCCTGCCGGGCGGGCGTCCCGGCGACCCAGAGCCCCCGCACGATTCGCTCCCTCATGGCTGGACGACCCCCGCGGCATCCAGGGCTCGCTCCATGTCCGCCTTCACGTCCTGCATCTTCGCTCCCCGGATGTCCGCCCGAGCCACCGCCACCACGTGGCAGTTGTGGCGGATGCGTGGTGCGAGTTCGCGCCAGGCCTCCCTCAGCAGTCGGCGGGCCCGGTTCCGCGCGACGGCGCCCCCAACGCTGCGTGAAGAAACGAAGCCTACTCGCGTCCAGTCCTCGGAGGGCAGCACGTACACTATCACCCGTCCTCCTTCGTAACGCTTTCCGCGCCGACGGACGTCTCCGATGGCCGAAGCCTTGCGCATGATTGACGGGGCGGCGCCTTTCACGGCACGACTCCGGTAGTGCAGATGTATCCGGGGAGGATACGCGGCGTGCTCAGGCGGATACGGTTGCCCGGCCCTTTGCCCGACGGCGGGCCAGGATCCGCCGGCCCCCGCGGCTCCGCATCCGGATGCGGAACCCGTGGGTCTTCTTCCGCTTGCGATTGTTTGGCTGAAACGTCTGCTTCACGTGCGCCCCTCGAGGTAAAGGACGTGTGTTGCCTCATCTGGGAACCACGCTCATCCCGTTCGGGCCGAGTATACCGGGCTCCGCCTCACCGCCTCACCAGTGATGGTTCATTGCCCGACAGGTAAGAGAGGCAAAAAGGTCGCCAAGACCGCCCTTCTCCTTGGCGCAGTCGGAGAGCCCGGCGCTATAATCCGCCGCACTCCGACCGGGATCCCCACCCCCTTCCTCTCGAAGCCGGGACCGCTGTTTCCCACACCTGTGGAAAGCGTCTGTGGATAAATGACATCCCCCCTTGTCGAACGATCGGCTCACGCCCCGGTAGAGCCCTCGCGGGCTACCTGCGCAGCTATCATCGACCGCGCCCGCCGTGATCTGCCCGAGGCCGCGTTCAACCTGTGGTTTACCGATCTCCGCGCGGGAGATCTGAAGGGCGACGTGCTGGAGCTGATCGTCCCCAGCGCGTACGTGAAGAAGTGGCTGGCCGCTCACCACATGGACCTGATCGCCGGCACCGCCCGGGAGGTCCTGGGTCCTTCCGCGAAGGTCCGGCTCAAGCTGGAGAGGCCGAAGCGTGGCCACCAGGACCCTCCCCCCGAAGCGGCGGGCCGCGGGGCACCCGATGGCAGCCCCATCGCCACCTCGCCCAGGCGACGGGCCCGAGGCTCGGACTCGCATCGGGACCAGCCCACCCTGGACGAGGCGCTCGGCCACCAATCCCCGTTCCCCGACCGGTACACCTTCGACACGTTCGTGCCCGGCCCCAGCAACAAATTCGCCCACGCGGCGGCGCTGGCCGTGGCGGAGGCGCCGCCTTCCAAGGCCTACAACCCGGTGTTCGTCTACGGCGGGGTCGGGCTGGGCAAGACGCACCTGCTGTTCGCCATCGCCAACCACATGTGGGCGCTCTCGCCGCGAACACGCGCCCGATACGTGACCTCCGAGACCTTCATGACGGAGTTCATCAAGGCCGTCCGGGAGCGTCGCGGATACCTGTTCCAGCGTCAGTACCGGGACGTCGACGTACTCCTGCTGGACGACGTGCAGTTCCTGGCCCGAGCCGAGGAGACCCAGACCGAGTTCTTCCACACGTTCAACCACCTGCACCAGCACGAGCGCCAGATCGTGATCGCCAGCGACCGGCCACCCCAGGAGCTCGGGGGAATCGAAGAGCGGCTCCGCAGCCGCTTCCGATCTGGCCTGGTGGTCGACGTCCAGCCACCCGACCTCGAGACGCGGATCGCCATCGTGCAGATCAAGGCACAGCGGGACCACCTGGACGTGCCCGACGACGTATTGCATTTCATCGCGTCCAAGTTCGAGAGCAACATCCGCGAGCTGGAGGGAGCGCTCCTCCGCGTGGCCGCGTTCGCCTCCCTGTCCCGTGAGCGCGCCGACCTGGGTATGGCCGAGCGGGCCCTGGAGGACCTCATCCCCGAGTCCGGTCAGGAGATCCGTCCGGACATGATCCTGGAAGAGACAGCGTCGTACTTCGGGCTGGGGCCCGGGGATCTCGTCTCCAAGAGCCGGTCTCGTCCCCTTACCACGGCGCGGCACGTGGCCATGTACCTGCTCCGGGAGCTCACGGGCCTCTCCCTCATCAGGATCGGTGAACACTTCGAACGGGACCACACCACGGTGCTGCATGGGATCAAGAAGATCGAAGGGCTGATGCCGGCCCGAGGCAGCACCTACAAGCAGGTCCAGGAGCTGACCAAGAAGATCCGGGCTCGGACACGAGGCGCGTGATGCACAAGGCCATGCACAGGTGGGGGAAAACCGATTGCAGTCCCGGGCGATGGCCTCCTCGGGACCTTCTCCTCGGACGGGACGTCCCACCCTGTCCACAGCGTCCGGGTGTCGTACCCACGCGCTACGCTGCCCCGATAGTGGATCTCCACAAAGTCCACAGTCCCTACTACTGCTGGTTTTGAAAGGATCTATAGACAGAAGAGGTAGATGGGAGGAGTCCGTGAAGTTCAGGTGTGACCGAGACGCGTTTTCCGAGGCTCTCCAGACGGTACAACGGGCCGTGTCATCCCGCCCCGGCATCCCGGCACTGACCGGCGTGTTGATCAACGCCTCCGGGGACCGGCTGCTGCTGGCGACGACAGACCTCGAGGTCTCCGCCAGGCTCGAGGTCCAGGCCCAGGTGCAGAATGAGGGAGTCGCCCTGATCCCCGCGCGCCTGCTTGCCGAAATGGTGAAGAGCTTCGATCAGGCGCCCGTGGACGTGGAAGCTGACGGCGGTCAGGCTCGCATCACCTGCAGCAACTACGAGGGAACCGTGCGCTGCCTGCCCGCAGAGGACTTCCCCGCGCTCCAAGAGCCCGGCGGGACAAGGGTCAGCGTGAGTGCGGCGGAATTCGCCGAGGGCGTCGGCCAGGTGGCCCGGGCGGCGTCAAGAGACGAAGCTCGGCCCATCCTCACCGGAGTGCTCTTCGAGATCAGCCGGGAAGGGCTGACCATGGTAGCGACGGACTCTTACCGGCTGGCCGTTCGGGAGTTGTCGGCGACAGCCGGCGGTGAAGGCAAGGCCCTGGTACCGGAGCGAGCGCTCACGGAGGCCGGACGGGCTGCGGCAGGGGACGAGAAGGGGCAGGCCGATCTGTTCGTGGACCTCAGTCAGGTCGGATTCAAGACGGGATCGCTCACGCTGACCTCGCGACTGATCGAGGGTGAGTTCCCGAACTACCGCCAGCTCTTGCCCGAACGCTACGAGAACCGGTTGATCGCCTCCCGGCAGCAACTCCTGGACGCTGTCCGCCGCGTGGGACTGCTGGCCAGGGAGAGCTCGCCCGTGAAGATGGAGTTCAACGCGCTTGGCGTGCGGCTTTCGTCGTCCTCGCCGGACCTTGGGGAGGCGGTAGAGGTCGTGGAGGCGAAATACGAAGGCGATGACCTGACGGCCGCATTCAACCCGAATTACCTGGTCGATGGGCTGACCGGGATCACCGGAGACCAGGTCGAGATCGAGGTTCGAGACGGGCTGAAGCCGGCGGTCCTCCGTGGAGGGGGCGACGCCTTCCTGTACCTGGTGATGCCGGTCAGGCTGCCTGCGCCCGTGGGCTGAGGGCAACCTCGTCGGATAGCCTGGACGGGTGCGCGTCGAGTGGCTCGAGGTCCGCGACTTCCGCAATCACCGGGAGCTCTCCCTGGAGTTCGGGCCGGGCCTGACCGCCGTGGCCGGACCGAACGCCCGGGGCAAGACGAACCTGTTGGAGGCCGTGTGTTACATGTGCTCTCTGGTCTCTCCCCGCGTGTCGAGCGACCTCCCCCTGGTCAGATGGGGGGCGACGTCCGGGTTCCTCCGAGGCCAGGTGGACGCCGCCCGGGGCCGCTTCCTGATCGAGGTGGAGGTCCGCTCCGGTGGCCAGAACAAGGTCCTGGTCAACCGGACGCCGGTGAGGCGCAAGCGGGACCTCCGGCGAGACGTCCGCGCGGTGTTCAGCGGCCCCGACGATCTGTCGGTCGTCCAGGGGGATCCAGACCAGCGACGGCGGTTCATGGACGAGGCCGTGCGAACGCTGTGGCCGGCCAGGGACGGAGTCGGCGCAGCCTACGAACGGGTGCTCCGGCAGCGGAACCGCCTGTTGAAGGACTGGGCCGGAGAGGGGGTTCCCCCAGGACTGCGGGCATGGGACGCGGAACTGGTGGCCCATGGCTCAGCGCTCACCGAACTTCGGGGGCGGGCGGTGGAGCTGCTCCGACACCGGGCCACCGAGGAGTTCCGAGGGATAGCCGGTCCGGAGGAGGGGACGCTGCTCGTTGAGTACGCCCCGTCGGTGCAGGGGGGGCGGCTGGAGGAGTCATTCCTCGACCGTCTCGCCGAGCGTCGGGCAGACGAGCTCATCCGGCGGACCACCCTGGTCGGCCCTCATCGTGACGAAGTGGCCCTCTCGGTGCAGGGGCTGATGGCGAGGGGGTTCGCTTCCCACGGAGAGGCGTGGGCTGTGGGGATCTGCCTTCGCTTGGCCCTGGCGGCGGCGGTGGGTGAAGCGTTTGGTGACAGCGCCATCCTGCTGCTGGACGACCCTTTCTCCGGGCTGGATCCGGAACGGAGAGCACGACTGGCTGGGAGCCTGGCCGGCAGGGGTCAGGTCCTGATGGCCGTACCAGATGAGTCTCACGCCCCGGCCGGGGCGGTGGTGTGGCTGGCGAAGGAGGGCGGCATTGTCCCCGGCTAGGCGAGACCCCGGTCGCTCGGACGAGCCGCAGGCGCTGGGCATTGTGCTCGATGGCCTCGGAGCTGAGCGGCGCCTGGCGGCGGGATTGGTCCTGGGAAGCCTCGGGAGGCGGTGGGAGGAAGTTGTGGGGGAGCGCCTGGCCCAGGAGTCGGGTCCGGTCGCCCTGGATGGGGGAGTGCTGCTGGTCAAGGCGTCCTCGGCCGGGTGGGCCGCCCAGATCAAGTTCCTGGCCAGGCAGATCACAGAGGCGGCCAATCGAGTCCTCCAGCATGGAGGCGGGTTCGAGCCGAGGGGCGAGGGCCCCCCAGAGAGGGTCAGGGAAGCTCCGATCAGCGAGGTTCGGGTAGTCGTATAGTCGGGTCGCCGGACGCAGTTAGCCGCCTCGATGTGCTACGACCGGATGGCATTTTCCATGGTATAATTCGCGGTGTCGGAACCCCCGGAATAATCGTTCCTCTCCCGTGCGAGCGAGCGGCGCCAGTTGGGCGCCGTGGAGGTTTGGTGCGTGGCGACGAAGCCCTCTGGATCTAGCTACACCTCTGCAGACATCACCATTTTGGAAGGGCTGGAGGCGGTGCGCCGCCGGCCCGGGATGTACATCGGAAGCACCGGTCCCAGAGGACTCCACCACCTGGTCTACGAGGTGGTCGACAACTCGATCGACGAAGCTCTGGCCGGTTATTGCAGCCGAATCCTCGTCCAGTTGCTGGGCGACGGCGGCTGCCGCGTAGTCGACAACGGGCGGGGAATCCCGGTCAAGCCGATCCCTGGAGCCAAGGATCGCCGGCCTGCCGTGGAGGTCGTACTGACCACGTTGCACGCCGGCGGGAAGTTCGACGGGAAGTCCTATGCGGTCTCCGGAGGCCTGCATGGCGTGGGCGTTTCCGTGGTAAATGCCCTGGCCAGCCATCTGATCGTGGAGGTAGCCCGAGACGGTTCGGTGTGGCGGCAGGAGTTCAAGCGGGGCCATCCTGTCGGCAAGCCCCGCAAGATCAAGCAGAGCAACAAGACGGGGACCATCATCACCTTCTGGCCCGATCCGGAGATCTTCGAGGAGACCCACTTCAAGCGCGAGGTCTTGGCCGAGCGCATGCAGGAGTTGGCTTTCCTGACCCGGGGCGTGGAGATCGCGCTGTGGGACGAGCGGGAAGACCCTGCGGTCAAGGCGCTGTACAAGGCGTCGGGGGGACTGGCCGACTTCGTGAAGCATCTGGCCAGGGGCAGGGAAGTGTTGCACCAGCGGATCGTGCACTTCGTGGAAGAGCGCGAGTCCAGCGAAGTGGAAGTGGCCATGCAATGGAACGCCGGCTATGCGGAGTCCATCCACACTTTTGCTAATACTATTAACACTCACGAAGGCGGCATGCACGAGGAGGGGTTCAAGAAAGCCCTGTCCAACGTGATCAACCGCTACGCCCGCGCGAAGGGCTTGCTCAAGGAGAAGGAAGAGAACCTCATCGGCGAGGACATCCGCGAGGGCTTGACGGCGATCGTGGCGGTGAAGCTGCGCGAGCCGCAGTTCGAGGGTCAGACCAAGACCAAGCTCGGCAACACCGAGATGCGGTCGTTCGTGGAGACCTCGGTCAACTCCCACCTGATGACGTGGCTCGAGGAGCACCCCGGCGAGGCCAAACGGATCGTGGCCAAGTGCATGCAGGCGGCCAAGGCCCGGATGGCGGCGCGGCAGGCCCGGGACCTCACCAGGCGCAAGGGACTCCTGGACTCGACCACGCTGCCGGGCAAGCTTGCCGACTGCCAGCTCACCGACCCCGACGTCTGCGAGATCTTCATCGTGGAGGGCGACTCGGCGGGCGGCTCGGCCAAGCAGGCCAGGGAGCGGTCGTATCAGGCCATCCTCCCGATCCGCGGGAAGATCCTCAACGTCGAGAAGGCTCGGCTGCACAAGATCCTGGAGAACCTGGAGATCCAAGCGCTGATCAGCGCGATCGGAACGGGCATCGGCGACGAGTTCGACCTGTCGAAGGCCCGCTACGGCAAGATCGCCATCCTTGCCGACGCGGACGTCGACGGCGCGCACATCCGCACGCTGCTCCTTACGTTTTTCTTCCGCCACATGCAGCACCTGATCGACGCTGGCAAGGTCTACGTGGCCCAGCCGCCTCTGTACCGAGTGAAGATGGACGGGAAGTACCTCTACGTACACGACGAGAAGGGGCTGGAGGACATCAGGGTCAGGAACGGCCAGAAGAAGATGGACATCCAGCGGTTCAAGGGCCTGGCCGAGATGGAGGCCGAGCAACTCTGGGAGTCGGCGATGAACCCCGAGACCCGCGTGCTCAAGCAGATCACCCTGGACGACGCCGCTGCAGCCGACCTGATGTTCAGCATCCTCATGGGGGAGGACGTCGAGGCTCGACGCGAGTTCATCCAGAAGAATGCCAAGGACGCCTTCATCGATGCGTGAGGCGGTGAGGCAATAGGTGGCAGCCACCGCGGAGCGGATCGAGCAGGTCGTCGTCGAGGAGGAGATCCAGTCCTCCTTCATCGACTACGCGATGTCGGTCATCGTCTCTCGGGCCTTGCCCGACGTCCGCGACGGCCTGAAGCCCGTCCACAAGCGGATCCTGTTCGCCATGATGGAGGGCGGTGTCCTCCCCGACCGTCCGCGGAGGAAGTCGGCGGCCGCGGTCGGTGACGTCATCCGGAAGTACCACCCGCATGGGACGGACGCCGTCTACGACACCATGGTCCGGATGGCCCAGGACTTCTCCCTGCGCTATCCGCTGATCGATCCCCAGGGGAACTTCGGTTCCATCGACGGCGATCCTCCGGGCGCACCGCGATACACGGAGGCGCGGTTGGCACCCCTGGCCATGGAGCTGCTGCGGGACATCGACAAGGAGACCGTCGACTTCGTTCCCAACTACGACGGGTACGAGCAGGAGCCCGTGGTCCTGCCCGCGCGGTTCCCGAACCTGCTGGTCAACGGGTCGCAGGGGATCGCCGTGGGCATGGCCACGAACATCCCGCCCCACAACCTGGGTGAGGTCATCGATGGTGTGGTGGCAGCCATCGACAACCCGGATGTCTCCATCCGGGACCTGATGAAAAGGATCAAGGCGCCCGACTTCCCCACATACGGGCTCATCATCGGTCGCGACGGCATCAAGGAGGCCTACGAGACCGGCCGGGGTTCGATCAAGATGCGCGGCCGGGTCCAGATCGAAGAGGGCCACCACGGTCGGGCGCGGTTGGTCGTCACCGAGCTGCCCTACATGGTGAACAAGTCTCGGCTGGCCGAGAAGATCGCCCAGCTCCACACGACCGGCAGGGTCAGGGACATCGCCGACCTCAAGGACGAGTCCAGCGGCCGGGGCGGCATGCGCCTGGTGATCGACCTCCGGCGGGGAGCCAACCCCCACGTCGTGCTGAACCAGCTCTACAAGCACACCCAGCTCCAGGAGAACTTCGGGGTCATCATGCTGGCCCTGGTCGACGGCGTCCCCCGGACCCTCAACCTGAAACAGCTCATCCAGCACTACATCGAGCACCAGGTCGAGGTCGTCACCAGGCGGTCACGCTACGAGCTGCGCAAGGCCGAGGAGAGGGACCACATCGTCCAGGGCCTGCTGATCGCCCTGCAGCACATCGACGAGGTCATCCGGATCATCCGAGGGTCCTCCGACAGCGACGAGGCCCGGACCAAGCTCATGCAGAAATTCAAACTCAGCGAGGTCCAGGCGAACTACATCCTGGACATGCCGCTGCGCCGGCTGACGCGGCTGGAGAGGACGAAGCTGGAGGACGAGCACAAGGAGCTGCTCTCCACGATCAGGCGGCTCAAGGCGCTGCTGAAAGATCCCCAGGCCATCCGCGGGGTGGTCAAGGCCGAGCTGCTGGAGATAAAGAAGCGCTACGCGGATCCCCGCCGCACGGAGGTCCGGGCGGACGAGGGCGAGCTCGAGATCGAGGATCTCATCCAGGAGACCGACGTCATCATCACGATCACCCGGGCCGGCTACGTGAAGCGTCTTCCCATGGAGACGTATCGGCGCCAGGGCCGGGGTGGGAAGGGCGTGATCGGGGCCAACCTCAAGGCCGACGACATCATCTCCCAGGTGTTCACCACCACCACCCACCACTGGATCCTGGTGTTCACCAACCGGGGCAAGGTCTACAGGACCAAGGTGCACGAGATCCCCGAGGCCTCCAGGACCGGCCGAGGGACCTACGTGGCGAACCTTCCGGGGATGGGGTTCGGGCCCGACGAGAGGATCGCCTCGGTCATCGACATCAAGGAGTACGACGACGCCAAGTTCCTGGTCTTCGCGACCAAAAAGGGGATGGTCAAGAAGACGCCCCTTTCCGAATACGACTCCCCGAGAACTGGCCTGGCCGCCATCAACCTCAAGCAGGGCGACGAGCTGATCGGGACGTTGCTCACCGACGGCAAGGACGACCTCATTCTGGTGTCGAAGCTGGGCCAGGCCATCAGGTTCTCGGAGGCGAGCGCCCGCCCCATGGGCCGCCAAACCGCCGGCGTGGTCGGGATGAAGCTCCGCCCGGACGATGAGGTGATCGCCCTGGTTGCGACCAGCCAGGGCGACGGGCTCCTGACGGTGACCAACAACGGCTACGGCAAGCGGACGCCCTTCGAGGAATATCCGAAGAAGGGCCGGGGCGGTCTGGGCGTGAAGACGGCCATGCTCACGTCCAAGGTTGGAGTATTGGCGGGCGCCTTCCCCATCCGAAAGGACCAGGACATCCTGGTCATCGCCAACGACGGCGTCGTTATCCGGGTGCCGGCCGTCCAAGTGCGTAAGGCGGGACGGGCTACCCAAGGAGTGCGGGTCATGCGCATGGGCAAGGGCCGCTCGGTGGTGGCCGTCGCCCCCGTGATCATGCAGGTGGAGGAATAGTCAACCTTTCTTCCGCAGGAACGCGGTGTGGATGATCCCGAGGTCCATCTTCGGAACCTGACGTACGAGCTGTTCGTGGAGACGGGGCGCGCTCCTACGGTCGAGGAAGTTGCCCGGGCTGCGGGGAGGACGACCGCGGAGGTCGAGGCGGGTTGGCGTCATCTTCACAACCAGCATGTGCTCGTCCTCGACGCCAGCAAGACTCAACTGCGCATGGTGAATCCATTCTCTGCCGTACCGACTGCCTATCGAGTGCTGGCGCTCGACCGGTGGTGGTACGCGAACTGTGCTTGGGATGCGTTTGGGATTTGCGCGGCGCTCCACGTCGACGGCCGCATCCAGACTGCCTGCCCCGATTGCGGGGATCCGATCACGGTCGACGTACACGACGAGCGCCCTGATAGTGAGGGTGAGGTCTTCCACTGCCTGGTCCCTGCTGCCCAATGGTGGGACGACATCGTCTTCACCTGAAGCTCGATGAACCTCCTCCGGTCGGAGGAACATGTCAGGCGGTGGCTGGGAGAACGAGAGACGGGTGCGACGATCTCGATCACGAAGCTGTGTGAGCTGGCCCACGCCTGGTATGGTGACCGACTCGCCCCTGATTGGCGCCCCCACACTCGAGAGCAGAATCAGGCGATCCTTGATCGACTTGGCCTGACAAGTGACTTCTGGCAGCTTCGGTAGGCGCCTTCAACCGGACTCGCGGATGCGGCGGAAAGTCGCCAGGAGCGTGAAGTCGTACACGACCTTGAGAGCACCTGCCGCGACGAACGGCGCTGACAACGAGAGCGTTTGCATCATGTAGCCGCCGAGCGCTGGACCCGCCGGGCGAACGACGTACCTGGCGGTGTTCGTGTACGAGGCTGCTGCCGTTCGTTCTCCTGGGTCGACCACCGACACCACGTAGGCCTGGCGTGCCGGCACGTCCATCTGGCTGATGGCGAACCTGGCCAGGAGCATGGTGATGGCGAGAGGCAGGTTCGGCATGAACGGCACCAGGATCAGCAGGATGTTCGAGGGGAGGTGGGTGAAGACCATCGTCTTGAGCAGCCCGATCCGGTTGGCCAGCCAGCCCGCGGCGATGGAGGACCCGCTCTGCAGCAATCCGGCGACGAAGAACACCAGACCCATCAACTCCGTGGATGCTCCGAACTTCCGCTGGAACCAGAACACGATGAAGGAAGCGACGACGAACCCGCCCCCGAACGAATCGATGGCGAACAGCCCTGCCAGGCCGGCCACTCGCCGCTTGGACCTGATCAGGGGGAACTTGCGCTCCGCCGTGAGCTCTTCCCCCGCTTCCATTTGCGGGGAGAGCCGGGAGGCCAGGAAGGCGCACGCCAGGCCCACCGCCGGGTAGGCCAGCAGGAATCGCTGGCTGGCCGGCACCGCGGGGAAGAAGCGACGGAAGAAGTCCGGGCCGCCTGCGGCCAGGGCTCCCAGCGAGCCGGCCAGGTACGCCACCGCGTTGTACCGGGCGAAGGCGCGGTTGCGCTCGAGCCGTGTTCGCGCCGCTTGGGGGATCATGGCCTGCTCCAATGACGTGATCGGACCTGACTCGTTGGCCTCCACTGAGATCGTTCCACTGAGGGCGGCGATCACCAGGGCTGGGAGCGACTTCGTCAGCGCAAAAACCGTGCCAGCCACGCCCATCACGAGGAACAAGCCTCCGTACAGTCGCCGCCTCCCCATCCGGTCTCCCCTGGTCCCCACGGCCACAGAGGTGATGGCGAAACCCCCCAACATGGCCGTGAACACCAAGCCGACCTTGGCATCCGAGTACCCCGCCTTGGCCAGCGACGCTCCGATGAGCACGCTCCCGAACCCGTACAGCAGCGCACGCAGGGCCTGGACGGCGAAGATCGTCCGGATATCTCGGCGCCCGACCTCGGCCTCCGGCGCGGTGGCGGATGACTCGGTCACGTGGGAAACATAATGCGGAGATGTCCACAGAAGACGCGCCCTCGCCGTTCGAGATCCTCGAGCACACAGCGGACATCGGGCTCCGAGTTCATGGCCGAACCCTGGAGGAGCTGTTCGAGAACGCCGCCTGGGGCCTCGCCGAGATCCTGGACGTCGATCGCTCCCCGCGTGATGGGCAAGGGCGGCGCGTAGCCGGCGGGGGCCCCCCGCGATCGAGCCGTAGGCGAGCGAGGGGGGGTGCCGGCGTCAACAGCCGCCACGTTCACTTGCGCGGAGTGGACGACGTTGAGGCTCTTTTGGTGGACTGGATGAACGAGCTGATCCTGCTGACCGAGGAAGGGAAGGCCTGTCTTGCCGATGTGCGGGTCGAGGTTGTCGGGGAAGATGGGCTGCGCGCTCGCGTCGACGTCGTCGACTGTAACCCGCGTCCTGAAGGAACTGAGTTGAAGGCTGCCACGTACCATCAACTTGCGGTGCGGCACACCGACGGCGGCTGGGAGGCAACCCTCTACTTCGACGTGTGAGGCTGAGAACGATGGAACCGGAGAGGATCGACGACTTCACCTGGCAGATTCCGGTCGGAACGGTCGAGGGGATGCGCGTTCCCGGCGTCGTCTTCGCCACCAAGGAGCTCATGGAGCAGGCCCTTCAGGACCGGGCCGTGGAGCAGGTGGCCAACGTAGCCACGCTTCCCGGTGTGGTGAAGGCCTCCTATGCCATGCCGGACATCCACTGGGGATATGGCTTTCCCATCGGGGGTGTTGCGGCGACGGATATCGAGTCGGGCGGAGTCGTGTCGCCGGGTGGGGTTGGCTTCGACATCGCCTGCGGAGTGCGGTTGATCCGCTCCAACTTGGAGTGGGATCGAGATGTCAAGCCCAGGATCCGCGACCTCACGACCACGCTCGGCCGTCGGGTCCCCCGAGGCACGGGCAAGGGCGGTCGGCTCACGCTCTCGGGGAAGGAGATGGAACGGGTTCTCTCTGAGGGCGTCGGCTTCCCGATCAGCATCGGCATCGGGGGAGAAGAGGACGCCGAGCTGTGCGAGGACCGCGGTGTCCTGGACTGGGCCAGGCCTGAGTTCGTCTCGAACCGGGCCAGGGAGCGAGCGGCGAGCCAGCTTGGCAGCTTGGGCGGGGGGAACCACTTCCTCGAGGTCCAGGTAGTGGAGGAGATCGAGGACCAAGGAGCTGCCGGCACCATGGGACTAGCGGTCGGTCAGGTCTGCGTGATGCTCCATTCCGGCTCTCGCGGCCTGGGCCACCAGGTGTGCACGGATCACCTCAAGCTCGTCGACCAGACCAGCCGGAAGCTCGGGATCGACGTCCCCGACCGGCAGCTGGCGTGCGTGCCTGTGAAGCACGCGGTGGCCGAACGGTACCTAGGGGCCATGGCCGCCGCGGCCAACTTCGCTCGAGCCAATCGTCACACATTGACCCACGCCATCCGGGAGTCGTTCGCCGAGGTCTTCGGAGCCTCAGTCGAGGGTCTGGAGATGTCGATGGTCTACGACGTGGCCCACAACCTGGCGAAGATCGAGGAATACGAGGTGGACGGACGGGTACGTACGCTGTGCGTGCACCGGAAGGGAGCCACCAGGGCATTTGGTCCCGGTCACCCGGAGATCCCGGAGCGATATCGCGCGATCGGGCAGCCGGTGACCATCCCTGGGAGTATGGGCAGCGCCTCGTACGTGCTGGTGGGAACGAACGAGGCGGAAGGAAAGTCTTTCTCCTCGACGTGTCACGGCGCCGGTCGTGCGATGTCGAGGACCAAGGCGAAACGGGTCATGGATGGTGTTGAGCTGGTGCGGAAGCTGGAGGGAGAAGGGATCGCCGTCGCAGTTTCTCAACCGAGGTTGCTTGCCGAAGAGGCTCCGTACGCGTACAAAGACGTATCCCAGGTGGTACGAGCGTGTGAGGGGGCGGGCCTGTCCCGGATCGTGGCCAGGCTGCGCCCCGTGGGGGTCGTGAAGGGATGAGAGCAGTCGTCGAGACCGAAGCGGCCGCGCGCCGCGGGGAGGAGCGGACGGCCGCCCGCCGGACCAAGGTGGTCATCCGGCGGGTCGACCCATGGTCCATCCTCAAGTTCTCGCTGCTCTTCTACTTCTGCCTGATGCTCGTTTTCCTGTTCGCCTTGCTCATCCTGTACTGGCTTCTGGGCGTCACCGGGGTGCTCGACTCGGCCGCCAGGGTGCTGTCCGACGTGGGATTCGGAGGCGACGCGGGCTTCTCGTTCCACGGCTATTGGATTTTCTCCCGCCTGTTCCTGATCGGCCTCGCCGGGGTCATCGTGTGGTCGCTGGTCAACCTGCTCATCTCCGTCCTGTACAACCTGATCTCGGATGTGGTGGGTGGAGTCCAGGTAACGCTTGCCGATCGACGCTAGGCTCCGCGCCGGGCCACCCTCAGCAGCGCTCTTTCGTTGACACCCTCGCGAGCGCCCGCGTACGCTTGGCCCGCGAGCGAGGTTCGCAACGATGGGCCTCTTTGGGCCTGTAGCTCAGGCGGTTAGAGCGCATCCCTGATAAGGATGAGGCCGATGGTTCGAGTCCATCCAGGCCCACCCGACGCTCTAGGAGGAGACATGGGGGAGGAAAAGAAGCGCGGGAAGATCAGGAAGTTCTTCCTGTTCGCCTTCTTCGCCGGACTGGCCACGGCCGCGGTGCAGCTCTTGAAGCGCCGCCGCGGGGCCGGCTCGGAGGAGAGCGAGTGGCAGGAGCTTCCTCCACCCGGTAGCTGACGGGGGCAAGCATTTCGCTTTGGCAGGGCCTCCCACCAGGGAGGCCCTGTGGTTTCCTCAACCAACCCTTCCTTGTGGCCGACATAAGGAGCGAGTCGTCTTCCAGGGAGGGGCGTTCCGTGAAAGGGTTCAGGGTCGAACAGGGCGACGTGCTGCTGTCGATCCAGATGGTACTCACGCGCGAGGAAGAAGAAGCGCGGCGCCGCCTGCCTGCCGCAGGGACGCCACAGCACCCTCCTCAGCCAAGGGTTGCCACCCATCGGGTCGCTCCCACGGCGGGGCGGCCCGTTTCCACGTCCGTCCCGACCGCCCCACACGCTCCCCTCCGGCCCTTGCGACCGGCATCTTCGGCGATTCCTGCTCCAGCTCCGATCCGGAACGGGAAACGGCTGACGGGGCCTCTCGCCATGGTCGATGCGCTGACCGGCGTCGGGACGCTCCATGCCCTTCGGCGTGACCTCATGCTCGAGCAGGCCTGGCCTCTGGCGGGCCGGCGGGTGCCGGTCCTGATTGCCCTGGAGGTCGCAGCTCTCGACCAGATCCGCGTGGACATGGGCGCGGAGGCGGGCGATCAGGTGCTGAAGTCCCTGGTGGAGGTCGCTCCTTTCGCCCTACGGACCCAAGATCGCATCTACCGGTCGGGCCGCAACCAGTTGACCCTGCTGCTCCCCGGGACGGACGGTGCGGGCGCAGAGTCCGCCCGGAGCACCCTGGAGAAGGCCCTGCACCGACGCCTCGCTGGACGTGGCTACCCTCCGATGCGCCTTGCTGCGAGGAAGCTCGACCCGGTCGCCCTCGCCAGCTGATCCACCCCCGAACGATTCGTCGGAGCTGCGCCGGAAGGCCACCAACCGCCCCCTAGCTGGATGCTTGCCAACCGGGCTCAGGCGTCGCACCATAGGTGCCACGGGAGAAAGGAGGTGGTCCAGCTTGCATAAACAGCACGCGACCCCCGAGGTGACTGGCTGCTAGGCCGTCCCTCGGCGGGCCGGGGCTGACCGCCCCGCCCGTCCGCCGGTGGAGCCGAGAGGTAAGCGAAAGGGCAAGCCTCCTGACAGGCCGGCAGAATCCAACCAGATCACCGCACCCGCGGGTCCCGGGCTGGTCGACCGGGCGAAGCCGCCGAAGGCGAGAGCACGAGGCGACCGAAGAGCTCGCGAGTCATGGGTACGGATCACGAGGGGCCGGGCGCCCAGCCCGGCCCCTCGTGCTTGATGCCTACACTTCCCGCGGTGACTACAAAGCGTGATACGTCCGCATGGGATGTGGCATTGAAGCCGGCCGACGCCGCCGGCGTCTCGCTGGTGCCGGTCCATGGGATTGCCGGCGCCGAGAGGGTCGCCGCCATCGTGGAAGCGCTGTGGGGGGCGGGACAGATGCCCCCGTCGTTGATCCGGGCCTTCGACTACGCAGGAACCGTGATCCTGGGCGCCCAGGCAGCCGGTGACCTCGTGGGGTTCGTCCTGGGATTCCCCGGGCTCGACGAAGGTCTGCACATGCATTCGCACATGCTCGGGGTGTTATCGACCTGGCAGTCGAGAGGGGTCGGATACGCGCTCAAGCTCGGGCAGCGAGCAGCATGCCTGGACCAGGGGCTCGAGGAAGTCAGGTGGACGTATGACCCGCTGGTGGCTCGGAACGCGTGGTTCAACCTCATGAAGCTGGGCGTCGTGGCCACCGGGCTTCTGCGCGGGTTCTATGGACAGATGGACGACGAGATCAATCGAGGCGACCGGAGCGATCGCTTCGAGGTTCGGTGGCGGCTCGAGTCCGATCGGGCGCACCGGGCTCTCCGGGGGGAGTGGCCGGAGGCTTCTGCGGGTCCGCTCCTGCTGGACACAGAGGGTGACCCGGACACTCCATATCCCCGAGAGACTGGCGCTGCTCCCGAGGACGGAGCCATTGTCCGCGTTCCCCTCGACTATCACGAGGTGCGCCGGCGAGATCCGGGGCTGGGTGTCGCCTGGCGGGAGGCGTCGGCCCGTGCTTTCGAGGCATGCTTTCAGTCCGGGCTGGTGGCCGCGCGGATCGCCCGAGATGGCAGGTATATGTTCCAGCCCGCGGCGGAGGCATTGAAATGAGCGCATGGGAAGCGACGTGAGAGGGGGAACGAGGTCCCTCGTTCGGAGCATCGAGCTGCGTGAAGTTTCCCTTCCTCTCGTCCGTCCGTTCCGCACGAGCTTCGGAGAGGAGCGGGAGAAGCGGGCAATCCTCGTCCGGGCCGTCCTGTCGACCGATGGGGGAGAGGTCGAGGGATGGGGTGAGTGCGTCGCCTCGTCGGATCCCCTGTACTCGGAGGAGTGGCTGGAGGGTTCCTGGCTCGTCCTGGCGAGATATCTCTGCCCCGAGCTGCTCGGAGGGGGGCCGTTCGACCATCCCTTCGCGGTCGAGCAGCGGCTGGATGCCATCCGGGGTCACCCGATGGCCAAGGCGGCGCTGATCGCGGCGGTCGTCGACGCGTGGCTCCGAGCCCGGGACGAGAGCCTGGCCGGCTTCCTCGGTGGGGTGCGTGACCGAGTCCCCTGCGGCGTCAGTGTGGGGATCGCTCCGACGGTCGAAGCCCTGCTCGAGGAGATCCAGGTATATCTGGATCGCGGGTATCAGAGGGTCAAGTTGAAGATCGAGCCCGGCCGGGACCTGTCGGTGGTGGCGGCTGTGCGCGCGGCGCTTCCCGAGACCCCTCTGTCGGTCGACGCCAACGCCGCATACGATCTGTCCGCGGTCTCGCTGTTCGAGGCGCTCGACGAGCTCAATCTGCTGATGATCGAGCAGCCACTGGGCCACGACGACTTCCTGGATCACGCTCGGCTCCAGCAGCGCCTCCGGACCCCGATATGCCTCGACGAATCGATCCGCTCCGAGCACGACGCTTCGCTGGCGATCCAGCTCGGCTCGTGTCGGGTGGTCAACATCAAGCCAGGACGGGTGGGGGGTGTGTTGGAGGCGAAGCGGGTCCACGACGTGGCCTCGAAGAGCGATGTGCCGGTCTGGATCGGGGGCATGCTGGAGACTGGAGTGGGCCGGGCCCCGAACCTGGCCCTCGCCGCCCTGGGCGGGGCCGTGCCGGCAGGGCCGGGCATCGGAGTCGAACCTCTCCCCGATCGGCTGGCGGCGTGCACCGTGCGCGTCGAGTCGGTCGGCTCGAACGAGTAGGCGTGGGCCCCGTTGAAGCCATGAGCGGTCTTGAGAAGCTGTGACGGCTTCGTGGTCTTCCGTCCGTGGTCATCCGCCGATGGCCCGGGGATGCTAGAAGTAAGCGGATGATCGGGGCACGCGTGACTCGGTCCAGGGCGCTCCTGGTGCTCGGCCTGGGTGCCGCCCTCCTATTGATTGCGGCGGCCGCGTCGGTGGCCCGGCCTTCCTCCGCGCCTTCCCTTCCGCCGATTTCCTCGGACCGCCTGACCGCATCTACTCTCCGAGTCCTCGCACAGGATCCCTCGGTCTCGGGCCATCTGACCGCACATCTCGACTTCGGACTGCCGTCCATCCCGAACGAAGGGCCCGGCGCCGCCCCCCCCAAGGCTGCAGGGTTCCTGGCCTCTCTCACCGGGACCCATCGATTGCGTCTGTGGACCTCCGCAGACGGCTTTCGGCTGGCCGACCTACTCGAGGCGTCGGAGCGAGCGATCTTCGTCTCCCGGACAGACGCGTGGGCGTGGGACTTCGACTCGTTCACCGCCTATCACCTGGGCCGGATCCCCCAGGGGCATCGTGGGCCGGCGCACGAGGGCGATCGACCTGGGATGGACTTCGTCGATCCGCTGGCGCTGACGCGACGGGCGCTGGACGCGATCACGCCCTCCACCCGAGTGAGCGTCACGGGGACGACGAGAGTGGCCGGCCGCGACGCGTACGTTCTGAGGTTGGAACCGAGGACGCCGGCGACCCTGGTGGGGAGGATCGAGATCGCCGTCGACAGCGAGCAGCGGATCCCGCTCCGAGTGATGGTGATACCCCGCGGCCGGCGGGGCGCGGCGATCTCGGTGGCGTTCGCCTCGATCTCGTTCGCATCGATCAAGCCGTCCGTGTACGGCTTCACGCCTCCGCCAGGCGCGAAGGTCCGGGACCTGTCGCGTGAGCTCGGGGGGAAGGGAGGCACGGACCAGGGGACCAGAGGCTCCGAACGCGAGGAGTATGGCCCCGGGGATTTCCCCCGTCTCTTCGGCCATGACTGGACGACGGTGATCGCGCTGCGAACTCCGCCCCTGGCGACCCTGCGGGGGGTGGGGGAGGGCTTCGACCCAACGGCGCTGCTTCCGCTGTCGGGGCCCCTGCTCTCGATTCGCCTGGTCGATCGGACTGATCACGGCTGGCTCTTGTACGGGCTGGTTCCCCAGTCGGCGCTGGTCGACGCTGCCCGGGAGCTTCCCTGAACGCGATCGTCACTCGCAGCCTGACCAAGCGATACGGCGAGCTGGCGGCCCTGGATGCCCTCGACCTCACGATCGAGCCTGGCGTGCTGTACGGATTCCTGGGGCCGAACGGGGCGGGCAAGACCACCACCATCCGGATGATCCTCGGGCTGATCTTCCCCACCTCGGGAGAGGTGGACGTTCTGGGCGAACCTATCTTCGGTGGATCTCCCGGGCAGCGAGCATCGGCGGTGCGCCGGGTGGGAGCCATGATCGAGGAGCCTGCCTTCTGGAGCTACCTGTCGGGCCGACGAAACCTCGAGTACTTCGCCCGCGCGTCGGGCCCAGCCGCAGATCGCACCATGCGCCTGGGAAGGATCGACCAGGTGATGCGGGTCGTCGGGTTGGATCAGGCGGCGAACAAGAAGGTGAAGGCATACAGCCAGGGCATGCGCCAGCGACTCGGGATCGCCCTCGCGCTGTTGGGTTCGCCCAAGCTCCTTGTGCTCGACGAGCCCACGAACGGGTTGGACCCCCAAGGGATGCGGGAGATTCGCGTGCTCCTTCGGCGACTCGCCGACGATGGCACCACGATCTTCGTGTCGAGCCACCTTCTGGCCGAGGTCGAGGCGATGTGCGACCGGGTCGGCGTGCTCGCCAGGGGGAAGCTCGTCGCCGAAGGCCCGCCGTCGAAGCTGCGGCCCAGCGCCGACGTCGTTCGGGTCGAGGTCGACGACCCCGAACGGGCTCGGATCATCCTTGCGAGCCTCGAGGGCGTGGCCCTGGACGGGGCCGAGACATCACCTCGCACGCTCCGGCTGCGGCTGGCCTCGCCGGCTTCGGCCGCGGGGGTGAACTCGGCCCTGGTGGCGGCAGGCGTGGCGGTGAGCGCGCTGATTCCAGAGCACGAGAGCCTGGAGGACGTCTTCGTCAGTCTGGTGGAGGGCGCCGATGTTCCGCGTTGAGATCGGCAAGTCGTTGCATCGACTGCGGACCTGGGTGTTCGCCGCCGGCCTGGCAGGACTGGCGGTGCTGCCGGTGGTTGTGCTGGCCACGTCGAACGACGCCGGAGGAGGACCGCTGTTCTTCGACCTGATCCGGCGAAATGGACTGTTCGCGTCGCTGACGGTCATCGCGTTGATCCAGCCGTTCTTCCTGCCGCTGGGTACGTCGATCCTGTCGGGCGAAACAGTGGCAACTGAGGCGTCCGGTGGGACGCTTCGTTATCTGGTGGTCCGACCGGTCGGTCGGGTCCGGCTCATCGTGTCCAAGTACCTGGCGGTCATGACCGAGGTGGCGGCGGCCATCGTCTGGGTGATGGTAATCGCCCTGGTAGCCGGGGCCATCGCCTTCGGGTACGGGCCACTGCCGACGCTATCTGGGACGACGCTGACGGTGGGGCAGGGGCTGGTGCGGATCCTGGCGGTGGGCGCCTACGTGCTGTGCGGGATGACGGGGCTGGCCGCGGTGGGCGTGCTCATCTCGACCCTCACGTCCTCCGGCGTCGGGGCGGCCGGCGCGACGATGGCGATCGCCATCGGCAGCCAGATCGTGGACAGCCTCCCCGCCGTGCAGTCGATCCACCCATATCTGATCAGCCATGACTGGTTCGCCTTCGCCGACCTGTTCCGCTCCCCCGTGGAGTGGGGAGCCATGGCCCACGGACTGTTGCTCGACGCGGCGTATCTGGTCCTGTTCCTGGGGGCGGCCATCGCCGTGTTCAGCCGCAAAGACGTCGTCTCGTAGGCGCTCACGGCGGCGTCATTTCCGGACGATATGCTGGTGAGCATCGGGGGTGTAGCTCAGCGGTAGAGCGCTTGCTTTGCAAGCAAGAAGTCGAGGGTTCGACTCCCTCCACCTCCACGTAGTCCAAGCCACCCGGTCGTGATTGGGGAGAGCCACGATCGTGAAGCAGCTGCGGGGCTCGACGCCCATCCCGATGGCGCGGCTATGGCGATTGGTCACTCGCCCGCAGCCCTCGCGGTGTTCGTGAGCCGGTCTCTCGGGCTCAATACTCCTTGGTCTCGGTGGCTTCGACGATTCGCGCTTGCGGGGTCGACGTGATGATGCCCGGCACCCGACCCCACACGACCCGCATGGCAGCGAGCAAGGCTTCGGCCTCGCCTGGGGTGTTGAACTCGAGGTCGATCATGACGTAGTTGGGGTCGTCGATCGGGCGCAAGATCCGGTACCGGCGGACCCCCGACTTCTCACGGCCGACGGGGTCTCTGTCGAAAGCCTCTTTCCAAGTGTGGTACTCCGCGACGGGGTGTTCGATCCGCAGGATGGACATCGCGCCTCCTCTCACTCAGCGACCAGCCACGAATGGTTCGGCGCTGCCTTCTCATATATCCGCTACAGGAAGACTGTATCGAAGACGGTGGTACTGTATCAGAATGTCTCAGGGTGTCAAGCGCCGCCGGTACGACTCGCCTCGACGCCGCGAGCAGGCGCGTGCCACACGACGGGCAATCCTCGAGGCGGCTCGTGAGCTGTTCGTTGAGCGGGGCTACGCTGCCACTGCGATCGACTCGATCGCCAGGCGTGCGGGGGTATCGCCGGAAACGGTGTACGCGGCTTTCCGGAACAAGCGGTCGGTGCTCGCGCAGCTGATCGACGTGTCGATCGCCGGGGACGACGCCCCAGTGCCCATCGTCGAACGCGGCTGGGTCCAGGAGATGCGGGAGGAGCCAGATCCGCGGCGTGGGCTGCAGATCCTGGCGAGGAACGGACGGCTGATCCTCGAAAGGTTGACCCCGATCTACGAGGTTCTGCACGGCGCCGCGGCCGCGGACCAGCAGATCGCTTCCCTCTGGAGGCGCTACAAAAGACAACGCCTCGAAGGCCAGCGCGCTTTGCTACGCATCCTGACCGAGCGCAACCCCTTGCGGGAGGGGCTCACGGCGAAGGCAGCCGGGGACATCCTCTTCGCCATCGGAAGCCCGGAGACATACGGGCTGCTCGTCATCGACAGGGGCTGGTCCGCGGATCGATTCGAACGCTGGTACGCGGATACCCTGGCCCGGCTCCTGATGGCATAGAAGGCGGGATTGCGACCGAGGCATCTGGATAGCCTTCGGGCTCTATTGCCGGTTCGGGCCGTTTTCCGAAACCCTATCTTTCCTGATTCCCGGACCGCGGTCGGCCACCAAAAGGCAAGTGCCTGGGTCGCGTAGTGCGCAACCCCAGGCACTCGTTCCTTGCAAGCGGACGGATCAGCAGGCCGCTTCTGCCAGTTTCTGATTCACGGAATGGATCGCACCATTCCTGACCGTGATTTGGTAGTAGTACAGGCTGGTGAACTTGGCTGCTGCCTTGGCCAGCTCGGTCAGTGCAGCCTTCCGATCGCGAGGTGCGTCGCAGCCATCGGCGAATGAGATCCGCAGATGGCGGGCGACCAGGAGCGTGCGCAGCCGGCTGTTCTGGTTGCGGACGTAGATATACAGACCCTGCGCCTCGCTGGGTGACCGGCCATCCTCGATGGCGGCGGTGACAGCCGCGTCGTTCTCGAAGACCTGGATGACATCCACAGTGATCCTTGCGCTTCGGACGTCGACATCGCGGATATAGGTCGGGTAGGTGCCATCGGCCAGGATCGGGCCGACCGGGGTGATCGGGTTGACCGACCGGTTCACAGGCGACTGCCGCGTCACGGCGGCGACTCCCGTCCGGGAAGGCACTGCGACCGATGGCTTGTGCGCCTGCGCGGTGGGTGACGACCGACCCGCAAGGGCGGCCGTGATGCCTGTGGCAGCCAACATCAACGCCAGGCTACCGGCACCGAGCAAGACCAGGCCACGGTGGCGCCTGGGGGTGGCCCGCGCGAGTGGGCGAGCCGCCTGGTGGAGTTCGGAATTCTGCATGGTGTCTCCCGTCCGTCACGCCTGGACCGACCAGGCTGGGGTGCTTACGGAGGAGAGACTGGTCGGCTCCGGTTACCGACAGCTCTCCGACACGTAACGGCTTGGCGACACCAGACGAAGACGAGGACCAACAGATGCGGCGTAGAAAGCGACGGCGGAGTCAATCGACGGGACACTCACGCCTAAGGAGTTGCCCGCCCCTCTTTCCTCTTCCTCTCGTAGACCGCGGGGTCCACGGCGTGGCGATAGGCCAGGCTGATGCGCGGCCCCGCCATTGCCACCTTTGGAACTCCGTGCTCCCAGGTCCGTTGCGTCTTGCCGCCGGTCACCAGCAGGTCGCCCCTGCCCAGCAGGAAGGCCCGCGATCTCCCGCCACCCTTTGGCCTCAGGAGGAATTTGCGGGGCTCGCCGAGCGAGACGAGCGCGACGATCGGGTCCTCGATCTCCTTGGCAATGCGGTCGGCGTGCCACGCCACGCTGTCGCGGCCGTCCCGATACAGGTTGAATCCGACGGAGTCGAATTCGCGCCCATAGCGGTCGCAGAGCACCAGCCTGATCCCTTCCAGGATGGACGGCTCCAGCGGCTCGCCCGACTCGAGGCTCCACGGAGTCGTCAGCCGCGGCTCGAGAACGCGCTTGTCGTACATGTGCCGAGATCGCTGCTGCCACCTGCGGCCGTTGAGGATCTCCTCGAACAGGCGATCCGATCCGGAGACCCACTCGGGCGCATGGTCGACCCACGATTCCGGATCGACGTGGATGCGACGCAACCGCGTGAAGGACCTATCGAACTCGACGGGCTCACCGATCGAAAGCAAGGAGGGCTGCCAGACCAGATTCGGGGAAGATGACATCGACACAGAATCTACCCGTTGGCGTCAAACCGCCGTCGCGTAAGGTCTCTCACACCTACGCGCAAGTCCCCCCGTTACACTCAGGCGCACCACTCTCAGGAGGACACCACAATGACCGTCGTCCGAAGCACAGTGGTCGATCACGTCCTGTTCGTGGTCAAGAATCTCAAGGCCAGTCGGGCCTTCTACACCGCTGCCCTGGGCCCGCTCGGGTTCAAGGTCATGTACGAGCAGGAGGATGGGCTCGGTCTGGGAACTGACAACGCCGACGACTTCGCCATCTTCGAGGGCAAGCTCGGCGAGCCCACGACTACGGCGGCGCACGTCGCGTTCGTGGCCGAGAGCAGGGAGGCGGTCGATGCCTTCTTCGAAGCAGCCATGGCCGCCGGGGGCACCGAAATCCGCCGCCCCGGAATCCGACCCGAATACCACGCCGGCTACTACGCGGCATTCGTCTACGACCCCGACCGGAACAATGTGGAGGCCGTCTATCACGGCCCTCATTGACCAAGCGCCGGCCCGAAACGGCTCGGAAGGCGCCCTAGTCTGTCCAGGCGATGTCCGTCGCCCAGTGGAGGGTCTGGGCCGTCCGCCGGTCCCGGTTCAAGGCCCGATGCATCAGCCGCCACGCCCTGGCCGGCGAGTTGTTCATTCCATGGCATGGATCCCTGGACTGCCGGCAGGCCGTGGTCTGGGACATGACGCCGGCGATCCACATCCGGACGCCATGCTTGCGAAGTGAGTACAGGCTGAGCCGATACCACTGCTCGGCCATGATCCCGTTGGGTGTGTAGATCTCCGGCAGTGGCCGGGCGCTGTGGGCACCCCACGCCACGTACCAGACGTCCTCCACCGTCCACGCTCCAAGGCAATTCCCCCGGGGCGGGCAGGCGGCGGCGTCGCCGTAGTCGTAGTAGGGCCATTTGGCCACTGAGCCGTAGCCGTGGACCCACGCCTTGGTCCGCCTCGGTCCCGCCCAGCTGAGCTCGATGTCGTTGGCGCCCGCGAAGCGCACACTGTTGATGTACGAGTTGCCCGCGGCCCACTCGTTCGCCCGGTTCACCATCTCGGCCCACGCCCGGCCGTGCGAGAAGCTGACGCCCCGCCCGAAGTTGCTGGTGCCAAGGGCGACGGTCAGATGCGTCGACGCGTTATCTCCCTCCATGCAGCGCCACACGCCTCGGGCATACGATTGCGCTGCCTGCTGGATGGCCGAGGTTGGGTGGAAACCTCGGCGGAACAGGGATGCCCCCCAGCGGTGGGCCCGGCCCTTTCCCTTCTTGGTGGGGCGCCCGAAGTCGAGGACGACGATCGAGCCATCGGGGTCGGTGGAACTCCGAAGGCGTCTGCCCTCTGCGCATCCGAGTCGAATGAGCTTGGCGCGGTTCGTGGTCTTGATGTACTGGCTGAACGCGGTGCCCGGGCGACGCACGGCCGACCCAGATTTTCGAGCCCCCAGAGAACGGCCCCACACGTCCGGCTTGGTCGCGGGGGCGGGAACTGCCTGGGCTTCGGTGTCGGGCGGGCTGGCGATTCGACCCTCCAGGAGGTTTGCCGGGGATAGTTGCGCCGGGGGTACGACGATCAGCGTAGTGACCACAATGCAAAAGACCAGTGCCTGCAGCGCCGCCAGCTTCGGCGGGCGCTGTGATGCTATGCGGTTGTGACCACCGAGCCGCTCTTGATCAGACGGCACCGGGGCGCGGGTGCTGTCCATCCTCGCCTGCCCCCCTCGTTACCAGGTGAGGTCGGGGGATGCTCCCATGTGCTTGAGCCCGCGACAAGACAGTGAGGCATTGTTTGGTCGGAAGTTCACAGAATGCTCCCGACCGGGCGGCTGAGCCACGATGGTTGGGGAGATGCCGCGAGTGAAGGACTTCTCACACAGGAGAACGGGGCGACGTGGGTGGTGTTCCCCAAGGGGAGGAAGGACCTGCGCGAGGCGGACTTCATTTCGTGCCGGGGTGGCCGCCGGGCTGGTCGACAACAAGGTGGTCAGGTTCTCGGACACGCACACCGCGGTGCGATTCGTCATCCCGCTCGCCCGCCGATAAGAGCTGTCGGGCCGCTCATTGTGCCTGTGGGCACTGCCTCTCCTCGTCGGGTAGCCTCGGGAGCCGTGAATACCTTCCTGGTCACGGGGGGCGCGGGCTTCATCGGA
>WNGA01004286.1_pt1 | contig 45835 bp, 32 predicted proteins | sample 5400061 | NCBI WGS metagenome assembly WNGA01 (sample SAMN13153366, study PRJNA577476) | soil metagenome | isolation source: 100 cm soil or saprolite under grassland replicate 2 | place: USA:California | collected 2016-06-15
GTCTATCGGTGTGGTTGTTATTTAACCGAGCGCCTCAATGGCGGTTACGCTAATTTAGCCCACCCGGATACCGCCTTCGCTCAATTCTGTCCTGCGGGCCTGACCTGTCCTGTCGTTACGACCGGATTATTCTGATGATAATTCGGGAACGGCGGACGTTTGTATTGCGGGCGCGGATTCTTCTTCAGCTCTTCCAGCAGGTACTCGACGGTTCTTTCGAGCTGCGGGTCGCGGCCCTGTCGCCACGCCGCCGGATCGAATTCGACCTCGATGTCGGGGCCGACTCCGGCGTTCTCGACCTCCCATTCGCCGTTCAGTCCGTAGACCGCCGCGTCGGGCGCGGTGTGGCCGCCTCCGTCCATCAACGGCGGTGGACGGAACGAAGCGATCAGGCCGCCCCACGTGCGTTTGCCGACGAGCGGGCCGAGCTTCATCTTGCGGAAAAACCAGGGCATCGCGTCGCCGCCCGATCCGGCCATTTCGTTGATGATCATGGCCTTCGGGCCGTAGATCGCGCCCGCCGGAACCGGCACGTCCTGGCTGCCCTCGCGGAAATAGATCTGGCTGAGTTGCTGGCGACTCAGATGCTGCACGACGTAATCGGCCAACGCCCCGCCGCCGTTGAAGCGTTCGTCCAGCACCGCGCCGTCCTTGTTGGTCTGTGAAAAGAAGTAGCGGTTGAAGCTGGTGTAACCGCCGCCCGCCGTGTCGGGCATGTAAATGTAAGCGAGTTTGCCGCCCGACAGTTGATCGACCTTGCGACGATTACCCTCGATCCAGGCCAGGTTGCGCAAACCGGTCTCATTGCCGACCGGCACGACCGTCACCTCACGCGAGTTCGAGCCGTCGGGGTTCGGGCCGACTTTGATGACGACCTGTTTATTGGCCTTCGATTCGAAGAAGCTGTAGACGTTGTCAGCCGACGTCAGATTGCGACCGCCCACGGCCAGCAGGTATTCGCCTTCTTTGACGTTGACTCCTGGCTGAGTGAGCGGCGCGCGCAGGTTCGGGTTCCAGTTCTCGCCGTTGTAGATTTTGGCGAAGCGGTAGCGGCCGTTCTCGATCTTGTAATCGCAGCCGAGCAATCCGCCGGGCACGAAGTTCGGGCGCGGCTGGTCGCCTCCGCCGATGAACATATGGCCGACAGTGAGCTGGTTGAGCATCTCGGTGAAGAGATAGTTCAGATCGCTGCGGTGCGCCACGGCTTCGACGTAAGGCGCGTACCGCTTCTTCATCTCCTCCAGGTTCAGCCCGTGCAGGTTTCTGTCGTAGAAGAAGTCGCGTTCATTGCGCCAGACCTCGTTGTACATTTGTTTCCATTCGACTTTCGGGTCGACGTAGACCTCCATCTCCGAGGTCTTCAGGATATTTGGCCCGCCCGGTCCCATCGGCCCGCCGCCCGGCCCGCCGGGAACGCCTGGGCCGCCCGGGCCGCCCGGTCCCATCGGCCCGCCGCCCGGCCCGCCGAGTGTCGCTGTTGAAGCGATGATCCAATTAGTGAAGCCCTGCCGGTAGAGAGCCTTCTCGCCGTTGGCCGAGACCTGAAACGATGTGACGCCGTCGAGCGCCTTGTCGAATTTGCGTTTTTCGAGATCGTATTTGTGGACCGTCAGACCAAATTGACCCGGCGCGGCGGGGGCGATCGGCTGTTCGAGAATGTAGATGATGTTCGCCTTGCCCACGGTCAAGCCGGCATAGTCGCGCGCCGGAATCGGCAACGAGATGATGCGTTGATCGATGTTTTCGAGATCGATCCGCGTCGGCTCTTCCTTCTTCGCAGGAGGTTTGGGAGCGGCGGCGGGAGTCTGAGCGTCGGCCTTCTTCTCTTCCGGCTTTTCAGCAGGTTTTTCTTCTTTCGCCCCCTCTCCCTGTCCCCCAGTGGCCCCGTCCTTCTTCTCGGAGGGCTTCTCTTCCGTCACTTTCTCTTCATCGCTCTCAGGGGCGAGCGGCGACGGGATGTCGTTGCGCAGGACGACGGCGTAGACGCTGCGCGTGGAGCGGTAGCCGAAGCCGGAAAGGTCGGCGAAGCTGATGCCGGGGCCGATGTCGGTGCTGGCGGTGAAGTAGAGATATTTGCCGTTCTTGTCGAAGGCCGGGTAGCGCGCGTCGCTCATCCCGTCGGTGATCTGATGCGTCTTGCCGGTTTCGAGCGAGTAGACGAAGACGGCGCGCAGCAGGTTGGGCAGTTGTTTGGTGTAAGCGATCCAGCGGCCGTCGGGGGACCAGTTCGGACTCATCAAGTTGCTGAGCGCGCCGATCGGATTGCTGTCAATTTTGACCGGAGAACCCTTCTCGACTTCCAAGTACCAGAGCTGGAGCTTTTTGTCGTAGAGCGCGATTTTCTTGCTGTCGGGCGACCAGGTCGGCGCCAGGTAGAACGTCGGCGGGAGCGCGATCTTCTTCACCTCGCCCGCGCCCTTCTGATCGCGGATTTGCAGCGCGTATTCGCCCGATTCGTCGCTGAAATAAGCTATCCATTTGCCATCGGGGGACCAGGACGGGTTGCGCTCCATCACGCCGGTGGTGTTGGTCAGGTTGCGCGGGTCTCCTTTTTCGGCCGGGACGGTGATGATCTCGCCGCGGGCTTCGAAGACGGCGCGCGCGCCGGTCGGCGAAATGTGGGCGTTGAAGATCCGGTCACCGACCTTCTCGAAACGCGGGCGCACCGTGGCCACGTCCGCCGCCAAGCGGATGTTCACTTTCCGCGATTTATTCGTCTTGATGTCGTAAAGGTGAATGCTTCCGAATTGCTCGTAAGCGATGACTCCCGATCCATTTCCCGCAAAGGCCGAAGCCGATTTGATGTCGAGGCCGTTATTTTTGACGAGTTCGGTGACCTTCTTCGACTTCGTATCGAACGAGAAGAGCGAATAGCCCCCCTGGCGGTCGGAGAGGAAGTAGATCTTATCGCCGATCCACATCGGATAACGGTCGTTCGATTTTTCGCGCGGGAGTTTTTCGATTGTCGAATCGGAGAGCTTGGCGATCCAGATCACGTCCTGCTGCCCGCCCTGATAGCGCTTCCATTCGGGCTGCCACTGCGTCAGCGGCTCGTAAGCGATGTAGGCGCCGTCGGGCGAATAGGCGCCGCGCTCGGCCATCGGCAGCGGGACCTCTTCGGGAAAGTCCCCGGCCAGGCCGACGGTGAACAGGCGCGGGAACCCTGAATAGCTGTTGCGGCCCGAAGCGAAGAGCACGCGCTTCCCGTCGTTCGTCCACCCGCTGACCAGGTCTCCGCCGGGATGGTAAGTCAGACGCTTCGGCACGCCGCCCGTCGCGGGCACGACGTAGACGTCGGTGTTGCCATCATATTCGCCCGTGAAAGCGATCATCGTCCCGTCGGGCGAGAAGATTGGATTGGTCTCCGTGCCGACGCCGGTCGTCAGGCGTTTGGCGTCCCCGCCCTCGCGGGGCACGGTCCACAGATCGCCGGCGTAAACAAAGACGATCTGAGAGCCGTTGACCGCCGGCTTTTGCAGGAGCGTTGAGGTTTCGGTTTGGGCGAAGCTGACGCTCGCCATGGCGAAAATCGATAGGATGGTTAAGACACATGCTTTCATCTTCGTTTCTCCTTGCTTTAAACGCAGATCTCGATCACGGTCGGGCTGAAAATAACGAGCGCACACTCGCTTCAGTCGGTTCTTCTGTGATTTGGGTTGACGCCCTGTTTGAAAGTGGATGCTACTTGAACAAAGCATTACGCATCAAGGTTATGCGTTGTTCCAAGCAGACTCCGCAAAATCAGCCTCCGCCGCCACTCCGCTCCTTGCGCAACGGCGCCGAGGCGCATAGAATGCGCCCGACTCACTGATGAAACGCGCCAAATGCCCGCAACAATCACGAGATAAAGCCGATGCAAACCTATTCAGACTCGCCAAAAATGTTTGTCTCAGGGAAAACGCTGGCCTTGTGGACGGTCATTTTGTTGGGCGCGGAAGCGCTAGCCAAACTCGCCGACATCGCCGTCAGCGCGGCGCAACTGGCTCTGGCTTCGAACTACCCGGAAACCGCCACCGCGGCGCTAGGTCCCGAAAACGCGGACGTTTCGGAGATGCCGGGCGGGAACTTCCAGGTGATCGTGTTGCTGCTCGACGGCACAGTGACATTATTCGGCCTGATCGTACTCCTAGCCACAGCACCGGCATCGTCAGTTCGGGCCTTACCATTGTCGCGGCTTGCCTCGCAATCGCCGTGGCGCCTGCCATAACCTCCCGGCAGGAAGAGCGCCGCAAGCGTCTGATGGACGTGTCGCAACAGCAGTTGTGGTCCGCCGGCGCCTCGCCCAACTTCACCTGAATATCAATTCGACAGGTTTCAGGTTTCAGGTTTCAGACGCTAGGTTTCAGGTAGAAATCTGCGAATTCACTCTTTGTACTGACACCTGACACCCTGAAACCTGAAACCTGAAACCTGACACCTGTCTCACTTCGGCCTCGACAGCAATTCCTGATGGACTGTTTCTAGCAGCTTCTTTGTGGCGCGGACGCCGTCAGGCTCGCTCATGCCGTCGCCTTCATATTCGATGCCTACAAAGCTGTTATATTTGGCGTCGAGCACGATCTTCATCATCTTGTGGTAATCGGTGTGAGTCTCTTCGCCCCGTTCGTCGAAGTCGTGCGATTTGGCGCTGACGGCCTTGGCGAAAGGCATCATCTCGGTCACGCCTTTGTAGCGGTCGTACTCTTCGTCCTTGCTCACGCTGAAGTTGCCGAAATCGGGCAGCGTGCCGCACATCGGGTGGTTAACCATCTTCATCACTCCGGTGAGCCACTGACCGTTTGACGACAAGCCGCCGTGGTTTTCGACTACGACGGCGATCTTGGCCTTGGCCCCGAACTCGGTCAGCCGGCGCAGCCCGTCGGCGGCCAGTTTCATCTGCTCGTCGTAATCGCCTCGGCTCTGCGCGTTGACGCGGATTATTTTGCAGCCCAGAAATTTCGCCGCCTCGACCCACTTGTAATGGTTCTCGACCGCCTGCCGGCGTTTGGCCTCGTCCGGGTCGCCCAACGCGCCTTCGTCGTCGCACATGATCAAACGGTTCTCGACGCCCTGGTCGCGTGACCGTTTGAGCATCTCGCCCAGGTAGGCCCGATCCTTGGCCTTGTCTTTAAAGAACTGGTTGACGTACTCGACCGCGCCGATGCCGAAATCGAACCTGGCCGTTCTGGCGAAATCCAGGTTGTTCAGGGCGCCTTTGAAGAGCGCCCGGTGCAGCGACCACTGCGCGAGCGAGATTTTAAAAAGCTGTTTAGTCGAGGCGACGAGCGGTTCGCCGGCCATCGCCGCGACGCTGATAGTCGCCGCAGTTTGCACGGACTGTTTGATGAAATCACGGCGGTCAATAATTTGGATCATGGTTTGCAATCCTCATCAGCGCTTGTTGTGGTTGAATTGAGCATGTTGAAAGTTCGAAGGCGCGCGAAGTGTAAGCCAGCGCCCGCGATTTCGGAAGTGAATTGGTACACGGATTTGACGGATGTATAGTTACTGATTTTATGGACAAATGGTCCAAGCGTCAGTTTGGAAGTAAACGGAGACTATAGACCCCCGCCAATCCCAAGTATTCCAGATTCTTCGCCGCGTTGTGATCCGCATCATCTTCGTGCCCACAACTCACGCATCTGAATCTTTCTCCCTTGCGATTTCTGCTATCAATCTTGCCGCATCTGTGACACCTCTGCGAGGTCTTGTAAGGCGAGACGAACATCATGCGGACGCCCAACTCCTCACACCGGCATCTGAGCCAGTCGCGAGCCCTGGTTAATGACCAAAAAGATAGCAGCCTGTTCACGTGTCGAGAGAACGTCTCTCGTTTTCCGTGCTTGATGTAACGCAGGTCTTCAAGCACGACCATTTTGACGCCTTCCAGCTTCAATCCCTTCAGACATCGAAATAATTCTGTCCTGATATGGTAATAAGAAGTTTTAGAACGCTTACCCTTGCGCCTGATTTGATCTCTCAATTCGGCGCCGATCTCTTGGCCATCGGATGTGACAAAGGCTTTCCTGAAGCCTCGATCTATCCCGATAACCTTACCTTCGGTCCGCAATTCGGGGCGCTTTTTCTCGAAGATCAATTCGATCCATACGCCTCTCTCGTTCATTCCGAGACGAATCGTCGAGCTGGTTTCCCAGCCGTGGCCCCAAAAGCGATTCATATGGGCGGTTTGGTTGATCGGAATCGTGATCTTAGGCATTCCAGAAGCGAAACTCAGGCCCAGGTCAAACGCCGTACCTTTGAACTCTTCGATTTTCACAAAGCGATTGTCAAGCGTGGCGACCTTGCGTCGCAGCAAGGGCATCGTCTTGACCTTTCGTTCTTTCTGCGAGCGAACGATTTCTTTGGCCTGCTTGGCGGCGCATTGAGCTAGACGAGCGGTGATCTTGAACCGATTGACAGCGCGGCCGGTGATAACTTTATCAGCCAGCGCGGAAGTGAAATCCTTCATCGTCCAGAAACGCTCGACGAAGTAGTTGACGACATTCACGTAGAGGAGCAGAAAGAGGCGAAGCTGAGCGACCTTGCCCACATTGGCGGAGGAGAGATAAACGCGTGAAGCGCGACGCATCGAGCCGCTATTTTTTCTTTTGTGCGCCTTGACCATCTGTCAAATCCGCGATGATCTTTTCGGTAATTTGCTTCGATGCGCAAAGTCTCGAAATGCGATGGCAAGTTGTTTTTGCAGAGTCAGCCAATTTCAAATGGAGCCATATAGATTACAATACATGTCTGTGATTGACCATAGAATGAAAGTCTGAATACTATACTGATCGCCACGGATTGATCCGCCAAAATCCGTAGCGATCAGTTCGATCCGTGTACCATCTTTCCAAAACAACGACAATGGAAACCACTACGTCACGACGACAATTCATCAAATCACTCGCCGTCGCCGGAGCCGCAACCATGACCGATACAACATCATTCGCGCAAGGCGCAAAGCGCCGCCGTCTAAAACTCGGATTCGACAACTTCTCGATCCGCGCCATGGGCTGGAAAGCGCCGCAACTGCTCGACTACGCCGCAAAACTCAAAGTTGACACGATCCTCCTCTCCGATCTCGACGTTTATGAGAGCCACAGCGACGCCTATCTCAAAGACCTCAAGAAGAAGGCTGACGACCTGGGTGTAGAAATTCAAGCCGGTACGGGCAGCATCTGTCCGTCGGCGAAGAGTTTCAACACGAAATTCGGAACAGCGGAAGAGCATCTGGCCTTACTGATCCGCGTGGCGAAAACCTTAGGCTCATCCGTCGCCCGCTGTTATCAGGGCACGGCCGACGACCGCAAACTCCCCGGCGGACTTGAAGCGAGATGGAAGGATACGATCGGCGTCTGCAAGGCGGTCCGCAGCCGGGCCGTTGACGCGGGCGTGAAAATCGCCATCGAAAACCACGCGGGCGATATGCAGGCGTGGCAGCTCGCCGATCTGATCGAAGAGTGCGGGCGCGATTACGTCGGCGCGACGATGGATTCCGGCAACGCCACGTGGACGCTCGAAGACCCGATGGAGAATCTGGAGATCCTCGGCTCTTACGCCGCGACGACCGGCATTCGCGATTCGATGGTCTGGGAGACAATCGAAGGGGCGTCGGTGGCCTGGACGGCGATGGGCGAAGGGCAGGTTGATTGGCAAAAATATTTCGACCGCTTCGCCGAGCTGTGCCCCGGCGTGAGCGTACAGCTCGAAATTATCTCCGGCGCAGTTCGCCAGTTCCCTTTTCAGAAAGACGATTTCTGGAAATTTTATCGTGACATCCGCGCGAAAGAGTTTCTCGGATTCACTGCGATGGCCAAACGCGGGCGCGCGGTCGAAGCTTTCAAAGTTCCCGAAGGCAAAGACCGAAAACTGGCCGAGCAGGAGTTTCAAAAGGCCGAACTGGAGAAGAGCGTCAAATATTGCCGCGAGGTTCTGGGGTTGGGGCTAAAAACGGATTGAACATCATTGCGGCGCGCCGCGACGCAGGCCGGAGATCGTCATCCACGCTGTTCCGGGAACTTCCGAGTTTCGTCTTCGACTACGCTGCCGGGAGACGGATCGGAGAGCGGATTCGTCTTGGGCGCGTCCACTTGAGCGAATTGCGCCGGATCGGTTTGCGGTTGAAGTATGAGTTTAGGCGTCGGCGCCTGCTGCGGCATTGGTTGATGATGTTGCGCGTAATACTCTTGCAACTGTCGCTCCTGCAACCGCCGCAGTTGCATCTTGTAACGAAACCTGGCCCAGACGACGCCGATGGGAACGAGCAGGAAAGGAATCCCGGCCAGATCACCCACCCTGAACACCTCATTGGCCAGGATGGCGAAGACGACCGGCGCAATGCAGACGCCGAGAATCGTCAAGGTTCTCTGCTGTTTCAACGCCAGCATCTCCGAGGTCTCCGGCAGCGGCGGCGGGTACGGGGGACTGGCGAGCGCCCCCGTCCCGCCGGCGGCGACATAGTCACTGACCTGGGCGAGCGGCAGTCCGCACTGGCGGCAGAATTTGGTCGCGTCCGTGTTTTGCGACCCACAACGTGGACAATACATTACTCTCTCCAATCAATCTTCGGCGTAATAAGCCGCCGCCGCGCTTACGCCCGAATCCTTGACCTTGAACCCCTCGTCCTTCAGACATTTTTCGACCGCGCCGAGCAGCAGCAACACATTGTTTTCAGTACTCCCTGCGCCCATCAACCCGACGCGCCAGACCTTGCCTTTGAAGACGCCGAGTCCGCCGCCGATCTCGATGTTGAATTCGTCGAGTAGCCGACTGCGCACGCGGGCGTCGTCAACCCCTTCGGGAATCGCGACGGCGTTGAGAGTCCATAACCGGTGTTCGGGCGCGACCGCCATCTTTAAACCCATCGCCTCGACGCCGGCGACCAGCGCGCGGTGATTACGCTGGTGGCGCTTCGCGCGGTTCTCCAACCCCTCATCGGCGACGATGCGCAGAGCCTCGTGCAGCGCGTAGTTCATAGCGATCGGCGCGGTATGGTGATAGGCGCGCGCGCCGCCTGCGGTTTCGCCCCAATAGGCCGTCAAAAGATTCGTGTCGAGATACCAACTGCCGACTTTCGTCTTGCGCGCTTTGATCTTCTCGACCGCGCGGTCGCTGAAAGTCACCGGCGCGAGTCCTGGCGGACAAGACAGCGCCTTCTGCGTCCCGGCGTAACAGGCGTCAACGCGATTTCGATCGACGCCGATCTGATGCGCGCCGACGCTGGTCACCGCGTCGATCATCAAGAAGCCGTCCCGCTCATCAACGATCTCCCGCAACGGCTCGATCCGCTGCAACACTCCCGTCGAGGTCTCTGCATGCACGGCGAACATCACGCGCGCTCTCGACTCGCGCCAAACCTCGCGGGCCTTTTCCAGATCGACTGGCCCGCCCCATTCGCATTCGACGCGAACCGGTTTTGCGCCGGCGCGCAGGGCCATTTCATGCATGCGCTCGCCGAAATAACCGTTGACGCAGATAACTATCTCTTCGCCCGGCTCAATCAGATTCACGACGGCGGCCTCCATCCCGGCGCTGCCCGTGCCCGAAACCGGCATCGTCAAACGGTTGTTGGTCTCGAAGACGTAGCGCAATAACTCCTGCGTCTCGTCCATCGCGCGGACGAAAAACGGATCGAGGTGACCGACCAGCGGCGCGCTCATCATACGAAGCACGCGGTCGTCAACTGGACTCGGCCCCGGGCCGAGCAGGATTCGGCGAGGCGGATTCAAAGGCGCAATCACAGGCGCGTCGGCAATTGTCATATCGAAATAATTTCTCCGGTGTAAAATGTGATGTTGGCAGGCAAAGGTATCATCAAGCGCGGAATCAGCCAAGTCTTGCGGTAATCAGGGACGGGCGTCAAAGTTTTGCGCGCGCCCTGGGTACGCGCCGCTTCCAGCGCGCAGTCGTGGGGAAAGACGCATTGATCGGAACCATACACTCCCGAAGTCGCCTTGCTGGCGTTGAGTGATTATCGTTATACAACCCTACGCATCCGGCCTCGAGCGCGCTGCGGGCCTCCGATGGGTCTTCCACCCACGAATGCGCGCTGGAAGCGACGCGTACCCAGAGCCATTGCCACTATCGTTCACCAAATCAGCCGAGACGCCATGATTTTCCCCTCTTCGGGGATTTCATTCCCCTCTGGGGCGATTCAATTCGGCCTCCGTCGATCTCAGGGAGGCGCCGCTTCACAGATCGAATGAACGCAAAGCCTTTATCTTGCAAGCGGCTGCGAGCGGGTCGTGAGATTGTGGCAAACTCTTTCAGCTTCTTCTGATGAATGGCACGCATCCTGCCTTTTAGCTAATTCGAACCACGTACCATTGGGACACTGGTACAGCGCCCGCGTAAAGCAAGCGGTAGCCAGTGCGCAAAACCGCTTGCTTACGCGCGCGTAAATAAGAACAAGAGAAAGGAGGAAACATGAAACAGACGAATGATCTTTCCACATTGGTTGCGGGAATGGTTTCCGAAGTAGTCACCGGAGTCATTACCGGGGTCACGTCCGCAAGGAGGCTCTATTATCGCAACCTTCTCCTCGTAGCGATCGTCGTTGCGGGTATCACATTTGCGATTGCGGTTGTGTTTCGGGATCACCTACCCGGTGTTACCGTACCCTCGGCGCAGGACGACATCTCCACGCCCGCGCCAACTAGGGGTCGGCGGCCCGAGCCAACGCCTCGCGCGCGCGACGACGAGGAAGAGCTTCGACGGTTGACCCGTCCGAATCCATTGTAAAGAAGAGGAGGCGCCCAAATGTTCAATTATCTGGCCTTCGTTTGTGGCGGCGTCGGCGCGCCGGGCCAACACGAGGGCGACAACGGCGCGGAGATGGCCGAGAAGTGTTTGCGGCGTCTTGAAGAGACCGGCGCCCCTGAGCAGTTTCCGCCACGCCTGCTGATACTGCTGACCTCTCCCGCCTACGACGACCCCGGTTCAATAAAGCGAATGATCTCCGGCATTCGGCATGCGGTCTCCGACTACAAAATCAGAGCCTGCGCCGAGGTCGAAGCCCAATCCGCCGAAGTTCCATTGATCGGCGGCTCGGTCGAAGCGGTATTTTTCGACCGCCGGATTCACGAACGCGGCGCGCTGCTCGTCTGTCTCGCCTCGCGATTGGTAGAGGCCGAGGCCCACGCGAGCGCCGACGTTCACAACGATCACGAAGCCGCCGTGGACGGCCTTCTCAGAGAACTTGGGCTGAGCATTCTGGAAGCGCACAGACCCCCGCGCATACCTTTGACTGTCCGCATGCTCTTGAGTTTTCTGCCTAACGTCAGCCGCCGCGACGAGAAAGCCTCTTATCTTACGCCGGAACTGCACCGCCTGCTGCTGCAGAAGGCGCGCATACGCATCCAGCTCGTGGGCGGGGTCACTTCAAGGCCGGGCTTCCAGTTCGCCGGCGCGGAGGTTTACCGCGACCGGATTGTCGTGGCCAGCGTTTTCACCGGCTCGCCCTTCAGCTTAAGTCTTAGCCACGGGTCGATGTCCGGGAGTCCGGACCTGAGCGATTTCGCGCGCATCCGCAGCGAGGCCAAAAGTGGGCTGGAACGTTCGCTGAAGTGGTGGACGCTCGAAAAGCCCGTCGGCTGTCTGGCCATCCACTCCTCTTCCCACCGCCGCTCCGCGCTGTACTTAAAGACCATCGCCGAAGACGCAGAAGAGTTGATAACCGGAAGGGAGGCAGGGCCGCCGGTCGACGGGAAAGACATTTACTTCGGCGGCTTCTTCGACGGAGAGTTCGGGGCCGATGAGTCGGGGCGCTTTCTCTTCGGCGATTGGGGCGTCGCCACGATCTGCTTCAGCGACGAGATGCGCAACCGCACGCTCGCTTACACCGGCTTCAAGGCCTTTTCCGAAACCGCGCGATCGCCGACCGGCTTTCACAATCTGCGCGACGCGGTCGAAGGTTCTTTAAGAGTCGTCTTCGAGACCGGCTTCCCCGGCGCCATGCTTTCTCTGGTAATGCAAAACGAGGACGACAAATGGCTGGTGGCCCTGGGCGCCATCGGCTCGCGCTTCAGGAAAATCGTGGAGTTGACCAAACGCCCGCTGAAAGAAAATGACATCCTTGCCGTCGTCGCGCGTGACGGGGAGCTGAGTTTCATCCCCGATTCGGGTCAGAATGAATACTGCGACCAGGAGGCGATCAAAAAATCCGGAATAATCAGCCAATGCGTCCTCCCTCTCTTTAACCGCCAGGGAGATTTGATCGCCACTTTGCAGTTCGACCTGGGCGATTTGAGACGCAGAAAAGGGCGCCTCTACGAAGCGGAAGAGCGCATCCTGACGTCGCTGGGCGCGGTCGTCAGCGACATGATACTGCGATTCCTCAACGGCGAAGAGGCGCGGCTGTCGCGCGTGCTGGATGTGATCCTGATAGAGAGCCTGCGCGCGGCCGATCTGGGCCAGGCGCTTAAGATTTATATGGAACGCGCGACCTCCCTCTTCGAGGTCGAGGCCGGATACGTCCGTCTGCTCAATTCCGACGGCAGCGCGTTGGAGATGGTGGCCGGCGCGGGCGATTACTATAAGGCTTTCAACTACCTTCGTCGGAAGACCAGAATCTCGAGCGACTCCCCCACGGCGCGGGCGTTCAAGACAAACGACGCGGTCGTGGTAAACGATTCGTCGAAAACCCTATGGCAGAGGGCGGTCCTCGATTCCTACAATGACAACCCTTCCGCGCTCTCCGTCATGCGACAGATCCGTTCGTTCGCCAACGCGCCGATCAGGGACGCCGACGGCAATCCCATCGGAACCATCGGCCTGATCTCTTATCAGCCATGGAACTTCACGGAGCCGCGAATGCGCGCATTGAACGCCCTAAGCCATCGCGTCAGCAATCTGATCGAACATTTCAAGGTCTTGAAAGAGCGGCAATTTCTGCTCGACATCAACTCGGATTTCGTGCGCAACGCGGACTTCACCAATCCTGTGCAAACAATGAACGAAACAGTAAAGCGCCTCAGCAAGGCGGCCAACGCCGAGATCGCCTCGCTCTTCATCTGGGACAAAGAGGCCGAAAGGTTCATCCTTCGCGCGCAGGAGGGGTGGGCCGACCCGAGGTGGGTTGACGCCGCGCGCTACAAGAAGGGCGAGCGGTGGACCGGCGGCCTTGCCTTTGAAGAGGCTCCACAGTACGTTCCCAATTTTTTTGTTCACAAGAAGGAAAAAGCCCTGACATCGGACAGTAGAAAATACGCGCCCTACGCCTTCGGCAAACCGCTCTCCGAGGATTTCACATTCGAAGCGATAGGGCTTCCCTTGCGCCTGAAGAAAAACCAGACGATCGGCGTGTTGACCCTCTACCGCCGGATCGATCCGAATCGCCCCGGCCTGGGGAGCGGCTTCACCACGATCGATCCGCGCATCCTCCAGGAAGCCGCCGACACCATCTCAAGCATGTTGAGCGCGTTGCTCCCCAACCTCGGCGCCATCTGGACTGAGGAGGAGGTGAAACGATACGAAGCCGTGCGCGAGGCTATCGAAAAAGGCGACCCCGATATTTGCATCGAGCAGCGGCTGTGCCGCCAGATGGTCAAATCTTTCAACGCCGAGCATGCCATCCTCTACCTGACGTCGGATCGCGAAGCGGGGAAAGGACTCTCCTGGGCCGACGCCGCGACCGCCGAAGGGCGGTCGGCCCCGGCGCCGTGCGAGCCATGCGAAATTGTAGTCTCTGCCGCTGAACAGAAGAGGATTCAAGAGAAGAAAAAGGAGACGCTGGCGGAAGAGGAATGGAAGGCGCCTGAGTTGGCGAAGACCGAAGGTCTGATCGAGCGGGTCGCGCTGCCGCTCCTCGACGGAAGGCGCCTCGTCGGGGTCTTGGACCTGCATTTCGACGCCGCAAGGAGACAGTCTCATCTGGCGTCGTCGCATGACCCGGATAAACTGGAAGAGTGGGGCAAGGAAATAGGCTCGGTTTACCAACGACAAAAAGAGCTTGAGCAAAAGGCCGAGGCCGAAGAGCAGGCGGAAAAGGGGCGGCTGGCGATGCAGGCGATGGGCGCAATGGTCTTCCAAACCGCGCACCGGCTGATGAACCTGACGCAAAGCATTCGCTCGCTGTCCATCCACATCGAGGGCGCCGGCTCGGACGGGGAGCGAGAAACGAGGCTGTCTGAGCTTTTCAAACTGATCGATTCCTCATCCGACGTCATCAAGCGCCCGATGGAGATCGCGCGACAAATGAAGGAGATCAATCCGAGGCCGCACAAGCTGCATTCGCTCATCGACGAGGTCAGATCGGAGGCGGACATTCGGAGCCTCTCGCCGAAGGCGCGCGTCGAGGCGCCGATCCCTCACGACATAGTAGTGCTGGTCGACCGCGATCTGATCCTCGAGGCGTTCCGCAACATCATACACAACGCGATGAAGGCCATGCCGGATGGCGGCGCGCTCACCATCAGCGGCGCCCTGAGCGACGACGGGTGGGAAGCCCGGATAACTTTCGCCGACACCGGCGTCGGCATGAGCGCAGAGCAAATCCGGGCCGCCAAATCCGGCTTCGTGACCACGCAGAGGGGCACTGGGCTTGGCGTGCTCGTCTCGCTCCTGCTCCTGCGAGCGCAGAACGGTAACCTCGATATCGAAAGCGCTCCGGGAAAAGGAACCACGGTAACCATAACTTTGCCCGTGGGGCTCCCGTGAATAGGACATATAGGACATATAGGACTTATGGGATGTCCTATAAGTCCTATAAGTCCTATATGTCCTATATGTCCTATTCATGTGCTCCATGGGATTTTTCAAGAAAACAACATGAAGCTACGCACATTGATAGTGGAGGATGATAAGTATCAGGCCGACGCGATCAGTTACATCCTTCAGGCGACCGATGAAAGGCAGATGAAGGACGCCGGGATCGACGGGTTCGAGATCACCGTGGTCAATTGCGCCGCCGACGCGCGCAAAGCGCTCGACCGGGCCGGGCGCGACGCCGCAGCCTACGATTTATTGCTGCTCGATCTCGGGCTTCCTGAAAATCCGGGTGAAGACGAGAAACCCGAGATGGGGATTGAACTTTTGAAGCTAGCCAGAGATCAGGAGGCGGCGCGCGGTATCATCGTCATCTCCGTGTTCACGGACCTGGAGCGATATGCGCTACTCGCCGCCACCGATTTCATCGGCAAGCCTTATGGCAAGGAGGAATTACAAGCCCGAGCGCTCAGCGCCTGGAAAGCCGTCAGAGAAAAACATCGCCACGGAAAAATCAGTGAAAGAGACCTGGCTCTTTACGCCAATGTAGGTATCATCTATCGGCTCAGTTCATGCTTCTCCCGGCTCGTTCATTCGGCGCAGCGCGAAACGGAAGAGTTGCGCGGCGAGATGATCGAGCGTTTCGGCGAGCGGCAAACAGACGCGTTGCCTGAGCCTCTCGCGCGACGCCTGGGGACGATAGAGAGCCTGATCCGGCGCGCCCGTGATGAATGGAGGGAAATTCAAGAGCCGTTTCAGATTACCGGCGACGCGCCACACGGCCTGGCCATAGAAGAAGAAATAAAACGATTCGCGGAGGAATTGCGCCCCTGCATCGCCATTAAACTCGAACCGCCTGCCGACCCCGCTGACTATGATATGCGCATACTCTCCTTCAAAGACGCTTTCAGAAACAACTCGTTGATGATCATCAGAGAAATTCTTACGGGCGGCTTGAGTGAAACAAAGGAGGCCCACGCTTCGACTTTCCCGGAGGTCGTGGTCAACATAGAAAAAAAAGTCGGCATGGCCGAGATTTCCTTCCGAGACGGTTTCAATCCAATTCCCGCAGACCAGGCGGTACAGATCACCAAAGGCGAGACCATCCCTCCTCGAGACGGGCAATGGCGCGCCTGGGGGCTTTCGGTCGCGCAGCACGTCGCATTACGCGGCGGCGGGCGGCTGATCGTCGAGCCGAAGGAGGTCGGCAATTTGATCACTTATCGAGTAACGCTGGCGCAGGATGTTTAAAGTTCTGGTCATAGACAGTTCGGCGGAAGACGCGGAATTGCTTCGCGGCCTGCTGGCGGAAGAGGGCGCGCAGGTAGTGGTCTGCCGGGACGGAACCGTCGCCAGGCCCGTCATCGATGGGCATGCCGACGGATTCAGGGCGGTCTTCATGCTGTGGGACGTCGCCGATCCGGCGTTCGCCGAAACGCTCGCGCTGCTGCGGCATCGTTGGCCCGAGACGCCGGTGGTCGTGATGATCGAGGAGTTTACATACGATCTGGCGGCGCGGGCGTTCGGACTGGGCGCCAAGGGCGTCTTGCAAAAACCGGTCGAGGCGAAGAACCTCAAAGCCTGTTTACGCGAATTGCCGCCGGCGCGAGACCATTCTTCGCCGATGATGGTCAAACTGCGCGAGAAGATTCATGGAGAATCGGCGAGCCTGCTGGCCGAGCTGTGGCAATTGACTAGAGTTATTCCGCACGCCGATTCGAATGTCCTGCTGCTCGGAGAATCGGGGACGGGCAAGGAATTGTTCGCCCGGGCCATTCACGAGTTGGGGCCGCGCCCCGACGCGCCCTTTGTGGCGGCGCAGGTCTCCGCCATCCACGAGCATTTGTTCGAGAGCGAGATGTTCGGCCACGAAAAGGGCGCATTCACAGGGGCGGACAGACAGCACATAGGCCTTTTCGAACAGGCCGGAGACGGAACGCTCTTCCTCGATGAGATAGGAGACCTCTCGGCCTCGGCGCAGATCAGGCTGCTGCGCGTGATTCAGGAGAAGAAGTTTCGACGTTTGAACGGCAAAGAAGAACTGCCCTTCAAGGCGAGGCTGGTGTGCGCCACGCATCACAACCTGCCCGAAGAGGTCAGACATAAAAAATTTCGCCTCGACCTGTATCAGCGCATCAACGAGGCGACCATTCATGCGCCGCCGCTGCGGGAAAGAAAAGGGGACATTGAAGTACTGGCCAGGTATTTTCTGCGCCTGCACAGTGGCGAGCGACAGACGGCCTTCGCCGATGAAACGCTCAAGATACTTTGTGGCTACCCCTTCCCAGGCAACGTCCGTGAGTTGGAAAACATCGTCAAGTCGGCGCTCAGGGCCTGCGTGGGCGAGATAATCCTGCCGCAGAGCCTGCCCATGCGGATTATGAACGACCTGCTGCGAGACCCGCCCGTCACGACATCCGACAATGAGACGGAAGCGCCGAACCTGGATCACATCGAAGAGCTGATGGACGAACTGGCGCGATCTTTGCCCGCCGACTGGCTGACGACCGCTTATCGTGAAGCGGCCAGGTCGTACAATCAGGCGTTCGACCGCGTCTATCTGCGCAAAATGCTCGAACACCACAAACACAACCTGAAGGCGGCTGCCAAAGCGTCCGATCTGGACCCCAAGACTTTTCGCAATCGTTGGAAGCAGTCAGGGCTGCCGCCGATCGGGGGCTAAAAGCAGCTAAAGTTTGCGCTGACAAATGTGTTTATCTGTGATTAAATACGCATGCGAAAAATCGCCGATGGTAAGTTACCATCGAAAGCAGATCAATCCGGCGTCAGACTTGGCAAATAGATCAAAATTGAAGCTACACAGGCGCGAGTAAACAACTCGCGCCACATATATCGCCGCTTCATTACCTGATCAAGCGTTTCCACGTCGCCAGTTCGCGTTCGGGGCTGAACAGATGCGCCAGTCGCGCGCAATGCGATTTCAATTCGGCCAGGAACTCCGAATCGCTTTCCGCCCGCGCCATCAAGCGAGCCAACTCGCGAGTGTCGCCGGTCGAAAAATACCCGGTGTAATTTTCGCCCAATAACCCGACATTGCCCGCAATGCTTGAGGCTATTATCGGCGTTCCCGCGACAATCGCCTCGGAAATAACGTTCGCCCCGCCCTCCAGGCGGGATGAGTGGACTCACAACTGGCTGCGCATCAGGATTTGCCGGACGCGCCATTGCGGTTGTTCACCTATCCATTGGTAACGCGGGTTGACCTGCATCTCGCGGCGCGCGCGGTCGGCCATCCTTTCGTTCATCGCGTCGCCCACGTGGATGATTCGGACGCTCGATACGGCAGGCAGCAAGCGAGCCGCCATCGCCGCCCGGAACGGGTCTTTGATTTCGCGCAGGTGGCCGACGACGCAGACCTGGAAATTGCGGATTGGGACTCTAGGATTGCGGATTTGAGGAAACGGTTTGACCGATTGATAAACGACTCGCGTTTTGTGATGGAGACGCCTCGGCAATTCGTCGAAGGCTTTGGGTTGAAGAACTATCAGGCGGCTCGCGAGTTCGAGCGACTGTTGCGCCCGTTCACTGCGCGGCAGATCGCGGTAGAGGTCAGTGCCGGTCAGCGCGACGATCAGTGGACGTTCAGGATGTTCGCAATGAAAACGCTTGATCGCGTCGTGGCTGCGGAGCGCGTGCAGGGCGACGAGCAGTTCGTATGACTCGCCCTCGTAGCTTTGCGTGATCGCCACGTGATGTCCAAGGCTTCGCAATATCCTCGCCCACCGCAGCGCCGTGACGCGATTGCCATGTCGCGAGCCTGGCGGCGCCGGGGTGACAATGCCGATCTTCATCTCAAATCTCGAATCTCATATCTCACATCACAGGGCGCAAGTCCTGAATCCCGCCCACACATCTCTTCGATCGGGCTTATAAAAATTGCGGTAGTTGTTGCGAATCAGCCTGGACCTCGTCGCCCAACAGCCCCCGCGCAAAACTTTATGATCGCCGAACCAGGGCGCGGAGTATTCTTTGTAAGGGCCGGCGGCAAAGCCCGGGTAAGGGCCGAAATCTGTCGCCGTCCATTCCCACACATTGCCGATCATTTGACGGACGCCGAACGCGCTGTCGCCCGCAGGCGCCGCATTTACGGGGACGCATCCGCCTTCGCGCCAATCCAGATTCGCCCGTTCTGGCGAAGGCGGCTCGGCGCCCCACGGATATTTGCGCGCGCGCGACGCGACGCCGCGCGCGTCGGCCGCCGGTTCACAACTCGCCGCCATCTCCCATTCGGCCTCGGTCGGCAGCCGGCGTTCGGCCCACCGGCAATAGGCTTCGGCCTCATACCAGTTGACATGGATCACAGGCAGATCGGGTTCGAGCGGAACCCATTGATCGAAAACGCGGCGCTCCCATTCGTCTTTGCCCGCGGGACGCCAGTAAACGGGATGCGCGGCGCCAGCGAACTCGCGCCAGCCCCAGCCCTCATCGCTCCACAATTCGCGGCGGCGGTAGCCGGCGTCGTTCACGAACCCGGCGAATTCGGCTTGCCTGACAGCCGTCCGCGAGATTGAAAACGGCTCGACGACAACTTCATGCGCCCACTGCTCGTTGTCGAAGACGAAACCAGAATCATTGACGCTGCCGAGCATGAATCTGCCGCCGGGGATTTGCGCATCGCCGAGTCTCGCGTTCGTAGCCCCGGCTTGAGCCGGAATGCCTGACGCCGAACCGTTCCGACTGAAGGCGGGACTACGAACGGCGAGCGTCTGCCGCGTATAAGTGATCGCTTCGCTGTGCATGTCTTCATGGAGCAACGCGAGTTCTAGGAAATACGCTTCGTCGTAGCCGCCGGCGTCACGCAAATCGCCGGCGCCCTTCATCGTCTCTTCGATCACGCGGTCGAGAATTCGGCGCATATAGGCGATCGTCTCCCGCTTCGACGGCAACGGCAAGTCCCAGCGCGTGTCGTGGGCCACGCGGGCCGAATCATAAAGCCTATCAGGGTCGAGATGTGGCGCGGGCCTTATCGCGTCGAAGCCGCGCAGATGGCGCAGGAGCCAGAACTCCTGAAAGAAGGCCACGTGCGCAATCTCCCAACGCAGCGGGTTCACGACGGCGAGACGCTCCCCCGTCATCTGCTCGTCGTCCAGATCGGCGACGAGGTCGAGCAGGCGCGCGCGAGCTTCCTGAAGATGGCCGATCAATTGAGACGGAGCGCATTGCGAGCGGGCGATCATCATCGTTTCATAAAGTCTTCGCGCAGCGGAACCCGGAGATCATCCATCGTTCCGGCGGATGAAAGAAGTTTCGATAGGTCGTCCTGATGTGGATTTGCGGCGTGGCAAACGATCCGCCGCGCAGCGTTTTCTGCCCGACGAACCATTTGTCGTTGTACTCGTCGAACTCGGATTTGAAGCCGGGGTACGGGGCATAATCTGACGTCGTCCATTCCCAAACGTCGCCGATCATCTGGTGGCAGCCGTAGGCGCTACGGCCTTGCGGCATCGAGCCTATCGGCGCGACGCCCCAAAGCTGGTTATCGAAGAGGTTCGCCTTCGTTACGCCGGGCGCCGCATCGCCCCACGGGAATTGTCGTTTAGCCTGCATCTTCGGATCGAAGCAGGCCGCTTTCTCCCACTCGGCTTCGGTGGGCAGCCGCTTCCCCGCCCACTTGGCGTAGGCCGCCGCTTCATAATAGCTGACGTGCGAGACAGGCTCGCCGGCCTTCTCTTCGGCAGGGCGTAGGCCGTGAAAGTCGCGGATCATCCATTGGCCGTCAATCCGCTCCCAGTAGAGCGGCGCCCGCCACCGCTCCCGCCGCACGGCCTCCCAGCCCTCGCTCAACCACCAGCGGTAATCGTCGTAACCGCCGTCGTCGATGAATTCGAGGAAATCGCCGTTGCTGACCGGCGCGCGGTCAATCGCGAAATCCTGCAGGAAGACCGTGTGCTGCGGCTTCTCGTTGTCCCAGGCGAAATCGTCGCCGGCGTAGCCGAGCGCGAACAATCCGCCCTCGATCTCGGCCATCCCGGTCACAGTTTCGGACACGGCTGGCGCGCCGGTCTTCGGCGCGTCGTAAAGGTCACAGAGCAAATGCTTGATGTCGTAGACCAGCAACTCCTGATGCTGCATCTCGTGCTCCAATCCCATCCGCACTAGCGAGAGGATCTTTTCAGCGTCCGGCCTGGTCTCGACATTTTTCAAAAATCCGACCATCGCCTCGTCAACGTGATTTCGATACCGGACGGTATCCTTCACCGTCGGGCGCGAGCGCGTGCCGCGCAACGATTTCTCGATGCGTTGGCCGAAGCCTTCGTAGTAGGAGTTGAAGTAATAAAGATACTCTTCGTTATATATGCGATAACCCGGGAGGCATGTCTGAAGCAGCGTCTCGAAAAACCATGACGTGTGACCGATGTGCCATCGCGGAGGACTCATAAATTCGGCGGTCTGCACGACGTAATCTTCGATTTCGAGCGGCGCGACGATCCGCATCGTCTGCGCGCGAACCTGATTGAACAGTTCGATCGTAGCTTCGATTTTGTCGATGGATTGGGGCCCTCTGGTTTGGGCGGTTGACATTTTTCCTCCTCGGAGAATCCCTGGGTACGCATCGCTTCCAGCGTGCAGTCTCGGCTAGAGACCTATTGATCGGAATCAGTCCCCCCCAAACCTGAGGCGATGCGTACCCAGGTCTGGTTCCTATAAATTCGTCTTTCGCCGAGACTGCACGCTGGAAGCGATGCGTACCCAGGGCGCGTTTTCATTGATCAAATGTTCAGCAAGTTGTTGAGCGATTCGGCCAGCGTAGGGTGCGCGAAGATTCCGTCTTTCAAAACGGTGTAAGGCAACTTGCCCATCATCGCGATCTCGATCATCGCCATAATCTCGCCGCCCTCTAAGCCCAGAACGGCGCAGCCCAGAATCTGCTTCGTGTCGGCGTCTATGACGGCTTTCATAAAGCCCCGGCTCTCGCTCACCTCCAACGCCCGCGCCACATAGCTCATCGGCATCTTGGCCACGCGAATGTTCAAGCCCCTGGCCCGCGCCTCCGATTCACTCAAACCTACGCGCCCGAGTTGCGGATCGATGAAGACGGTGTAAGGCACGAAGCGATCATTAACCGTCGCGTTCCCGCCTTCAATCAGATTGGTTCGGATGATGCGGTAATCGTCGTAAGAGATGTGAGTGAATTGCGGGCCGCCCTTCACGTCGCCGAGGGCGAAGACTCCTGGCGCGGTGGTCTCCAATCGCTCGTTCACTTTGACGAAGCCGTTCCTGTCGGTTTCGATCCCGGCTGACGAGAGGTTCAGCGTCTCGGCGTTCGGAACGCGCCCGGCCGCCGCGAGCAGATGCGAGCCAGTAAGGGTTCGGGCGCCTTCCGGCGTTTGAGCGGTCAGTCGAATCTCGCCGCCCCCGCCCTTTTCAACGCGCGCGGCCTCGGTGTTGAGCAGGACTTCGACGCCGTCTTCGCGCAAAATCTTCGCGACTTCGTCGGCCACGTCCTGATCTTCGCGTCCGAGCAATTGCGACGCGCGCTGGACAATCGTCACGCGACTGCCGAAGCGCCGGAACATCTGCCCAAATTCGAGACCGACGTAACCTCCGCCCAGAACCAGCAGATGCTCGGGCAATTCGTCCAATTCCATGATCGAAGTCGAATCGAGCGCCGAGATCTGATCGATGCCGTCCACCCGCGGGGTCGCCGGCCGGCAGCCCGTGTTGATGAAGATTTTGTTCGCGCCGAGACGCCTGAGTTCGCCGTCATTCATTTTCACGGCGATTGACCGCGGGCCGGTGAAACTCGCTTCGCCGAATAGCAGGTCGAGATTTTCCGTGTTTTCGATTACGCGCTGGCCGCCGCTGCGAAAGCTGTCAACGATGGATTGCTTGCGTTGGCGGACTTCGACCATGTTGACCGAGACCTCGGCGGTATGAACTCCGTAATCCGCGGCTCGTCGCGCGAGGTAGGCCACGCGGGCGCTTGCGACCATCGTCTTCGTAGGCGTGCAGCCGACGTTGATGCAGGTTCCGCCTACATGCAGGCGCTCGATGACCGCGGTCTTCAATCCGGCTTTGGCCAGAGCTTTCGAGAGCGGGTTTCCCGCCTGGCCCGTGCCGATCACAATCGCGTCGTAAGTTATCGGATCTGTCATTATTCCAACTACCTTGAAGTCTGGGGATAAATCAGATCGGCGGAGCCTTTGGGGAGCCATTTCAAGCCTAGTTGACGACCAGTGAGCGCCCGCCGTATTCAACCACGCGCCCGATGATCGCCGCTTCCGCATATGTCTCGCGCAATCTCGCCAACATCGCCTCGGCGCGTTCGCCGGCGATTGAAATTAGCATTCCGCCCGCGGTCTGCGGGTCGTAGAGCAAACTGACCAATTCTTTCGTTATGCCGGCGTCGATCGTTATGTCGGCGCCGACATACTCGCGATTGACCCTGTCGCCTTTGGTGAGCATCTTGCGGCCGGCCAGGTCGAGAGCGCCGGGCAGCAGCGGCGCGCGGTCGGCGATGATTTCAAGCGTGACCTTGCTCGCACTCGCCACTTCCCAGGCATGGCCGAGCAGGCCGAAGCCGGTGATGTCGGTCGCGCCGCGCACGCCGAATTCACGCATCGCCTCGGCGGCGGCGCGTCCCGGCGTCAACATCGTTTCAATGGCGACGGCGGCCACCTCGGGGCTCGCCTTCTCGAATTTTATGCCGGTCGAAATTACGCCGGTTCCGATCGGCTTGGTCAGAATCAGCGCGTCGCCGGGACGCGCGCCGGCGTTGGCCGCGATCTGGTCGGGATGGATCAACCCGGTAACCGCGTAGCCGAACATGATTTGATCGTTATCCACGCTGTGGCCGCCGACCAGCGTGACTCCGTTTTCATTGAGCGCCTTCAATCCGCCGCGCATGATCTCGCCGAGGATCGCGTAGTCCACGTCCTTTTTCGGGAAACAGGTGATGGACAGCGCAGTGATCGGCGTCCCCGCCATCGCCCAGACGTCGTTGATCGAATTTAGCGCGGCGATGCGCCCATAATCGAACGGGTCGTCGACGATCGGCGTGAAGAAATCAACGGTCTGAACCAGGGCCAGGTCGTCGCGCAAACGATACACTGCGGCGTCATCGGCGGTGTCGTAGCCGATAATCAGCTCCGGAGTGTGCGGTTGTTCAGGTAGACCGCCCAGAACCTGGGCGAGCGCGCTCGGCGACAGCTTCGACGCTCAACCCGCGCAGTCAACCATCTGCGTTAATCGCTTTGCCATAACTTCTCCAAAATAACGGGGAGTGGGGAATAGGGAATGGGGAATGGAAAAGTTATTTTACACTCTCCCACTCCCCACTGCCCATTCCCCACTCCCCTTTTCCTTAATCCTCGACGGATTTCGCGGCGCCGCGCCTGCCCGTAGGCGCGGGGGCCGGCGTGGGCGAGGCTTCGGCGGCCGCCGCTCCTGCGGCCGCTTGAGGTTTGCCGATGCCCAGCGCGGCGCGGACTTCGGCCTCAATCTTGTCGCGCATCGCAGGGTTGTCGCGGAGCGTGTTCTTAGCGTTGTCGCGCCCCTGGCCCAGCCGCTCGCCCTTGTACGAGAACCATGCGCCGGCCTTGTCGACGATCTTGTTCTCGACGCCGATGTCGATCAACTCGCCGAGCCTCGATATTCCCTCGCCATACACGATGTCGAACTCGGCTTCGCGGAAAGGCGGCGCGACCTTGTTCTTGACGACTTTGACCTTGGTGCGATTCCCTATGACGTTCTCGCCGTCCTTGATCTGCGTGAGGCGGCGGATGTCGAGGCGCATTGAGGAATAGAACTTCAACGCGCGTCCGCCGGTCGTGGTTTCCGGCGAATTGTGAACAATGACGCCGTCAACCATGTAGGAATGATTGCCTTCGATTTCGAGGTCGAAGCGGTTCATTGAGCGCGTAGGCGGTTTGACGTAGATCTTCGAGATGCGCGCGGGAACAGAGCGACGATAACGCCGCATCTCCAGCGTCATCCCGTTCACACGCAAATCGCCGATATCCGGACGCCACCCAAATTGGCCGCGGAAACTCGGATGCAATTTGTAGGCGACTGCCGGATGTAAATATGACGCGATCATCTGATGCAACCGCATTGTCTGTTCGGCGTTGAACCAGAAGCCGCGCCCATCGTCTCTGGGTCTGCCGACTCCAAGCCGCTCAAACAATTCAATCACACGCCCGCGATCGGCGCCCTTGAGCGACTTGTTATAGACCACAGCCTTGCCGTGTCCCCACCGGTCGTAGTGTCCTGCAAAGGAGCCGTCGTCTCCGTACCAAACTGCGACGCCGCGCGCGTCCAAGCGATTCAGCAAAGAAGGCGACGCCTTACGCTCGCCATTCTCTCCATAGACGTCTTGACGCAGGTCTAACAGCGTGGGGAACGAGTAAGTGTCAAAGCCGAGTCCACGTCCCATCGGTCCGACCGGACGCGAAAACGGCGCCAGCATCTGATGTTTCCAGCGCAAGTACTCTTCCTGCCTCGGACTGTGACCGACGCGGAACATGGCGGTGTGCGTACCCGCCTGCCTGAGCGAGCCATCTCCCATCACGCCGCCAAGTAGAAGCTGAGTTTGATCGTCCGTCAGGTAATAGTCGGTAACCATCGACAGCACTTCATCACCGATGCGCAGATCGCCCGCCGAGACCTCGCCGTTCGGCGTGAAGATCGTATGGTTCGGCGTAACCCCGAAACAGCGGCGTCCTGACGGTCCGCCTTCGACTTCAAACTGAAGGAAGTAATCGGCCGGGCCGTTGTTGAACCAGTTGACGACGCGGCGAGGTTCGATCGCTCCGGTCTTCGGATTGAAACTCAAAACCTCGACCTGCATCCGTTGATTGACGATCTTGCCGATCTTCTCGGTCGTGCCGTCAGCCAACACGACGCGCGCGTTGTAGTGGAAGCAGCCGAACATGACCCCTATCTTCTCGCGAATCTGGTTGATGAAGATCAGGCACGTGTTCGACCGTCCGACGACCGCCGTGAGTTTGCGCAGCGCCTGCGACATCAGGCGCGCATGCAGGCCGGGCAGGCTGTCGCCCATGTCGCCTTCGAGTTCGGCGCGCGGAGTGAGCGCCGCCACCGAGTCGATCACCAGCACGTCAACCGCGTTCGACCGCACCAGCGATTCGGTAATCTCCAGCGCCTGTTCGCCCGAATCGGGCTGCGAGACGAACAGGTCGTTGATGTTGACTCCGAGCTTTTCGGCGTAGGTGGCGTCGAGCGCGTGTTCGGCGTCAATGTAGGCCGCGATGCCGCCCGCCTTCTGCGCTTCGGCGACGACGTGCAGCGCCAGCGTGGTCTTGCCGGAGCTTTCAGGGCCAAAGATTTCGATGACGCGTCCACGCGGCAGCCCGCCGACTCCGACAGCCGAGTCAACGCCGATGCTCGAAGTCGAGATCACCGGCACGTCTTCGGACTTGTGGTCGCCTAGGCGCATGATCGCGCCCTTGCCGAATTGCTTTTCAATGTTGAGCAGAGCCGCTTCGACGGCCTTCGTCTTTTCACTTTTTTCCATTGCCATAGGTTTTTACACTTTCTGTCTACTTTCCCGGTCGACCGGGAGGAAACGCTGGTTGATGGTTAGCCCAGGCTCTCGGCCCGCTGCCATTTAGAGCTGATCGGATACCGATCCGCCGACGGCCACGCCCTTAGGCAGGATAGTCACACCTCATCCACAAGCACACCACTATTTTCAAACAGGCGCGGAGCTTATTGATGATGTTAAAGCTGAACTCTACTCTCTGTGATAACTCGTTCATTGACTCTTACTCAACTTTGTCCATTTCGTAATGACGGCGCAAGCGCCGTCATTACGAAATGGACAAAGTCGAGTTCGGCTGAACGGGCGCGATTATAGCATGGGAATTAGTACGGCGAGCGGGTCTTTTCAAGACGCCCGCTCGCTACCGCTCGCGGCGCCGATCATTTGCGCGGGGTCTTTCTCGGGGGGATTGGAGAGATCGAGAAGGCGTTAAGGTCGCGCCAGAGCAACTCGACGAAGCGCGATTCGCTGAGTTTGATCTTGCGGCGTGGGAAGATGCTCGACCATCCGGGCGCGGGCGGTGTGGGCAATTTATCGCCGGCGCGGGCCTGCACCGCCGCTCGGTAGTCGGCGTCCTGCGGGTTGATCTCGTAGGCGAGGCGGAAATGTTCGCGGGCCTCCGACATGCGGTTCGATTGCCAGTAGATGAAGCCCAGGCTGTATTGGGCCACGTCGAAATGAGGGTCGAGCCGGATGGCTTTTTGCAAGTGCTTCATGGCCTTCTCCGGGCGGCCCTGCTCCAGATAAGTGCGCCCGACCAGATAATGCATCTCGGGCGAGGGGTTGAGTTCGAGGGCGCGCCGCAAATGCGACAGCGCTTCCTCGAGCTTGCCTTCGCGGGCGAAGAGCCTCCCCAGCCCGTAATGGGCGGCGAACGACTGGGCGTCGAGCGTGAGCGCGCGCTGCAAGTGGATCTTGGCCGACTCCGCCTCGCCCTCGTCGCCGCTCAACAGTCCGAGCAGCAGCCGGGCGCCGAAATGATCGCCCTGCTCGTCGAGCGCTCGGCGCAGGAAGACCGCCGCTTCGAGCGATTTGCCCATGTTGAAATAATATTCGCCGATGGTGAAGCTGAGTTCGGCGTTGCGCTCGTCGAGCGAGAGCGCCGATTCGAGCATCCGCAAGCCCCTCCGCGTGCGGCCTTCGCTGATGAGCAGGATTCCTTCCTCGACCTGGTCGATGAAATCCTCGCGCGCGGCGCCGCGATAGGCCGAGATGATCTGATCGCAGCGTTCGTCGAGGCGTTCGCGCTCGGCAGTCTCTTCGTAATGGCGCGCGACGCGGCTGCGCCAGCGCTGTTCTAGTTCTTCCGGGTTGACCGCGCGCATCTCGGTGAGGATTTCGGTCAGCGCTTCGAGCATCATGTGGTCGTAGAAGCTGCCCGTGGCCTGCTGCTGCGCGAGTTCGAGTAACTGCTCGAAGCGGTCGTTGGCGCGCGTCAGCGCCGATTCCAGGGCGCTGATCCGTTCGAGCATGTGTTCTTCAAGAGTGTTCTCGCCGACGTCGAACGCGGAAGAGCCGCGCGCGCGCGAAATCAACATCAGAACCGCGCCGCACTCTTCGCAGTATTCCGCGTCGGATGGGTTCGCTTTCTTGCAACGTTGACAAAAGATCATATGTGAAACCAACAGGTTTATCTTCCGGCGGCTCCCCTCTCGACGGCCAGCGCGACGGCGTTTCCGCCGCCCAGACAGAGACTCGCGACGCCGCGGCCGGCCCCTCGTTTAATCATCTCATGAACCAGCGTCACCAGCACGCGCGCGCCCGAGGCGCCGATCGGGTGACCGAGCGCGACCGCGCCTCCGTTCACGTTGACCTTCTCCGGGTCAATCCCGAGTTGTTCAATCAAGGCGACCGATTGCGAAGAGAAGGCCTCGTTGAGTTCGAACAGATCGACGCTCTTCAAATCCCATCCGGCTTTGGCCGCGACCTTCCTGACCGCCTCGACCGGCGCCATCATCACCAGCTTCGGCTCTATGCCCGACGTGGCCTGGGCGGCGATCCGGACGAGCGGCGCGCGGCCCGAAGCGTAAGCGACATCTTCCGAGGTCACGACGCAGGCGGCCGCGCCGTCATTGATCGTCGAGGCGTTGCCGGCGGTCACAGTCCCGCTCGGACGAAAGGCGGGCTTCAACTTCGCCAGCGAGTCGAGCGACGAATCTTCGCGCGGCCCCTCGTCCGTGTCGAAAATCAACGGGGCGCCTTTGCGCTGAGGGATCTCGACCGGAGTGATTTCGTCTTTGAACTTTCCGGCCTTGATCGCGGCCGCCGCCTTGCGCTGCGAGCCGAGGGCGTATTCGTCTTGCCGCCGGCGAGTGATTTCGTACTTCTCGGCCACCACCTCCCCGGTCTCGCCCATGTGCCAATGATCGAAGGCGCACCAGAGGCCGTCGTGAATCATCGAGTCGATGATCTCGCCGTCGCCCATGCGATAACCGTCTCGGGCCTTCGTCAACAGGTAAGGCGCGTTCGACATCGATTCCATGCCGCCCGCGACGATTATGTCGTTGTCGCCGAGCGCGATCGACTGCGCGGCCAGCATCACCGCTTTCAAACCCGACCCGCAAACGTGATTTACGGTGAACGCCGAGACCTTGTCGGGGAGGCCCGCGCCGAGCGCGGCCTGCCTGGCCGGATTCTGCCCTAACCCCGCTTGCAGCGCGCATCCCATGATCACTTCGTCGATCTGCGAAGCCTCCAGCTCCGCGCGTTCGAGGGCCGCGCGCACGACTATGGAGCCGAGCTGAGGCGCGGTGAACGACTTCAGCGCCCCCTGAAATTTCCCGATTGCGGTGCGCGTTGCGCTGATGATGACCGGCTGCCGCATGACTGATACTTCCTTTTCCGATTTCGCGATTCGATTCCCCTTTGAATCAATCGCCGACATTTTTCCGCAAAATGATTATAACGGCTCATGGGTGTGAGTCAAATTATCTGAAGCCCGCGCATGAATCTTAAGAGCGCGCCTCATGTATAGTCGCGATTGCGGACCGCGGCGCGTCGCGCGACGGCGAGGGGCTTGACGGAAAAAGCCGGTTTATGTGAGCATACGCTTTCGCTAATGAGCGACCCCGACATCTCGCATTTGACAAGGCGGCGTAGCCAAGTGGTAAGGCAGAGGTCTGCAAAACCTTTATTCATCGGTTCGATTCCGATCGCCGCCTCCATTCACTTCATATAATCCGACTCGCCTTTTCCACATTGCCTGGGATCCTAAAGTAGTAATCTCGTGACTGAAGCGAATGCGCTGAAAACGGCGATGTGGCGCGCGGGCGAGTGAACAATCATCAACCGGAGGGGGACGCCTTTATGAAAAGCGCAGTTGGTATCAAGTATTTCGCCATACTGACAATCCTGTTTTTGATCTCGCGCCCGCTCGCGCCTGCGCAGAACCCCGCGCAGAACGCGGACGCCGTCAAGGAGCGTTACACCAAGCACGAATTCCTGATCCCGATGCGCGACGGCGTTCGATTGTTCACTGTCGTTTACACGCCCAAAGACGCTTCGCAGCCGTATCCGTTCCTGCTTACGCGCACCCCCTACAGCGTCGCTCCTTATGGCGTTGACAATTACCGCGCGTCGCTCGGGCCTTCAGAACATTTCGAGAAGGAAGGGTTCATCTTCGTCTATCAGGACGCGCGCGGACGGTATATGTCCGAAGGCGAATTCCAGCAGGTGCGACCGCACCATCCGAACAAACGCGGCCCGAAAGAGATCGACGAGAGCACGGACACCTACGACACCATCGAATGGCTGCTCAAAAACATTCCGAACAACAACGGCAAGGCCGGAATGATCGGCGTTTCGCAGCCTGGCTTTCACGTCGCGGCGAGCATGATTGATTCGCATCCGGCGCTCGTCGCCGCTTCGCCCCAGGCGCCGACGGCCGATTACTACCTGGGTGATGATGTTTACCACAACGGCGCGTTTATGCTGGCGGCCAATTTCTGGTTCTATTCCGGCTTTCGTCCGCGCGGCGGCGAGCCGCAACCACCCGGGCCGCGCATACCTTTCGACCCCGCCACGCCCGATGGTTACGACTTCTTTTTGAATCTTGGCCCACTGGCTGAAGCCAACCAGAAACTGTTTGGCGGCGAGGCTCGCTACTGGCAGGAGATCGTTGACCATCCGAATTATGACGAATTCTGGCGCGAGCGTTCGCTCTGGAAATTCATGAACAACGTGAAATGCGCCGTGCTCAATGTCGGCGGGTGGTACGACGCCGAAGACCCTGTGGGGCCGTTCCACATCTATCGCGCGGTCGAGAAGGACAATCCGGGCACGGTCAATATGCTGGTGATGGGGCCGTGGTCGCACGGCGGCTGGTCACGCGGCGATGGAGACAGATTGGGCAATGTGAGCTTCGGCGTAAAGACGAGCCTGTTTTTCCGCGAGCAGATTCAGTTCCCATTCTTCATGCGCTATCTGAAGGATAAACCGGTTGAATTGCCCGAAGCGTTTATGTTCGTCACCGGCTTGAACGAATGGCGGCGTCACAGCCAGTGGCCGCCGAAGGACGCCAGGCCGATGACGTTCTGGCTTCACGCCGGCGAGAGATTGCAGACCACCGCGCCGACGGAAGAACGCGCCTTCGACGAATACACGAGCGACCCGAATCGGCCTACGCCGCATCTGGGCTACATCACGCGCGGATTTACTTCCGATTATATGACCGAGGATCAACGCTTCGCCGCGCAGCGCCCTGATGTGCTGGTTTATAAAACCGGGCCGTTGGAAGAAGACCTGACAATCGCCGGGCCGATAAAAGTCAGCCTCAACGTTTCGACTTCCGGGACCGATTCCGATTTCGTCGTGAAGCTGATTGACGTCTATCCCGGCGACTATCCGACTCCTGCGCCTCCTCAAAACCAGCCGATTCCGGCCAACGCCGTAAAGATGGGCGGTTATCAGCAGCTGGTGCATGGCGAGCCTTTTCGCGCGAAGTTCCGCAACAGCTTTGAAAAGCCCGAGCCGATGACGCCGAATCAACCAACCGCGATCAGCTTCGAGATGCCCGATGTTTATCACACGTTCCGGCGCGGACATCGGGTTATGGTTCAAATCCAGAGTTCGTGGTTCCCGCTGGTTGATCGCGATCCGCAGAAGTTTATTGATATTCCGAAGGCAAGACCGGAGGACTTTCAAAAGGCCACGCAGCGCGTTTATCGATCGCGCGGTTTGAACTCTTCGGTGACCGTGCTGGTTGAGCGCCGCGTCTCCGGAGGGTTGTGATTGAGGCGATGAAGCAAGAGAAACAAAAAGGGCGAAGAGCGCAAAAGCGCAAAAGGGCTCAAGGGCTACGAAGTCCTCGCCGAAACCACGACGCGGAAACCGACATTGATGATCAAGCTGTCGCCCGCATCCTCATAGCGGCGGAAAGCCGAACGGCAGTCCCGCGCAACGATGTCACTCGAACCGCCGCGCAGCACTCGATAAGTTGAGTCTCCGCCACTCAACCAAGCTGAGCCATTCGTTGGCGCGCTGTCGTAGTTGTTGTGCCACACATCCTCGCACCACTCCCACACATTGCCGTGCAGATCAAATAGCCCGAAAGCGTTTGGCACACCGAGACTGCCTACGGGAACAGTATCGATACGATACCTGCCCTTCTTCGCTTTGGCGTAAGGATAATCGCCGTTGTAATTCACAATATCAGGCGTGATGGTTTCGCCGAAAGCGAATGGAGTGGTCGTTCCGGCCCGGCACGCATACTCCCACTCAGCTTCGGACGGCAGGCGATACAGGCGACCTGTCCTTTTGGCAAGTATGGCGCAAAATTCTTTGGCGGCTTCCCAGTCGACATTTTCGACGGGATGATCATCGCCCTTGAAGCTTGAAGGATCGGGCTCGAGATTGCGCTCGACCTTATCCCATCCAGCAACGGCGCGCCACTCGGCCTGCGTGACGGCGAATTTGCCGATATAGAAAGGCGGAACCGTCACTTCATGTTGAGGGCCTTCAGCGCCAAATCGTCTCGCTTCACTCTCCGGCGATCCCATCGTGTACTTGCCGCCGGGGATTTCAACCATTGCGAGCGTTACATTGGGGGCCAGTTCCTCGAAGAATTGGCGAGCTTGTAGTTTGCGGCGCACTTTGACTTCGCCGCGCTCATCGAGAGTGACGGTCTCAAATTCAAACGTGGAGAGAATGATCGAATCGGGACGAGTTTCCACAGTCGGAGACGGCTCGCTCTGCAACTCGGCGAGCAGCGCCCGCGCCTCTTCAGCCTCGGCGGCCCGGAGTCCTTCATAACGCGCCAGCGCCAGCTCTACGTATATGATGGCTTCCTCCCGCCGCCCCAGCTTCTTCAGCTCCTGGCCCAGTTGATAGAGCGTAACAGCTTGATTAAAGATAAGGCCAAGCCTTCCAAATGGAAAGCGCTACTACCTCATAATTCCCTGCGTAGCCATGTACTCATCGCCGGCGGCGACCTTTCCGTCCAGCATCTTCATCTTCCTGTCGGCGAGGTGGAGGAAGCGCGAGTCATGAGTGACCAGGCAAACGGTGGAGCCGTTCGCGTGCAACTGCTTCAGTATATTCATGACCATCTGCCCGCTGGCCGAATCGAGGTTTCCGGTGGGTTCGTCGGCGAGCAGGATCGTTGGCTTGCAGGCCAGGGCGCGGGCGAGGGCCACGAGTTGCTGATGCCCGCCCGAAAGTTGGCTCGGGCGACTGCGCGCCCGATCCGCGATGCCCATCATCTCCAGAAGCTCCATCACGCGCCCGCGTCGCTCGGACACCCTCATATTCGAGTAGGCGAGCGGCTGCTCAACGTTCTCAAACACCGTCATATCGCCGATCAGGTTGAAGCCCTGAAAGACAAAGCCGATCTCCTGATTGCGAATGCGCGCGCGGTCGGACAGCTTCAGGTTCTGCACCGGCTGGCCGTCGAAGCAGTAAACGCCGCCGGTCGGAGAGTCGAGCAGGCCCATGATCGCCAGCAGCGTGGATTTGCCGCACCCAGAAGGGCCGAATACGACGACGAACTCTCCGCGGTTAATGGTCAGATCAACGCCGAGCAGAACGCGCGTCTCGACGCTTCCCTGGCGGAAAGACTTCGTTATGTCTTCCATCAAGATCAGGGGCAAATTCAGCGACGGATTCGATCTCATCACGTTTCCTCCGAATGTTTGGGTCGTTCCGATGAGGGCGCCGGTCACAGATACGATTGTGGCCGTGACCTGGTTCAATCGTTTTTCATCCAGCTCCGGTCTTTATTGAGCGTCCGGCCATGTGTGCTAAAAAAATAGCACGTTGATCCTCTTTTGTCACGGCTGAAATCTTCTTCGGGCCGGCGCTTGATTGAACCGGCGTCAGACTTCAGAACTAATCCATCCACATTTTCCTGTCCCGCATTTTCCCGTTCGGCGTTCACAACGGGAAAATGCGGGACAGGAAAATAGTGTGTGCGATCTCAGCGGTTCGGGTTTCAACCGTTCTTCTAATCATCGCGAAAATCGCGCGTCTCCCCCGACAATTACGGCGAAAATGGCGCCGCAAGGCGCAAAAATAATCGACGGGTGGGCGCATTCGATTAGATAATGGCCCTACCTGCCCTCAAAAATCTCCACCCTCCGGATAACGTCGCCGCGCGCGATGCGGTCGACGACCGCCAATCCGCCGACGACCTGCCCGAAGACGGTGTAACCGCCCTCCAGATGCGGCTGCGGGGAGTGTGTGATGAAAAACTGGCTGCCGCCGGTGTCCTTGCCCGAAAGAGCCATCCCGACCGCGCCGCGAGCGTAAGGTCTGGTGTTGATCTCGCAACGGCAAAAGGTATCGCGCTGGTCAGCGAAGATAGTAGTCGCTTCAGGAAACTCGCGGCCGGCAAATTTGGCGATCGCCACTTCAACTTCTCGAACAGACTTCGAGGCAAAATCGTGATGTAATTGAGCTAAAAAGACCCACGCGCGCTCGCCTTTAATCGTCCCCAGCGCGGTCGCGACTTCGAGCAGAAGGTTGAGCGTCTCATCATCCCTTAGCCGCGCATACCGAGGTCCCCACATCAGTATTTCCCCTAGTTCGATCAAAGGCCCTTCCGCGCGCTGATCGCCGAGCGCGGCCAACGCGCGCACCGCGTTGACTTCCGCGCGTTCGCTCTCATCGTCAAGCAGTTTCAACAACGGTTCGACCGCTCGCTCGTCCTTGCTTGCCCCAAGCGCTCGCGCCGCGTTCGCCCGCACGTCGACGTCGCCGTCATTCAACGCTTCGATCAAAGCCGGAACAGCGGCGTCAATCGGCTGTCGCAGCCGGGCTAGCGCGTTGGCCGCCTGCGCCCGAATCTCGGCGTCTTTCGACTTCAATTGGCGTACGAGCGGCTCGACTGAGGCCGGCGAACGAATTCGCATCAACGCGGCGATAGTCAGCGATGTGAGCGGCTTTTGTTCGAGCGGCGTTTGGGAATCGGGCAGTTGAGCTGCCAATGATTGATTGATCCGCTCAACGGCGTTTTTACCCAACGCGTCGACGTTGGCCTGAACGCCGGCGATTTTGCCCAACGCCTCGACGGCGCGGGCGCGCACGGATAATGACTCTTTCTCCCGCTCAACAACCGCCATTAACACCGATACGCCTCGCGCATCCTCCATCTCGCCCAGCGCAAAGGCCGCCATCGCGCGCGCCGGCTCACTCCCCTCATGCTCTAACACGGCGATGAGCGCGTCAGTTCCACGTTTGTCGCCGATGCGACCGATGGCCAGAGCCGCGCGCTCGCGAACCGCCGCGCTGCGATGCTTGAGCAGACCGGTCAATTCATCGCCGTTAAGATTGCGCTCGTCTTCAAGCTGGATGATGCGCGCGTGAATGTTCGGCGGTATGGCTGCGCCCGTTCGTTTTGGTCGCCCGTCGGCCGATGCGCAAACGGCAAGCATGATCAGGGAAAGGCAGATGAATTTCAGACTGCTTGGTTTTATCAACAATCATTCTCCTCGGGAAATCCCTGGGTACGCGTCGCTTCCAGCGCGCAGTCTCTGCTAAAAACTTATTGATCGGAATCAGGCGCCCCCGAACTGGAAGCGACGCGAGCCCAGGTCTGGTTCCTATCGATGCGCCTTTCGCGGAGACTGCGCGCTGGAAGCGACGCGTACCCAGGTGGATTTTCATTTTTGTTTTGCAGTAGCCGTCGTTCCGCCGCCTGCCTGTGGCGCTTTCTGCGCGGCCTTCGCCTTCTCGACGATCTGCGCCACGTCTTCCAACAGTTTCTTTGCGTCGTAGACTATGCCGTCCTTGATCGTCCATCTTACTCCGCCGACGCGTTCGATCTGCCCCGTTTGATCGTTCAACCGAATCGCGCCCGTGCCGTATAAGACCTTCAGATTCGCGATCGGGTTTTCGGGAACGATGATCAGATCGGCCAGTTTGCCCGGTCGGATAATGCCGAACTCCATCGGCCGTCCCTGCTGCTGCGAGAGCAGCTCCGCGCCATTGAAGGTCGCCGAGCGGATCACTTCGAGCGGATGGAAGCCCGCCTCCTGCAACAGCTCCAACTCGCGTATGTATTCGAAACCGTAGGTCTTGAAGATGAAGCCCGAATCCGAGCCGGTGGTCACGCGACCGCCGCGATTCTTGAACTCGTTAACGAAGGCCATCCAGAGCCGGTAGTTGTTCTTCCATTCGACCTCGTCTTGCGTCGTCCAGTTGAACCAGTAGGATCCGTGGGCTTCGCGGCTAGGCTGATAGAATTTCCAAAGCGACGGCAGCGTGTAGCGGTCGTGCCACTCGGCCCGCATCGCGCGCATCAGGTCGCGGCTGGCCTCGTAGATGGTGAACGTCGGGTCGATAGTGAAGTTGAGCTTGATAAGTTCGTCCATCACCTCGTTCCACTTCTTGCTGCCCGGCGGCGCGGCCTGTTTCCACAATCGCCCGGCCTGGCCGAAGCGGTGCTGCTCGTCGTTATAGTTGTAATCGAGCGGAAAGTCCTGCACGACGCGGTCGGCGAAGAGCGATTCTGGCAAGCCGTACCAATGCTCCATCGAACCCATGCCCATCCGCGCGGCCTGAATGACGTTGGTTCGAACGACGCCCGTTTGAGCCATGTGCGTCGTCGAACCCATTTGCAGCTTCTTCGCCTCGTCGAGCAGCGCGCTCAGGATTTCGGGGTCGAAGATCGAGTCGCCGCCGATGATTTTGAAGCCGTCCGCGCCTTTCTGCTTCGCCCAGCGGACGTATTCACGGGCGAGTTCCGGGGTGGTGACCTGGCCCTTGTCCCAACCCATACCCGGGCGGACGTAGGCGAAGATGCGCGGCGCGACTATCTGATTCTTCGCGCTGCGCTCGCGCTCGCCGAGCGTCCAATCGACGCCGTTGCCCGAGCCGGGATCGCGGATCGTAGTCACGCCGTGCGCCATCCACAACTTGTAGACGTATTCGGCGGGCGTCCCCTGCGCGAAGCCGCCGATGTGCGCGTGGCAATCGACGAGGCCCGGCAGCACGTACATCCCGGTGGCGTCGATCTCCTTCACGCCTTTGTCAGGGCGGCTCGATTCTTTGATGGCCACCTTGGGAAAGCCCACGCTCTTGATCTCTTTGATCCGGTTGTTTTCGATGACGATGTCGACAGGGCCCATCGGCGGAGCGCCCGCGCCGTCGATCATCGTCGCGCCGCGAATGACCAGCCGCTCGAACGGCCCTTCGCCTTCACCGGGTTTGCGATCCGAGGCGGGGGGGACTGAACGCTGAGCCTGTTGAGTCTGCGCGAATACGACGGCGACGCCGAAAGCGAATAACAGAACCACAAACCACGATTTGGACGCGAGACGTGACATAGCCGTTTTCCTCCGAAAACGTACCGTAGGTTGTCTAACCTGCGGATGACTCGATTAATGAGCCGTTCAGTTACCACCAAGTAGCTTGATGACGAATTCCCCGCAGGTTAGACAACCTACGGTACATCGCGCGCCGCATTTTTATTTTTTCAGTACGTCTCCAAGCGACATGAACGACCCAACTTATACAATTGGCTGTTTATTTGACTGCGCGGATGGCGGGCAAAGGATGAACTCTTTCGCCCCGGGAAGCAAGAGTCGGCGCAGTGGCGATCATGGGCAGAAAAATTCTTTCTTCCGCGCCGTATCTTTTTTCGATCCGGTGGTAATAAGCGCATGAAGGCTCAGATGACTTACAATTCGGGCGAGGTTCATCCAGAGATATGACTGACGAACGATTGCTTGAACAAGCGGCATCCGGCGACGAGACAGCGTTCGCGGTGATTTACGAACGCCACCGCGGTCTGGTCTTCCGCTTCGCTTACCGCCTGTCGCAATCGAGAGAGATGGCCGAAGAGATCACGCACGATTGTTTCCTGAGTTTGATCAAGGAGCCTCGGCGATTCAAGACCCGAGAGCAAAGGGCTTCATTGAGAACTTACCTTTGCGCGGCGGCTCGCAATCTGGCCTTCAAGCGGTTGCGACGGGCCGGCGCCGAATCCCAAGAAACTGAAAATCACAATCAAGCCCCCGCCGGAAGACGCCGGCGACAGTCTCCGCAAGTCCCTCTTTGGAGCGCTGGTGCAGCAAAAATGGCCGAAGAAATCCGATTTCACCGTGACGCCCCCGCCGAGTTACCCTGAACCGATCCTGATTAACTTGACTGACGTAATCAAAATTCCGCTGTGGGTCAACGCGGGGACTGAATGGGGAGTGGTCGGAGACCAGATTCGATTTGCCGTAGATCGGCCGAAACCCGCGCGTGATTTCACGCTCGACGACGTGGCGCTCAAATTTACTGACTATCGTTTGATCATCAACGGCGAAGCGCGTAGCGGCGAGCGCGAACTGAAAGGTCTCCAGGATCCGCTCCCTTCTTTCTATGTACCCGGGAAAGGACTTTTCATTATCTCACTCAGGCCGCATGAAGGACACAATTTTCAGAAGATCGCCCTGGCTGATGAGAACAAGATCAGCTTCAGCTATGGCGGCGATAAGTACGAATGGGTGAGCCGTGAACCGGTGATTGCTCAAGGCGGCAAATGGCATTTATGGGTATTGCTCGAAACTGGCTACCAGCCGAGTCCTGATCTGGTGGAAGCTTACAAACTGCTCAGTAGGGGGAATTGCTGCGTGTTTGCAGGCGCAGATTCGGATTACTACAATAAACCTCCTTCATCCAAGAAATGATAGTGAAGGCCATCTACAATGACAATCCACGCGTTGACTTGCCATCATCACGCCGCCAATCACTATCTACGAAGTCACACGAAAAACATGAAGAGATCGAAAACCTTCGTGCCTTCTTCGTGTGACTTCGTGGATGATCCTTCTGAAAAATGCATGAAACTCTATAAGACCGAACACGGCCCCGTGCTTGAAGAGCGGGGCGATTACTACCGACTCCCTGATACCGATTGGGATGTGCTGGTCAACCGCGACGACCACGAGACGGTTCTCACCAGCATGACGCGACGGGCCACGCCATTGCCGGATTTCTCGCCTGCGACCGACGCGCTCGCGCCAATCGGCAGGCAGGAGGTCTGGGCGGCGGGCGTGACATATTTCCGCAGCCGGACGGCCCGAATGGAGGAGTCGAAGTCGGCGGGCGGCGGAGATTTTTACGACCGCGTCTATGCCGCCGACCGCGCATCCGCCGCGATTCAAAGTGGAATGTGCCCGAGCCTGAGTTGGCGCTGGTCGTCAATTCATTGGGCCGGATAATCGGTTACACCATCGGCAATGACATGAGTTCGCGCGACATCGAGGGCGAAAATCCGCTCTATTTGCCGCAGGCTAAAGTCTACGCCCAGAGCTGCGGCCTCGGCCCCGGCATCCTGCTCCGCTCGCAGCCGTTGCCCGCCGAGACCGAGATTCATCTGGAGATCATCCGCTCTAACGCGACCGCCTTTCACGGCCAGACGCGGTTGAGCGAATTGAAGCGCACGCCGGAGGAACTGGTCGAATATCTCTTCCGCGACAACATTTTTCCTTACGGCTGTTTTCTGCTTACGGGCACGGGCATCGTGCCGCCAGACGAATTCACGCTCGCGGTCGGGGACGAAATCCGCATCACGATTGAACCGATTGGGACGCTGGTTAATTACGTGACGCAATCACAAAGTTCGTAGCGCCGGCTTGCGGCCGGAAGCATTATCTTTCCGCCTAAAGGCGGGACTACAAACACACAAAAATGGAACTACACGGCAAAAACATCATCGCAGGCAAGGCGGTCGAGGTCGGCGGAAAGACGTTTCAGGCGTTCGCCCCCGCTTCCGGCAAATCGATCGAACCGCATTTTGAAGGGGCCACGGTTGACCAGGTCAATCAGGCGCTGGAGGCGGCTGAATCGGCGTTTCACGAATATCGCCTGCTCTCTCCGGAGCGACGCGCGAACTTCCTCGAAAAGATCGCCGATGAAATCCTCGCGCTCGGCGACGCGTTGATCGAACGCGCCCACTCGGAGAGCGGCTTACTGAAAGACCGTTTGACGGGCGAGCGCGGTCGCACGGTCAATCAATTGCGGATGTTCGCCGATCTGATCCGCGAAGGCTCGTGGGTAGACGCGCGCATTGACCGCGCGATTCCGGACCGCCAGCCTCTGCCGAAACCGGACCTTCGACGAATGCTCATTCCCATCGGCCCCGTGGTCGTATTCGGCGCGAGCAATTTTCCGCTGGCGTTTTCGGTCGCGGGCGGCGACACGGCTTCGGCGCTGGCGGCGGGTTGTCCGGTGGTGGTGAAAGCCCATCACGCGCATCCCGGGACTTCGGAGATGGTGGCGCGCGCAATCGTCAAGGCCGTCGCCGAGTCGGAAATGCCCGCGGGCGTATTCTCACTGCTTTACGGCGCGGGGCACGAGGTCGGCATCGGTTTGGTCAAACATCCGTTGACGCGGGCGGTCGGTTTCACCGGCTCGCTGCGCGGCGGACGCGCGCTGTTCGACGCCGCCGCCAGCCGCCTCGATCCGATTCCCGTTTACGCAGAGATGGGCAGCGTCAATCCCGTCTTCATTCTGCCCGGGGCTTTGCGCGAACGCGCGGACGCGATCGCCGAAGGATTGAAGAATTCGGTCACCCTCGGCGTGGGCCAGTTCTGCACCTGTCCGGGGCTGGCCGTCGGGCTGCTCGACGAAAACTTCGCGCAGTTCGCAGATAAGCTCGGCGGGTTGATCGCCGGCGCACAGCCGGGAACGATGCTCTATCCCGGCATACTGGAAGGCTACGAAGCGGGAGTGAAGAGACTCGACGCCCTCGAAGGGTTGCAAACAACTCAATCGCGGATCGAAGCCGACGCCGCAAAAACCGAAGCGCGCCCCGCCGTCTTCTCCACGAACGCTCGGACGTTTATGCGCCATCACGAATTGAGCGAAGAAGTCTTCGGCCCCTCGACTGTCGTCGTCAGTTGCGATTCGCGCCAAGAGATGGAACGGATCGCTCGCAACCTGGAAGGCCACCTGACCGCCACGATTCACGGCACGGCCGAAGATTTGCGTGTTTATGACTGGCTGGTTTCGATCCTCGAAAACAAGGCCGGGAGATTGATCTTCAACGGCTACCCGACGGGCGTCGAAGTCTGCGCCTCGATGCATCACGGCGGGCCGTACCCCGCGATGACCGACTCCCGAGCGACGTCAGTGGGCACGGCGGCGATCTACCGCTTCGCGCGCCCGGTCTGCTATCAGAACTTCCCACAGGAAACCCTGCCGGTCGAGTTGCGCGACGTAAATCAGCGCGGCGTCTGGCGGCTGGTTGATAATCAATTGACGAAGGAAGACTGCTAAGGATGCGCCATGTCGACCGCCACCATACAACATTCGCTCTTTGATCGCGACGGCCTGTCCCGGGTGGCGCGCGCCGGCGTCCTGACAGGAATCACCGACGGACTCTTCTCGAGCGTACTGAGCGTCGCGTTTTATCATTCAACTGTGCAACGCCTTTTTCAGGGAGTCGCCAGTACGCTGCTCGGCCCCTTCATCTGGATGGTGATGTCGCTGGCTGTCATTCCACTCCTCTTGCAACGCCCGCCGGCGATCAATATCCGCTGGTTGGTCCAACTGATCGGCCACATTCCGTTCGTCGGAATACCAATCGTAGCGTCAATCGGCAGAGGCGCCCCTCGATCCGAAGGCCGGTAGCGTCCTAACGCCAACAGTACAGGCGCCCCAATTTCGTGTGGCCTGATTTAGGATCAAAAGCCACTCCGTGGCGGAAGGCTTGCACATGTCGAAAAACTTCGGCCCCGACAAGATGTACATGAAGGCTGTGCAAATAAACGCCCTTTGAAATCCATACATTGATTAGCGCAAGCCTGGGTACGCATCGCTTCCAGCGTGCAGTCTTCGGCGGGAGGCGCATTGATTGGAATCAAATGCGCAGGAATACGAATCGGCTCCAGGCGCTGCGGGTCCTCCCAGCACAGGCTTCATGTAAATAGCCAGGTTTATTGGAACCCACAGCCTGTGCAAGCGTTGACTGAGCATGTCGTTCTACCCCTGACGACTGTTTCAATTCCCGGAGGAGCGTCCATGCCGAAGTTAACCAGCCCTCTTGATCAACTGAGAATAGCGGCCCCGTGTCCCGCCGACTGGGATCAGATGTTTTCATTCGAAGACGAGCGAGTCCGCTTTTGCTCGCAGTGCAATCTTAACGTCTACAATCTATCGGGCATGAGCAGGCAGGAGGCTGAAGCCCTCATCACAAAAACCGAAGGACGCCTTTGCGTCAGGTTTTATCGCAGGGCGGACGGCTCGATCCTGACGCAGAATTGTCCTCGTTCTCGGAATGGTGTTGAGTTTTGTTTCAGGCTTCGGACTCTATATCCTTCATCTGGGAACAAAGCCGTATCCCATGCTGAAGCCGCTGAATAAACATTTTACTTTTGAACCGGAGATTGTTACGACTGGAGTTTTGATGACGCCAAGATCAGAGATCTCCCCACAAGCGAGGCCGAGACTTGGTGAGGTAATAATTGAGACTCGGCAAAGCAACCGGGGAACACCTAGCAAAGCTAAAAGACAGGATTAAGGCGTCAGATAAGCTGCGCCAGAGTCTTCTTCGGCAACTTCGCCTTTACCATCTCGTAAGAATCCTTGATCAACCGCTTGATCTCGGCCTGATTCAAGGCGCCCGGCTTCTGCACGGCGACCCAGTGGTAGCGGGCCGCGTAAGGCGCGGGGATGATCCCGTCGAGTTCGGTCAATTCGGCGAATTCTCCCGGCGTACATTTGAACGAGAATTGGCTCGCGGGGCCTGCGTCGAGGCCGATGACCGCGAACATCTTGCCGCCGATTTTGAAGACGAGGTCTTTCTGCCATAAGACCTCTTCGGTGACGTGGCGCAGCGAGAGGCAATATTCACGAATCTTTTCGAGGGTCATAATTCAATCCCTTCACTTCGTCGGCCTTCGTGTACCACCATGCCCAGGCGATCATGACGAATTGCAGCGGCAATCTGATCCAGTGAAAGACCATCGAGTATTTATACAGTTCATGATGGACGGCCATGTGTATGTTGGCCGGGTAGACGGCCAGGAGCAGCACGACCAATCCCCACGCGGCCCACTTTTGAAAACGCGGAATTAGCAACATCACGCCGAATACAAATTCAAAGAACCCCGCGGTCAAATGCAACGCCGAAGGCCAGGGCAGATATGGCGGCATAATGCCCATGTAGAATTCAGGATTCGCGAAATGATTAAGTCCTGCGCCAATGAATGAGATGGCGAGCAAGTATTTCATCACGGTTCTGATTTTCCTGTTTTCCATAAGATCAGTCTACGTCGTAAAGCTTGATCGGCTTATCCTGGAGGTATTTGTCGAACCAGTTCAGGATGTGCTGCAACCGTTCGACGCGATGCCACGGCGCGCCCGAGCGCGACAGTTCGTGCGACTCGTTCGGGAACCTGACCATGACGGTCGGAATCTTTCGGTACTTCAAGGCGCGGAACATTATTTCGCCGCCATCGGCGGGAGGCGTACGGTAATCGGCTTCGCCCTCGATGAACATCATCGGCGCCGTGACGTTTTTGATGTAGGTGATAGGCGAACGTTTGACGAAATCTTCAGGGTCCTCCCACGGCGCGCCGCGGAACCAGGTCTGCTGGAAGAGCGTGAAGTCGGCCGTGTACCAGAAGCCCGCCCAATCTGCTATCGAGCGCTGCGACACCGCCGCTTTGAAGCGGGTCGTGTGCCCGACCGTCCAGTTCGTCAACACGCCTCCGCCGCTGCCTCCGGTCACGCCCATACGGTTCTCGTCAATGTAACCGCGCTTCAAGACTTCATCCACTCCGGCCATCAGGTCTTTGTAATCGTCACCGGGATAGTTGTATTGGATGATATTTCCGAAATCCTGGCCGTAGCTCGTCGAGCCGCGCGGGTTGGTGTAGAGCACGACGTAGCCTTTGGCCGCCATCCACTGGAATTCGTGCGTGAACGTGAACCCGTAAGCCGAATGAGGCCCGCCGTGAATTTCCAGAATGAACGGGTACTTCTTCGACGAATCGAAGTTGGGCGGCTTCTGAATCCAGCCATGGATCTTCTTGCCGTCGAAGCTCGTGTACCAGATCTCTTCGGGAGGCGTGAGGTCAAACTGCGAGAAGAGTTCGTCGTTGATCTTCGTCAATTGCGTCAAATTGCCCGAAGCCGTGTCTAGCAGGAAGAGGTCGCCGATGTTGACCGGCGACGAGATCAGCAGAACCATCTTCGAGGAGTCGGGCGTCGCCGTATACGCTTGGACTTCGTGATCGCCGGTCGTGACCGGTTCGACCTTGCCCGTCGCCGAGTCAATTCGCTTCAGGTTGGCGCGACCGTGTTCGGCGACGTTGACGTAGAGGTATCGTCCGTCTTTGCTCCAAATCGAACCGTCCGACGACCCGCCGCGCGGCGCGCGCTGGTCGCCGCCGATGCCGCCGCCGACGTCGAAGTCGTAATCGGCGGTCAGGTTCCTGGGCGTCGCCCCATCTGTATTATTGGATACGTTGTCGACCACGAAGAGGTCGGGTTGCGTGTAGGATTGAATCGGTTTGCGCGTCGGCGAGCCGCTGAGCGCAATGCGCTTGCCGTCGTCACTGAGGCTGTAGTCGCTCATCCTGCCGTCAAAACTGACGATCTTCTTCTCGTCGCTCCCGTCAGGCGCTATCGAATAGAGGTCGGCGCGCGGCGGCTCGTAATAAGGCTCCAGCGCGCGGTTGGCCATGTAATAGATGCGCTTGCCGTCGGGCGACCAACTGACGTTGCCCTCGTCGAAATTGCCATTCGTTATCCGCTTAGGCTTCGGCGCTTCGCCCGGAGCAGTGGGCGCCGCCACGGTCCAGATGTGAGTCTTGACTTTCGGATTGAGGTAGCCGGGGCCGTTTGAGCGATAGGCGCCGCGCGTGATCACGCGAACGTCACTCACATGCTCTGGCGCGCGCTCGGGCAGTTTTTCATTAACCTCGCCGCCTTCGGTCATCGCATTATCTTTTTTGCTCAAATCTTCCGAACTCGTGAAAGCGATGGTCTTGCCGTCCGGCGACCATTGAGGCGCGCCGGCGCCGCGCGGCAATTCGGTCAACGCCTGCGCCTCGCCGCCTTCGAAGGTGAGCAGGTAAATTTGCGCGGGCTGCGGACGGCCTTCCTTTTCGCCCTCTTTACTGCCCTCTTTACTGCCCTCTTTACTGCCCTCTTTACTGATTGATCGGACGAAGGCCAGCCGCTTGCCGTCGGGCGACCATCGCGGCGACGCGTCTCGCGGCCCGGCGGTCAATTGCCGCGCCGCGCCGCCGTTTGTCGGTACGATCCACAACGCTGAATCGTAGCGGTCGGCCTTCTGATTGACCCAGACGCGGACGAAGGCGACCCGCGATCCGTCAGGCGAAATCTGCGGATCGGCTGTCCACGCGAACTTGAACAGGTCCGCCTCAGTGATCAGCCGCTTCTGCGCGCCCGAAGAGGCGCCGGACGAAGTGGAGGCGGCGATCAACGCGATGACCAAAATAGACGCGAGGCCCGAGCGGCGATAGGCGCTATTCATTAGAGTGCTCCTGCGGAAAGTCCCTGGGAGCGCCGCCCATCCCTGCCTGCTTGCTTCGGTCAGTCGCCCGTTGCCCGAAGCAAGCAGGCAGGGATGGGCGGCGCTCCCAGGAGGGATTTACGTTAAAAATCAGTTAAGCCTCAGATCGAGGCTGCGGCGTGTGGCCAGATCCCAGTAAGAATCGTAAGGACGATCCGAAGCGAAATCTTCCAACATACTGTTTATCGTTTGCATCAACTGGACGCTGAAGGAGTTCCCGACCGTTTGCGGGTGGACTTCGGTGTAGTAGGCGTAGTTGAAATAACTGCGGATGATCACGCTCCTGTCATCTATCGGGAGCGCCTTCAGGTTCTCGACGAATTTGGGCATGGTGTCGTAGCGCCACAGATAGAACTCGACGTTCGAGACGTAGAAGGCTGAGACCTTCTCGTTAATCTCCTTCAGAAACGCGCCCACGGCTTTGACGGCCTGCTGCCCGGAGAGGTCGGCGGTGACCGGGATGATCAGGTTGCGATCCTGCAGGTTTTTGACCACCTGGAAATCGGCCTCGGTCGCCAGGTAGTTGCGGTGGCGGCCTTCGAGGTCTTTTTCGAGCAGCAGGTCGCGGTAGGCCGGGAAGAAGCGCCCCGTCGGGCGGTCGCGGATCGTGTAGCGCACTTCGAGACAGTCGGTGTAGAAGGCCTGATAGATTTCGTCGA
>WNGA01003007.1_pt1 | contig 45748 bp, 38 predicted proteins | sample 5400061 | NCBI WGS metagenome assembly WNGA01 (sample SAMN13153366, study PRJNA577476) | soil metagenome | isolation source: 100 cm soil or saprolite under grassland replicate 2 | place: USA:California | collected 2016-06-15
GTGCGATCTGTGGAGCCGTCGTCCACCACGAGCCATTCGACCGCGTCGAAGCCCTCCAGCTGCCTCGGCAGCTCCGCCAGGACCTCGGGGAGCGTCGCCTCCTCGTTCAGGCACGGAACCTGGATCACCAGCTTCATGCCGGGGCCATGGTAGCTGCGCCGTATTCGCGTCGCTCGGGTTAGGTTGGTGGCGGGCCTCGATGGCAAGCCAGATGCTCAGCCTCGTCTCATTGCCGCTGTTCGAGGGCAGCGACACGGTCAAGGCGATCACGATCCCGTTCTTCACGGGCGCGATCGGCTACCTGACGAACTGGACCGGCGTACTCATGCTCTTCTACCCGGTCCGCTTCGCCGGCTTCAGGCTGCCGGGCCTGCCGGCCGTCGTCCAGCTGATGCCGCGCCGGATCCAGCAGATCCCCGGAGTCATGCAGGGCGGGGTGGGATGGCAGGGGATCATCCCGTCGCGCGCGGCGAAGATGGGGTCGATCGCGGTCGACAAGGGGATCGCGAAGCTCGGCAGCCCGGGCGAGTTCTACCGCCAGCTCGAGCCCGACAAGATCGCCGAGCACATCCTGGTCACGGCGCGCGGCGACATCCGGGAGGTGGTGGAGCGGATCATGGAGCGCGAGCACCCGCAGCTGTGGCGCGACGTGCCGCCGCGTGTCCGCGAGGCCGTCCACGAGCGGGTCCAGCAGCAGCTTCCCGACGTCGTGCGGGCCGTCACCGACGAAATCGGAGACCACGTCGATCAGCTGCTCGACATCAAGCTGATGGTGATCCGGCGCATCGAGGAGCGCCCCGAGCTCGCGAATCGGATCTTCCTCGAGGTTGGGCGCCGCGAGCTGCGCTTCATCCAGAACTTCGGCTTCTTCTTCGGCTTCCTCCAGGGGATCCCGCTCGTCTTGATCACCGAGGCGGTCCCCCAGTGGTGGGTGCTGCCGGTCGGCGGCGTCCTGATCGGCTACGTCACCAACTGGGTCGCCCTCTGGATGATCTTCGAGCCCGTCGAGCCGCGAAGGCTCGGCCCGCTCAAGCTCTATGGCCTCTTCATGCGCCGCCAGCCGGAGGTGGCGGAGGTGTACGCGGGGATCATCGCGGACGACATCGTCACGCTTCGGAACATCGGCGACGAGCTCCTGGGGGGGGCGCGGTCCGATCGCACGCGGCAGATGATCGAGACCGCCCTGCGCCCGGCGGTCGACCGCGCCGCGGGGCCCGCGCTTGCCCGCTCCGCCGTACGCGTGGCCGTGGGGGCGCGCCAGTACGACGCGATCCGCGACTCCCTCGCCGTCGAGGCGGTCGATTACACGATGACCCCGCTCAGGGACCCGGAGTTCAACGAGCGCCAGAGCGCCAAGGTGCGCAAGCTGATCACGGCCAGGATGCGAGAGCTGCCGCCGCGCGACTTCCAGGAGCTGCTGCGCTCCGCGATGCGGGAGGATGAGTGGCTGCTGTTGCTGCACGGCGCGGTGCTGGGGTTCGGCGCCGGGCTCATCCATCTGATGATCTTTGGGACTTGAACGAGCATCGCGCTGAAGAAGACGTAGCCGAGCCGGCGGCCAAGGCCAGCGGTGAGGAGGGTCTGCGCGGCGCGACTCCGGCGCTGTTGCGCCTGGCGGCCGTGTCGGGGTTGCGCACCGCGGAGTGGGCGGTACGGGGTTGGATCGGGGTCGGCTCGCGGCTGGCCGGCGCCGTTTCGGGGACGCCGCCGCAGGAGCAACGGGAAACGTCCTCCGATGGGGCCGAGGCGATGCGCCGGCGCGATACCCCGCCGCCCGCGGCCCTGCGCGAGCGCGGTGCGGAGCTCCTCCGCCAATCCGCCGACGTCCATTTCGACGACACGGACGCCCATCCGGCCTATGCGAGGATCCTCGACGCCCTTGCCCCCGACGAGGCGCGCATCCTCCGCCTGCTGGCCGTCCAGGGCCCCCAGCCCTCGGTGGACGTTCGCACCGCCGGGTTCCTCCGGATCGGTTCAGAGCTCGTCGCGCCCGGCCTGACGATGATCGGGGCCGAGGCGGGCTGCCGCCATCTGGACCGCGTCCATGCCTACCTCAACAACCTCTACCGGCTCGGCCTGGTGTGGTTCTCGCGCGAGCCCGTCACGGACCGGCAGCGCTACCAGGTGCTGGAGGCTCAGCCCGAGATCGCCGAGGCGATGGACCAGCCCAAGCGCACACGCACGGTGCGCCGCAGCATCCACCTGACGCCCTTCGGGGAGGACTTCTGCGACGTGTGCCTGCCGCTGGGGAGCACAGATCCGGCTGCGTCCCCCGGTGCGGATGAGCATGGGCCAGAGACCGAGACGGCATCTGACGAGCAGGGCGTCGAGCCCGGTAGCGTGATTCGAACGTGAAGCCCCGCCGGTGGTCCAGTGCAGCGCTGATCGCGACCACGATCGCCGCGGCCGTGAGCGGATGCGGGGGAGGCGGGAACGCCACGACTGGAACGGGGACGAGTCCGATCCCGACGGTGGACTGGCCGTACTTCGGGCGTGTCCCGGAGCGCACCCACTACGTCCCCAGCGCGCCTGATCCGCCGTTCAAGTTCGATTGGGTGTTCTGGGCCAAGCAGTTGATCGAGTTTCCCCCCGCGATCGTCGGCGACTCGATGTTCGTCGTGAACAAGGCCGGTACGACCTTCGACGTGCGGACCTCGGACGGCAAGGTCCGGTGGCAGCGCAATCTCGGCAACACCGTGACGGGGCCGGCGTACGCCCACGGGCTGGTGTACGCGGCGCAGTTCGACGGTGAGTTCGCCGCCCTCGACTCGAAGACCGGCAAGGTGCGCTGGACGTTCCACACGCCCACCCATCTGGAATCCTCGCCGCTCGCCGTCGGCGGCAACGTCTACTTCGGCTCCGACGGAGGCACGCTCTTCGCTCTGGACGCCAGCACCGGCAAGCTTGCTTGGAAGCAAGACCTCGGCGCGCCGGTCAAGGCGAGCCCGACCTACCACGACGGAGTCGTGTACGTGGGCGACTATGCCGGCCGGATCCACGCGCTGTCGGCCGCGGGCGGAAAGCCGCGCTGGAGCGTCGACACGGGAGGGGGCGGCTTCTACTCCTCGCCCGCGATCGACTTCGGCAAGCTCTATGAGGCGAGCTCGAACGGGACGCTCTTCGCTCTCACGCTCGCGGGCCACGTCGCGTGGCGATTCAAGACGAGCAACGACATCTACAGCTCACCGGCAGTCGCGGACATTCCCGGCTCCGGGCCCACGGTGTTCATCGGCAGCTACAACCACCAGCTCTACGCCCTTAACGCCAAGACCGGCTCGAAGCGCTGGCAATTCGACGTCGGGGGCCAGGTGCCCGGCTCGCCGACGGTGATCGGCAAGACCGTCTACACCTCGAGCTTCCAGACGAGCAAGACGACCGGCCTCGACGCTCGCACCGGAAAGCCGCGCTGGCAGTGGGGATCGGCCGGATACGACCCCGTGGTCTCGGACGGCCGACGAAACTTCGTAATCGGCTTCCAGACGATCTGGGCCTTCGAGGATTGTTCGCCGCCGACCGCCGGATCCCAAGGGCAGACGGCAGCCGGCGGCGACGGATCGGTTCCCGTATGCCAGCGAGCCGCCGACCTCCACCTGCTCGACGTCCGTCACGCCATGAAGCGAGAGACGCCCAAGGCCTCGGCAGCCAGAGCGCTGAAGCGTCGAGCCGCCGGCTAGATCTTCTCGGCGCTCAGTCCGAGAGCTCGACGCGCTCGATGACCTGGGGCTCGGTCGGCCGGTCGCCGGCGCCCGTGGGAGTGGCCTCGATCGCCTGCACGGCGTCCATCCCGTCCGTCACCCGCCCAAACACCGTGTGCTTGCCGTTCAGCCACGGCGCGGCCTCGGCGGTGACGATGAAGAACTGCGAGCCATTCGTGTTCGGCCCCGCATTCGCCATCGCGAGAGCGCCCCGAACGATCTTGTGCTCGTTGATCTCGTCCTCGAAGGTGTAGCCGGGCCCGCCCGTCCCAGTCCCCTCGGGGCATCCTCCCTGGATCATGAAGTCCGGAATCACCCGATGGAAGATGAGGTTGTCGTAGAACCCGTCGGCGGCGAGCTTGCGGAAGTTCTCGACGGTCTTCGGCGCGTCGTCGTCGAACAGCTCGAGGGCCACCGGGCCAGCATTGGTGTGCAGCGTCGCCTCGGACACGGCGCCACTGTATCCACAACTAGCTGCCCAACGGCGGGTTAACCGGGAGTGACACGCTCGCAGGGATGCGCACGTATCCTGCCCGGCAGGATGGGCCGGCGAAGCCAGGGGATGGGTCTGGCGGCAGCGACGATCCTCGCGATCGCGCTGATCGTCGGCGCCGTGGCCGTGCTCGCACGAGGCGGCGGTGGCGAAACGATCAGAGGAACGAACGGGAAGGACCACCTGGTCGGGACCCAGCGGGCGGACACGATCCTCGGTCGGGGCGCCGCCGACGTGCTCCGCGGCCGCCGCGGCAACGACGTCCTGAACGGCGGCACGGGGGGCGATCGGCTCACCGGTGGCAAGGGCTACGACCGCCTGACCGGCGCCGGGGGGTCTGACTTGATCAGGGCTCGCGACGGCCACCTCGACACGGTCAATTGCGGGCCGGGCCGCGACCGTGCCGTCGTGGACCGCGCCGAGGACGGGGTCTACGACTGCGAGCGACTCGTGACCCCGAAGTCCTTCCAGAAGGGGAGGGGCGGATGACGGACCGAGAGCGCCACGAGGCCGAGGAGCGGTTCCGCGAGGAGCAGCCCGAGGCGCAGATGCGCCGCCGGGAGTTCCTCACCCGCACCGCGGGTCTCGCGGGTCTCGCCGGCCTGGCCACCGTGCTGCCTGCGGAGACGCTGATCTCCGAGGCGGCCAAGGTCCAGACACGGCCTCATCTTCCGAGCCCCCGCAACGTCCCCATCGACACCTTCGTCGTTCTGATGATGGAGAACCGCTCCTTCGACCACTACCTCAGCTGGTTCCCCGGAGCGGACGGCAAGGCCCGCGGCCTGAAGTACCCGGACAAGCAGGGAAAGCTCCATCCAACCCACCTGCTTCCCCCCGACTTCCAGGGGTGCGCGTTCACCGACCCCGACCACTCCTGGGTGGGCGGTCGCACCCAGTACCACGATGGGAAGCTCGATGGCTTTCGTCGCGGGGACAACGACGACTACGCGCTGGGCTACTACGAGCACACGCCGGCGGCGGATGCGAGCGATCCGAGCAAGGCCAAGGGGCCCGCGTTCCTCCAGGAGGTCGCGAAAGCGTTCACGCTGTATGACCGCTACTTCTGCTCGCTCCTCGGCCCGACGTTCGCGAACCGCTACTACCAGTGGGCGGCCCAGTCCGGCGGCCAGGTCCACAACAACATCCCGCCGAAGCCCAACCCGACCGGGGCGGAGTTCGAGACGATCTTCGACCGGGCGATCGCCAAGGGGCTGACCGCGCGCTACTACGCGTCCGATCAGCCGTTCGGGCTCCTGTTCGGGTCAAGGGCGGTCCCCTGGCTGCGGAACATCTCCGACTTCTACGCGGATTCCACCGCCGGAACCCTGCCGAATATCGCCTTCGTGGATCCGCCGTTCCTGGACGGCGGCGGAGGGGACGGGCTGTCGGGCGACGAGCACCCGCACGGTGACATTAGGATCGGCCAGTCGTTCATGTCCGACGTCACGCACGCCTTCCTGGAGTCGCCACAGTTCGAGCGCGGGGCCCTGTTCATCAACTACGACGAGTGGGGCGGCTTCTTCGACCACGTCGCACCGCGCGTGGTCCCCGACGACCGACAGCACCGGCTGCCGATCGACGCCACGGACGAGGACAAGAAGGCCGTGCCGCCCTATTTCGGGATCACCGGCTTTCGGATTCCCGGGGTGACGGTCTCCCCCTACGTGAGGCGCGGGTACGTGAGCCATGCCATGACCACCCACGAGTCGATCCTGAAGCTGATCGCCTACCGGTTCGGCCTCGGCTACCTGAACAAGCGCCACCGCTACGCGTCGAACATCGGCCGCACGTTCGACTGGCAGAACCCGAATCTGAACGTCCCCGACCTGCCGAGCCCGCCCCCGCCGGTGACGACGGCCTGCTCGGCCCAGTCGCCCGCTGGGGGCGCGGGGGCGCGGTCCAGCGCAGCGGAGAAGAGGGAGGGCTCCCACCTCGGCTCCCCGGAGTGGTACCGGTACCTCGAGCGTCTCGGCTACGAGGTCCAGGCGCCGACTGCCGAGCGGATCTTCCGCGACCCCGGCCGCCTGGACCCGGCGTTCCGTGAGCTCTGGAACCGGAAGGCAAGGCAGGTGGGGACGAGGTGATCCGTCGGCTGGCCGCCGCCGTCGCGTTCGCCGTGGTCGCCGCCGGCGTCCCGCCGGCGCTTGCTCCCGGCGGCTCGTCGGGCTCGTCGGGCCCGCCGACCGTGCCGCACTTCAAGCACGTGTTCATCGTCGTGCTGGAGAACGAGGACGCCGACGCCTCGTTCGGCCACCAGAGCCCGGCGCCCTATCTCGCCAAACGGCTAACGGCAAAGGGAGCCTTCGTGCCGAACTACTACGGGACCGGCCACCTCAGCCTCGACAACTACATCTCGATGGTCAGCGGACAGGCGCCCAATCCCCAGACGCAGGCCGACTGCATGTTCTACAACGACTTTGCGCCCGGGTCGCCCACGAGCGACGGGCAGTACATCGGCAGCGGCTGCGTGTACCCGCCGCAGGTGGAGACCATCGCCAATCAGCTCGAGGACTCCGGCTACACGTGGAAGGGCTACATGGAGGACATGAACGCCGCCGCCCCGCCGGGCAAGCAGGAGCCGTGCCGGCATCCGCAGATCAACTCCCAGGACAACACGCAGAGCGCGGAGGTCGGGGACGAGTACGCCGCTCGCCACAACCCGTTCGTCTACTTCCATTCGATCATCGACTTTCCGACCTGCAAGAAGAACGACGTCGACTTCAAGCACCTGCGCCCGGACCTGCGGCGCCGCGCCACCACGCCGAACTACGCGTTCATCACCCCGAACCTTTGCCACGACGGGCACGACGAGCCGTGCGTGAACGGGCAGCCCGGTGGCCTCGTGAGCGCGAACCGGTGGCTGCGTCGCAAGATGCCATTGATCCTCCACTCGCCGGCCTTCAAGCATCGCGGTCTGTTGATCGTCACCTTCGACGAGGCGGAGGCCGTCGGCGGCGAGGCCGATTCGAGCGCGTGCTGCAACGAGCAGCCGGGACCGAACACGCCGAGCCCCGGTGGCCCAACGCCTGGCCCGGGGGGCGGCCGGGTCGGCGCCGTCATGGTCTCCCCCTGCATCAAGCCCGGCACGCGCTCGAAGCAGGAGTACAACCACTACTCGCTGCTGCGCTCGATCGAGCGAAACTTCCACCTGCCCTACCTGGGCTACGCCGGCCAGCAGGGCCTGCGCCCGTTCTGGCGCGACATCCTCAACCGCGCGCACTGCGGCGGCTAGCGCCTTCGATCGGATCCATACCGCCTACGTCGACCGGCGCGACGTCGTACACGGTTGTGAGACAGTGATCCACCGATGACCGGGGCGATCGTGGGCAAGGGGTACCGCCTGTTCGCAATCGCGATAGCCGTTGCCGCACTTGCGCTGGCGGCGCCGCCGGCCTTCGCCGACTTCCCGTTCACGGACGGCAATCCGAAGGACTACACGGACCTCTACGACGCGACCACCGTCCCCAATGACATCTGCGGGGACGGCAACCAATTCAAGTTCGCCGCCAGCCCGGATCCCGCGAACTTTCTCGTGAATGCCGACCCGGTCGAGCTCGGCGGCGTCCGCGGCGCGCACATCTTCGACGGCACCCCGCCGACGAGCTGTGGCACGCCTCCAGCGGCCGTCTCGCCCTTGCCGACGGCGTTCAAGCTCACCACCGGGCGCCCAGACGTGGCGATCGCCGTCCTCGACTCAGGTGAGCTCCCGACGCCTGAGGTGGCCGGCCCGGCACGAGAGCCCGGCATCGACTGCTCCGGCTACACGGCCTCATACGACGCGAACGGCGACGGCGTCTTCAACGTCATGGACTACGCGTGCGATCCGCGTGTCTCCGCGAGTCCGGCAAACGGAGTGGGTCCCAGCTATCCGTCCGACTATCCCGTTGCGCCACTCCAGAATGCGCCGCTTCTGGATCCGCAGGACGCGATCATCGCGTTCTCCGACGGCACGGACGCCGACTTCAACGGCTACGTCGACGACATCGCCGGCTGGGACTTCCTCGACAACGACAACGACCCCTTCGACGACGTCCAGTACGGCCACGGCACAGGCGAGGCCGAGGACTCCAGCTCCGAGGCCAACAACCGCGTCTTCCTCGACAGGCCCGATCCACAGAGCGACCTGGACGTGGGCAAGCAACTCGGCGCCTGTCCCAACTGCATGGTGCTCCCCCTACGGGTCGGCGACAGCTTCATCGCCGACGTCAACCGCTTTGCGGCCGCCGTGCTCTACGCGACGGACAACGGCATCGACGTCGTGCAGGAGGCGCTCGGGACGCTGAACAACTCACGGTTCGCCCGGGAGGCGGTCGACTACGCGTGTTCGCCCGGGAGGCGGTCGACTACGCGTATCGGCACGGTGTCACCGTCATCGCCTCCGCCGCCGACGAGGCAGCCCAGCACAACAACTGGCCCTCCAGCTTGCCGCATGTGATTCTCGTCAACTCGGTGCGCGACGAGGACGTGGCGCCCCCTGGCTACGACTCCTATCTCGCGTTGAACGGCTGCACCAACTTCAACGCCAAGATCACGCTCGCGATCCCCTCGACGAGCTGCTCCTCCAACGCCACAGGTCTCGGGGCAGGGATGGCCGGACTCATCTACTCCGCGGCTCTCGATGCCAAGGCCAAGGGCGAGCTTTCCGACTACCCGGACACGTCGCAGTGCCAGCGCACCAACGGCAACCCCTGCGTGATCACCCCCAACGAGGTCCGCCAGGTGATGGCGTCGGGGACGATCGACGGAACCGGGCAGGCCGACGACGTCAACTTCGCAGGGACGCCGCCCGGCTCCGGCGCCGAGCCCTCGTGCACGCCACCCGTCCCGAACTGCACCGATCCCAACGGCGCCCTCCAGACGCAGGTGAACGCGAACCGGCAGCCGCCGGGATTCCCGGCGAGCAGGAGCTATCCGGCCCGCAAGGGACCGGACCAGTTCTACGGCTGGGGCCGGGTCAACATGCAGAACGCGGTCAGCGCCGTGTTCGATCGCGTCGGCAGCAGGGCTTCGGAGATCCCGCCCGAGGCGGAGATCGCCTCGCCCGAGTGGTACGCGCAGATCAACCCGTCGCGGGAGAACCTGCCGGTCGACGGTCAGGTCTTTGCCCGCGGTTCGCAGTACACGTGCGAGGTGTTAGTGGCCCCCGGCCAGTACCCGAACAACGCCCGAGTCGGTGCCTCGGCGCCCGGCGACTTCGCGAAAGTCGGGGGCAGCGGCTGGTGCGACGGCACATCGCACACGGAGGACCATTCCGGTCCCCTCGCGACCATCAACGTGAACGCGCTCAAGCAGCGCTTCCCACCCGGCACCGACTTCAACGGGCCCGAGCCCCAACCCACAGCCGCGAACGGCAACGGCCGCCCGAATCCCGCGCCGCATTCGTTCACCGTCGAGGTGTTCGTCCACTCGACCCAAAACGGAGTGGCGATGACCGGCGAGGACCGCCGCGCTGCCTACCTGCACCGCGACCAGTGGATGCTCGACGGCTTCCCGCGCACGGTCACGCAGGGCGGGCCGGCGAGCGGCGACGGCGAATCCTCGCCTGCCTTCGCAGACCTGGACGGCGACAACCGGAACGAGCTCATCTTCGGATCCAGCGACGGCTACGTGCACGCGCTCGAGCGCGACGGAACGGAGCTGGCGGGATGGCCCGTGAAGGGCGACGTGCCCGACATCGTCTCGGCCCACACCGGGGCCCGTGCGTACACGAGCGGCGAGGTCCCGAGCGACAACCTCGGCGGCGCGATCCTCGGCTCGGTCGCCGTTGGGGACACGAACGGCGACGGCGTGCCGGAGGTCTACGCGGCCGACATGGAGGGCAAGGTCTACGGCTGGAATCCTGACGGCGAGCGGATCTTCACCGAGGAGTCGAATCCCGCCTACTCGGGCAAGCCGCTGCAGCCGTTCGTCAATGTGCGCTACTCGCCCGGCCAATCGGAGTTCCGCCGCACCCAGCACGGATTCATCGCCTCGCCCGTGCTGGCGGACCTCGACGGCGACGGCAGCCAGGAGCTGATCGCCGCCGGCATGGATCGCCACGTCTACGCGTGGCACACGGCCGACAGCGACGCCGCTCACCCCGGCGGCGCTTCGCAGGTCTCGGGCTTCCCGATCCTCGTCGTGGACCCGTCGAAGGTCCAAGCGATCGATCCCCAGACTCACGCGGTGACCTTCAAGGCGGATGCCGACTCGCTTATGCAGGGCGCGATCGTCGATACCCCCGTCCTGGCGAACATCGCCGGCGACTCACGGCCCGAGATCGTCGTCGGAACCAACGAGGAATACGACGAGCCCCTGAACGCCGGAAACTTCACGACGGCGTCATTCGCACCGCTCTCGGGGAGCGGGGTATTGAGTCCGGGCAACTCGCGCCTCTATGCGCTGAAGCCGGAGGGCGACGGCGACGGCGACCCCAACCCGAGCAACGCGATCCTTTCCGGCTGGCCGTTCGCGGCTGGGATCGTCAACTCCGAGCTCTTGCCTATCGTCGGCGAGGGAATCACCGGCTACCCGGTGGTGGCGCCGCTCACTTGTCCCTCGGGAGGGTCGGGCCCGAAGATCGGCGTACTCGCTAACAACGGCCCGGCCTATGTGCTCAACTCGGATGGCACCTCTTGCTACGGGAACGATCCGACCTCCGGGAAGCCGAACGCGCTGGAGTCCGACTTCTCGGCGGGCACGACGCAGTACGACCATCCCGTGATCCCCGCGGTCGGTCTCCCCGCCTTCGGCAATCTCGGTGCGGGCCAGCCATCCTTCCTGGCGCCGGTGGCGGGGCTCGTGCGCGCCCTCGACGTGGCGGCAAGCGAGTACCAGGGAGGGCAGGACTTCGTCGGCGCCTGGGACACTTCCTCGGCGCAGTTCCTTCCGACATACCCCGCCACCGTCAACGACCTCCAGTTCCTGACCGGCCCCTCGGTCGGCGAGATCGACGGCAACCCCGGCCAGGAGGTCGTCGAGGGAACCGCGAGCATGGACCTCGCCGCCTATACCGCGACAGGCACCCCGGCACAGGGCTTCCCCAAGCTCTCCACCGATTGGACCGTCGCCAACCCGTTGATCGGCACCTTCGGCACGCGGGACACCGACCCCGGGACCGACAAGGTCATCGTCTCCGAAACGCGCTCCGGCTACATCAACGCATACACGACCGTGTCGTCCGCATGTTCGCCCTCCTCGTGGCCACGGTTCCACCACGACAACGCGAACTCCGGCGACACACGCCGGGATGCGACGCTGCCTGGCAAACCGTTCAGCGCCGACATCACGAAGACCGAGGTCTCCTTCCAGGCTCCCGGCGACGATCTCTTGTGCGGGAAGGCCGACCGCTACCAGGTCGTGACCTCGGGCAGTCCGATCACTCCGTCGAACTTCAGCGCCGCGGATCCGCTCTCGGGGGCGCCCGACCCCGCCGCTCCCGGCAAGACGCAGACCTACAAGGTGCCCGATGCGGCCAAGCGGTATCTCGCGATTCGCGCCGTGGACGATCAGGGCAACGTGGGCCGGCCGCTCATCGTCGACTTCCGCGGCGCTCCGCCGGGCACCGGTCCCGGGCCGGGACCGGGGCCAGGTCCGGGGCCGTGCTCCCACGCGATCAACGGCGGGCGTCCCGGGGAGACCCTGAACGGCACCCCGGCGTCGGATCGAATCCGTGGCCGCGGCGGCAACGACCACATCAATGGCCGCAAGGGCGGAGACTGCCTGTCAGGCGGTCGCGGCAAGGACGGCATCCACGGCGACGCCGGCAACGATCTGCTGATGGGCGGGCCCGGCAACGACCGGCTGGGAGGCGGCACCGGTAGCGACCGGATCAACGGCGGACGTGGCCGCGACCGGGTCGCGGCGGGGCGGGGTGCCGACAGGGTCAAGGTGGCGGGCGGTGCCGTGGACCGGGTGGACTGCGGCCCAGGCCGGGACGTCGTCTTCGCGAACCGGGGCGACCGGGTCGCCGACAACTGCGAGACGATCAGGCGCCGCTAGGGTCGGCGGCTCAGCGGCTGAGCCACCGCTTCGGGTTCTCGACCATCATCGTCTCGAGCTGCTCGTCGGTCATTCCCGCCTCGCGCAGCGCGGGGATCACCTCGTCGAAGACGAGCGTCATGCTCCAGCCCTTCGCAGCTCCCGCGGCGATCATCTGCTTCCCGATCTCCGGCGGGTACCAGTCAAGGGTCGCGCAGTAGTCCTGGGAGAGGAACATGCGGTCGGCATACCCGCGCTCGAGCAGCGCGCCGACCGTGGCGTTTCGCTGCTCGATGGGCAGGAAGATCTCGAGGCCGTAGCGGTCCATCCCGACGTAGACGCCCTTCTCGAGCAGTCGCTCGATGTAGTCCAGGTCGTCGGTATCGCCAGTGTGGGCGATCTGGACCTTGGATGGGTCGACCCCCTCCTCCTCGAAGATCTCGACCTGTCGCGGTCCCGTCTCGCTCGCCGGCCGCGAGTGGGCCATGATCGGCGCCCCGGTTCGCACGCTCGCGCGCGCCACCGCCCGGTGCACCTTCTCCACGTTGGGCGTCACCCCCGGCTCGTCGGCGGCGCACTTCAGAAAGGCCGCCTTGATCCCGGTTCCCTGGATGCCTTCCTCGATGTCGTGCACGAAGAGGCCCGCCATCGCATCCTCGTCACGGGTGACGAAGTACGTCGGCAGATAGTCGTAGGTGTAAATGCCCGTGCACGGCACCACCACGAGGCCGGTTTCCTCGGATACCCGGCGCGAGAACTCAACATCGCGGCCGCCGAACATCGCCGTCGGCTCGCAGATCGTCCGCACACCGCGATCCACGGCGGCTCGGGCAGCATCGACGGCCACTCCCAGCTCGTCTCCGGGCACTACCTCCTCGGGGGGGTCGGTCTCGGATACGGTCGACACGTGGGGCCATTGAGCAAGCACCGCCTCGTCGCGGAAGATCAGGTGCTCGTGGATGAGCGTCGTGCCGAGCGCTTCGGTGTCGACCGGCCCGGTGACGGTGTCGACGGTGCCCATGGACAGCGCGTAAGTCTATGAACCCGCCGCTGCGGGGGTAGGCTCCGGCGAATGGAGCGCAGCTGGGTGATCGCGATGACCGTGCTCGTCTCGTGCTTGATGGCGTCCATGGTGATTGCGCTGATCAAGCTGCTGTGAGGAAGCGGGGTTCCGGCTCGTGAGGAAGGTTTAGGATGCCCGCGAGTTCCTGGCCGCGAGACGAAGGGGGACGGGGTGTTCGAGCGCATAGTGGTTGGCACAGACGGCTCCGATACCGCAACCGAGGCGGTTCGTAAGGCCATCGAGCTGGCCAAGGCTTCCGGCGCGAAGCTGGACATCGTCTCCGCGTTCGAGCCGATTCCCCAGAGCCGCGTGCGCGAGGAGCAGGGGGAGGTTCCGGGCGACGTCTCATACGCGGTGGGCCCTCGCGAGGACGTAAACGTCACGCTCGAGAACGCCGTCGGGATGGCCAAGCAGGGCGGGGTGGAGGCCCAGCCCTACCCCCGTGAGGGCGATCCCGCAGACGCGATTCTTGACGTCGCCGAGGAGAAGGGCGCCGACCTGATCGTGGTGGGTAACAAGGGAATGACCGGAGCAAAGCGGTTCCTGCTCGGCAGTGTGCCGAACAAGATCTCCCACCACGCGCCCTGCGGCGTCTTCATCGTCCGGACGACGTAGGCGCTCCGCGACGCTAGGCCGGGCAGCTGATCGTCGGGTCGGTGGCGCGCGCCGCGTTCAGCAGGCCGGCGCCGTAGAAGCGGTCCCTTCCCGCGGCGCCGCGGTCCGTCGCGGTGCAGGCAAGTCGCTCGGCGACCGCGTCCGGGTCCGTGCCCGCGACTCCGCTTGCGATCACGAGCGCCGCCGCAGCGCTCACGTGCGCGGCTGACATCGAGGTGCCCTTGAGCCTGACGATGCCGAATTTGCCAAAGTCGCCGCTCGCGGCCGCATCCGGCCTGAGGCCGTACTGGCGGATAGGAGGCCCTGGCCTGCCGGCGCAATCCGGCTCGCCTGTGTCCATGGCGGCGTCGCGTCCGCCGCCGGGCGCCACGAGGTTGAGCTTCCTCCCGTAGTCGGAGTAGTCGGCGAGGCAGCCGCGGATGGTCGTCGCTCCGGCTGCGATCACGTCGCGGGCGGCGGCCGGATAGGCCACCTGAGAGCCGTCCCCGTTCCCGGCCGCCGCGACCACCGTCACACCCTGGCCGATCGCGTGCTTCAGCGCCTCGCACACGCCCTGGATCTCCCTGCAACTCGTGATCTGAGGGCCGAACTCGAGGCTGAGGTTGATCACGTCCGCGCCGTGGCGGGTGGCAAAGCTGATCCCGCGGGCGACGTTGGAGCCCTCGCCCTTCTCGTTGCGGTTGAGAACCCGGAGCGGCATCAGCTTGACCCCGTATGCGAGCCCCGTGAGCCCCAGGTTGTTGCCGGTCCGCTGTGCGATCGTGCCCGTCACATGGGTCCCGTGGCCGTCCAGGTCGAGTGGCAGAGGATCGTCGTCGATGTAGTCCTTCGGGTCCACGAACCGCCTCGCCCCGGGCAGGTCGGGGTCGCGGCTGAAGCGATGCCCCTTTCGCCGATACGCGACCCCCGTGTCCAGCACGGCGACGGTGACACCGCGGGCACCTGCGTGGTTCGCCTCGTGCACTTTGGCCCATGCGCCGTGGGCCTCCACGCCGCCCTTCGTGGCGGCCAGGAAGTTCCACTGGTCCTCGCGCCAGTCGCCGCAGCCTCCGCTCCTCCCCGGGTCGTTCGGGCCCCGGCAGGTGGCCGCTGCGTGCACGAGGTAGTTGGGGTTCGCGTAGGCGACGCCGGGCGTTTTGCGAAGGCTTCGCACCGCCTCGGGCACGCGGACCCCGTCCGGGAGCTTGACGACGCGTTCGCCGGGGCGGCCGGCGTAGCGGACGAGAACCTCGCCGCGAGCATAGGCGGCCGGCGCGACCTCGTGACCGAGGCGGGAGCCGGACGCCGCGGCTGGACCCGGTCCGCCGGAGATCTGTGTGGCCGCGACGAGGCCTCCCAGGATCAGGATCGGCGCCAGGCCCCTGCGCGCCCTCGTCGGGGGCCGGTGCATGATGAAGCTGTAACACGCTCGGGCACGGGAAGTTGCCTGATACTTCGTGGGCGATGGACCCCGAACACCGGTTCTTTGGCCGTGACGAGCACTTCATGCGACTGGCGCTTCGCGAGGCCGAGCGCGCCGCGAAGCACGACGACGTACCGATCGGCGCCGTCCTGGTGCGCGAGGGCGAGGCGCTCGGGGTCGCCGGGAACGAGCGGGAGCTGCGAGGCGACCCCACCGCGCACGCCGAGGTGCTTGCGATGCGGGAGGCGGCGAGGCAGCTCGGGAGCTGGCGAATTCCGGACTCGGTCCTCTACGTGACGCTGGAGCCGTGCGCGATGTGCGCCGGGGCGATCGTGCTCGCCCGGGTGCCGCGCGTGGTCTACGGCGCGGCCGATCCCAAGGCCGGCGCCGCCGGGAGCGTTCTGGACGTACTCGGCGAGCGCCGCCTCAACCACCGTCCGCAGGTCGATGCGGGCCTCCTGGCGAGCGAGTCGGCGGCGCTCCTGGAGTCGTTCTTCACGGCGCGTCGATAGCGGCTCGCAGGCGGTCCGAGTAGCTCACGGGATAGGGCGCCACGTCGCCGTCGGCCGCTCCGGCACGCAGCCGTTCGGGAAGCGCGCCGAGCTGTGCTGAGGCGCGATTCCGTATCTCGTCGAGCGATTCGAGCGCCACGGCGTCGCCGCTGCGCATCGCCGGGGCGACCAGGGGCTCGCCCTCGAGGTCCTCGTCGGCGGCGCCGATCACGTCGGCACTCATGGTCGCGCCCTGGTGACGGCGGAAGACCTGCTTCGGGCCGGGCATTGTCGCCTTGTCGGCCGAGCGCTTCCAGACCCCCCGCCACTCGCCGCCGCGGCGATGTGCAACGAGCTTGTAGACGCCGTTGACGACGGGCGAGTCGCGGCTTGTGCCGAGATCGGTCCCCACACCCCAGAGGTCGATCGGCGCGCCGGCGGCGACCAGCGCGGCAATCCTGCTTTCCTCGAGATCGCCGGATGCCGCGATGCGCGTCTCCCTGAACCCGGCCTCGTCAAGCAGCCTGCGGGCGTCTCGCGAGTGCTGGAGCAGGTTGCCCGAGTCGAGCCGGACGCCGGCCAGCGAGACCCCCGCATCGCGAGCGGCGACGATCGCGTTCCGCACACCTTCGAGCGTGTCGTAGGTGTCGACGAGCATCACGGTGTTCTCGGGAAAGGACTCGACGAAGCACCGAAAGGCCTCGACCTCCGTGTCGAACGACAGCACGTAGGAATGCGCCATCGTGCCCACCGGCTGCAGCCCGTAGCGCATCGCCGCCGCGACGTTGGAAGTGCCGCCACACCCGGCCACCGCGGCTGAGCGAGCGACCTTCATCGCCGCGTCGGTGCCGTGGTCGCGGCGCGGTGAGAAATCGATCACGCGCTCGCCGGCGCCTGCGGCGAGCACTATGCGCGACGCCTTCGTCGCGATCATCGTCTGGAAGTTGATCTGGTTGAGCAGCACGGTCTCGAGCAGCTGCGCCTCGATCAGCGGCGCGGTGACGCGAAGGAGCGGCTCGTTGGCGAAGCAGACGGTGCCCTCGGGAATCGCGTCGATGTCTCCCGAGAAGGTGAACTCGGCAAGGTAGTCGAGGAACTCGTCCGTGAACAGGTCCAGCGAGCGCAGATAGGCGAGCTCACGCTCGGCGAAGCGAAGCTCACGAATCAGGGCGAGCGTCGGTCCAAGTCCTGCCGCCATAAGCCACTGCCGCTTCGGCGGCAGGCGACGGGCGAAAAGCTCGAACACCGCGGGCTCGTTCAAGCCGGCCCGCAGGTAGCTGGCCGACATCGTCAGCTCATAGAGGTCGATCAGAAGGGCGGTCTCGGCGGGGCCGAGAAGCCCGGGATCGTTCGCATCGGGGCCGCTCACGACCCCTATTCCTACCGCGCGGTGCGCGGGCACGCCGGCCGCATCGGCGTGTCCGCGCCGCGCGGTTGATGGTCGGCTAGCCGATGTGCGCCTGGAAGGCCAGGAGCATGAGCGCCGCGGCGGCCACGATCGCGCCGAGCAGTCCTCCTGCGATCCAGCCGAGGAGGCGCGCGGTGCGATCGAGGCCCTGCGGCTCGATCAGGTTCAGCAGCCGATCCGTCATCGGGACACCTCTCTTTCTCAGTGCCTGCGGGGTTAGCTGACGGGCTCGCGCCGAAAGAGTGCGCTACGGATTCGCTTCCGATTCGCCCCGGAATCCTGGTCCCTGGACCCGAGTGGTTCCCCCGCTCCCTCCGCCGGGAGGGATTCGGCAGGTTGTCTTGGCGCGGCACCCTAATAGACGCAGGGGACGCGTGTCGTCGCCGCAGCCAAAAAGGCGCACGTAGCGATGGTCGCGCCGCAGGTGGTCGTGGTCGCGCCGGAAGCCTCGCCGCCTTGCGGTTGGTCGTTTACACCCGAGCAGGAACCGCCGTCCGGCGGTGAAAGCTGCTGGGACCCAGCGGTTGTAGGCCGAGCTTAACCGCGCGCCTACGGAGAGGGTGGGATTCGAACCCACGAGGCGGTTTGACCCGCCCACGCGATTTCCAGTCGCGCACCTTAAGCCGCTCGGTCACCTCTCCAAGCGACGGTGACGATAGCGCCCGCAACGCAGCCTCAGGCGGGCGAGGACGCCTGCCGTCGATCGGGGCCTCAGGCGAGCGCAGGGGCCTCGGGTAGGCGCTCGAGCGCCGCCTGCATGTCCTCCTCCGAGAACTCGAGGTCGGTGAGCTCGCCGGCGTGGTAGGCGTCGTAGGCGGCCATGTCGAAATGGCCGTGGCCGCAGAGGTTGACCAGGATGACCCGCTCCTCGCCCGCCTCGCGGGCAGCGTCGGCCTCGTCGAAGACGACGCGGAGCGCGTGTGCCGGCTCCGGCGCGGGCAGGATCCCCTCGGCCTGCGCGAACCTGACCGCGGCCTCGAAGGCGGCCGTCTGCGCGATGGCCCGAGCCTCGACGACGCCCTCCTTGACGAGGCCGCTGAGGCTGGGCGCGTCGCCGTGGTAGCGCAGTCCGCCGGCGTGCACCGGCGGCGGAACGAAGTCGTGACCCAGCGTGTACATCGGGATCAGCGGCGTCAGCCCCACCGTGTCGCCGAAGTCGTAGCAGTATGCGCCGCGGGTCAACGTCGGGCATGCGGCCGGCTCGGCGGCCACGAAGCGCGTCTCGCCGCCCTCGCGGAGCCGCTTGCGGATCAGCGGATAGGCGATCCCCGCGAAGTTCGAGCCGCCGCCGACGCAGCCGACGACGACATCCGGATACGTCTCGGCCATCTCGAGCTGCTTCAACGCCTCCTGCCCGATCACCGTCTGGTGCAGCAGCACGTGGTTCAGCACCGAGCCGAGCGAGTAGTTCGTGTCATCGCTCGACGCGGCCACCTCGACCGCCTCGGAGATCGCGATCCCGAGGCTGCCGGTCGAGTGCTCGGACTGGGCTCGCCCCGCCTCCGTGAGATCGGACGGGCTGCGGTGCACGGTCGCGCCCCAGGTTTCCATCATCGCGCGCCGGTACGGCTTCTGGTCATAGCTCACTCCGACCATGAACACCTCGCACTCCATGTCGAACAGGCGGCAGGCGAGGGCCAGCGCGGAGCCCCATTGCCCCGCTCCCGTTTCGGTGGCGAGCTTGCGCACTCCCTCGCGCTTGTTGAAGTAGGCCTGAGCCACCGCGGTGTTCGGCTTGTGCGAGCCGGCGGGAGACCCTCCCTCGTACTTGTAGAAGATGCGGGCGGGGGTGTCGAGCTCGCGCTCCAGTCGCCGGGCCCGATGCAGAGGCGTGGGCCGCCACAGCCTGTAGATCTCGCGGACCTCCTCGGGGATCTCGATCTCCGGCTCTGCGGAGACCTCCTGCTCGATCAGGCCCATCGGGAAGATCGGGGCGAGGTCCTCCGGCCCCAGCGGCTCCTGGGTGCTCGGGTGAAGGGGCGGGGCCGGCGCGCCCGGCAGGTCGGGGAGGAGGTTCACCCAGTGCGTAGGCAGCTGCGACTCAGGTAAGAGGTACTTGACGGGCTCGCCCATCGCGCGGCGATTCTATGCCGCGGCGGCGGCCTCGGCCCGCAGAACGGCAAGACCGCAATACGCCCGAGCACGTATCGGTTTCCGGTTAGTCGAGGGCAACGCGCGGCCGATAGGCTCCGGTCGAGGGTCGCAGCTGGCCGCGGCCGAATCAAGCGCCGAAGGAAGCGATGGCTGGAGATGGCACCTGGCGGGTCTATCTGTCGGGAGAGATCCACTCGGACTGGCGCGAGCGGATCGCCGCCGGGATTCGCGATTCAGACCTGCCGGTGGAGCTCCTGGCGCCGGTCACGGACCATGCCGCCTCGGACGACGTGGGGGCCAGCATCCTCGGCGAAGAGGAGGACCAGTTCTGGCGTGACCACAAGGGAGCCGGCGTGAACGCCGTGCGCACGCAGACGCTCCTCCGCAGCGCGGACGTGGTCGTGGTGCGGTTTGGCGACAAGTACCGGCAGTGGAACGCCGCGTTCGAGGCCGGATACGCCGCTGCCCTCGGCAAGCCGATCGTCACCGTTCACGATGGCGAGCTGACCCACGCGCTCAAGGAGGTCGACCGAGCCGCGATGGCCGTCGCCGAGACGCCGGAGCAGGTCGTCGAGATCCTCCGCTACGCGATCAGCGGGTAGCGAATCCATGGTTTGCCGGGCACGGGGCCCGGGTAGGTTCGGGGCGTCATGTACAGACGTGGGCCAAGCGTCCTGACCATCATCTACGTCGCGGTCGGCGTGATCATCGCCGCCGACCACGACTACTTCCGCAACGTCGACCACATCAAGGAGGTCGCGGAGGCGGTCCTCGCCGTACTCCTCTGGCCGCTGGTCCTGCTCGGCGTCGACATGCGCTTCTAAGCCCCGCCTCCAAAGCCTCGCCGAGAGATCGCCCGCTAGCCTAGGAACGCCATCTCGGAGGGGTGGCAGAGTGGTTGAATGCGGCGGTCTCGAAAACCGTTTCGGGCCATTTCGGTCCGACGAGGGTTCGAATCCCTCCCCCTCCGCTCCATGGGGTGTCGACTTTCCCGGGGTAGGGCCGGCTGATTCGACACTCGAACGCGCCGCCGCTATCGGGTGACTTCGAAGCTCCCCCGCATCCACGGATGGATGCGGCAGAAGTAGGCGTACTTGCCGACCGGCAGCTTGGCCGGGGTCGAGGCGCTTAGCTTCGGTGCGCCGATCTGCTCGTCCACGGGATCGAGGCCGAGGCTGAGGATCCCCGAGTCCCAGACCCCGTCGGCCAGGGGATAGTTCGCAACGTAGGGACCGTTGCAGGGCCAGGGGCAGGTGGTGACCGTGTGGCGGATACCAGCCCGGCCAGTACAGGAAGTCGGCGATTTGGACCTGCGGGCTCGACATGCCGCCGCTCTCCTGGCGCTTGGGCAGCGGCCGCTCGCACGGGTCCCCGCCCCATTCCGTGCCGCAGAACTGATCGTGCTCCTCCGCCCAATTGCGGTTGACGACGCCTTCGACCGGGTCGATCCACGTTCCCCCGTCCCGGGGCAGGGCCCGTCCGGTCGGCGGCGCGCTGTCGCCGCTGAAGTGGAACGACGGCGGGCCAGTCACCTTGTCCAGATTCACCCCTGGCGGCGGGTGACGCGATTCGCCGAGAATGTGCGGTGCGCAGCCCGGCCCCGGCGGCTGCTTGGGATCGATGTAGGTGCCCTCGTGGGTCATCACCTCGTACCAGGCGTGCTTTTTGTTCTCGTAGGTCCCGCTGATCCGGATGCGGTCCCCCTTGTGGATCGGCGCGCGCCAGCGCGGATCCGTGACCTCCATCTGAAAGTCCTCGCTCAAGGGGGCGTTGCGGAAGACGGCGTCCGAGGCAAGCAGGGTGGTACCGCCGTAGCCGCGCCCATCGTCGGGACACGGGTTCTCCTTGGAGCCGTAGTTCTCCACCACGACGCGCTCACCGCCGGGGTGCAGGTGCCCACCGGTCCCGATGATCGTCCCGTTGACCGTAGAGGTCCACTGGATCGGCCCTCGCTTGTCGTCCTTCGCCGACTCGTAGACGCCCCGGCCGTGCGCCTTGCGCTTGACGTCGTAGGTACGGCCGAACAGGGTGCCGCGCACGTCGTGGTACGGACGGCCCGGCAGAGCATTGAGCTCCTGCATCGTGCCGTGGATGAAGTGCACCTTCAGCGTGATGTAGACCTCCTGGGGCGTGGCGGTCTTGTTGTGCAGCATGTAGATCATGATCTGCGGGTTCGACGCGCTGATGTACTCGCCGTAGATCGGGCCGTGGGGCTCCGCGGCGCTTCGCAGCTCGAAGTCCGCGCGCGTCTCCTCGTCGCCGTTGCCGAAGATCCACTCGGCGTTGTGTCCGTAGTAGTTGTCCTCCTTGTTGCCCGGATCGAGGGCGAACCAGTGGCTGTGGTGGATGTGGAGCACCTGGTGCGGAGGCTCCTCGAGGGTGGAGGCCAAAACGACGTGCGGCTCGATCCAGGTCGCCATCCCGTTCTCGAGCGGCACGTCCACGTCGAAGCGATTCAGGTCGTGTCCGGGCGGAACGGTGTACGGGCCGAACCAGAAGTCGTAGTTCGACTTCGTGCCCGGCGGCTCGGGGACGTAGCGGTCTCCGCGCTGGGTCACTGGGTCGAGTGGGCCGGGATCGTTCGAGTACGCGAGGCTCGCAACCGCGATCGAGCCAGCCACCGCGGCCACGGCCGCCCGAGCCAACAGCCGGCGCATCCTAGGCTCCCTGGCGATCATCCTCACGCCGGGCCCACGTGTTTGCGGGTCCAACTCAAGGTGCCTCCTCCAAGGCAGACGAGGCAAGGGAACCTATCGATTCGAAATCGCGGATGTCAACCGGTAACCGCGCGCGGTGCGCCACCGAGGAGGGGCGCATGGAGGAATCAGCGCTCGGCAGCGATCCGCTGGGCCTGCGCTAGCGCCTCCTCGTCGTAGAGGTGGCACTCCACGCGCGCCGCGCCCACCTCCAGGTCGCGGGGATTGATGTAGTCGTTGAAGCTCACGACCACCGCTCCGTCCTCGATGTCAGTGCGGGCAATGCCTTTCCAGAGCGGGTCGTCGGGGACCTCCGCCCGCCAGCGCTCCAGGATCTCCTGGATCTCCTCCGGACCGTGCTCGGGCGCCGCCTCGATGCGGGCCACCAATGAGGGCGCGTCGAGGGCCTCGAGGCTTCCGATCACGGCGCGCTCGGCGTCGTATCGCTCCTCGGTCATCTGAGTCCAGCGGTCCTCGAGCAGGGCGTGCAGATCCCTGCTCTCCCAGCCACAGACCTCGAACGCCCTCGGGCAGCGCGGATGAAACGGGCAGCCCAGAGGCGGCGTTACGGCGTCCGGGACCTCACCGCGCGGAAGGTCTCGAGGTACCGACTTCTCGGGGTCCGGCTCCGGAATCGCCTCCAGCAGCGACACGGTGTAGGGATGCCGCGGGTTGTCGTAGATCTCGGGCGCCGGCCCGAGCTCGACGATCCTGCCGAGGTACATGATCGCGATGCGATCGCAGAAGTACTTCGCGGTCGCGAGGTCGTGGGTGATGTAGAGGTAGGTCAGATCGAGGTCCTGCTTCAGATCGATCATCAGCTCGAGGATCTTGGCCCGCACGCTCATGTCGAGCATGGAGACGGGCTCGTCCGCGATCAGGACGTCGGGATTCAGGATGATCGCCCGGGCGAGCACCGCCCGCTGCTTCTGGCCGCCCGAGAGGTCGCTGGGGTACTTGTCCATGAACTGCTCCGCGGGCTGCAAACCCACCCGCTCGACGGCCTGCGCCACGAAACGGCGAACCTCCTCGCGGCCGTTCGCCGCGCCATGGATCCTCAACGGGTCGCCCACGGACTCGCCGATCGTCATCGCGGGGTTCAACGAGGCGTGGGGATCCTGGAAGACGATCTGCAGGCGGCGGCGCAGCGGGCGAAAGCCGCTCTCGCTGAGCCCCGTGATCTCCCTGCCCTCGAGCTTGATCGAGCCCTCCGCCGCCTCCACGAGGCCCAGGAGGGTGCGCCCAAGGGTCGTCTTTCCCGAGCCGGACTCCCCGACGAGCCCGAGCACCTCTCCGCGCCGCAGATCGAAGCTGACGCCGTCGACAGCCTTCACCGAGCCGGCCTCACGACCCCGAAGCCGGTCCAGGAACGAGCCGCGAACGGCGAACCGCGTCTTCAGGTCGCGCACCCGGAGGAGGGGTTCCCGGGTGCCTTCCGGGTCGGGCGAGTGGGCAGTGGGGGATGGAGCGAGGCCTTCCATCACGCCTCCTCCGCGACGGCGATCTCCTCGCGCTCCAGCGGCTCGGTGCCGTCCGGCGGGATCTCCTCCTCGGGACCGTGGAGCCAGCACAGGACGCGGTGGGGGGTGGCGTCGGCGCCCTCCTGGCCGGGCCCCAGGTGCATCTCGATCGGGTCCTTGTCGGCGCAGACGCGCATCGCGTTGGGACAGCGAGGATGGAAGCGACAGGCCCGCGGCGGGTCGATCAGGTTGGGCGGCGCGCCCGGGATGTAGTGAAGGCCCGTCGTTGAGAGGGAGATGATCGAGCGCAGGAGCTCGCGCGTGTAGGGGTGCGCGGGATCGGTGAACACCTGCCGGGCGTCGCCCTCCTCCACGATCTGACCCGCGTACATCACGGCGACGCGGTCGCAGGTCTCGGCGACGATGCCGAGGTTGTGGGTGATCAGCAGCAGGGCGGTATCGAAGTTCTCGCGCAGGTCGGCGAGGATCCGCAGGATCTGCGCCTCGACGATCACGTCAAGCGCGGTCGTCGGCTCGTCGGCGATCACCACCTTCGGATTGAGGACGAGAGCAAGGGCGATCATGATGCGCTGACGCATCCCGCCCGAGAACTCGTGCGGGTACTGCTTGAACCGCGTCGGCGGGATGCCCATACCGCCCAGGGCCTCCAGCGAGCGCCTGCGCATCTCCTCCTTCTCCAGCTCCGGCTCGTGGGTGCGCAGCGTCTCGAGGAAGTGGTCCTCGATCGTGACCAGCGGATCGAGCCGCGTCATCGGCTCCTGGAAGATCAGGCCGAGCTCCGGCCCGCGCATCGAGCGGAGCTCGGCGGAGGAAAGCCCCACCATGTTGCGGCCCCGGAGGCGCACCTCCCCGGCGATTGCGGCGCTGTCGGGGATCAGCCCCATGATCGCCCGGCCGAGGGTGGACTTCCCGCACCCCGACTCGCCGACCAGGCCCATAGTCTCGCCGGCGCGGAGATCGAGCGACACTCCGTCCACCGCCCGGACGGGATCGCCCATCGTCCCGTACCAAACACGCAGATCGCGAACGGACAGGATCGCCTCGCCGTTCATGCTCTCCGCCCGGCCGCGGTCGTTCATGCCTCCTCCCCGGGCACCGGCTGGGAGGCTGGGATCTGCGGCGTGCGGATCCGGCGATAGCGGATCAGGGGGTTCAGCACGTCGTTGAGCCCTTCTCCCACGAGGGTGAACCCGGTCACGAGGATGACGATAGCCAGCCCCGGGAACAGCCCCGTCCACCAGATGCCCGCGCCGACGTCGTCGATGGCGCGGCTGATGTCGTATCCCCACTCGGCGGCCTCGGTGGGCTGGATGCCGTAACCGAGAAAGCCGAGCGCGGCCAGGGTGAGGATCGCGTCGGCGGCGTTGAGGGTCGCCAGCGCGGGCACGTTCTGGATCACGTTGTAGAAGATGTAGCGGCCGATGACTGTGCGCCGTTTGGCGCCGAGGGCGCGCGCGGCCTCGACGTACGGCTCCTCCCGCACGCTGATCACGTGGTTGCGGACGACCCGGAAGTACTGCGGGACGTAGACGACGGTGATCGCTACGGCCGCGGTCACGATCCCCTGGCCAAGGTAGTCCGAGAGGAAGAAGTTCCCCAGCTTGTCCGAGAGCAGGAAGGCGATCACGATGGCGAGCAGCAGGTAGGGGAAGGCGAAGAGGGCGTCCATGATCAGCACGAGGCCGCGATCGAGCTTGCCGCCGACGTAACCCGAGATCAGGCCGAGGGGCACGCCGATCGCGAGCGAGAAGATCACCGCCAGAAGGACGACCTTGATCGCCGTGCGCGCGCCCCAGATCACGCGCGAGAGCACGTCGGTGGACTGCACTGTGGTGCCGAAGAGGTGCGCGCCCGAGGGTGCGGCCTGCTTCGGGAAGCGGACCCCGCCCGAGGAGACCTGGTCGAAGCCGTAGGGGGCGATCAGCGGCGCGAAGATCGCCAGCACGACGAAGAAGAGGACGATGGCGATCCCGGCGTACAGGATCCAGCGCGGGACGCCGCGCGCCTCCTGCACGCGGGCCCCGAGACGGCGAAGGCCCGCGAACTGGCGCCGTCCGGCCATCAGTACCTCACCCGCGGATCGACGAAGGCGTTGATGAGGTCGATGAGAAGCGAGACGGCGACCACGGCGAGCGCGAACACCGTGATGATCCCCTGCACTGCGATGTAGTCGCGCTCGTTGAGGTAGCGGACGAGCTCCGACCCGATCCCGGGCCAGTTGAACGTCTCCTCGGTGAGGATCGCGCCGCCGAGCAGCGTCGCGAACTGAAGCCCGGCCACGGTGACCACCGGGATGAGCGCGTTCCGGAAGGCGTGTTGCATCACCACCCGCCGCTCCCTCACCCCGCGCGCCCGCGCCGACTCGACGTAGTCGCCGCGCATCGTCTGCATCAGGTTCACCCTGACGAGGCGGATCAACACCCCGCTGATCAGGAGCCCCAGCGTCACGGCGGGAAGGATCAGGTGCGTGACGGCGTCCCCGAACGCCGACCAGTTGCCGCTGATCAGCGAGTCGATCAGGTAGAAGTGGGTCGTCTTGTTCAGCTCGAACTCGGTTATGGGGCCCACCCTGCCCGAGGTCGGAAGCCACCCGAGGACGCTGCCGAACAGGAGCTGGAGCAGGAACCCGGTGAAGAAGACCGGCGCCGCGTAGACGAAGATCCCGAACAGTCGCCCGCCGAGGTCGATCGGCGTGTCCCGGAAGCGCCCGGCGGCGACGCCGATCCCGATGCCGACGGTGAGCGCGATCAGCATCGCGGAGATCGTCAGCTCCAGCGTCGCCGAGCCGTTCTCGACCACGATCGAGGTCACCGTCCGGTGGTCGGTCAGGGTCGTGCCGAGGTTGCCGGTGAGGGCATTGCCGATGTACTCGCCGTACTGGACGAGGATCGGCCGGTCATAGCCCGCCGCGGCGCTGCGCCGGGCGATCTCCTGCTGGGACACGTGGCCGCCGAGCGCCGACTGGATCGGGTTGCCCGGGGCGACCCGCATCAGCAGGAAGACCATCGTCAACAGGATGAGGACCGTGGGGATCGCCAGCGCGAGCCTGGTCAGAAAGTACGTTCGCAGCGAGCCGCCCTGCCGGTGCATCTATCGCCTCCGGCGCACCCGTCGCTTTGAGGATCGCCGCTGCCGCGGCGCTTGACTGCGCCGCGGCACCACGTCCTGCACTGCCGTCCCCGCTAGTCCTTGGTGATCAGCCAGTAGCGGAAGATGAACGCCGGGTCGAACGTGTCCTGGACTCCGTTCACCCCGTCGCGCACCGCGGCGATCTGCTTCCCCTGCCAGATCGGGATCGTCGGGGCGTCCTCGGCCCCGATGTCCTGGATCTTCGCCAGCTCGTCCGCCCGCTTCGCGTCGTCGGTCTCGGCCGCCTCCTGCGCGAGGAGCTTGTTCATCTCGGGGTTGTCGTAATGGATGTTGAGGAAGCTGTCCTTCCCGTAGAAGGGCGACGTGTAGTCGTTCGCATCCGGGTAGTCCGGGAACCAGCCGAGCTGGTACTCCGGGTACTTGTTCGTGAACGCCGAGGTGGAGTACTGGTTCCACTCCGTTGACTTGAGCGTCACGTCGAACAGGCCGCTCGAGTCGAGCTGGTGCTTGATCTCGGCGTACTCGTCGCCGGAGGCCGTCCCGTAGTGGGTGGGCGTCCACCAGATCTCCAGCGGCAAGGGCGTCTTGACGCCGGCATCGGCGAGCGTCTTCTTGGCGGCGTTGACGTCCGCCGATGCGCCGTACTTGTCCTTGAAGGCCTCGGTTGCGAACTGGAGGCCCTGCGGAACCATCGAGTACAGCGGCTGCACGGTGCCGTCGTAGACGTGGTCGGCGATCGCCTGCCGATCGATCGTCTGCGCGACCGCCTGGCGGATCGCCGTCTTTTGGGCGTCGCTGGTGCCTGGCTGGAGCTGCAGGTTGAACACCAGGTAACGGATCTCGGTGCCGTTGCCCTCCACGACGTTGACGCCGCTGGCGTCGCGCAGCGAGTTGATGTCGGTCGGGCTCAGGCTTCGGTAGGCGATGTCCACGTCGCCCTGCTGGACGGCGAGCTTCAGCGCCGACGGCTTGTCGAAGTACTGGACGATCGCCCGGTCGTTCTGCGCCGGGTCGTCGCCGGTGTACTCGGCGTTCTTCTCGAGGACGGTCTGCTGCCCAGGCTGGTAGGAGGCGACCGTGTAGCGGCCGGAGCCGATCACCTTGTCGCTCGGCTGCAGCTTGTCCTTGGGAAAATCGCCGGAGTCCACGATCGCGAACGACGCCACCGTCAATACGAACGGGAACGTTGCGTCGGGCTGCTTCAGATGGAATATGACGGTCTTGTCGTCCGGGGCATCCGTGCTCTTCAGGTTCGCCAGCAGCGACGAGGCGCCGTTCGGGTCGGCGATCTCGACGTTGCGGTCGAAGGAGAATTTGACGTCCTCGGCGGTCAGGGGGTGGCCGTCGGAGAACTTGATGCCGTCCTTCATCGTGCACTCGTAGGTGGTGTCGTTGGTGAAGTCGCACGACTGGGCCGCCTCGGGCACCGGCTTGTTGCCCCCGGGCGGGATCGTGAGGACGTTCTGGTAGACGTTGTAGATGACGTCGTAGGAGGGGAGGTCGTACGCCCCCGCCGGGTCGTAAGAGATCGGCTGGTCCGTGGTGCCGCGGATGATCGTCCCGCCTCCGCCGGTCCCGCCACCGCAGCCGGTGGCGGCAATCGTCAGTGCCGTCAGTACGGCAGCGATCCCTAGGCGTCGCACGTAAGTCAATTCATCCTCCTCCTCGCGATGAAGCCCTCGGCGGGAGCCTATATCACCTTGCGCGCTGAAAGCATGGCTCAGCGTGCGCGGGGAAGGCATGGCTCAGCCCCTGCGTGCCCGACGCGCCGCGAACAGGAAGACGGGCAGCGCGAGGAGCGCCAGGAAGACCGCGCCGGCGTAGGCGCCGCGCGCGATCAGCACGCTCACCGTGACGACGATGACGATCGCAAACGTCAGCGTCATGTGCCCGACCCATCGAGTCGAGCCGACGTGTCGTCACAAGTGGACGGGTGCGTCAGGCGGACTCCGGTTCCAGGGTGCGTCAGGCGGACTCCGGTTCCACTTCAGGGAGCGCCTCGCTCACCGCCTCCGGGTGCTCCCGGTGGAGCGGGTGGTGGCACGCCGCCCAGTGGTCGCGGCCGTAGTTGACGAGCTCGGGCTCCACCTCGGAGCAGATCTCGGTTGCATAGGGACAGCGGGTGTGGAAGCGGCAGGCGGCCGGTGGGTTCGCCGGGCTGGGCAGGTCACCCTGGGGAATCACGGGGTGGCGCTGTGCATTGGCCCTCGGATCGGGGATCGGGAGCGCGGACAGCAGCGACAGCGTGTACGGGTGGATGGGGTTGTCGTAGACCTCGTCGGCGGGGCCGATCTCCACGATCTTCCCGAGATACATGACCGCGATCCGGTCGGACACGTGGCGGATCACGCCGAGGTCGTGGGCGACGAAGATGTAGGTGAGCTGAAACTCGTCCTGTAGATCGTCGAGCAGGTTGATGATCTGCGCCTGGATCGAGACGTCCAGCGCCGAGACCGGCTCGTCGGCGATGATCAGCTTGGGACGCAGAGCGAGCGCCCGTGCGATCCCGATCCGCTGACGCTGGCCGCCCGAGAATTCGTGCGGATAGCGGTTGTAGTGCTCCGGGCCCAGGCCGACTCGCTCCAGGAGCTCCTGGACCTGGCCTTTCAGCGCGTCGCCGGAAGCGAGGCCATGGAGTCGCAGGGGATTGCCGACGATCTGGCCGACTCGCTGGCGCGGGTTGAGCGACGCGTACGGATCCTGGAAGATCATCTGCATCTCGCGACGAAGCGGCTGGAGCTTGCGGCCCTTGAGGCCCACGATCTCCCGTCCCTCGAAGCGCACCGAGCCGGAGGTGGGCTTGAGCAACTGCAGGATGACCCGGCAAAGCGTCGACTTGCCGCACCCTGACTCGCCCACGAGCCCCAGCGTCTCGCCCTCCTTGACGCTGAGGCTGACGCCGTCCACGGCGCGGACGCGTCCAACCTCGTGGTCCAGCAGGACGCCCGACTTGATCGGGAAGTGCTTGACGATGTCGCGGACCTCGAGCAGGCCGCCGTCGACGCCCGCCGCACGCTCCTGGACGCGAGGCTCGGCCGCGTTCACGCCGGCACCTCGAGCCCGATCTGGCCGTCCCCCACCACGCGCAGGGCCCTCTTGCGGTCGGCGGGCAGCCAGCAGCGGTCCATCTGCCCCGGCTCGCCGCCGCGCACCTCGAGCTTCGGCACCTGCCGGCACTTTTCGAACTCGTAGGGACAGCGCGGGCGAAAGTGACAGCCCGTGGGCGGGGCGAGCAGCGAGGGGGGTTGCCCCTTGATCTGGGCGAGCCGGCGCACCCGCGGGCGGTCCGGTCGCGCGATCGAGCCCAAAAGGCCCCACGTGTAGGGGTGCTGGGGGTCGTAGAAGATCTGCTCGAGGGCCCCCTCCTCGACGATGCGCCCCGCGTACATCACGTCGATGCGCTCGGCGATCTCGGCCACGACCCCGAGGTCGTGAGTGATCAGGATCACGGCCATCCCGAGCTGCTGCTGGAGATCCTGGATGAGGTGCAGGATCTGGGCCTGGATCGTGACGTCGAGCGCGGTCGTGGGCTCGTCGGCGATCAGGAGGCGCGGCTCGTTGACGAGCGCCATGGCGATCATCGCCCGCTGGCGCATCCCACCCGAGAACTCATGCGGATAGTCGTCCACGCGCCGGTCCGGATCGGGGATCCCCACCAGCCCCAGCATCTCCACGGCCCGCCTGCGCGCCTGGGCCCTCGGGACGTCCTGGTGCGCGCGAACCGCCTCCTCGAGCTGGTTCCCCACCTTGTAGAACGGGTGCAGCGACGTGAGCGGATCCTGGAAGATCATCGCGATCTCCCTCCCGCGCACCCCGCGGAGCTCCTCGGACGAGGCGTCCGTGAGGTCCCGGCCCTCGAGGAGGATGCGCCCCGAGATCTCGGTGTACGGCGAGCGGGTGAGCCCGAGGATCGACAGGTTGGCCACGCTCTTGCCGCATCCGGACTCGCCGACGATCCCGAGCGTCTTGCCGCTATCGACGGCGAACGACGCTCCGTCCACTGCCTTGACCACCCCGTCGTCCGTGACGAAGTGGACCTTCAGGTCCTGGACCTCGAGCAGGCTCACTTGTACCTGACCCGCGGATCCAGATACGCGTAGGCGATGTCGACGATCAGGTTGAAGGTGACGATGAAGAACGCGCCGAACAGCACGATCCCCTGGATCACCGGCAGGTCGGAGCGGTTGATGGAGACGACGATCTCCCTGCCCACGCCGGGGATGTTGAAGACGGATTCGGTGAGGATGGCATTGCCGGCGAGCAGCAGGCCGACGTCGAGCCCGAGCAGCGTGACGATCGGCGTGATCGCGCTTCGCACCCCATGGCGGAGGATCACCCGGCGCTCCGACAACCCCTTCGCGCGAGCCGTGCGGATGTAGTCCTCGGACATCACGTCGATCAAGCTCGAGCGCAGGTACCGCGCGTAGATCGCGGCGGTCGCGGCCGCGAGCACCAGCCATGGCAGAAACAGCGACCAGCACTTCTGCCAGAACGTGTCGGCGCTCAGGTAGCTGCCGATGCCCGGGAAGATGTGGATCAGCCCGACGTCGCTGGCGAACAGGTAGAGCGCCACCAGGCCCAGCCAGAACACCGGCGCCGAGATCAGGGCCAGCGTGGTGACCATGGTCGAGCGGTCGAGTAGCGAGCGCCGCTTGACCGCGGAGATGATTCCCACGGGCAGGCCCATCGCGAGCCAGAAGACCACCGCCCCGGCCACGAGCAGCCCCGTGGCCGGCAGGCGCTCGAGGATGATGTTCTTTACCTCGGTGTTGGATTGGAAGCTCCTGCCGAAGTCGAAGTGCAGGAACACCCCCTTCATGTAGTCCCAGAACTGGACGTAGATCGGGTCGTCCAGCCCGAGCTGCTCGCGGATCTGGCGGATCAGTGCCGGGTTGGCCTGGCGGCCCGCGCGCAGCTTCGCCGGGTCCGCGCTCGGTAAGACGTAGAAGATCACGAAGATCACCGCGCTGACGATGAAGAGCAGCGCGACGCCCCACAGGACCCTGCGAACTATGTAGCGAAGCATCTCTTCTCAGCCTTGAAACGAAGGCCCCGCCGCCCGGATGGGCGGCGGGGCCTTTGCGCTTGCGGTCAGGTGACCCTCCTGGTCAACCTCTCGCCCTCACTTGGTGAGGGACGTGTACGACAGATCCCATTCGCCGTTGAACAGGTTCGCGACGCCGGCGACGTTCGCCGACTTGACCAGGACGTCGTTGTCCCAGATCCACGGCACCGCCGGGGCGAGGGCCGTGATGTCCTGGTCGATCTTGCCCCAGGTCTCGGCGCGCTGCTTCTCGTCCGTGATCGTCACGGCGTCGGCGATCTCCTTGTTGATCGTCGGGTCGTCCAGCTGCGGCCAGTTGGAGTTGTTCGACGGGTTGATGCTGTCCCCGCTGAACGGGACCTGGAGGATGGACTGCGGATCGTTGAAGTCCTTGATCCATCCCACGTTGGGGCACACGTTCGGCTCGTTCGACGGCACCGAGCAGAACTTCGTGTACATGATGTCGTGAGCAACGGGCTGGAAGTTCACGTTGAACCCCAGCTGCTCCAACTGGTGCTGGAACACCGTCGCGGTGTCCTTGCCAGGCGGCGCGTCGTCGCCCACCATGGTGATGTCGCACTCGGAGCCCTCGCACTTACCGCTGTCGTACCCGGCCTTCTTCATGTACGACGCGGCCAGGTCCGGGTCCCCGTTCGGGTTCTGGACGAAGTCGAACTCCGAGCCCTGTGGGCCCGCGACTCCGCCACCCTCCTCGAATCCCGGGATCAGCGGCGGGATGAAGTGCGTCGCCACCGGGCCGAACAGCGCGCCACCACGGGTGTTCCGCAGCGCCGTGCGGTCGGAGTTGGCGATCACCGCCTTGCGCACGTTGATGTCGTCGAACGGCGGCTCCTGGGTGTTCAGCGCGATGTACCGGTTGCCGCCCGACGGGACGGCGACCAGCTGCTCCTTCGAGTACTTCTGCCCTGTCGCGACCTCCTGAACGATCGTCTTCGAGGGCGGGAAGTCACCGTTCACCTGTGAGTTACCTCCGAGGATCTTCGCGGAGGCGGAGGTGGGATCGCTGAACCCCTCCTGGAACGTGATCGAGTCCAGGTACGCCGGCCGGAAATCGGTGCTCGGATCCCAATTCGGGTTCCGGACCATGTCGATCTCCTTGCCCGGCGTGTACCCGGTGAGCTCGCCCGAGGAGTTGTTGGCGACCATGTACGGACCGGTGAACACGACGTGCTCGCCGTAGGTCGACGGGCTCTCGGCGTCGAACTTCTTCGCGTACTCCTCCGGCACCGGAGCGCTGACCGGCAGCGACAGCGCCTGGATCACGGGGATCGACGACGGCCGCGTCAGGTGCAGGACAAGCGTCTTGTCATCCGGAGTCTCGATCCCGCTGATGTCCGGCGCGACTGTCTTGTTCTTGGCTACGGCCTGCTCGGCCTCCTTGAAGCCCTCGAGGTCGCTCAGGTACGCGGCGGTGTAGCCGTTCGGCACGCCTGGGAGCAGGCTTCGCTCGATCGCGTACTTGACGTCCTCGGACTTCACGTCACGGTTCACCGGCGGGCTGTACTTGACTCCGTCCCTCAGGGTGAACGTGATGGTCTTGCCACCGTCCGTGACCTGCGGGTCATCGGCCGCCAGGTCGGGCGCCGGCTGCGTGGCGTCGGGCGGCCAGCCCATCAGCCCGCGCTGCCCCGCCAGGTCGACCATGTACGTGACCTGGTAGTAGGCGGCGCCGGGGTCCATGTAGTCGATGTCCCCCTCGTTGAGGACCGTCAGGTCCCCGCCTTGCTGGGCGTTGTCCGGAGCCGCGGTCGGGGCCTGGAACTCCGACGGAATTCCGGAGCTCTCCGTACCGCCGCCACCGCCGCCACCGCCGCACGACGACAGAATGCCGCCGAGCGCCGCCAGCGCCAGTACCGGCAAAAGCAGCCTTAGCCACCTCAGTCGCATCTTCCATTCCTTTCGGTTGGGGTGAACGTCATGCATTTCCTATTCGATCAAGTCTTCTTGGCCCTCGGGTTGAGCGCGTCCTGCATGGCGTCGCCCACCAGGTTGAACGCGAGCACCGTGAGCAGCAACGCTATCCCAGGGAAGAGCATGTACCACCAGTAGGTGTTGAAGTCGCGCGTGGCATCGGCGATCATCTGCCCCCAGCTCGGCTGGTTGACTACCCCGACGCCCAGGAAGGAGAGCGCGGCCTCGTACAGGATCACCTGCGGGATGAGGATCGAGGCATAGACGATGATCGGGGCCGTGAGGTTCGGCAGCAGCTCGCGGAAGACGATCCTGGTGTGCCCCGCCCCGGAGGCCCGCGCAGCCTCGATGAACTCCTTCTCCCGCAGCGACAGCGTCTGGCCGCGCACGATCCGCGCCATGTAGGTCCAGCTCGTCACCGCGATTACGAAGATGACCACACCGAGACCCGGCTTGATCAGCCCGCCGAGGCAGCCCGCGTTCGAGGCACCACCCTTGCCGCTGGTGAAGGTGCAGGCGGCGGCCAAGCCGATCGCGAGCATCAGATAAGGGATCGCCAGTAGCACGTCGACTGTGCGCGACACGATCGTGTCGATCCATCCTCGGAAGTACCCCGCGACGACGCCAGCTACCACGCCCACGACCGTCGCCAGCAAGGTCGCGGCGAAGGCGACGATCAGGGAGACCCGCGCCCCGTAGACGACCCGGCTGAAGACGTCGCGGCCGATGCCGTCAACGCCCATGATGTGAGCGCTTGAGGGTCCGGTGGCTGTCGCGAACGTCGCGTTGAGGGCGCTCTGGTCCTCGGCGTTGGGGCCGGGCGCGCCCACCAGCTTGACGATCAGCGGCGCGAAGATCGCGACGAAGATGAGGATTGCCAGGAAGACAAGCGAGGCCATCGCCAGCCTGTCCTCTTTGAAGCGCCGCCAGAAGAGCTGCGAGGGCGTGCGAGCGGCGATCGCCGTCGGATCGATCTCGATGAGGTCCGCGCCTGCGCCAACTGCGGCTGGGCGCTCGCGAAGCTCACTCGCCTCCAAGGCCTATCTGCCCCCGGTGGAGTTCACGCTGTCTTGCGCCTCGTCTCTCTACCCGTGGCGAACGCGGTGTCCATCTCCCGGTTCGTTACGAACATCATATGCCGATGCGCGCCCCGAGGCCCGATTGGAGAGCGCCTTTGCAAGCTCGGGCGTGGGTGCGAAAGCGAGCGCGGAGGCACGCGCGGCCGTTCCCAGCGCTGCATAGGCGTTCCCAAGCTTCCAGCTATGCGCCGAGAGGGGCTCGGCAAGCAGGCCGATCACCATGTACGACGGGACGGCGAGTGCGAACTGCGCCGCGTCTCGCGGATGCCGCCAGCGAAACGCGATCACCCCGACGTCTCCCGTCGCGCATCCCCGGCCGCAGTCGTCCTCGCTCGAGGCCGGCCGCCACACCGCGAACCTGCCCCCGTCCCATCCGGCCGCCCCGGGCACCGCCTGCGACGAGATCGTGCCGGCGAGCAGGATCACGAGCGCCTGCTCCTCGCCGGCGGCGGCCGCGCCGGTCCGCCGCCAGCCGTCGCGCAGCATGCTCGAGACTCCAAGGCGTACGCGATCCGCAGCCGATCGCCCCGGCCAGCTTGTGGGGTGAAGGATTTCCGTGCTGCGGCGCGGCGGTTGCCGAAGCGCGCGATTCACCAAGCCCCAGCCGTGGTCGCGCTGGTAGAGGTTGCGTACGAACAGGGCACCGTCGACGTAGTCGAAGATCGCCTGGGCGTTGATCGCGTAGGCGCTCGGCCCCGCCCCGATCACGCTGCGCATCCCCTCCACACGCTGGGCGAGGGGCACCTCGTCGTGGAGGTAGCGCCGCCGGTAGCGGTCCTGCACGAACGTCGCGGTGCCCTCGACCACCGCGCGACGGACGCTAACGGCCTCGCCCGGATGCGTCAGGGTCCTCAAGCGCAGGTCGAAGCGCTGGCTTTCCAGCGCGTGCGTGAGCTCGTGGGCGAGCGTGTACACGAGCTGGACGCGGGTCTGTACGAGCGGCCTCAGGAGCACGATCCGATTCCGCCTGTAGTCGAACGCGCCCGCGATTCGATCCAGGCCGCCCCTCGTGTCCGGCCCGAGGCTGAACTCGGGCGGGAGGAGCCCGGCGAGCTGATCGAACTCGAGGCTGGCGCGCTCGATGCGACGCCGATGCCTGAGGCGCTTGGGGCTGGCGGCGGGACGCCGATGCTCGTGGCGGGCGTATCGGCGCCCCAGGGCCGCCAGGCGACCCTCGCCCATGACCTCGAGCGTGGGCCGCCTGCGGAACTCGAGGCCCCGGAGTCCCTCGACGCGCGCGGCGACCCTGTGCATCAGAGGGCGCAGCTTGGACTCCACCGCGCTCCGCGGGCCGCGCAGCAGCGCGAGGGGAGGACGCTCGTGCCCATTCTCGCCGCCCATCGAGAGGGCGAGACCCGCCCCCGCCGCCGCAAGCACGAGCACCCCCAGCACGGTTGCGCGCCGCCGCCGCCTGGCTCTCCGCGTCTGATGCCCGCGTCCGGGAGTCGCCAAAGTTCTCCTTCGAACTGAGGTTAGCCCCGCGCCGCGGCCGCGGCGACCCGGCGCCCTAGGAGCGCCGAGGGATGGGGAACTGCGTCCGCATGAACGCGTCCCAGGCCCGGTCGGGCATCAGCCGCCGCAGCGCGAGAATGAGCCGCGCTGAGGCCGTCACCTTGTAGCGGGGCTTGGGGTGGCGGGCGGAGATCGCGCGCTCGATCGTCTTGGCGACCGCCTCGGGCCCCGCGCCGAGCCGGGCGAGTGGCCCCTCGTAGGCGCTGGCCGTGGTGGCGCTGACCGCCGCGTTGAACTCGGCATACGGGTCGCCGGCTTCATCCCCTGTTGCCGCGTCGATCGAGCCCACCGCGGTTTCCCCGAAGCGCGTCCTGATCAGACCCGGCTCGATCACGACCACCTGCACGCCGAAGCCGCTCACCTCGAAGCGGAGCGCGTCGGAGAATGCCTCCACCGCGTGCTTGGTGGCGTGGTAGGCGCCGCCTCCGGGAAAGGTCATGCGGCCGCCCATCGAGCTCAGGTTGACGATCCTCCCCCAGCCCTGGCGGCGCATCCCGGGCAGGACGAGCTGGGACATGCGGACCAGCCCGAAGACGTTGGTCTCGAACTGCTTGCGAACGCTATCCACGGGCACGCTCTCGACCGCCCCCGACTGGCTGTAGCCGGCGTTGTTGACGAGAACGCCGACGGCTCCCTCGGATTCCTCCACGGAGGCAACGGCCGCTTGCATGGACGCCTCGTCGGTGACGTCGAGGGCGAGCGTTTTGCAGCCTCGCTCCGCCAGGTCGGCGACCGACTCCGGGCGGCGTGCGGTTGCGTAGACCTTCCAGCCCGCATGGGCAAGGCGCTCCGCGGTCGCGTGGCCGATGCCCGACGAGCACCCGGTGACGAGGACGGCCCTCGAGGCCTCGGACATACCGGTGACCTTATCCTGCTCCGCCGTGCGCGCCGTCACCTTCCAGGCTCCCGGCGAGGTCCGGGTCGAGGAGCGACCCGACCCGGAGCCGATCGCCTCCGACGACGCGGTCGTCAAGGTGGAGGCGACGGGCATCTGTGGATCCGACCTCCACATCTACCACGGCCGGGTGGCGATCGAACCCGGCTTCGTGATCGGCCACGAGTACGTGGGCACCGTCGCCGCGGCGGGCGCCGCGGTGAGCGAGGTCGGGGTGGGGGACCGCGTCCTGGGCACCTACTGCACCGCGTGCGGAGGATGCTTTCACTGCCGCCGCGGCGAGTACCACAAGTGCGATTCGGGCCGCGTCTTCGGCCATGGAGCGACCCTCGGATCGCTTCAGGGCACGCAGGCCGAGCTGGCCCTGGTCCCGAACGCGAACCTGACCTTGCGTCGCCTGCCCGACGGGCTCTCCGACGAGGTGGCGCTGTTCGCCGGCGACGTGGCGGGCACCGCGTATCACGCGATCTGCGGCGACGCGGCGAAGCCCGATCCGCTCGAGCCCGGCGCCACGGTCGCAGTTCTCGGCCTCGGACCCGTTGGACTCTGCGCGGTGCAGGTCGCGAAGGCGTCCGGAGCATCCCTGGTGGTCGCCGTCGATTCGGTGGATGAGAGGCTCCGGATGGCGGAGTCGCTCGGAGGAGTGCCCGTCCACCTCACAGAGGAGGACCCGCGCGCCCAGGTGAAGCAGCTCACCGGCGGGCGCGGCGTCGATCTCGCCGTGGACGCGGTCGGCCACCCCGAGGCGCTCGACCTCGCCTGCCGCGTGGCCCGCAAGGCCGGGACCGTCTCTGTGACCGGCGTCTACGCGGAGCGGGCCGAGGTGCACATGGGGCTAGTGTGGATCAAGGCGCTCAGCTGGCGCACGGGGCACGCGAACGTGATCGGCCATCTGGACCGCGTGCTCGCGATGCTGTCCTCGGGAGTCCTCGACCCGAGCCCTCTCGTCACCCACCACATGAGCCTCGACGAGGCCGCCGACGCCTACGCGATCTACGACCGCCGCGAGGCGCTGAAGATCGTGCTCCGACCCTAGGGGCGACCGGAGTCCCGTCGGCGCGCGCTCCCGGATTGTGGCCACATGGCATGTGGCCACAATCCGGGGTGCGCTGCTGCCGGGACTCCGGTCGCCCGATCAGGCCGCGGCCGAGAGCTCGGAGAATTCCTCCTCGGAGAGGCGCAGGCCGGCGGCGGCCACGTTCTGCTCCAGGTGCTCGATCGACGACGTGCCGGGGATCGCCAGCATCGTCGAGGAGCGGGCGAGAAGCCACGCGAGAGCGACCTGGAAGCGCGTCGCCCCGTGAGCCTGCGCGATGCGCTCGATCGCACCGCCGGGCTCGAGGTTGCCGGCCCCGAGCGGAAACCAGGGGAGGAATGCGAGGCCCTCGCGCTCGCAGAGGTCCACCAGCGAATCGGACTCGCGGTCAACGAGGCTGTAGCGGTTCTGCACGGAGACCAGCGGCACGATCTGCCGCGCGCGGGCGAGCTCCTCCGGGTCGACGTTGCAGACGCCCACGTGGACGATCTTGCCCTCGTCCCGGAGTTCCGCCAGCGCACCGACCGAGTCCTCCAGCGGCACGTTCGGGTCCACCGCGTGAAGCTGGTAGACGTCGATGCGCTCGACCCGAAGCCGCCGCAGGCTGCCTTCGCAGGCCTCGCGCAGATGCTCCGGCCGGCAGTCGCGCTCCCACCGCCCGGGGCCGGATCGTGTCAACCCACCCTTGGTCGCGATCACGAGCCCGTCCGGGTACGGATGGAGGGCGTCCGCGATCGACTCCTCGCTCACATGCGGGCCGTAGGAGTCGGCGGTGTCGATGAAGTTGACGCCCAACTCGACCGCGCGGCGGAGCACCGCCTTCGCCGCCTCGGGATCGGGCGGCGGCCCCCAGATCCCCTCGCCGGTGATGCGCATGGCGCCGAAGCCGAGCCGGCGCGCGTCCTGGTCGCCGCCGATCGAGACCGTGCCGGCGGCCGATGCGTCTGTCGACTCCGCCCCCATCGGCCCCGCCCGTACCCGCGGCCGGAGCGAGGAAACAGCGCGTCGGTTTAGCTGTTGACCGGCTCGTATGGGAACGCGAGCTGGACGTGGGTCCGCGCGACCGCAACGAACGAGCGACTCTCGGGGGAGCCGCCGTTCAGCGGCGCGAGCTCCGCGTTGACGATCGGGATGAAGTCGAGGTCACCGCGGTTGAGGTAGTCCGAGAGCCGGCTCCGGTACCCCTCCTTGGGCAGCGTCACGTCGCCGACGATCCGGTGGCGGTCCGTTTCCAGCACGACGCGCTCGACGCGAGTCTCCACGTCTCACTTATCGGCGGGTCGCCGACGACCTTGAGGCTTGGGCCGGGCTCAGTGGGTGAGTGTGTACGGGCCGCAGGGCGTCGTGCCATCCGAGTCGAGCACGGTATCGCCGTTCTCGTCCTTGTATTCGACCTTGAGGCTGCCGCCCTTCACGGTCACCTCGGCGTAGCTGTTCTCGCCACCCTGCGCGCACTCCATGCCGACACCGTTCGGCGGCGGCTGCTTGAAGAAGGCGTCCGAAAGCAACTTGCCATTGCCCGTCCCGCCCGTCGTCTCGTCGATCTCCTGCCAAAACGGCGTCGTGGCCACGGGCCCGATGATGTAGTCGTTGTACGGGGTCACCTCGGGTTGTGCGGGGGCGTTCGCCGGCGCCACGTCGTCCGGGAGCGTTCTGCTCCATACCTCGTTCGCGAACGCCGCGTGCGCGTCGGTGGTGAGGAAGACGAGATGGTCGACGTTGGCCTGCTGGAGAGCGTTGAGAAGCTGCAGCCGCTCATGCGCGTATCCCTCCCAGCGATCGTACGGCAGCCCGTAGAACTGCTGGATCGGGACCTCGTTCATGACCACCTTCCACTTCGCGGTGGAGCTCTCGACCTGGTCGAGGAAGCGTTGAAGCTGTGAGGCGCCGAGGAGCGTGCCATTCGGGTCGTTGATCGCGTCCTTGCACTCCTGGGAGACGGGCTGGGAGAGCGAGGGGATCAGGAGCGCGAAGGTGTTGCGCGTGCTCTGCGGCGCGGTCGGTGCCAGGTCGGGCTGGCCCGTGTCGGGGTTGTCGCAGACGTGGTTCGCGGAGGCCTTGGCGCTGCGGAACGAGCGCTCGTCCAGGAAGAACATCTCGAGGTTCTTGCCCCAGCGGAAGGTGCGATAGATCCCGTTGTTCGCGCTGTAGTGGACCGGCTCGTAGTCCCGGAACGCCCGCACCCCGTTGTCGTAGATCGTCTGCCCGTCCTCGGGGATCGAGAAGTCGTTGATGAACTCGTGGTCGTCCCAGTGGTTGTACATGCCGGTGGCCGCGCGGATCGCCCGCATGTTCTTGACGGCGAGCTTCGCCCGGTACATGGCCCACTTCTGCGGCACCGTGGTGGCCGTGGGTGTGTCGGGGACCTCCGGATCGGAGTAGATCGTGTCGCCGAAGTCGATGTTGAAGTCGTTGTGCTCGCCGGCCATCGTCTTGAACGCCTTGAAGTTGCCCCAATACGGCGAGTCACCGCCTGGCCCGAAGACCCCGGTCTCGTCACCGGAGTACGCAAAGCGGATCGTCTCGTTGGCAGACGGCGAGGGGGCGGTCTCGAAAGCGCCCTTCGGGCTGCAGCGAGGCTTGCCGGGTACGCAGAAGCGATAGTGATAGGTGCGGCCCGGGTCCAGCCCCTTGATGGCCGTCTGGACGGTGTCGTCGTTTGCCTTCGTCGCCTTCACCTTCTTCTGCGCGACGACGTGGCGGAACCTGCCGTCCGTCGCCACCTCCGCCCGGGTCGCTCCCGTGCCCTTGGCGTGAGCCCAGACGATCGCTGAGTTGGCGGTGATCTCCCCAGCGGTCACCCCGTCCGTGAAGCCCGTCACCGCGACCGCCGAGGCCGGCACGAGAAGCGCGGCTGCCGTCGCCGCTGCCGCCGCCAAACCCCCCAAGTGCCGTGGGCTACCTCCCACGACGCGCAGTCTATGCCATGACGTGAGCGCCGAGGGGCTCCCCGCTCAAGCCGGCGGTATCGACTGGGCGAACCTGAAGAAGTCGTCGGGGTCGTACTTCGACTTGACCGCGCGGAGCCTGGAGAGGTTTGCCCCGTAGTACGCGTGCTTCCAATCCGGTAGGTCCGAGTCGATGTAGTTCTGATAGGCGAAGCCGGACCGGTACTGCCTCGTCGCCGCGTAGAGCCCATCCGCCCACTCGAGGTTCGCGGCAACCACTTCCTGACGGCTGTCGCTGCCCCAGCGCGCCTGGAATTGGGCGATGAACAGGTTGTCCCGATGTACGAAGGCGGTGGCGTCGGGGGCGAGCGAGTTCACGGCCCCATCGGCGGCCTCGATCAGGACCTTGCCGATGCTGTGAGTAGGAGAGGAGTCTCGTGGGGTCAGAGTCCGATCGCGCTGGCGCCTCTCGATCCACTCGATGAGCGTGCCGAGGCCGGCCCTGGGCCATGGCCCCGCCGCGACGTCGGACTTCGAGTAGAGAGCCAAGCGCGGAAATTCGCCGGCGGGGGATTTTCCGGCGAGCGTGCACTCCTTCGGCCGAAGTCCCTTGCAGAAGGAGTCGTTTTCGTAGTCGATGAACGGACCGGAGGAGGTCTCCCGTCGCGTCGGCGGCACACCCCCCGCGTCGAGCAGGTCGGCGACGACCGCCGTCGCGTCTCGCGGCGGTCCTGCGTGGACGACCTCGATCTCGACCGTGGGCTCGGCGCCCCCGCGCGGCGCCCGCGTTGCGAGCTCGACGTCGCTCGCCGTCTCGCGCGGAGAGGTCGGGAGCCACGCCTGCCATGCGGCGAGAACCCTCTCCGCTGCACGCCACGGAAACTCGTACACGGAATACGTGAACGGCATGTCCACGGGCACGAGCGCGAACGTGAGCGCCGTGACGATCCCGAAGTTGCCCCCGCCGCCTCCACGGGTGGCCCAGTAGAGGTCGGCGTTGTCGCGCTCGTTGGCGCGCAGGAGCCGTCCATCCGCCGTGACCATCTCGACCTCGATCAGGTTGTCGCAGGTGAGCCCGTGGCGGCGGGACAGCACGCCCAGTCCCCCGCCGGCGGTCAAGCCCGTGATCCCGACGGTGGGACACGTTCCACCCGAGATCGCCATCTTCTGTGGCCAAAGAGCGCGGTACGTGGGAAGCACGGTCGAGCCCGCGCCGAGTCGGGCCCGCTCGCCACCGGGATCGACCTCCACCGCGGTCAACCCGCTGAGGTCCACTACCAAGCCGTCCCCGGTGGAATAGCCCGCGAAGCTGTGCCCGCCGCTTCGCGGCACCAATCGCAGGTCGTGCCCGCGGGCGAAGCCGACGACCGTACGGACGTCTGCCGCGTCCGCGACCTGGATCACAGCCGCGGGACGCGCATCGTCATGGCGACTGTTCCAAACCAGCCGCGCCGCCCTGTAGTCCGGGCTGTGAGGAACGATCACCCTGCCCCGAAGCGCCGCGGCCAGCTCCCTAATGTCCGTCGCCGACGCATGATCGGACGGCGCTTCGGTCCCGCACGCGGCCAGCAGGCGCGCGCCCGCCAACGCCCCGGCCAGGGTGGCGCCACGCTTGAGAAACTCGCGGCGATCGGTTCGGCGCATCAGGCCCGCACCACGCCCGACACTGCTCCAGGGATCGTGCACCTCATGACAGTCGCCCACGGCGGGCGAGCGGATCGAACCTAACAGGACTTGCTCTGGGGCCGATCGCCGCCGTGTTACCGTGACTGACATGCCCAGCGATGCACGGACGCTAGGGCGGCGGGATCGTCTCGTTCCGGGTGTGCCTGTCGCTCCTATACGGAGAGCCCCCTTGCTCGCCATGCCCCGAGCCTTCGCCGCCGGCCTCCTGTTGGCCGTGGCGGCGCTGTTCTTCCTGACCTCCGACGCCCGCGCCGCTGAGTGCCCGCCGATCCAGGACAAGCCCGACGCGATTCCGCATGTGGACTACGACGGCGTCCAGCATCTGACCTACTGCTACGGGCCCGTGTCCGTGAATCCTGGACAGAACATCATCCGACTGAACGTCACGAACCTGTTTCCGCAGGTACCGGGCTACATCACACGCTTCGACCCCGAACTGGTCTACACGGATGGCACCGTCCCCCGTGTGGACGTGCTCCATCTCCACCACGCGGTCTGGCTGGTGAACGGCAACCCTCAGTTCGCCGTCGGCGAGGAGAAGACCATCGCGCAGTTGCCTCAGGGGTTCGGCTGGCGGACGCTCCCGACCGACAACTGGCTGCTCAACGACATGCTTCACGACCTGGTCGGCCAGCCGGCGACGGTCTACATCGTGTGGAGGATCGACTTCGTGTCGGACACCGCCCCCGCGGCTGCCTCCATCCACAGGGTGCGCACGCAGTGGATGGACGTCGCCGGAACGAGGGTCTATCCGGTGTTCGACGCGCTGCGCGGGATGGGCCGAAACGGGCGCTACACCTTCCCGGACCAGGCGAAAGGCGATCAGCGCGACCGCATCGGCCCGGCTGCGACCTGGACCGCGGATCATCCCGTCACGCTGATCGGCACTTACGGGCACCTCCACCCGGGTGGGCTGAAGACCACGCTGAAGGTCCAGCGCGGGGACCGGCACAACACGCTCTTCCAATCGAAGGCCCACTACTACGAGCCCGCCGGCGAGGTGTCGTGGGACGTCGCGATGCGAGGTACGCGGCCCAGCTGGCGAGTCCAACTCAAGCAGGGCGACACGCTGAGCGTGCACGCGACCTATGACACCGAGAGGGCCGACTGGTACGAGGTGATGGGGATCATGCCCGTCGCCGTCTACGACGGCACCGATGTGGGCGGCGTGGACGCATTGAGCGACGACATCCCGCAGCACGGCATCTTGACGCACGGGCATCTGGCCGAGAACGACCACCACGGCGGCGGCCCTTCCGGTCTGCCTAATCCCCTTGACATGCCGAACGGCCCGTTCTCGAACCCGATCGACATCCAGGGCTACCAGTACTCGCAGGGAGATCTCCGCGCCTCGAAGCGCGCCGCCAGGCCCCCGACGATCCACCCCGGCCAGAGCCTGACGTTCAAGAACCTCGACGCGGCGGTCGCCACCAACACCTTCCACACGATCACCGCGTGTAAGGCACCGTGCAACCGCTCGACCGGCATCGCCTACCCGATCGCCAACGGGCCGGTCACCTTCGACTCGGGCCAACTCGGCTACAACTACGCGGGCTGGGGCGCGCCCGCGGCCGATCGCGATACGTGGAAGACGCCGAACAACCTCAAGCCCGGCACCTACAGCTACTTCTGCCGGATCCATCCCTTCATGCGCGGCAGCTTCCGGGTCGTGAAGCGATAGCGATCGCGCTTTGGCGCGTTACTGGCGCATAGCGCCAAGAAAGCGCTAATCACCGCCTCGATGGGCGCGGCTGGTTTCGAACCACAGCGAGCCCGGACGGCGAGCGATGGCGCTGGTTCGAACGCGGCCGCGCCAGGATGGGCGCGGCTGGTTTCGAACCAGCGACCTCTCGCGTGTGAAGCGAGCGCTCTCCCACTGAGCTACGCGCCCGGGCTGCTAGATCATAGGAGCGATCGGTTGCGCTTCGGTGACGAACGGAGCGCCTCAGCTCGCGGAGCTGGCTCCGCGGAGCCGGCGACTTAGAGCACCGCTCAACCCTGCGGACGCTCAGGCCCGAAGCGCTCGTCGAGGAGGGGAAGGAACGCCTGCGTGTTGGCGTTGAGCGCGGCGCGCTGATCGGACAGCTCGGCGGTGAAGGCCGTCCTCTGATCGGCGAGCTCGGCGACGATCTCGGCCTGGAAGGTTTGGAGTGCGGCGATCATCTCCTGGGTGACGGCGACGTGTCGCCGCGTGAGCGAGTCCATGAAGGAGCGCATCTCCCGGTGATCACCCGTCGTCCGAGGAGTACGCGAAGCGCGACTCGTAGCCGCAGTTGCCGCTGAGCTCGAACTCGAGCGGCTCCTCGTCGTGGACCGCCAACGTCTCCGCGTAGAGCTCCTGGCCCGACTGGTGGTGCCCGGAGATGACGCAGGTGACGGTCTCCTGATCGGGAACGGGCTCGCGGATCCGCACATCGACCCGGCCGCCGATGCGAAACCAGCCGCGGCCCCGTGTGTGGTCGATCTCGATCTCCACCGGTCGCACGGCCAGCAGGATGCTCTCCTTCCACGCCCAGGGGAACTGCTTCAGGGGTGTGCCGCCGAGCCTTCCGGTGTAGATCTCGGTCAGCGCCTGTCGCTGGCTCTCGTCCGCTCGCTCGTCCAGGTAGAGGACGATGCTCCACGGCGATCCCGGCTCGTCGTCGTGGTAGCGGCTGGCGAGGACGACGTCGCGCCCGGACAGATCCACTTCGCCAGCCCGGCCAGCCTGGATTCGCCACGAGAGCGCCCCGAGACACTCGCCGTAGGTCGAGCGCCCGCCCTTGCGGCCACCGATCGTCCGGCAGGGGCAGATCGCCGCGCAGTTGCAGGACTCGAGGTAGGTCCCCGAGAGTTCCCAGGGCAAGAGCTCGCTCATGGCGGGAGGCTACTGGGGAAATTCCGCCGCTAGGATGATCGGTGGATCGTGCTAGGTGGGGCGCTAGCGGTGCCCTGTAACCCGCAATCCGCTCTAGCGGGGCCGAAAGCCCGTCCGAGGGTCGCGGTCTTCGAGGTCAGCCCGTCGCGGGCGGCGTCGACGGCCAGGTCCCGCGCAATGCGCGCCCGTGAACCAGGTCAGGTCCGGAAGGAAGCAGCCTTAAGCGGTAGCGGGCATGTGCCGCGGATCAGCCTGGCCCGAGCCAAACGCGTCGCAAGCGCTCGCGGATCGCTCTCGAGGGCGGGCCGCACGATCCTGCTCGGGAACCGGCG
>WNGA01003931.1_pt1 | contig 45675 bp, 33 predicted proteins | sample 5400061 | NCBI WGS metagenome assembly WNGA01 (sample SAMN13153366, study PRJNA577476) | soil metagenome | isolation source: 100 cm soil or saprolite under grassland replicate 2 | place: USA:California | collected 2016-06-15
GAAAGCAGGCCGGGCGGGCGCGCGAGGGTGTGAGCCGCTAAACCGACGGGTAACTGCGGCTTTCTTCGTTCAAATACCGCGCAGCCCGAGAAATTTTTCATTGAGATCGGCACAAATCGGTGTGCATCGTCACACTCCGGAGAACGTCGTGTTCCGATCGCTCATCGTTAGGTTCTATCCTTGCCATCACCCGCGAACAAGACCCTTCTTAATCTCACGCAGTCGGGCCGAATGAGTGACAGGGCGGATGCAGCGCGACATCCTGCGGTTTGCTCGTCATTAGTCAGCGCAGACCCTCGCGAATACTGCGGCTGGCACCGGGTGATTTCTGAATTGAATTACACCACCGAACAACTCGCATCCTTGCTAAAGGAATTCGAGATGAGCCGCTCACCGGGAAGGACTCAGGGTCGCCTTTTTTGAACCGGTCAGCCGCACGCGACAGGAATTAACTCCGGATCATTCTGTCACCGAACGAGACCTCACCGCCGCCGCGTAGAGGTGCCGCATCGTGGCGACATACAGGACGCCGTTGGCCGCCGTGGCCGTGGCGCTGATTGGGTCGCCCAGTTCCACCGTGCCCAGGATTTTCTTCTCCTTGGTCGCGGCAAACACGTAAAAGTTTCCACTGCGTGTGCCGAGGTAAACCTTGCCATCGGCGACATCGGCGACCAGCGGCGAGGCCCACGCATCGCCTTTTATCTCCTCCGTCCAATAGGGTTTGCCGGTCTCCGCGTCCAAACAATGAAACTCCCGGCCACAGTCCGCAATGAACACCAGGCGGTCATGAATCGCCGGGGTGGACATCCCGTGCTTCTGCAGCGAATACGTCCACACCAAGCCATTCGTCGTGATGTTGCCGGTCTTCGTCGCATCCAGGCACTTGAGCCACGCCTCGTTCTTGCCCCAAAAGACATCGCCGCCGCCGGCCACATAGATGTGGTTCCGATAAAAAACGGGCATTCCATAAATGTCGCTGGGACCTTCACGCCGGTTGCTGAGATATTGATGAATGTTCTCTTTTGGCGCGGTCGGATCGAAATCGAATTGCCAGACCTTGCGGAGCTTCGCGGGGGATTGGAGTGATGGAGTGATGGGGTGTTGAGCGGATTTGCTTCTGTCCGCCGTTCCATTACTCGATGACTCCGTCACTCCCGCCGGCAACGGCTCGAATGCATACACCACGCCGTTCCCGCCCGCAAAAAAGATCAATGCCCGACCGTTCACTTCGCCCAGCGACGGCGACGACCAGGTGCAATGAAATATGTCGGGAGCGATATGCTCGTCGTCGCGCGCCACGAATCGACCGGTCTTTTTGTCCAGCACGACGAGGCTTGGCGCATCGGGCGCGCGGATCCGTTTGTGCGTGTTGTCCACGCCCGTGCCGCTGTTCAGGTAAAGGTAATCTCCGCGGATCAATATCGAGGCATGCGCGGCATCATGCGGCCAGATGCCTGCTCCGGATGCCAGATCGAAGAGCCAAATGATGTCAGCGTCGAGCGGACCTGGTTCGAGCGCGGTATCGCCCACGGCGGCAGGCAATGCCGCGGGTTGGATCTCGGCGCCCGGCGCTGGTTTGGGAGCCGAGCCGGAACCCCGCGGGGGCGTCATGTGCGCGCCCTCGTCGCGAAAAGGCCCGTCGTTGCCATTGGCCATGCCGTGCGCGTCGAGGCACATCACCTCACCGCGGTTGCTGACAAGATAGACGCGATCGCCTTCGACCGTGACCGGCGAGGAAATCCCGCTGTTGGGCCAGTCAAAGTACGGGTCCTCCTCGCGCTTGGGCACGACGAGTTGCCAGAGGAAATTCCCTGTCTTTTCGTCGAAACACATCAAGACGCCGCGGTCCCCTTTATGTTTGGGGTCGCGCGGTTCACCGTTGTTCGTGCCAATATAAACACGTCCGCCGGCAACAATCGGAGTGGAATGGGTCTCGCCGCCGAGCTGCTGGGACCACTTGATATTTTCCCCGCTCTTTGAGTCGAAGGAATCGGGCAACCCCTTCTCGTCCGAAACCATGTTCCGCGACCAGGCCTGGCCCCACTGCGATTGATCCGCGGCGCGGGCGCAGAAGCTCCCAACGGCAAAGATCAGGCTCCCCAAAAGGCACAGGCTCCAAATTCCAAACCGCCCGCGGAAACGCCGGCGGCGGCAAAGAAAGCCGGACAAAACCATCCCGGCAAAAAACAAATCGATTTTCATCGGCGACAAGCCCACAGGGAACCCGAATGCAGAAGAATCAACAAGAATTCTTTAGGCGCGAACTTCACGAATTCTCACGGAGCCGCTTTGTGCGAACCGGTGAGCCGGGTGCACTCTAACGCGAAATGTCCGCCTGCCTGAGGACGCGGAACTGGTGACGTTGCAAGACTTGCTCGGCGATTTCGTTGTCCTCCATGCTCAGGCCGAGGATGGACTTTCCGTGGGGATGCGGGATGAAGGAGTAAAGGTAGTTGACGTTGAGTTCGGCTTCGAGGAGCGCTGCCATCAGGCGGTTCAACTCGAGGGCGGAACTGACTTCGACGGCCAACAAATGGCTTTCGTTAAACGGAAAGCCGTGGTTGACCAGCAAACCCTGCGCGCGCTCGGGGTCGTCCACCACAAAGCGGATGATCGCGCTGTCCGTGGTGTCGAGCACCGTCAGGGCGAGCACGTGGACGCCATGGGCGGCGAGCATGCTGACCAGATCGTGCAAACGTCCGAGACGGTTCGGTGTGAAGACCGAGAACTGCTTCACGGCGTCTGGTTGACGGGCGGGCATGGTTTTCGCCAGCATGGTGCCTGCCAATAAGCCACATCCGGCGGGCAAACGCACTAAAAATTCCCGCGCGGCCGGGCACCGTCAGAAACGCGAATCAAAAGAAATGGTTGCCACGGCTGAAGATTTCCCCCCAGAATGCCGGCGATTATCTAATGAATATCGCCGCCTTGACCGCCAGCCCGCCTGCTGAAACGACGAAACCTGATTTCGCCCAGCCCGTCGCCCGGCCGAAGAAAGGCGTTTTGAAACTGATCGGCGAGGTGTTCGCGCACGGCGGTCCGGGCTATCTCCAGTTCGCCATCACCAATATCTGCAATGCCAGGTGCGATTTCTGCGGCTTCGCGGTGGACCGATTCGATCCCAAACAACGCCGGAGCGTGACACTCCAGGAAGCGAAAGACGTCATCGACATCGCCGTGAAGAACCGTATCGGCTATTTGCTGTTCGTGGGGGGCGAACCGCTGGTGCACAAGGAAATCGGCGCGATGGTGCGCTACGCGGCCGAACGCGGGATTCATCCGATGATCTGCACCAATGGCTCGCTTTGGACCGACGAGACTATGCGGGCGCTCGCCCGCGACGGCCTCAGCAGCGTCATCATGTCGATCGATTCGCACGAGGTGGTCAGGCATGAGCAAAACCGGGGCCTGCCGGATGTTTGCCGGAAGATCAGGCAGGCGAATGAAGTCTTCCGCGAACTGGGCATTCAAACCACGGCCAGCGTGACGGCCAGCAAACTGATCGACGATTATGACAAGCTGCCTGCCTTCCTGAGCGGGTTGGGATTCAAAAGCTGCACCTTCAGTTATCCGCTCACCTCCCTGGCGTCGAGCTATCTCAGCTTCAGCGATTCGAGCCTCGTCAGTTACCGGACCGACGAACTCATTCAGGTTTTTGAGAAGATCAAACAGATGAAAAAGCGGAGCGGTTATCCAGTCGTGAACCCGACGGAATCGCTCACCGAGATGCAGCGGCACCTGCGCAAGGAACCGGAGAAATTCGGTTGCCTGGGCGGGTACAAATATTTTTACCTGGATTGGCACCTGAACCTTTATCGATGCCATTTTTGGGAGACGCCGATGTGCAACGTGTACGAGTGGGATGAAACAAAATGGATTCGCGACGGCTGCACTCGTTGCATGATTGACTGCTACCGCGACCCGAGCGTGCTCCAGTTTGTTGCCATCAGTGCCAGCGATGCCTGGAACAATTTGCGCAAAGGACGATGGGGCGCCGCCGCCCGGAACCTTCTCGACCGGCGCAATCTGACGTCGTTGAAGGCGGTTTGGGAAGACCGCAAATGGATCGGGAAGGTTTAGTTCCGTGATTTTTGTGGAATTCTGATTGACCGCAATGGCCAATCTATGTCGAGATAACAGGCCTTGATCGGGAAACGTTGCACACATGGCACGAGTCTCACGCAAAACCGGACCCGCTCCGCGGTCGATCACCACCACCAAGTACGACGCCAATAACATCGTACTGGAGAAAACCTACGGCGTGTTCGCCGATCTTCGCCGCGAACTGGCCGATTCCAAGGTGGCGGTGGCTGAGCGCAGGGAACGACTGCAGAGCTTCGCCGATTGCGCCGATCCGCAGCGGGCCTGGTTGTTGTTGGAGGATTACTTCGAGCGGCTCTCCCTGTCGCGCAAGGATTTTGCCGGCGAGGAGTGGTGGCCGCGCCTCATGGCGTCCCAGGGCCAGGCGCGGCTGGAGGAAACGGCCCGGCTCTTCCTCCGGGCGAATCGTCCGCTGCCCACCGAGTTGCTGCCGCACGCGAATCTGGAGCGCTTTGCGGAGATCGAACAGACCGAGCAGGAACAAAAATTCGTCCAGCAATTGGAAAGCTGGCTTTTGCCCCCGGCACCGGCCCATCTGGACGCGCCGCGCGCCGGACTGCGGGTCCAATGCGATGCCCGCCCGCTGGACGACCGGCCCAGCCTGCGAGTACTCAGCGTCCAGTTCGTCCTGTCACGTCCGCGCACCGGCGAGAAAGCCCGGTCGCTCGGCGAAGTCATCGAACTGACCACTCGAGCCGCGCACGAACAGGAGCTCTTTCCACCGGAAGACTGGCAGTTCATCCGGTGGTTGGCGGAAACCTACGGCGGACGCAAAGTGAATGGCGACCCGCTGTTTTTGGCCGGCAGCGAACTGCTGCAGTGGCTGGCGCGCTGGGGCCACCACGGGCGCCTGGAAGCAAACGCGGACGGCGCTCCAATGGAGTTTCGCGGCGAGCTGGCGGAATTGACGCCCCACCTCGAAACCGCCAACGCGGAACTCGTGTTCACGCATCGTCTCAAGCTGCCCGACGGACAATCCTGCCCGCTCGACCAGGCGCAATTGTTCGCCGGATCGCCTTCGCTGGCGCTGTTGGGGCATACCTTTTACCTCCTGCGGGATCCGCCACCTCACGACCTGCTGAATGAGTGGGCGCAAAGACCGTCGTTGCCGGTCAGGAAATTGAGCCACCGTCTCCTGACGCACCTGCGCAAGAACGGATCGAACAACGGCGTCAATTGGGACCAGCTTTGCGTGGCGCACACCGCGCTTCCGCAGTTCATTTTCGAATTGAACGATGACACGGTGCGGCTTCGGCTGCTCGCCAAAAGCGAGCGCGACCAGACCGCCTGGCAATGGAACGGCCACGAATGGCAACTGACCGGCAACTCGCAACGCCCGACCGAAAAGCCGGAAATCCTCGATGACCCGCGGCTCGAACCGGCGACGCGCTGGCTTCGCCGGCTCGACTGGTTCACACCCGAACCGGGACTTTGGGTCAGTGACGCCAATGAAAATTTCCTGAACACGCTCGCGGCCACCTGGTCCGACCGGCCGGCCGCCGAATACCTGGGCAATCCCGCCTTTCAACGATTGTTCCTCTCACCCCGGCAATTGCGTCCACGATTGATCGTCCAGGGCAGCGGCATTGACTGGCTTTCCGTCTCCGCCGAATGGGAGCAGGAAGGAATGAAACTGACGCCGGCGGACTTGCAGCGCCTGAGGACGGCGACCGGACGATTCGTGAAACTGCCGGATGGCGGCTGGATTCAATTGGACGCGGCGGCGGTCCGGGCCGCGCAGGAAACGATGGCCGACCTCGGCCTGGACGGGCTGGGCACCACGCCGCAAAAGGTGGCGATGCTCCACGCCGCGCAGCTTGACGACGCCGCCCTGGAGCGTTTCGGCGATCAGCAGGCCAAAACCCTGCGCCAACGCATCACGCAATTTGAAGGGGTTGAACCCACGCCGTTGCCCGACCTGGTCAGGGCCGAACTCCGCCCCTATCAAAAGGCGGGTTTTGATTTTCTCTGCCACCTCAACCGCATGAAGCTGGGCGGCGTCCTGGCGGACGACATGGGCCTGGGCAAGACCTTGCAGACGCTGGCCTGGCTGGCATGGCTGGGCGAGCAGAACGGGAAAAAGCCGAAGCCGGCGCTGGTGATTTGTCCGGCCTCCGTGTTGCACAACTGGCGGCGCGAAGCCGACCGGTTTACGCCGCATCTCAAGGTGCTCGTGTTGGAGAGCGGCGCGGCGCGGCACAATTTGAGGAAACAGATTCCCCAGCACCACCTCATCGTCACCAACTACGCCCTGCTCCGCCGCGATCTGGAAGCGCTGCAAAAATTCGAGTTCCGCGCCATCATCCTCGACGAAGCCCAGTTCATCAAGAATCCGTCGGCGCAAGTGACGCAGTCGGTCAAACAACTGCGCGCCGACCAGCGCCTCGCGCTGACCGGCACACCCCTGGAAAACCGCCTGCTCGACCTCTGGAGCATCGTGGATTTTATTCAGCCCGGCTACCTGGGATCGCAATCCCATTTCAATGAAACCTACGATCCCCGCGGCGGCGAAGATGCCGCCTGGGCGCAGAAAATCGCCCGGCGGCGGCTGGCGGCGAAACTGCGGCCGCTCATGCTCCGCCGGCTCAAACGGCAGGTCGCGCAGGACTTGCCGGACCGTATCGAGGAACGGCGCGATTGCGAGCTGGGCGAGTTGCAACGCAAACTTTACCTGGCCGAATTGCGTCGCAGCCGCGAGAAGGTCATGCAGACGGTGGCCGAAAAAGGGGTGGCGAAAAGCAAAATCCACGTGCTGGCCGCGCTCACCCGTCTGCGCCAGATTTGCTGCCACCCTCAGCTCGTCAACAACGATGCCGCTTCGGGCAAGACCGAAACCTTGTTTGAACTGCTCGAACCGCTGCTGGACGAAGGACAAAAGGTCCTGGTATTCAGTCAATTCGTTCAGATGTTGCAACTGCTCGACCGGGAATGTCAGTCGCGCCAGATCCCGACGCACATTCTGACCGGCGAGACCAAAGACCGACAGGACGTGGTCAATGCCTTCCAAAACGACCAGAACGCCGCGGTGTTTCTGCTCAGCCTGCGCGCTGCGGGCACGGGTTTGAATCTCACCACCGCCAGCTATGTCGTGCTCTACGATCCCTGGTGGAACCCCGCGGTCGAAGCCCAAGCCATTGACCGCTCGCATCGCATCGGACAGACCCGCACGGTCAATGCCTATCGCCTCATCGCTCCGGGCACCGTCGAGGAGAAAATCTGGGAACTGCAACAGCGCAAGGCGCAGACCATCAGCGACGTGCTGGGCGAGGAAGGTTTCGCCCGCAGCCTGTCGAAGGACGATTTGGAATACTTGTTCGCGGAGGATTGACCGCGGGCTGGCACCTGTCGTTGCGCAGGTCCAAAAAAAAACTGGCGCACTTCCCTTCGGTCTTGGTGAACGCGAAGCGTCCTGGAGTGCGGCAGTCCTCTGCCGTTGTTCGTCCCGGTTGGCCCTTAAACGCGTCGAAAGCAAATGTGAGCAACCATTCCGAATGCTGCGACCGAACCGAGAAGACACAAGAGCACAGCCGATCCGGTTTCCATGCTGAGTGCTTTGAGGATGCCGACGACGCCGGCGGCAAGACATCCCAGGACGGCAAAGCCCAGGACGGTTGATGGCTTCGAGCTCGTTTGATCGGTAATTTGAGTGCGTGTTTGCGTTGTCATAGAATAATCATGTTGACTGGCTGTCCGACGTGGATTCGAACCACGACTAAAGGCTCCAAAGACCTCTGTGCTACCATTACACCATCGGACAAGAAAGCCCATCAAACCCGACGAAAAGCCGGCAAGCCCGAGCTCTTCAGCCCTGGGCATCCTTCTATCAGAAACGGCCACTGGATGCAAGCCGATGCAAGAATTTGCAACCAATGAACAAATTGATGCAAATCGTGTGGAATCCCGCCGCAGCCAAGGGTCTCAAGCTGCCGGAGTGAGGAGATTGCGTGCTGAGGGAAATTTATCGTTTCGTTAACACCGTTGCAACGAATTGACCTTACCGTTCTTACCGGACCATCTCAGAGCAGCCGATCGCCCGCCTCATCACGGCAATTCTTGAAAGCCTTCGAGAACGAGAGGTTCCTGTGCGTGATCAAGTTGCGGGTGTTTGTTCTCTTTCAAATCTTCACGGTGACCACAGGTGCACCTGAACCGGACTAACCGGGCCAATTTGCCCGGCAACACTTTCACCCGCTTCATGGTTCCTCCGCACACCGGACACTTCAATGCATCACCATTCATGGGTGTCAGAAACCGCACGTATCATGCCGCACCTCCTCGAAACGGGTGTGCGTTTGAACGCACGGCTGTTCAATTCTGAATGGAACCCACGCCGACCTGCGGTGCGTAACCAAAGATTCCAACCGATAACAGTTCAGAGGGCCACCACCGCCGTCCAGGAATCTCCTCCGAACTTCGCTTTGAATGTTTCACGCAACTGCTCCGCGGCATTCCGGCCTTTAACCAGCGCAAATGTCGTCGAGCCGCTGCCGGACATCAATGCGGCGGCCGCCCCGTTCGTCTTCAGAAAGTCCTGGAACAACACCAGAAGCGGATATTTGTTCAGCGCGGGAAGCTCGAGTGAATTGTAAAACTCTTCGGCGGCGGCCTCCAAACCGCCGGTTTGCAGAAGCGACACCAGCTTCTGCGCCCGGCCGGGCCGCCCGTTCAAAGCCTCCGGATGCCGGGCCAGAGCCTGATAAGCCCATGCCGTGGAAATGCCGAACCCGGGATGGATCAACAGGACGAAAACGCCCTCCAACGCCGGAAAGCGATCAAGGGGCTCGATTTTCTCGCCGCGGCCGGTCGCCAGGGCCGGTTTGTCCTGAAGAAAAAACGGAACGTCCGACCCGAGCGCGACCGCAATCTCATTAAGCTGAACGAAGGTCAACACCTGACCGAACAGTTCATTCAAACCGAGCAGCGTGTTGGCCGCGTTGCCGCTGCCGCCACCCAGGCCGGCCGCCAGCGGAATTCTCTTCTCCAGATGGATGCCTGCTCCGTCGCTGATCTTCGCGGTCTGCAGGAAGGCTTTCGCGGCGCGGTGGACCAGGTTCCGCGAGTCGGTCGGCAGCGCCGGTTCGCTGCAGGTCATTTGAACGTCTCGACCGCCTCGTTTGAAGTGAAGTTCGTCGCACACGGGCACCGGTTGCATCACCGTCTCCACCTCGTGTAAACCGTCGGCCCGCCTGCCCAGGACGTTGAGCAGCAGATTGATTTTGCAAGGTGACTGGCGGGTCAGCGTCATCGACAAAAAAAGCGCCAACATCGAAATGTTGGCGCCGGTGAGGTCGGAAGGATTAGTTGTCGAAAATGCGGAATCGGCTGCCTGGAAAGATCGGCGCCACGTCGCCGCCGCTGAATCCCAGCGCCGTGTCCGGACCGAACGTCGGGTCTGCCAGCAAATGGGGTTTGTAGCTGTCAGGATAAACCGGATCGACGCTCAGGTAGCTGGTACCGATGGGTTCGTAAGACGGGAACGGCGCGGTCACCATTTCATAAATACCAATGCCGGTCCTTGCCAGGCTCCTGTTAAAACCGCGAATGAACCCGGTGGTGTAAGCCATGTCGGGACCGTCCAGCAGGCCGGTCTGTTCCATCGAACGCCGAATTTCGCCGCCGCGCGCAAATTCCGTGGCGTTTCGGAGTCCGCGTCCAAACTTTCGTTCGAAGGCAAAACCCTGATCCGTGCTGGCACACCCGCTCGCAAAAATGGCCAGAACCGCCGTGGTCGCCAAAAGGGTGAGTGAGTTACGCATAGTTCGTTGATTTGTTGTGGTTAGGTTAGCTCAGAACACCGGCTTGTAAAGCGCCTTTTGTGCCAATGCGCCTCCCCGATCGCAGCCGTCTCGCCGCCGATCCAAACCGCCGGGGTGTCCGCGCCCCTTCACACGCGTCCGGGCCAGAAATGCCAGAGCAGCCACGCCGCCAGAACCACCAACACGGCAACCAGCAACACCAGCAGGACCCTCCGCCGCGCGCGGGCCCGATCCTCCTGTTCCCACCACCAGGCGATCCAGACGCTGATCTCATAAAGCAATTGCAGCGGGACGGCCATCATCACCTGGGTGAACACTTCCGGCGTCGTCAGCAAAGCGCCCAGCACCAGGTTGATGACGATCATGTACCGGCGCATGGCTTTGAGCTTTTGATAATCGAGGATGCCGATTTTCACCAGCGCCAGCAGCACGACCGGCAGTTCGAAGCCCAGCCCCATCCCGAGCATGAATTTCGTGACGAAGCCGAAGTAGGTCTCGGCCCGCCACTCCGGCACTCTGACCCCCATCCAGAGCGCGAACAGTTCCGAGAACTTCAACGCCCGCGGCATGATGATGAAGTAACAAAAACTGACCCCGGCGGCGAACAGCCCCACGCCGACACCGAAGGCGCGCAGGAGATACTTCTTCTCTTTGATCTTCAGAGCGGGCAACACGAACTCGCCGACGAAATAGAAAATGAACGGTGCCGTCAGGAGTATGCCGCCAAAAAACGCGAGGTGCAGCGCCGACATAAACGGCGCCGCCGGGTCCAGATAGATGAGGTCGGTCGCGCTGGCAACGCGCTCGGTTGAGCCGGGGTTCCTCTCCAACCGCGCCACGAATTGGATGTTGGTTCCATCATCGATCGATTGAAGATCGAGGTGAACGATAACCACCGGGTTGGACCCCAGGTCCAGTGAACCGATGCGGTTGGTGGGCGGCTGAAAGGTGAACACCTGTTCCTCGCCCAGTTTGAACAACACTTTTTGCCTGTGCCCGATCTGGATCAGGGCGGCGCGTTCCAGGGGCCGTTTGAGAATCCAGACGACCTTATCGGTCGCATACAGGCAGACAATCAAGCCGACCAGCAGCGCCGCGCCGCTCTTGATCAGCATCCAGCGAAGGTCTTCGAGATGTTCGAGAAAAGTCTTTACGGGTCCGCCGCCGTCCTCGGTCTCCTCTGGACGCGACTCTTCGGTGGGATCGGCCATGACACCTGCAGCCTGAACTCAATCAGGCTTTGGGCACGGCGGAAGGTTGAGATGTGCTTTCAGCGCCGGAACCGGACGATGGCGCCTTGGGAGCGGGTGGCGGTGGAGGCGGTTCGTCCACCGCGCGTTCAATTTCGTCGGTCACTTCGCGCGAGGCCTTTTTGAACTCGGTGATTCCCTTGCCGAGTCCTTTGGCAAATTCCGGAATTCGCTTGGCGCCGAACAGAACGAGGATGACGACCAGCACCAGGATAAGCTCGCCGCCGCTCAACCCCATTACAGCTAACATTGCATTCATAAAGTTCACCTATCGTTCACGAAAATAAGCCAGCAAACACCGCGAGTAAAGCCCGAAAAACCGCACCCAAACTTCAACAGGGCGGGCGTCTCGCCTGCCCCCCTGCCCTCTTTTGGACTGCGGCAGTCCTCTGCCGCTTTTCGTTCGCAGGCCGCGGCGAGCCGATTTGCCTCCGGGGTGAGAGTGCCTTCTGCCGAGCGGGCAAGCAAAAGCGCCAGAGGACGGGCGCAGTCCAAAACCTGGCGGACTTCAGGCCCCGGGGCTCGACGCGCACCCCGGGAGCAACGTACATCCCGGCACACCGCGCGATCATTTTGGCGTCAGCAACACGAACATGCCACGCCGGTTCTTCGACCAGGCGGCCTCGTTGTGGCCCGTCTCCGCCGGGCGCGATTCACCGTAGCTGATGGTAAAAACGCGGTCGGCCTGGATGCCCGCCGTCACCAGATATTCGCGCACCGCCAGCGCCCGGCGCTCGCCGAGGGATAGATTGTATTGTTCCGTCCCGCGCTCGTCGCAATGACCTTCGATCTGCATCGCATGGGTCGGATTGCCTTGCAGGTACTTGACCACTTCGTCGATCTTGCCCGTCTCGCTCGGCTTGATCGTCGCGCGATCGAAATCGAAATATACCGTGTTGGCGGCGAAGCGGTCGTGGTCAACGTTGTAGTCGTCAACACTCAGCCGATTTCCAAGCGGAACCGGTTCTCCGGTTTTGGCGGTAGCGGTCTGATCTGACGGAAGCGGTCTTCCGGGTTCAATTCCAGAAGTGTCACCAGTCCCGGTTGGATTTACCTTAGCTCCCGGAATCGGAGTCACCGTTGGCTTTTTCTTGGCGCAACCCGCCCCGCCCAGTGACAAAGCCAGCACGACCGCCAAAAGGTTGAAAAATTTTGTCTGTTTCATGGTGATGTTTAACAGGAACGTTTCATTTGGCCCAACTGGGCTGGGAACAGCTTCCTGAAGTTTGTTGAATATCCTTAGTTTGTTTGGTGGGCACGTCAAGCAAAGAGACTACTCCCCTGCCTTTCACACGGTTCCGCGTGAAAATCACGGTGCGCGAATTGGGCGCCCACGACGGGTCCTCGCCCGCGACCAACGCGGTCGCTGACCCGCCCGTCGCGGGCACGGTGCAAATCTGAAAGCCACCCATGTTCGCGGTAAATACAATGGTCTTCCCGTCCGGCGACCAATCCGGTTCGGTGCAGTTGATCGCGCCGTCCGCTCGCAACCGGCGCTTGGAACTTCCGTCCGCGGAAATGACAAACAGCGCCGAGCGTCCCTCTTCCCGCGACGAATAGCAAATCGTCCGGCCATCCGGCGACCAGCAGGGCGACGACTCGGCCTCTTTCGTCCTGGTCAACTGCTTCAAATTGTTGTTGTCCGCGTCACAGACGTAAACGTCCGGGCTGCCGCCTTTGCTCAGGACCAGCGCCACCCGCCGCCCGTCCGGCGAGGGCGCCGCACCCGCGTTCATGCCGGGATACCGCGCAAACGCGCGGCGGTTGCGGGATTGCAGGTCGTGCGTATAGACGTCCGGGTTGCCGGCCTTGTAAGAGGTGTAGTAGAGAATGCGATGGCCGGGCACCCAGGCGGGATCGCGGGTGATCGTGTGGTCCTGCGTCACCACCACGGCATTGTGACCGTCGTAGTCGGCCACGTAGATTTCACTGTTCTGCCCGGTCTCGACCTTGAATGCAATCTTCGTCCGCGCGATGCCTTTGCGACCCGTGACTTTTTCCACGATGGCGTCGGACAACGTGTGCGCTTCTAAGCGCTGCGTGGCGTCCGTGTACCGCACCGAGAGCAACGCCGACTTGTTCACCCGATCAGTAAGCCGGCCGGTCACGTCGCTGTTGTTACTCCCGTTGACGAGATAATGCGCCGCGTCCGCGCCCGTGACTTCGAAGCCCTGAATCTCCAAATCGAATTTCAAGACGGACAAAACTTCGCCGGTATAACCTTCCAACGAAATCGGAATGCGTTTGGCGCTGCCCGAACGCGTGATGTCCAGTTCCTCCTGCGCCGAAGCTCGCACAAGGCCGGTTGCCAGAAAAGCGGCGACCAGGAACAACGTTCGAATCGGGTGTTTATATTTCATCCGAGCAATCGTTTTGCTTTCAGATTGAAATTGATGATGAAAGTGCGTTGAGCGTCCTTCGATGCCTCCGGAAACGGCGGCAGTTGCTGAACCCGGTCCAGCGCGTTTTGGACCGATTTATCCAGGGCGGGAATGCCCGACCGTTTGAGGATTGAATCGGATATGACCCGGCCGTCGCGGGCAATGACCACCTTGACCTGGACGGTGGAGTCGCTGTCCGCCACGTCCTCCGGATCAATCCACGCGCGATCATAAATGGTCTTCACCACCTGGGCGTAGTTGGCGTACGCCGCGCCGCCCGGTCCCGGCTGCTCAATGGTCGTGCCCGTGGACAAATTCTGACTTATCCGTTGAGAGGAGTCGCTGATGCTGGCCAGAATCTGCTGCGCCGTTCGGCGCCGCGCCTCGGCCGCGGCGCGCGCCTGGACCTTCGCGTCCTCCTCCTCCGACTTCGTCGCGGTCTTTTCCGTCGGCTTGTTCGGGGACCGCGTGACGATCTTGTTTTCCACTTTGATTTGCGGCTTTGGTCTTTCCCGCTTCTTGTCAATCGAAACGGCGTCCGGCTCCTGCTTTGGCTCCTTCTGCGTCTCCGGGGGGGGTTTGCTCCTGACTTCAGCCTGCTTCGGGACGGGCTCCGGCGGCCTGGTTTGCACGGGCGGCGGCAATTGAACCGCTTGAGCTTGCGGAGCGGCTGGGGGCGGTTTCACGTTCGGGTTGCCTCCGCCGGAAAATGGTAGGTCCTTCAGCTTGTCCGGAATGACTTCGAGGACGGGCAAGTCCGAAAACTGTTGTTTCGACGACAGGAATGCCGGTCCGACCAGCAAAATCAGGCAGAGCAACGCGTGCAATGCCATCGAGGCAATCAGACACTTTTTTTGCAGCCGATTCATCGTTTGCTTTCCCGCGGCTCCGAACGGAGCGAGATTTTGATGCCGTTATTGGCGCACATATCGGCTACCTGAAAAAAGAGGTCGAACGGCGTCACCTCGTCCGCCCGAATCCGCAGCACCATATTGGGATTCGCCCGCGCGTCGGCGACCACCGCCTTTTCAATCTGCGCCAGGGCCATTTGTCTGCCGTCGAACTTGTAGTAGCCTTTGGGGCTGATCTCGACGGTGTGATAATCCCGCTCGTTCACCGGCCGGTCCGGTCGGCCGCCTTTGGGCAGCTTCAGTTCCAGGCTCTGCTCCAGCAACGGCGTGGTGATGACGAAGATGATCAGCAACACGAACGCCAGGTCGAGCAACGGCGTGATGTTGATCTCGCTCAGCGTCACCAGCGAACTGCGTTGGGAAAAGCGGCGCATGGTCAGGTGGCGAAGGCCGTGTCAGCCTTGTGTTCCCTCACCCTGACCCACAGGCGCGCATTGCGCCCCTGAAGCAGCAAGCCGCCCCCTCACCCCATCCCTCTCCCCCTCTGAGGGGGAGAGGGTGCCCGAAGAGCAGGTGATTGTCAGCTTAATCATCTTTGGCGCGAAAGATTTCATCCTCGTCCCTGAGGTATTCGATTTCCATTTTAGAAACGAGTTCCTGGGCGAAATTGTCCAGGTCCACCGTCAGCACGCGCAGGTTGTGGACGAGCCAGTTGTAGCCAAACATGGAAGGGATGGCGACGAGCAGGCCGGCCACCGTGGTGATCAACGCCGCGGCCACCCCGGGCGCCATGGCGGTCATGCTGGCGCTTCCCGACTGGGCAATGCCGCCGAACGTGCTCATGACTCCCCAGACCGTCCCCAGCAGTCCCAGAAACGGCGCGCCGCTGACCGCGATCGCCAGCAGGATCAGCCCCGACTCCAGTTTCAACGATTCCTGGGCGACGGCCCGTTCCAGGGTGCGTTTCACATGCTCCGTTGCCTTGAGCGAGAGGACCGGTTTGCGACCCTCGCCCCCCGCGGTTTTCAGGCGGGCATCGAGTTCCAGGCACCCTTCCTGATAAACCGTAAACAACGGGCAGCCTTCGACTTGAATGCGCCGATCGTGGATGGCCAGGACGTTGTTGAGTTGGCGGAACTCGGTGTTGAAAAGTTGGTTCAACTTCTTCGCCCGCCGCATCTGGACCGCTTTCGACGCCATCACGGACCAGGCCATGATGGAAAAAACGACCAGAACGAAAATGATCACCTTGGCTTCGGGCCGGGCGTGTTCCCAGACATAGACCAGCTCGTATTGGCTCGAGGCGGCCGCGAAAAGACAAACCGGAACGTTCATTCAAAAACTGGCAAACCGTGCATTGTTGTTGACCAATTTGGTTTAACGTCCCAGGGCGAAATGGTCAAAGGCTTTTGGAGAATTTCGAGTCAGCCTCCGGCACGACAGCGCTCAAAAAAGAACCGCTGGCAAACCGACTCGCGGGTGGTTGACTGTGTCAACCGCGAATCCATTCAAAAATATTTTCAGTTATTTTGAAAGAAAAATTTTTCGCGCGCCGGCCGTCGCCGTCCCGCGGACAAAGGAGCGCCGGTTTGCGGACGGGCGCAAGCGCGCGGCGCCACCACCGCCAGAACCGCATTCACCTTGTCGGGTCCGCGGTCCTTTGTTAGCGTCCAGACCTATCACATGAGTTCATCCAGCCCCGACAACCGGCCCGCGTCCCGCCCGGCCTTTCGGCTCCAGGAAGGCGGCCTGCTGATCGTGATTTTCCTGCTCGGCCTGTTGCTGACCGTCTTCGGCGGCAAGGTCAGGATGGTCGAATACAAAACCAACGCCGCCGGCGAAACAGAACAGGTCACGGTCGAGAAGAACAAGTTTCTCAACGCCCAAAAACTCACCAGCCTCGCCAAGGACACCAGTTTTTTCGCCATCATGGCTGTCGGCGCCACCTTCGTTATCATTTCCGGGGGCATTGACCTGTCGGTGGGCGCCATCTATGCGCTGGCTTCAGTGCTGGCGGCATTGACCTTGCACCATTTCGGCCCGGACGGTCCACGTAGTTCAGTTGCGCCCTGGGTGAGCGTGCCGTTGGGCATGGTGGTGTGTGTGGGCGCGGCAACGCTTTGCGGCCTGTTGAACGGCGGCATGATCGTCGCCCTGCGGGTTCATCCCTTCATCATTACGCTGGGGACCATGGCGATCTACCGGGGAATCGCTTTCGTCATCACCGAGGGACAGTCCGTGGGGGGGTTCCCGCAGGCGTTCCGCGACCTGGTACTCTGGCAACCCGGTGGCGGATTGAACGTGGTGCCGATGCTGGTGATGTTGCTGGTGACGACGGCCGGGGGCATCTACCTGGCGCGCATGGCATTCGGCCGACGCATCTATGCGATTGGCGGCAATGAACTGGCCAGCCGTTACAGCGGCGTGCGAGTCGAACGGGTCAAGCTCGGTGTCTATGTCATTTCCGGCCTGACGGCCGGCATCGCGGCGTTGCTGGCCATTGGCTATTATGGCGGCGCTACCTCGGCCGACGGCCCGGGTTACGAACTGGATGTGATCGCCTCGGCCGTGGTTGGGGGCGCGAGTCTTTCCGGTGGCAAAGGCACCGCGCTCGGCGCTCTGCTCGGCGCGTTGATCATCAAGATCATCGACAACGGCATCGTCGTCCTTGGCATCAACCAGAATTACAGCCGCATCATCATCGGGACGGCGGTGATCCTGGCGGTCGTGCTGGATCAGTTCAACAATTTGCTGGCAAAACGGCGGCTCGCGAAAACGGTTTGAAAAGCCTGTTGGGTTCGGGTTACAAATCCACCAACCGCAATACCGGGCCGGATGCAAAAAGACCAAAACAAGCGTTCACTGCTGATTGCCCGCGAGGGCGTCCACTTGGGGACGCTCTCCGAGCTCGAAGTCCGGGAATTGTTGGCCGCCGGATTCTTGCACCCCACGGACGTTTACCGGCGCGCAGAGGAACCGAAATGGAAGCGGCTCACGGAATTGGAGCGTGAAGCGGGACAGCGGGCCGATGTGTATCGCGTCATCAAACGGACCGGCTCGCGCATTTTTTTCGCCACTGAAGCGATGGCCGACAAGGCCGGCACATTAACCGCCCAGGTGAAATCGTTTGTGCTGGCCAACAAATCGGCGTTAACGGCCGGATCGCGGCGCGTCCTGGAAGATTACCTCGTGGAAATCCGAAGATTGACAGCGGAGCAGGTCATCGCCAGGCCCGCGGTGGCAATGCGTTCCGCCCTGCGCAACGACGCATGGATGCGGATCGTCTTCGGCGCGGTGCATGATTGCCTTCCAAAACCGATCCGACGATTCATTCCGGAATCGGTTTTCATCGAGTTCTGCCTTCGAAACAGGGTGAGACTGTTCGATTCCCGGTCCGGTGAACACAGCAAGGCAGGGCCTTCTCCGCCGCCGAATGAAACTGACAAACCAAACCAGTGACCGCCTGAATGAAGAAACGCTATGAAGCCAAAACTCATCCTCACCGCCCTGGCCGCGCTCGTTCTTGCGTTTAATGTTCAAGCCCAGAAGAAATCGTACACCATCGGCCTGGTCGCCAAGTCCCAGAGCAACCCCGTTTTCCAGGCCGCTCGCGTCGGCGCCTTGGACGCCGCGCGCGACCTGGGCAAAAAATACGGCATCGACATCAAGATAGACTGGCGCACGCCGAATGAAGAGGACGCCCAGAAACAGGCCGAAGCCATCGAACAGCTCGCTTTGGTCGGCGCGGACGGCATCGCTGTCAGTTGCTCGGACGCCAACAAATTGACCGACGCCATCAATACCGCGGTGAAGAACGGCGTTCCGGTGGCCACCTTCGACTCCGACGCGCCGAACAGCAAACGGTTTGTTACCTATGCCATCGACGATGTAAAATGCGGCGAACAGGTGATGGATGAACTGGCGAAGTTGATGGGCGGCAAGGGCGTCGTCGCCATCCTTGCCGGCAATCAAAATGCGCCGAACCTCCAGAAGCGCGTTCAAGGCGTGAAAAACGTCGCGAAAAAGTATCCGGGCATCACCATCCGCGACACCTATTACCACAAGGAAACGCCCCAGGACGCCGCCGCCAAGGTCGAGCAGGTCATGCAGGCCAACCCCGATATCACCGGTTGGGCGATGGTCGGCGGCTGGCCGCTGTTTACCGACAACGCGTTGAAATGGAAACCCGGCACCGTGAAATGTGTTTCGGTCGATGCCCTGCCGCCCGAGCTCGCCTACCTGCGCAGCGGTCACGTGCAGCTTCTGCTCGCCCAACAGGTCTATGAGTGGGGTTACCGTTCGGTGGAACATCTCATCAACAAAATCCATCTCAAGAAGGACCCGCCCAACGCCAAAGACGTCAGCGCGCTGATTCCGGTGACCAAGGCAAACGCCGACGAATTCGCCAAAAACTGGGAGAAGTGGCTGCCGAAGTGAATTGTTCAATCACGAATGAACGCAGCGCGGCGGAGCCGCAACCGAAGTATTCCCTCTGCTCGGTCCTCTTCACGCACCTTCGTCGTGGGGCGAGAAAAAAGCATGGAAATCATCGCCCATCGGGGCGCATCGCGTGACGCGCCCGAAAACACGCTCGCTGCGGTCCAACTCGCCTGGCGGCAACACGCCGACGCCGTCGAAGTGGATGTCCAGTTTTCCAAAGACGGAAAACTGGTTGTCATTCACGACGACAGCACGAAGCGCACGGGCGGCTGGAACAGAAAAGTCAACGGCCAGACCCTGGCTGAACTGCGCTCGCTCGATGTTGGCCGTTGGAAAGGCAAGCACTGGAGCGGCGAAAGGATTCCGACCCTGGAAGAGGTCCTGGCGACGGTTCCGCTGCGCAAGCGCCTTTTCGTTGAATTGAAGTGCGGTCCCGATGGCATTGCAGAGTTCGCGCGAGCGGTTGCGAACGCCCGCGAACTTTCCACCCGGATTGTCGCTATCGGCTTCTCGCAGCAAACGATGAAACATCTCAAAACCGAAATGCCTGAACTGGAGGTTTGCTGGATCCGCAGTTCCAGGCGGAACTGGAAGACCGGACGCTGGTCCCCCGCCGCCGAAGAGTTGATTGCCGCCGCGCAAGCGGCGGGATTCGATGGCGTCGATCTGGACGCGCGCGGCCCGGTGAACGCGGCGCTGGTGAACAAGCTCAAGGCTGCGGGCCTGAAAGTTTACCTTTGGACCGTCGATGCACCCGCCAAAGCCCGCAAGCTCATTGCCGCGGGCGTCGATGGCATCACCACCAATCGTCCACAGTGGCTGCGCCAAAAGCTCGCGGAATGACTTTCCTTTCCTTTCACAACATCACCAAGCGTTTCCCCGGCGTCCTGGCGCTCGACCGCGTCAGCTTCGCAGTCGAACGCGGCAGTTGCCACGCTCTGATCGGCGAGAACGGCGCGGGCAAAAGCACGCTCGGTAAAATCCTTGCCGGCATTTACACCGCCGAAGAAGGAGAAATCCGGCTCGACGCCAAACGAATTCTTCCAACCAATCCGCTGGCGGCGCGCCAGCTCGGCATCGCCATGGTGCACCAGGAACTCGCCTTCTGTCCGAATCTCACCGTCGCGGAAAGTCTTTGCTTGGGCGATCTGCCGCACCGCGCCGGCTGGGTGGATCGCCCGCGGATGTGTGACCGCGCCCGCGCCATGCTCCGGGAAATCGAGGCGGAGCTGGACGTGAACCGGCCCATCGGCGATTTATCGACCGCTCAGGAGCAGATCGTTCAGATCGCCGCCGCCGTGGGAACCAACGCCCAGATCATCGTCATGGACGAACCGACCAGCTCCCTCTCGGTTCACGAAAGCGAACACCTGTTCCAGTTGCTCGCCCATCTGAAGCAACGCGGCATCACGGTCATCTACGTTTCGCACCGGATGGAGGAAGTTTTCCAGCTCTGCGACACCGTCACCGTCCTGCGCGATGGCCGCCACATCGCCACGGAAAAAACCGCGGCCACCAATCCCGACCGTGTCATCCAGCAAATGATCGGACGTGAAATAATCTCACACACACCGCGGCACCTCTCCCGTCCGCTCGGCGACGAAGTCCTGCGCGTGGAAAATCTTTCGTCACCCGGCAGATTCAGCAACGTCAGTTTCACGCTGTGCGCCGGTGAAGTGCTCGGTTTCGCCGGACTTGTCGGCGCGGGCCGCAGCGAAGTTGCCCAGGCTGTCTTCGGTCTGGATGAAGCGCCCACCGGCAAAGTCCTGGTGCGCGGCCGGGAACTGCCGCCCGGTTCGGTTTCGGCCGCCCTGGCCGCCGGCATCGGGTTGCTGCCGGAGGACCGCAAACGGCTCGGCCTGGTGCTGTCGATGAATTGTCGCGAAAACACGTCGCTCGCCACGTTGCCCCGTTTGACCCGCCTCGGTTTCGTGCGCCGGCGCGAGGAACGGTCGCTGGTCCGGCGTTACACGGACCGTCTCCGCGTCAAGGCGCCTTCCCTCGACGCGCTCATCGCCGGGCTGAGCGGCGGCAACCAGCAGAAGATCGCCCTGGCCAAATGGCTGGCGCGCCAGTGCGCCATCCTGATCGTGGACGAGCCGACGCGCGGGATTGATGTGGGCACCAAGGCGGAGATACATCAATTGCTCGACGAACTGGCGTGCCAGGGCCTGGCGTTGCTGGTGATCTCGTCCGAGCTTCCGGAAATCATGAACCTCAGCCGCCGGATCCTGGTGATGCGCGAGGGCCACATGGTCGGCCAGCTCCAGAGGGAGGAATTCTCCCAGACCAACCTGTTGCGCCTCATGGCGGGTATGCAAACCCGCCCGGCATAATGCTGGCGCCTGGCAACGGTTTTATAGACCCGCTTCCCAGCAGGGAATTCAGCTCTTCGTTGTTTCCGTCCGGTAACTGGCCACCACCCATTCGCTCAATACTTTGTCGGGCGCTTCCACCGCGTCGGCATCGATCGTGAATTCCTTTCGACCGGTGTTTTGGGCGATGAGCTTCAAGCCGAACTGAAAATCCTTGAACCGCTCCGCGCACAGATCGCGAACCGGTTTCGACTGCTCCAACGCCTGCGCGACCAGCCGGTCCGCCGCGGCCGCGCTGAAGGCAATTTGCAATCCGTGGCTTTCCTGGAACCGTTGCGCGAATTCATGAACCAGTTGCCGCATCACCACCCGCTCCTCCTTTTCGTGCTCGGCCAACAGCTTCTCTAACTCGGCCGGCGGATTGTCCACCAGCTCGCGCGCGACGACGAACCGCTTCACCGCCGTCGAGGGCAGCTCGAACTTCAAATCGCGGAACACCCGCTCGCAAACCGTCATCAACCCGCGCGCGCCGGTCTTTTCCTCCGCCGCCAGCTCGGCGATGCGCCGCAAGCCGTCGTCGCGGAACAATACTTCGATGCCATACGCCGCGAACGATTGTTCGTATTGCCGGATGATGCTCCCTTCGGACGTTTTCAAAATCAGGAACAGATCATCCACACTGAGTTGCCGGCATACGACGCGCACCGGCAAACGGCCGATGAACTCCGGCTCGAAACCGAACTCGATGAAATCACGAGTCTGCGATTCCGAAAAGAGGCGGTCCTCCTCCACGGCGGATTTCGTCGCCGCCGCAAAGCCAATCGTCGCCTCGCGCAACCGTTTCTGAACGATCTTCTCCAACCCGCCGAATGCGCCGCTCACCACAAAGAGGATGTGTTTGGTATTGATGGTGGCCGGCTGTTTCTTCCCGCGCCCCTGGGTCATTTCCATCATCGCCTGGATCTGACCGGCGATGTCGTGAGGCGCGCGCGCGGGCACTTCCGTTTCCTCCATCAATTTCAGCAGGTTCGTCTGCACGCCGCGGCCGCTGACGTCGCGGCCGGTCAGGCTCGGCGCGGCGGCGATCTTGTCGATTTCGTCGATGTAAATGATGCCGTACTGCGCGCGGACCACGTCGCCGTCGGCCCGCCGCACCAGATCGCGCACCAGGTCCTCCACATCGCCGCCAACATAACCGGTTTCGGAAAATTTTGTGGCGTCGGCCTTCACGAATGGCACGCCGATCAGGTCGGCGATGCTGCGGATCAAATACGTTTTGCCCACACCCGTCGGCCCGATGAGAATGATGTTCTGCTTGGCGTAGTTCGCCGGGTCCCTGCCTTCCCGGGCCAACCGGACGTGATGGTAGTGGTCGCACAGCGCGACGCTCAAAACCTTTTTGGCTTCCTCCTGCTTGATCACGAACCGGTCGAGGTAGGCCTTCACGTCGCGCGGTTTGTAGTCGAACTTGAAGTCCGGTTCTTTGGCGTCCGTTTCGGTCTTCTCGCCGGTGGCCGAGGTTTCCTGCCGGGTCAAGCCGCTTGCCGGGCCGCCGGGAAAATGCTGCCGCATGAACTCCTGCAGTTGGCGCTGAAATTCCTCCGGCGATGGAGGGCCGTTGAAAACTGGCTTTTGCATCATATTAATCAAATGTGACAGAACAACGTCCAGGATGGCCGGAAAGTCAAATCGCCTGAAACGGCCGAACTGCTCGCGGTGCGGAAATTTCCCGCATATGCGTGAAATTTCCGCACCGGTCAAGGCGCGTCGGCAAAGTTGCGAACCTCTTCGCGGCACTGCGGGCGAGGCAGGGCCTCAGAAACTCTGCGGCCCGTCAACCGGCGGGCTTGAACACCGTCACACTGACCGGCGGCAGGGTAAAAACGGCGGAATACGGCTGGCTGTGCACCTGGTATTCCTCCGCGGTGACACCGCCGAGATTGCCCCGATTGCTGCCACCATAAATCTCGGCGTCGCTGTTTAATGCCTCACGCCAAAAACCGCCCTGCGGCAGGCCGACACGGTATTGGTCGCGCACCAGGGGAGTGAGGTTGAGCACGACCAGCACGCGACTGGTGCGGTCCTGATTCTGCCGGATAAATGACAGCACGCTGCTCTCGTGGTCGGAGCAGTCCAACCAGAAGAAACCCTCGTGATCGAAATCGCTTTCCCACAACGCCGGTTCGCTCACATAAAGCCGGTTCAGATCTTCGACGAACCGTTGCGTGCCGCGATGAAACGACCCCGCGTCGAGCAGCCACCACTCCAATTCCGCATTCGCGTTCCACTCGCTGGTCTGGCCGAATTCGCAGCCCATGAACAGAAGATTCTTGCCGGGAAACAGCCATTGATACGCGAGCAGGGCGCGGAGGTTGGCGAACCCCTGCCAGTCGTCGCCGGGCATCCGGCCGCGCAACGAACCTTTGCCGTGCACCACCTCGTCGTGCGACAGCGGGAGAATGAAATTTTCGTGATGATGATAGAGCATCGCGAAGGTGAGATCGTTTTGATGGTACTTGCGATACACCGGGTCGCGCTTGAAGTAGCCGAGCGTGTCGTGCATCCAGCCCATGTTCCACTTGAAGGAAAACCCCAGGCCGCCCAGGTAAGGCGGCCGCGTCACCAGCGGCCAGGCGGTCGATTCCTCCGCAATGGTGACCACGCCGGGATGCTCCGTGTGAACCAGGTGATTGAATTTGCGCAGGAATTCGACGGCCTCAAGGTGCTCGCGGCCGCCGAACTGGTTGGGAATCCATTCTCCTTCCTTGCGCGAGTAGTCCAGATAAAGCATTGAGGCAACGGCATCAACCCGCAAACCGTCGATGTGATAGCGTTCGCACCAGAACAGCGCGTTGGCCGTGAGGAAATTGTCCACCTCGTGCCGGCCGAAATTGAAAATGAGCGTGCCCCAGTCCTGGTGGGCGCCCTTGCGCGGGTCTTCGTGTTCGTACAATGCCGTGCCGTCAAAACGGGCCAGCGCCCAGTCGTCGCGCGGGAAATGCGCCGGCACCCAATCCACCAGCACACCGATGCCCGCCGCGTGCAGAGCGTTGACCAGATATTGAAAATCGTCCGGCGTGCCGTAGCGGCCGGTCGGCGAATAAAATCCGGTGACCTGATAGCCCCACGACGGATAAAAGGCGTGCTCCGATAGCGGCAAAAATTCCACGTGCGTAAACCCCGTTTTTTTCACGTAGTCTATCAAAGGGCCGGCCACTTCGCGGTAGCCGAGCGATTCGGCCGCCGATTTCTTCCGCCACGAGCCGAGGTGCACTTCGTAGATGCTCATCGGCGAACGGAGCGGGTTTTGCCCGCGCCGCTTCCCGAGCCAGGCGTCGTCGCCCCAGGAAAATTTGCGATTATCCCAGACGATGGAGGCGTTTTTGGGCGCCGGTTCAAAGAAAAAACCGTAGGGATCGGTCTTCAACCCCAGCGCGCCGTTTGCATCCTTGATCTCATATTTGTAGAGCGCCCCTTCGCGAATGCCCGGAATGAAAATCTCCCAAACGCCGGACGGACCCAGATGGCGCATCGGGTGAATGCGTCCGTCCCACCCGTTAAAGTCGCCCACCACGCTGACGCGCCTGGCGTTCGGCGCCCACACGGCAAAGCTTGCGCCGGGCACACCGTCTATCACCCGCAATTGCGCGCCGAGCTTGTCGTAAATGCGACGCTCATTGCCCTGACCGAACAAATACAAATCGGTTTCGCCCAGCGTCGGCAGGAATGAATACGGGTCGCGGGTCCGGCGCGTGTTTCCCCCCTGATCGGTGATGACGAGGTCGTAGGCATAAACCCGACCGGTTTCGCGCGCGGTCCCCTCGAACAGGCCGCCGTCATGCAACCGCTTCAGCTTGATCTTCGGTTTGTCCTTTTCGATGACGGGAACAATTTCAACCGCTGAAGCGTGCGGCAAAAACGCCCGCACGACCACACCCGAGCCATCGCCGAGCGGGTGCATGCCCAGCAAGGCGTGAGGGGACCGTTGCTGAACGTTGACGAGACTCTCCAGTTCCGCGGCCGTCAGGATCATGCCCGCCATTGTGCCACCGCGACCTTCAAACAACAGGAAAAAAGGTGTTTCCCGGGTTGCGGCAGGGTGGGATTGTAATAACTTGTCCCGTTAACCAACCTCGCATGAATATGATTCCGACCATCGCTCTTTGCCTGTCGCTCGCGTGCCTCCTCGACTGCATCGCCGCCAATGAGGCGCAGCCGCTCCCGATTCGCTCTCTGGCGAAAGGCGGGTTCAGCGGCATCCGCGACGCGAAGCAGGAAGTCGTCAGGAGCGCCGACCACTGGGAGAAACTGTGGAAGCAACACGCCGCCGCCGTCGGGGCGGCCGGGAAGGTCCCGGCCGTGAATTTCCCGAAGGAAATGGTCATCGCCGTGACCATGGGCACCAAACGCACCGGCGGTTACACGATTGAAATCGTCCGTGTGGAGGCGGCGGGCAAATCATTGAAGGTTTTCCTCAAGCGAACCTCCCCGCCGCCCGGCGCCATGACCATCCAAGCGTTGACCGCCCCCTTCCATTTCATCGCGGTGCCGAAGAGTGATTTGAAACCGGAGTTTGTGGAGGTTAAGCAAGCCGCGACAAATTAAGCGTCATCGCAACCGCGCCGGTGATTTGATTCAATGCTGAACGATGCGATAGAAGCGCCCCGCCTGATTGGTCGAACTGGTGTCCTGCAAGATCAGCAAACCGTTCGACACCGTCAGTGAATTTGCCAATGCCGTCCAGTCCACCAGATTGGAACTTGCCTGAGTCTCAAAGCCGGGCAGGTCATCGGGAGAAATCGGCCATCCGTCGGCGTAGCCGGCGGTGAGTTGAATGACGCCAGGGGAAAGGAACTGCGGGTTCGTCAGCCGTTGCGGTATCTGGACTGTCAGCATTGCGCCGTTACTCGGAACACTGCCCGCGGAGTTGCTGACCACAACGGAATAGGCACCGGCGTCTGCGCGAGTAACGTTGGTCGGGGTTAAAGTTCCGTTGGTCGAAGTCAAAAAGGGTTGCCCGTCCTTAAGCCAAGTGTAGGTGAGCGGAGAACCAATTTCAGCGTGCCCAAATAATTTCTGCGGAACTCGCAATGCCTTGGGAAAGCTCTTTGAAACTCTCAGCTTTTTTGCAACTCTTTTACAAGTTTCTGACAAGCGGCGGCGCGCCGTCCGTAGGATGCGAATATGAAAACAACTCTCTCATTACCGCACCACATCGCTCGCCACGCCCTCAGCGCGTCGGGAGTCGGCGCGCGCGCTTGCGCGCGATGGAACAGCCTCAAACTCACGACCGTGCTCCTGGCGCTGCTCGGCATCGGCGCGGCGCGCGCGCTGGCCAGCGATCCGGTGGGCATATACGCCCTCGTGGACAAAGTCGTTCTGGAGCCGAACGAGACGAATCCCGAGCGGATCCAGGTCTGGGGCGCATTCGCCATCGCGGAAGGTTCCGGTTACAGCTACAAGAACGCCGAACGCGGTTATCTCTATTACAAGCTGAATCCGGAAAAGCCGGGCGCCTGCCACAACGAGTGGAGCGACCTGAAGACCGTCGCCGGCACCGGCCAGATCGTCGCCTTCGGCAGTCGCTACGGCGGCAAAGGCGTCCTGCGAAAGAAAGACGCGAAGCCGGAAAATCCGGACGTGTATCCGGTCGCGATGGGGTTGACGAAAGTGAAGGAGGAAAAGGACTATGAACCGTTGAAACAACTGGCCAAGCTGCGCGATGCCAAACCACGAAACCCTGAGCCGTCCGCCCCAAACAAAAGCCAATAAACGACCCGCTGTACTCGGCTGCGAACATTATTGAGGAGTCACTAGAATATGCGACACTCGGTGGCTGCAGCTGTCGAACCGTCGTTTCCCCTCACCCTGACCCTCTCCCTCGGGCAGAGGGAACAGCCTCCGCGAGGCGTGTATTTTGCGCACACCGCCTTGGCAAACTCCGTCGCGGGTAGGGCTCAGAGACGGCGGACGATTCTCCCTCTCCCCAGGGAGAGGGCCGGGGTGAGGGGAAAGAAAATGTAGTGCATCCAAAAGTTCCATGAGTACGTTTGCGAGGTTTTCCAACGAATGGGTGAGTCCACGCCCCCGAACCTGCGCGCCGCCCGGCCGAACTTGTCAGATCGAAGGGCAACACAAGCGCCGCGTTGCAGAACCGGAGGAATCACTCCTCGCGGATGGGAGTATTCCGCTGCGACCAGTGGGCGTCCTGCGGCATTCGCCGTGGGACGCCCTGTTTATCGCGCTGGCACTGGTGCATGGATTGGCCTTGATCGAGTTCCCGTCGATCCCGCTTATCGCCATCGGCTTTTGGTGGAACGCCAACACCATTGCGCACAACTTCATTCATCTGCCGTATTTCCGGTCGCGCAAAGGGAACGCGCTGTTCTCGGCCTGGGAAAGTCTGCTGCTGGGAATTCCGCAACGCCTCTGGCGCGAGCGGCATCTGGCGCATCACGCGCGAAGGATGTGGCATTGGCGCTGGTCGGGTCAACTGGCATGGGAATCTTTTCTCGTCCTGGCACTGTGGAGCGTCTTGCTGACCTTCGCGCCAAAATTTTTTCTAACGGTTTATCTCCCGGGCTGGCTTTTGGGCCTGGGCCTCTGTCAGCTCCAGGGATTTTTCGAGCACGAACACGGCACCACCAGCCACTACGGCCGGCTCTACAACCTGCTGTTCTTCAACGACGGCTTCCACGTCGAACACCATGCGCGACCGGCCGCGCATTGGACGCAATTGCCGGACCGACGCTCCGCCGCCGCCCGCGCCAGCCGCTGGCCGGCCGTGTTGCGCTGGCTCGAGTATTTCAGCCTCAATGGCCTGGAACAATTGGTGTTGCACTCGCCGACACTGCAACGGTTCGTGCTGCGAAATCACGAGCGCGCCGTGCGCCGATTGCTGCCCGAACTGGCGGACGTTCGCAGGGTGGAAATCGTCGGGGGCGGAATGTTTCCCCGCACGGCGTTGATTCTGCGGCGGCTGCTGCCGAAGGCGCAGTTGACCGTCATCGACGCCAGCACGGAAAATCTTCGCGCAGCGCGGCAATTCGTGAACGGCCAGGTGGAACTCGTCCACCGGTTCTTCGACGCTTCCCGGCAAACGGACGCTGATTTGATCGTCATCCCGCTGGCGTTCCTTGGCAGCCGTTCGGCCATTTATCGTCGCCCGCCGGCACCACGGGTGCTCGTGCACGACTGGCTTTGGCATCCCCGCGGGGTCGGTGTCATCGTGTCGCTGCCGTTGCTCAAACGACTGAATCTTGTCCGGCGATGAAAGCCCTCTGCCTTTTCGGCGTCCTGTTGCTTGCGCGGATTCTGGTGCTGTTGGGACATCCCGTTCCCTTTTCCTTCTGGTCGCCTCCGGCTTATCTCTGGCAGGACCTGCTGGTCGTGTTGCTGTTTGGTTTGTTCGAGGGGATCACCCGGCGCCGCCCGTGGATTTCGTGGACGGTTTACTTCGCCACGGCCCTTTACGTCGCGTTAAATCTTCCGTTGATACGATGGATGTCCTCGCCGATGACTTTGCCCATGTGGCGGGCCACGCGGGGCGCGCTCGCCGATTCGATTCGCCATCATCTCACCGCGGAGAATTTGCTCCTGATGGTCCCGGTGCTGGGCACGGCGGTGGCGCTGCCGGCATTGCTGCGCCGGGTGAAGCTGCGACCCCCGATTGTCGTCGGACTGGGAACCCTTTCCCTGACACTGGTTGCCCTGGGACCGGCGGCCACCGCGCGGGTGGACACCGGGGGTCTGCATCGCAATGTTTTCTTTGCTTTGCTGGCTACTGCGCTTCCGCGGGTGGAAGCCACCAGCGCGGAAAACAGGGACTGGCGGACAAGTCCGGTTCCGACCGTGGACTCCCCTGTGCCGCCAGGCCCAGACGATTTGTCCCGTTTCAAAGGCGCGGCGCGAGGGCGCAACGTGATCCTGATTCTTCTGGAATCGACGGGCGCGAAATATCTCAGGCCCTGCGGCGCAGCCGAAGATCCCATGCCGCATCTGACGGCGCTGGCCAGTCAGGCGATCCTGTTTGAAAACGCGTATGCGGTTTACCCGGAAAGCATCAACGGGCTCCTCTCGGTGCTCTGCGCGCGCTACCCGGCGTTCGACACCAAATCGGAGGTTTGCGCGCGGATCAGGACGCCGGCGATTGCCTCGCGACTGGCCGGGGCAGGCTACCGGACAGCGTTGTTCCATTCGGGCCGGTTCGCGTATCTCGGGATGGAGGAAGTCGTTCAACATCGCGGGTTTCAAACCTTGGAAGACGCGGGGGACATCGGCGGCAATCATCAGTCCAGCTTCGGCGTCGATGACGCAGCCACGACACAACGGATGTTGAATTGGATCGATTCGCTGCCGCGCAGCGAGAGATTTTTCATCACTTATCTTCCGGTGGCCGGGCATCATCCCTACGATGCTCCGGCACCGGGACCGTTTCCCGGGCATGACGAGGTGGGACGTTATCGCAATGCGCTTCACTATAGTGACGTCGTGTTGGGAGAATTTCTCGGCGCTTTGAAAGCGCGCGGACTGTTTGAGAAAACCCTCTTCGTCATTTTTGGCGATCACGGCGAGGCCTTCGGACAGCACGAAGGAAACTACGGTCATACGCTGTTCATTTACGACGAAAACGTGCACGTGCCGCACCTCATCGTTGCGCCCGGGCTTGTTTCTGAACCGATCCGCGTCAGCCGCGTCGCCAGTCTCATTGACACGGCGCCGACGATTTTGGATTTGTTGGGACTGCCGGTTCCGGAACAATGCCAGGGCGCGTCGCTGCTGGAACCGACGCGACAAATGGCTTTGTTCTACGCTGATTACTCCCTCGGTTTATTGGGACTGCGCGATCGCCGTTGGAAGTTCATTTATGAACTGGAAAGCGGCCGCTCGAAGCTGTTTGACCTGGCGAATGATGCGGGCGAAACGAAGAATGTCGCCGGCGACCAACCCGAACGGGTCCAGGCTTATCGCCGCCATTTGACAAGCTGGGCGGCGGCGCAGCGCGAGCTGATTCTGCGTCCAGCGGACGACACGGCATACTCCGCGCGCTGAATTACTGAAGCCTTTCGTTCCCGCGACTATTTTTCCGCGCCGGAACATCGCAGGAAGCGCGAGTTGTTAATACCAGCAGCCCCTTTTCCACGTTTTAGTGTCATTGCTATTTAGTGAGGACTGACCCCTCTGGCGATGCGATTGAGTTGCGCCTGGTGAACCTCGAGTGGGCCTTCGGTCCAGACCACGTAGTCCGCCAGCAACATCTTCTTTTCGACAGGCCACTGGGCCGCCAGCCGCTGGTCAATCTGCTCGTCGGTCCAGCCTCGCGCGCGCAGGCGATGGCGCTGCGTTTTTTCGGAACAAGCCACGCAGATCGTGGCATCGAAGTGACGGCCGGCGTCGGTCTCGAAGAGCAAGGGGATCACGGCAAGGGCCGCGGGACGGCCCTCGGCGCGCCAGGATTCAAATTGGGCCTGCCAGATGGCCCGGATGCGCGGATGAAGCGTTTTCTCCAGCTTGCCACGCGCTTCGGCATCGGCGAACACGCGCCTGGCCAGTTCGTCGCGGCGAAGCCGGCCGTCGTCACCGACGATTTCCCGGCCGAACAATTGCTGAATTTCAGCCAGGGCGGGTTGACCCGGCTCGACGACCTGCCGGGCGATGACATCGGAATCGCTCACGGGCAAACCGCGTTGGCGCAACAGATCGGCGGCCGTCGATTTGCCCATGCCAATTCCTCCCGTCAGTCCAAAGGTTTTCACCGACACAAGAAACGACCGGGACGCCAACGGCGTCAAGTCCGGCGTTTACGGCGCAATGGCCCGGTAGAAACGAAGCGGAGAGTTTGCTTTTTGAGGGTCCGTCCACTGGATGGTGCCGCTGTCGGACACGTTCGTCGAGATGGACAGCCAGTTGGTCAGGTTGGTGGACCCCTGGACGATATATTGGCGGCCGGACAGCCCCTGAACCTGGATCCGGTTTTGCCCGTCGGGCAGCGGCAGAATGGCAAGTCGCGCCGCAATCGAACTGTCGGGCAGCGGCAAATAAACGTTGTCGATGAATGCGGCGTCCAGGCCGGCGCTGAAGTTGGCGTCTTTCGTGTAGCGCCATTCCAGCGTGTTCAAGCCTTGGGGCACGGGAAACAGAAACGTGCTCCAGCCGACTTCACCCGACCATCTCCCCAAACGAACACCGTTCAGGTAAAATTCCAACTTGTCCCACCCGGCCTCAGAGCTGACCCGGTAATCGAATGAGCCGGTGCCGGAAAGAAGCGACGCGACCAGGATGAGCGAACTTTGCGCGCCGTCGCCGATCAGACCGGACGCGGCGGCGAACCGCCCCGCGGAGACGACGCCGGACTGGGTCCGCCAGGGAACGTTGCCGCCGGAGTTCCAGGCCAGTGAGGTCAGACCGCCGGATTCAAAGCCCTCGGTGTAATTTTTGAGACGGAACAGCGCAGCGAGGGTATAGTTCTGGTTCATCACCAACGTCGCGGGATTGACCGTCCCATTCACCGCGCCGGACCAGCCGACAAACTCGAAGTCCCTCGATGGCGCCGCCGTGAGATAAAGCGTCGTGCCCGCAAGATAAAGGCCGGAGGGAGGACTGACGCTTCCGCCCAGCAGCGGATCGATGGTCAAACTGAAATATCTCTCCGTGGTTGTGAAGACATATTGCAATTGGATGTTTCCGTACGTGCCGCCGTAGCCGTCCACGGCAACGCAATAGACCTGATTGGAAACAACGGCCGTCGTCAATTGGCTGAAATCACTTTCCGGAAACGCGTCGTCGTTGCCCGCGACCGTCGTCAGGTTGGTGACGCTGTCTCCCGAATAAACCGCGAGCAGCGTGTCGAAGTCGGAATTGGCCGTCGTGAGGAAAAGCGTGCCGTTCACCGGCGGGCGAAATCGGTACCAGATCGAATGCCCGCCTTCGTTGCCGGCGTGGAGCGGTTCGCCCGGCTCGCGCGTCGCCCGTTCGTTGACAGCGGTGATCCTGCCGGCAATTCCGCTCAGCTCAATCGCATCGCTGAAATTGTCGTTGGTGGGGTTGACGTAGCGAACCACAATCGTGTCGGCGGGGCCGAAATTCCCGGCAATGTCCTGCGCGAAAGCCCGCACAGTGTTCGTCCCGGGCGGAAGCAGGACTTGGCCGGACCAGTTCACCGTGCCGGCGACCGCAATCGGGGGCTCCACGTTGACTTGAAGGAACACCCGGCTGAGGCCGGTGTCGTCGAGCCGCGGGTCTTTCGCCGTACCGACCAGAGTGACTGCGTTGGTGGTGACGAGCGACTCACTCGCCGGGCTGGTGATGGTCGTCACCGGGCCGCTGGTGTCCGGCAATCTCCCGGGCGCAACGCGCAAACGGATGTCCCCCACGCCGTTGGTGTCGTATCCGGCGATCGCGATGCGGTAGGTGACCCCTTGTTGGGCGTCGAAATTGACGTGTGCCTTGAGCCCATTGACCAGGTCGTTGGTGGAAGCGGCGACGAGCTGCAAATTGGTCACGCTCGCGCCGGTGTAAACGGCCAATACCGGATCGAAAGAACTGCCCGCCAAATCGACCAATACATTGGTTCTGAAAGCGGGCGACCAAGTCCACCAGACCGAGGCCACCACCGTGGCGACCTGAGCGTGCTTCGGCTCACCCGGCTCCAGGGACGCATAATTATTCGTCGCCAGGATAACGGCGCCTTCCGGAGGAATCTTGAAGGCGTTGTTGAAGTTATCGTTGGCAGGCCGGGGCACCACGATGTACTGGACAATATTGGTGGCCGCCACCGTTTGCGGCGGATCCGGCGGCAGCGCGTCGGCTAATGTCACCACTTTCAACGTGACGTTCGACACCGTCCCGACGGGAACCTTGGGCATGATTAAATCCGCGCTGAACGTTCCGTCAGCGGCCGCCTGATCCGGCGATTGGCCATCGTCGAGAAAGGCAATGTTCCGCGAACCGAAAATGCCGGCAACAGTGATGTTGGCGAAGGCATCCCAGTTGCCAACGGTGACAAAAACAGAATTCGTCGTCTCGGTGACCATGATCGAGTTATTTGGAGGCGACACGCTGACCTGAAGTGAGGGCGGCGTCTGGCCGAAGACCGGCCACAAACACAGACAACACAACGCAACTGTCAGGCAGAAGCGCGATTTGGAAATCATCGGCTGTATTTTCCTAAGAACTGACTCATCTGATTAGAACGGGCTGTGAAAGAACATTCCCCCACGAACGGAATACCTCCTTCGCGGAATGCCGATGCCGGCGTTTTCACGACCCGATGCTTTTATCCAGCAAAGCGGATGCCGTGCGGCTTGCCCCTTCAGTCTGCTGCGCAATTAAGGGTGGAGGCGTGAATCTCACGCAATTCGCGCATTTCTCACGCAGGGCGAGTCGAATTGGGCAGACCGGACCAGCGCTGCCCTGTCCCTCTGGCCATTGGACAGGGCAGCAGCGCAGCGCGGCGATTTATGGGGAGACGGCGCGGTAGAAGCGCAACGGCAAACCGTACGCCTGAGGGTCGGTAAACTGAAAGACTGCGCCGTTAGCGAGATTGGTGGTGGCCAGCGTCTGCCATGAACTCAGGTCGGTCGAACCCTGGATACGAACAGTCTGAGCCGACGATCCCTGGAATTGGACCTGGAAGCCGCCCGCCGTGGGATTCAGCAGTTGCAATGACGTCGCGAGGAGAGGCAGGTCCAGATTGTCAATAAACGCGGCGTCCAGGCCGGCGCTGACGGCCGGGTCTTTGACGTAGCGCCATTCGAATGAATTGGTACCGGCGGAGACCGCAAACTGGTAAGTGGCCCAACCCACCTCGCCCGACCAGCGTTGTTGCAGCGCGCCATTCAAATAAAACTCGAGCCCGTCCCAGAATGCCTCCGAGCTGACCTTGTAATCAAATGAGCCGACCCCGCCGCTGGTGTTAATGGTCAGAATCAAGCTGCTGGTTTGACTGTTGGTAATGGCGCCGGAACGGGCGGCAAACTGGCCGAAGGAAACAATGTTGCTCTGCACCAGCCACGGTTTGCCTCCGCCCGTGGTCCACGGCAAAGCGCTGAGCCCGCCCGACTCGAAGCCATCGGTGAACGGGCGCGCCTGGAACCGGGCAGTCAATGTCACGTCGCCGGTCACCAGGACGGACAAGGGATTGGACGAGGAGGAGACTGCGCCTTCCCAATCGATAAACTCGTAGTTCGGAGCCGGCGCGGCGGTTAAGACGATGGTCGAACCGTCGGCGTAGTAACCGGAACCGGGATTGACGCTCCCGTTTTCAATGGTGTTGATCGTGAGGAAATGAACGCTTGATGCGGCAAAAGTGGAGCTCAGATAAACAATGCCGGAGACGCCATCGAAGCCATCGACAGCGATCCAATACTTCTGGTTGGCACGGACTGCCTGGCTGACTTTGCTGAACGAAACGCCGTCATACGCGTCATCGTTGTTTGCGACGGCAACCAGATTGCTGAACGTGATAGGATTGGGAGTGGGGCGATTCGTCGAATAAAGCGCCAGCAACGTGTCAAACGTCGAATTGGTGGTGCTCAGCGTCAGGACGCCATCGTTCGTGGGAGTGAAAGTCCACCAGGCAGACTTGCCACCCGCGTTGTTCGCATGGAACGGTTCGCCAAATTCCTTGGTGGCGTTCAAAGTATTCACGCTGCTGAGGGAGGTCAACGGAATCGCGTTGGCAAACAGGTCATTGACCGGGTCCCGCGGCTCATAGGTAAGCTGGATGACAGCCGGCGAGGAGACATTTCCGGCAGTATCCGTGGCCCTGACCCGGACCACATTGGGTCCACGGCTCAACGCAATGATCGCGGACCAATTGGTGCTCTCCAGGACACTCACGCCTTTCTTGATCTCCAGTTCCGAAACAAGGGTGGGATTCAGGCTCGAACTGACGCCGATCGAAATCCGATCGATGCCGGCAGGATTGGGTTGGGGATCGACCGCCGTTCCGGTCAGGACCAGGCGATTGGTGGTCGAAGTAAACCCGCTGGGCGGGGACGTGATGCTGACCACGGGCGCATTCGTGTCCGCCACGCCCCCGGGCGCGACGCGCACTCTCAGCGTTCCCACATTGTTTGTGTTTATACTGGCCACTGCGATTTTGTACGAGCTGCCGGCCAGTGCCTTAAACGTCAGGAATGCCTGTTTTCGGGGGCCGACGTCATTGGTTGACGCCACTTGCGTGAGCGCGTTCACCTGGTTTCCGGTATAGACACCCACAATCGTATCTACAAGGCTCCCCCCCGTATCCACGAGCACGTTCGTCGTCGTGGCCGATGACCACGTCCACCACAACGAGGCCGCAACCGACGGGACGCCTCCGTGAGCCGGTTCGCCGGGTTCGATGGTGGCAAAACGATTGTTACTGACGTACGAAGCACCGACGACAGGCACCTTGGTTGCATTGGTAAAATTGTCATTCAACGGCAGACCAATGATCGTATAGGTGATCACATTGGTGCTGGTCACTTTGTCCGGAGCGGAGATAACCAGCGTGATAGTTACCGAGCTGACATTGGTTGGCACATTGTACAGAGCCGAGTACACGCCGTTGTTGGCTGTTACGTCCGGCGCCACGCCATCGTTCCGGAAGTCCAGAACCGTGCCATCGCTGGACGTTGCGGCGATCAGCGCATTGGTCACGGCCCGGCCGTCGTTCACGCGGACAAAAATCGACTGGCTATCTGAAGCGAACAGAGCGGAACGCGAAGGTGGTGTCACCGAGACTTCGAGAATACCATCGGGGACCGAGACGATCACATCGGGTGGCACATCAAAAGCCTCGAGGACACCCAGGGTCGTATCACTGGAGGGCGCCTGGGCGCTGTAACCCATGCCGCGTTTGGCGAAGGCGGTCCACAGCTCACTGTAATTGTCCCCGCCGGTATCAACGTCATCGGCCAGAATGATCGCGTCGCGCGCCTCCAGGAAAGTCGGATTCGGGGGAGATAATTTCATGCCGTCGGTCACGACCTGCAACATGGTCGTGTTCCCTTCGTCACCTCCCAATTTGTCAATCAAACTGGCGCGCCCCTCCCACAGCGTGACACACCAGACTTCCCCCTGATTGTGCACTTCGCTCGGATCGCCGCCGCCGAAGATAGGGCTGATTGGAATTCCGGGATGAGGATCGGCCCGGCTGGGATCGATATCTTTGAAAGTCAACGGATTTTTGCTCATGTCCGTGGTGTATGGATACCGTCGGATCCCGAAGTAGTAATTCTCGGTCAAACCCGCAAGCCGGTAGGTGATATAGCCGCCTTCGGGATAGCTGGCATGCGGATCGGCAGACGCCGGGGCCAATAATGCCAGCGCATAGAAATCCGACCAGCCTTCGCCCATGCCGGCCGGTTGCAGCTCGAAAATACCCACGCCGCCCCCGACCAGCCGGTTGCTCAATCCGTGGGTATGTTCGTGCAGGACAACCGTGCCATCCAGATCGCCATCGCGATAAGGATTCGTACCGGTAAAAATGTACATTTGCATCCGCCCTGGTTCGCCGTCGGGCGGAGTAGAAAAGTTCGCGTTGTCCGTGCCGCTTCCATCTTGCGCATCAGCCTGCACGGCATCATTTCCCAGGCCGCCTCGTCCGAAATTGTTGTTTTGAAAATTGCCCGCCGCTTCAGTGAAACCCAGCGGTCCAGGGTGAAATCAAACACGCGATTCGTCGAGGTCGGGCGGGGCAGGTCTGGCATATCGTCCGCATTCAGGTCGGTGTGGGCATCGACGTTATTGCCCGTGGTTTCGGTGCCGCCGTCGTTGATCCATCCGTTGGGAGAAGCATTCGTTGACAGGGCGCTGAGCGTGACCAGATCGCGTTGAACCTCGGCCGCCTGAGTCGAAGCAGGAAAGTCCAGTCCCGGTAACATCGGAGCAGGGCTTTCCTGGGTGTAAACCCGATAGCTGGCATCGGTCAGATAATTCGTCAGGCAGCGCCGAAGCAGCACCTCGCCCGTCTCCGCATCCACCAGCACGGAATAAAGCTCCGCGCCAAGGCGGCTGCACAGCTCGACTTGCCAGCACAAGCGCAGGGAAGATCGATTCATCGGCAGCCAAACCAGCCTCGCCCCCGCCTCGCCCCGAAGAAGGCTGGCGCGGAATTTCTGGCGCTTGTCGGCTCCTTCCGCAACGCCGGCCGCGATCACAGACCTGACGTCCAGTTCGGTACCCAGATTCGCCGCCGCCCGCGCCACTGCTTCGGCGGCAGAAAGAGCCGGCGACGCAACCAAGGCGGCGCGATTCGGCGTGCCTCGATTGGCCGCGCCGACGACATCCGTCACGAACAAGCTGGAGAGGTTGACCAGTTCGCCGTTCCGGGTGATATGACCCGCAAGCACGCCGTCAAAGACCGGAATGTCATCCAACATCTGTTCCCAAATGACCGTGCGTAAGCCGTTATGTGCGGTCACGTAGTCCCGCTTGATCCGGGCTTGGGTCAGCACATCCGAATTGTGGCCGAAAACGGCGGCATGTTCATTCAGAAAGGCCTTGATAACCCGGTGCGGATCATCGCTGGACACCGCATCCACCGCGGCATCGGACAGCGCCTTTCCTCGTCCACCAGGGCCAGTCAGGAACCCTCGGGGAGCCGCAATTCGCCTGGGACTGTCCAGTATCTTGTCCCGATCGATTTTAATCCCCGGCACACGAGACTGAAGCATCGCGACCGCCTGCTGGACTGCGGAGGGCGCGAACGACGTTGGTGCCGTTGTCGTATTTGTTGCCACCGTCCGTTTATCGAAATTGGGGAGGGCCCCCTGGTTGGGTAACCGATAGGCTTGGACGCAGACCGAAATAAGCGCCATTAATGCGCTGCCGGGCACAATGAGAAACCGCGCCTTCATGAAATCTCCTTGGAAATGGCGCCGGCCAGAGGTGAGTGGACACAACGGTCACTTGACGCAACAGGAACCAGGCTGTTCATCTTCATTCGCGATGGAGTTTGGGTCCTCCGACGCCGCCCGTCAGGGACCATATAGCACCCGATAAAAGCGTTGGGAATCTCCGAACGGCACATTCGTATCCAGCACCGTAACGATCCCATTGCCAACGGCAAAGTTGCTGTAGGTCATTAGCCACTGCCAATTCGGCGTGGAAAGATTGGGGGTGTATTCGACGCGATACACAGTTGACGGCGCTGCATTCCAGGAAAGAGAGACCGTTCGTGTCGATCCGGAATTGCTGACCGACACGTTCTTCCAGAATCCGCCAGGAGGGGTGACACTGTTCCATTCGGCGGCGTCGAGCGGATAGAAATCGAACGCGTTAGCCACCCCATCTCCGTCGGTATCGATCGTTGTGCTGAAGCGCAGGGGGCGGTTCATTTTGACCGTCTGGCCATTCAACAGGAGCACGTCCACCGAGCTGTTTGGCCCCGCGAAGTCTTTCACCCACCGCAGATGCCCGCCCAGTTGCCCATCCAATGCCTCAGCCGGGACGCTGGCGTCTGCAAAGTAGATGACCAGGTTATTGTCGATCTCCAGGACCGAACCCAGGTCATCATTGGTAAAGGCCTGTTTGAGGGCGGTCCCGAGATTCAGGAAGTCAACATACAAACCATTGCTCGACCCCGTGCCGGAAAAGCTGAGCAGCCCATCGAAACCGACGTTCAACGTGAGAACACCCAGCGCGGCGTTGTTGGAGTAGCCGGCGGCGTTGGCGCCGAAATCGTCGGCCGACCAGAAGTGGAAGGGATTTCCAAACTGAGGCGCCGTGGTTTGCAACGTCGTCCCCAACAGGCTGCTGATCCGGGGTTTTACAGGCAGGTCAAAGCCGTTGACACAATTCCAGGAGTTGCCGGCACTCGGGCCGCTGTCCGAGAGCGAGTTAATAGCCTCGATGGTCATAACCCCGGACACCTGACAGTTATGAGTCAAAAATCTGAGATCCGTCCCGCTCAGTCTCATATCTCCGCCGGCTAGAAGCTGGCCGCCTTCAAAAGTGCCGGTGCTGGCTGCCACGGTCAGTCCGGCAGAGGCACTCATTGTCCCGTTGTTGTGAAAGTCAGCGACGTCAGCATCCACGGTAAACGCGTTTAAGGTGCCGTTGTTGACAAAAGCCGAGTAGGGCGTCGCCCGGTCGTTGCCAAACCAGGCGCGGTTGGGGATATTCAAAACGCCGTTGTTGGTGAAGTACTGCAACTGCGGCGCGGTGCCGATCGTCCAGCTTTCGGCCGCACCGCCGCCCAATAGAGATAATTGGCCGTTCAGCGTGAACCGCTCACCGTCGATTAAGAATGAATCGGAAACCAACATCGAGTCGTTGATCACCACATTCGTGCTGTGGGCGGCAAAATCATGCACGACCACCTGTTTGAGGGTGTTCATGCCGCCATCCACAAGCAACGCGTGATAGCCAATCAAGATAGTGTTGGTAAATCCACCGGCGGACACGCCATTGGTAATCACATCCACATCCACTTCAAGCAGGTTCGTCCAGGTCGCGCTCCAGGCAGACATGGTCCCGGAAAACCTTTCGACGGTCGGTTTGGCCAGGTTTTTGACGGTCAGATTCCCGTTGGTTGCGCCCAAACTAAAACTGAGATTCTCCGAATCCACGGCGGCGTTTTCGCTGCCGATCAGATGTTTGGTCTGAATGGTAATGTAACCCTCACCGCGCATTCGGGTTCGATTCAGGTTCAGGCTGTCGGCGCTCACTTCAATCCGGCCCGAAATATTCGTGAGGGAAGCATCGGGAGCCGGCGGCACCGGGATCAAAATATTATCAATGGCCGCGCCGTACGCCCCGTATAAGTTTGTGGCCAACGTCGAGGTCGTCCGGGTCGTGATGTTCGTCACGGTGACGTTTGTTCCATTGGTGGTGGTGAGGGTGATGGTTGTTCCCGGGTCGAAAAAGATCGTGGGATAGACCGAGGAATTCACGGTTCTGCCGAGAAGGTATTCGCAAGGCGTGCCACGACTCAGAACGAAGTTGCCCGGCATCATCGTCGGGCAGGAAGCACTGGAGTTGAGATTGGTCAAGAGAACATAATTAGTTTCCGATGCCAGGGTGTCAATCAGGTAGAGCGTGTTGATCGTATTGGCACCTGTCACCACGTTCGTTTCCGGAGAAGTGAATCCAACAACCATGGTGCTGTAAGGGTTCGTAAACGTCGAACTGGGATAGAGACGCACGTCGCTGGCGACAGTGGGGTCCACATTGACGACAAACGCGGCTTCGATTAGCCAGTTGGTGGGGGTCGGCCTTGTGAAGTTGACATACGGCGTGGCCCCTCGAAGGAACAGTTGAGTGAAATTGGTAAAATAACATTGTCCGAATCCCCCGCCGATTTGTCGGATGACACGATGGGACGGGCTGTCAATGTTCACGAGGCCGTTCGCGCCAATCTGCGGACTCAGGTTTACCACGCTAAACACGGCGTTGGTCAGGTTCCAGTCGAGATCGGTTATCCCGGGGTCGGGAAAGAAATTGGTGGGCGAAACAAAGGGCGAGCCGCCAAAAAAACAGAACCCGGCGAAAGCATCATTAATGGGTTGGATTTCGATGCCGCCGCGCGTGAGATCGAGATTCTGTCCTGTCAAGCCAAAGAAAAAAAATGTGGACGAGCCACTGAAGATCGACGCGCCGGCCGCGTTGACGAAATTGGCTGCGGAGTGGCGGAACCCGTTATCGGTGACATAATCAAACCGAAAACCGGGGATCGAACTCATTTCCCCCCGGTTGGTATAAAAACGGGTGTTCTGAAAATCATAAGGCAGCACGGAACCGACATCGAAGGCGCCGTAATTGGCAAATGCAATCGCGTCGATCTGCGGGATGTTGGTCACCGTCCCAAAATTCTCGTAAAGCGGGATGGGGTCGGCCATCGCCAGGGCCACCGGCAATGCGACCCAACCCGCGAATGACAGCAAAGATTTTTTCATAACACCAATCAGTCTCCGCCCGCCGACCAAAGTTTCTCGCATCAAGGAGGACTCCACGGAGTGCCGCCGGCCTGGCTTAATATCCGTCTTTCCAAATCGTGAATGCTCGTGCCGGTGGGATAGAGTACCGGCGCATTTGTCGAAGCATCGTAGCTCCCCCAGGTAAACCCGACAAAGGCGTCGCCTTCACCGCCTCCGGGACTGTTCAGGAAATACGGCCCGATTTTGTTAAATACGATTTGTATGGGTGGCTGAATCTGGCCGGGGCCCGGGAGCGTGGTTGATCCGTTGATTGCATCATTGTTTATGTATCCTCCAGCGCTGGCCAGCGTTCGACCAAAAAGAAATGGAACTCCCTGCATATCCACTCCAACATCCTGTGCTCCAAAGACGATGTCAGGCTGGGTGATGACTCGTTCCACACTTTGTTGTTGAGGCGTTCCGTTGGTGTAATAAGTGTCCGTGTAGGAGTTGGTCATCGGAATGAACTGGCCCAGCAGCGAATCAAAATCGACACGCACGAACTGAAGTTTGTCCACGCCCGGTCTCAAAGCCTGAGCGACCAGCGCCTGGTTCGTCCCGCCGGGCGGCGTCCACGGTGACCCGTCGCTGCCCGGGGTGGCGCCCGGGGGCAGATTTTCCACATTGAAATTGCTTTTTGAATAAATGTATCGAAGGGCGCCAATGTCATCGCGAGTCAAATTGTCAAAGAACAGGCCGAAACTAAACGTGTCGAAGAGACCGCGGAAATCAACGGTGCCTCCGCTAATGTCGGCCAGCGAGATGACCGAGGTTATAGTGGGCGCATAAGGATCGACAACCAAATCAACTGCTTCCCAGATATCCGGGTTGGCAAACGTCTGGAGGATTGAATAAGTGTAAAGCGTGCCGTTGATGTAGCTGCTGGGGGCCAAGGTGACCGGATCAAAATTGCGTTTGATGGTGGTGTAAAAGGGAATGTTGTTAATGACCACGCGGCTGCGCAGGGTCCAAACGTACCTCTCGGGACAGGCCAATCCCATTTCTTCGAGCAACGCCGACAAGGCGTAAGACTTCAGGTCAAACAACCCCAAGGCAGACGCCTGGTAGTTGTAGCGACGCGTGTCCACCAGGAATTCTGAAAGATCCGGACTCATTTGCGATACGGCCGGAAGATCATTCAAAAGCTTGATGGCTTTCTCAACCGCCGCAACTCCATCGCTGCCGAAATAATCAAGGAAAGACTGGTCGTAACCGTAAGTGACCTTGGGCGTGTTCCACCGGTATTCTTCTCCCAGGTTCATGGGCCCGCCACTATCGGCACCGAAAGGCAGATTATATCCAATTGTCTGCACTTGCCACGTGTCGTAAGGGCCAAGCAGAGAGAAAGCCTTCGCCCCTTCGATTCCTGCCGCCAGCCAGGAAATCAGCAAAACCGTTTTCAGTGGTCGCAACATATCAAACCTCTAGCGCATTCGGATGACACGATAATACACGCCATCACCGGCCTGCGTCACCGGGATGGAATCCGATGTTCCCGCCGCGAAGTGTGCGGTGCCCGTGTTCGTCCAGGTGTGCAAATCCGTTGACACCTGGACCTGGTAGATAAAACCTGGCTGCGCGTTCCAATTCAGGCGCGGTCCCTGGCCGGTGGTGACGATCTGAACGCGCAGGACGCTGTTCGCATCTGTCGGATCTGTGCCCGCCAGGAATTCCTGCAGATTCGTGGCGCCATCGCCGTCGCTGTCGCTCTGCCCGCTGGGCCAATTGGCCGCGTTGCTTCCCCAATACATGGTCTCCCAATCATCCGGCAGCCCGTCAAAGTTGGCGTCCGTGCCCCACGTCCGACCGGTGGCGGGGTTGGAGATCGGCGAGCGGTTATTATCGACCAGTTCATAGGCGAGACGAACGGTATGCGTGCTGCTCGGCATCAAACTGTCCACGACGCAAAAGTTGTTGGAAACCAGGATTGGAACGGAATTGGAATCGAGATAAAGATCGTAACGGAGAACGTTCGTGTAACCCGCCAGCTCCGGCCAGGTGACGCTTAACCGGTATTGGTCCAGAGCGGCGACCAAGGGCGGCGAAGGCGGGAGCAGAGATCGACTCGAAGAATATCGTTGGGCAAAAAGATCGAAACCTGCCGCGCCGCCAACGAAGCTGGACCAGGTGACCAAAAAAAGATTCGTTGAATCAGACCCGATGGCGGGATGAATCTGTTGACTGACACGGGTTGTGTTCACGCGAAATTCATCTCCGGATAACGTTCCACCGTTCAAGAACCGGCCATACACCCCTTCCCGGTCTCCATCCTGCCATAGACTAGTCCAGACGATGAGCTGATCCTGTCCGATGGAAGTGATTTGGGGAGCGTATTGATCCAGCGAAACGAACGTATTGACTCGAGCGGGGTCGCCGGCGGGCGAACCATTCGCATTGAAATAACGCACTGCGACATCCCAGGCATTGCTGGGATCACTGACGTTCAATTTCGACCAGGCCACCGCAAAACCGCCGTCGGTCCGGGCCACGGACGGGTTGGCGCAGACATTGGTGTCATTGTTGATCAAAAACTCGTTGCCGAGCGATTCACCGGCGGCGTTGTACAACCGCGCATAAAGGTCAACACTGTTTTCAAACCGTTGCTGTTCGGAAACCCACACCACCACAAAGTTGCCATTGTCCAACGCTGCCACTGCGGGGGACCTTTGATTGTAAGACGTAAACTGGTTCACTTGAAATTCCCCGCCCAGTTTGTCGCCCGCGGGCGAGAAGCGTTGTCCATAGACTCCCAACATGCTCCCATCCTGGCCGAAACTGGACCAGACCATGACCAGGTTCCCGTCGGTCTGCGTGCCGATAACCGGGGTGATTTGCTGGCCATTGGTGTACGTGTTAACGAGGATATCACCTGTTGCGAACGTGCCGTCCGACTTCAGAAAGCGGGCGTAGATGTTCTGAGCGCCCGTCGGCCCTCCTTGCCAGACAAACACCGCGCCGCCGTTGTTCAGAAGTTTTACGTCCGGGTTTGCCTGATCGCCCGCTCCAAGTTGATTCACGCGAAAGGTCCTCTGCAAAATCGGAGAGAAAGAACTGTCGAGAGCGCGAGCGCCAATGCCTAACCCGTCGCCATCGGTGGCATTGTCCTGCCAAACGATATAGCCACCGGTCTTGTTGAGGCTGACTCGGGAATGCGTTTGATCTCCTCCCGTGCCCAGGGTAATCGGGTATTCTCCCTGTTGTGGAGAATAGGTTCCCTGCCCGAAAACCAGCAGAGGAGATACCAGAAGTAATCCCGAAATAAGAAACCTTTTACTGGCACTCCACAGAGGCGACATAAGATGAATTCTCTTAGCAGGCCAACGTGCCTTTGTCCACGATTTCTGGCAGAATCTCCAACTGCGTGACGCCTGCGCAATATTCGCCGTTTGCTCGTTTGATGTTTCCATTCTCTTTTGGCCGGGGCGCGAAATCATGACTGATGCAAACCGAACTTAACCCTATTCCGAATCCGCCTCTTCAACCGCTCTGCGAATCGCCGGCTTGCTTTCGCAATCAGTTAATGCTGGTGTCAGCCCTTCACAGCATTAAACGAACCAAGTTGCTCTTATTATTCTTTTGCGACTTTCTGACTCGAACCCGCCGAACCCCTAGACGGCAGGTTTTTTAAATGACGATGCCCGGACGCGCATTACTTTACGACAGGTTTCTGCGGCGGGATTGTGTTCGGATCATACGGCAGATTGTCCATCGTATGAACGGGATTCCCGGCCGGGTCAATGATGCGCGGTGTGACGAAAATGATCAGGTTCTTCTTCTGGGTTGTGGATGATTCACTGCGAAACAAACGTCCGAGGAACGGGATATCTCCCAACACGGGCACCTTGTCTTTGGTCTTGCTCACCGTCTCCGACATCAACCCGCCCAGCACCACCGTCTGACCGTCCCAGACAATGCAACTGGAAACCGCCTGGCGCGAGCGGAAGATCGGCAGCGGCAGGTTCGCAACGACAGAGCTGGAGCCCTGCTGGCTGCCAGTGATGATCTGAGTCTGAAACTGTTGCGCGGTAATTGTGTCATAACCCAGGAATTCGGTGACCTGAGGAATGATAGTCATCTGCACCGAATAACCATCAGCCGAAACGTAGGGAATGACGTCCAGCACAGGACCCAGCGGCACCGACGCGACCTGTGGATTGATCGCCGACTGTGGCTGCGTCGTGATATTCTGCCCGATCGTTCCCGCTGCGACGCCGCCGCCGCCGCCGCCCAACTGGGTCTGATTACCCACCACGATGGACCGGACTTCGACCGCTTGCATCTGCGTCTGCCGACCACTGACGGTGGTGACCTTGGGGGAATAAAGCACATCGGCACCGTCGCGCTGCTCCAGCAGGTGAAGCGCCACGCGGAATTGCGGGTCGGTCAGAATGCCGGTGAAGGTCGCCACGGTCGGGATCGAACCACCTGCCGGAAGGGCGTTCCGCAATCCACCGGTGAGAAGTTGGTCGGTGCCAGGGTTCCCTCCGATGCTGGGAACAATCGGCCCATTGTTGAGGAGGGTGCCGTTTTGTCCAACGATCGTGCTGGGCCCCTGCGAGCCGGGGAACCACCCGCCGGGATTAGCGGGGCTTGCAACGCCCGGGTAGGAAGGCGCAGTGCCGCCCTGGAACCCCATGCTGCCATTGTTCAGCAAGGTATTGCCGAGATACCAATCGA